>OAVX01000005.1_pt1 | contig 352886 bp, 327 predicted proteins | sample 1476471 | NCBI WGS metagenome assembly OAVX01 (sample SAMEA2580114, study PRJEB22360) | human gut metagenome | biome: human gut; feature: human-associated habitat; material: faeces | place: Denmark | collected 2008/2010
AAGAAGTACACGAACAGCAGGGCGTGGGCATTGGCCTGTATCTGGCCCGCGAGATTGTAATGCGGCAGGGCGGCTATGTCAAAGTGGTTTCGGAGCCGGGCAAGGGTTCGGAATTTTCCATTATGCTGCCTACAAAATGAAAGTAAACAAGCGAGGTGTTTCTATTATGAATGAACGAGAAAAAATAATCCGACTGTGGTTTGATATGTGGCTTTATCAGAAAGATATGGGCATTGATGATATTTTTGCGGAAGATGTACTCTATACAGAAAGTTGGTGTCCCCAGTATAGCAATCGTAAAACAGTAAAACATTGGTTTCAGGAGTGGAATACCCGTGGAAAGGTGGTAGTTTGGGAAATCAAGCAATTTTTCCATAAAGAAAATCAAACGATTGTAGAGTGGTATTTCAAAAATGGAATGAACAATGGGGATATAGAGGAATTTGACGGTATTTCTTTGATTGAATGGACAGAGGACAATAAAATAAAATCATTAAAAGAGTTTGGGTGTAACCGTAATACCTACAATCCTTATCAAGAAAGCGATACTCCTCAATTTAGAAATCAAAAGGCGAATTGGTTTTAGAACAGATCATGAGCTACGGCGGACGGCCATTTCCGGCTGCCCGCCGTAAATTTTTTTGAAATGTCCGAGCGCTGTAACATTTCACCCCGATTTTCAATGAAATTTTTTGGCCGCTGTAACATTTCGCGGACATTTGGGTTTTACAATGACCTTATCAACAGGCAGAAAGCCTTGAAAGGAGTTTTGAGTATGAGCGTTTTGCAGACGATTGATCTGAAAAAGTATTACGGCACAAAGCCGAATATCACCCGCGCCCTTGACGGCGTGAACTTCTCCGTAAATGACGGTGAGTTTGTGGCCGTTGTGGGAACCTCCGGCAGCGGCAAGTCCACCCTGCTTCACATGATGGGCGGGCTGGACACTCCCACCAGCGGAACAGTGATTGTCCGAGGCGAAGAACTGGCAAAGAAGAACGACGAGCAGCTTACCATCTTTCGCCGCCGCAACATCGGCTTTATCTTCCAGAACTATAACCTTGTTCCGATCCTGAATGTGTATGAGAACATCGTCCTGCCGGTGGAGCTGGACGGGGACACGGTGGATCAGAAGTTTTTGGACGAGATCGTTCACCTGCTGGGACTGGAAGATAAACTGAAAAATATGCCGAACAATCTTTCCGGCGGACAGCAGCAGCGTGTGGCTATCGCCCGCGCCTTGATTACCAAACCGGCTATTGTGCTGGCCGACGAGCCGACCGGCAACCTTGACAGCAAGACCAGCGCCGAGGTGTTGGGGCTTATCAAGCGCACCAGTGCAGAGTTCCGGCAAACTGTTGTGATGATTACGCACAATGACGACATTGCCCGCCTTGCAGATCGGATTGTCCGCATTGAGGACGGCAAGATTGTGGAGTAAGGAGGTGGCAGGCTATGACATGGCCTTTTGAGAATGATACCAGCGCCATTACAAAGAAGCTGGCAAAGAAAAGTTTGCAAAGCGAGAAGCGCCGGAATCTGATGGTGGTGATTGCCGTTGCGCTGGCGGCATTTCTGATCTGCTTTACGGGAATTGTGTCTACCTCCCTGACACAAATGCAGCGCAATCAGGTTGTCGATACTTATGAGGCGGTCTGGCTGGGCGTAGAGGAAAACGACATTGAAACCCTGAAAGGACTGCCGGAGTTTGAGCGCGTAGGCGGCTACTATATGCTGGGTGAGGAGCTTTCAGAACAGGGCTATCATGCGTCTTATGTGTATTGCGACGCGCAAATGATGGAGATTACCAAGGCGCAGATGGAGTTGTTAGAGGGCCGGGTTCCTGAAAAAGCAAATGAAGTTGTTGTAAGCGAATACTTTCTTTCCACCTATGGAAACAATGCCAAGATCGGGGACACTGTGACCTTAGATACAGAGAGTTTTCATGGTGATTATGTCGTTACCGGCATTACGGACAGCGTAAATGAAAAAGAAGCGAATACCTGCGCTATCATTCTTTCCAACGCTGCCCTGACAGGATGGAACGGGTTTGACCCGGCTGGCTATCGCGCCTATGTCCATTTCAAAAACAGCGACCAGTTGGGCGAAGAACTGATGACCTCTTATTGCAGGGAGATTGCGGAGGAATATCAGCTTCCTATGCCCAAAATGAACAGTAAGTATTTTGCCTATGCTTCTAAATCCTTTGATTTTGCACTGATGGCAGGTGTGATTGCCCTTGTTCTGATTGGCGGCTATATTGTGATCCAGAGTATCTTCCGTATCTCCATCAATGACAAAATCCAAAGCTACGGGCAGCTTCGGACGATTGGTGCGACACCAAAGCAAATCAAGCGGATTGTAAAGAACGAGGGACGCAAACTCGGCAGTATCGGGATTCTGATTGGCACAGTGCTGGGCGTATGCGGCGGTTTCCTCCTGTTTTCCAAGGGTTTTAACGCTGTTTCCTATGTGGCAACGGTTATTTTAACGCTTATAAGCAGTTGGATCATGATATCTGTTTCCATCCGTAAGCCGGTGAAAATTGCGGCAGGGATTTCCCCCATTGAAGCCGTCCGTTTTACCCCGGCGCAAAAGGACATCCGCAGCCGGAAAAAGAATATCAAGCTCAATCCTGTTTCAATGGGAATTGCAAATTTTAGGCGTGACCGAAAAAAGACCGTTGCTATTGTAGCCTCATTGAGTTTGGGCGGAATTATCCTGCTTGTGGTATCCTCCATTGTTTTGCTGCGCTCACCAGAGGCGCTTGCAAGACAGTTTTTCCCAGACGGCGACTATAAAATTTATTTGGATTCTGAAATGACAGAAGAAAAGGTTATGGCAGCGGGAAATCCATTGAATGAGGAATTAAAGCAGAAAATCTTATCTATTGATGGCGTTACAGATATAATTCCAAGCAGGCAATCTCTCCATGCAACTTATAAAACAGAGATTCATCAAGCTGGTGGTATGTGCGATATGCTGACCGACCAGAATTATGCGGCAGTTGAAGCGGCTCTGACAGAGGGAACCATGCCAACAGATTCCCGTAGTATTGTAATTGACTATAATGTGCTAAAGCAGAATGAGGATATGGGTGTTGGTTCAACGGTTGAGATTTCTTTGGGAGAAGAACAGCCATCCGTTTCTGTTACCATATCGGGGTTATACGCTCCTGCAAAGGTATATTCAGGACATGGCAGGATGCACTTAGATGGGGCAACTCTTTTTGCACCAGAAGCGTTGTTCCACGAACTGCACCCGGAAATCACCTCTTTTGACTATTCATGGAGCATTGTAAATGACGCTAAAAAAACGGACTATGTGGGAGCTGAATTGAAAAATATTGTTGCCAGCCATAGTAATATTGCCTTAGATGAAATCAATACAGTGATTGAATATGAAGAAATGACAAATTCTTTTGCGTTTGGCAGTATGGAGATACTTTCATGGTTGGTATTTCTCTTTGGCGTTATCAACCTTATCAATACGACACTCTCTAACCAGATAGCCCGAAAGCAGGAAAACAGTATTCTGCGTTCTATCGGCCTAACACAAAAACAGCTATGTGAAATGAACATCTGTGAGGGGCTGTGCTATGCGCTCTTTGCAACATTGGCGACGCTGATCGTTGGGCTTCCGGCTTCCATCTTTGCTTGCAGAAAAATGAGTATAGGAGCTTTTGCCGGAAATGTAGTGCCTTACAAATTCCCGGTTTTGGAAATGGGACTGTTCATTCTGGTATTGTTCGGAATGGAACTGATCTTGTCTGTATGGACAATCCGCAGACAGAAAAAGCAATCCCTGATCGAACAAATGCGGGCGATGGAATAACCGTATGGGATCGGCGGGGCGGCGTGTGCTGCCCCGCTTTTTTCGCCATTTCTCAAAAAATTTTTGAAATGTCCGAGCTTTGTAACAATTCAGCCTGTTTTTTTGTCGAAATCAAAGGCACCTCGGACATTTATAGTTCTTCCAAAAGTTTGATGATAATATTACCATTCATGGAAGAAGCAATCTGTTATTGCAATAATGCGAAATTGACGATAGAAAGTTTTTCATATCTCGGTCAGCTCAACAATTACATTACTCTGCTGATACAGCCAGTCCGTAAATTCTTTCGGGCTGGCCGTTCCTGTTTTTACAGCCTTTTTTCTCTGTAAGGCTTCTTTCTTAAAGTCGGAAAAGGAAGCCTGTATTTTTTCCAGACGGTCAGCCGGAAAGCCTGCGGTATTTTTTACCCGGTTTATTTTGTTGCGCCAGTTCTGGCATTCATTTTTATAAAGCAGGTCATAGTTATTTTCTCTTGACCTCTCGTCAAATTCCCGCTTGTTTTGAAGCGCCTGTGCTTTTCGGCACTTGTCGCTGCACAGCTCATACCGCTGGCTCTTTGCCAGAAAATATTTTCCACAGACCTTGCACCGCCGGAAGCAAAGCCCCCAGTCATTCAGCCTGTTCAGATAATAGGTAATCAACGGGTAGAGGGACGCATAGGCAGACACACATTCTTCTGTGCGCCGGTTGTCCGGGAACCAGAGGTCAAGCCGGGTATCTTCTGACGGTGCGCCTTTGAAATAAAGGCTGCCAGCTTGAAATTGTTTCGGTTTTCCTGTCTCCCTGTCAAAGCTCATGGTTTCGTTTTGGAATACCCCGGTCAGTCTGCTCATTTTATCCATGAAGCGGTCACAGGCAGCGTTACGGTCACGGGGTTCTCTGGCAAGCAGATAGCTGTTCCAGATACGGAACGCCACATACATTTTCAGAGGGTCGTTGCTAAGATATTTCTCCCAAAGAAATTCGCTTGCCGCCTGCTCCAGCTCCGGCTGTTTCCATCGGTTGGAGTGGAGAGCTTGCCGCAGCGGAGAAAGCCCGTATAAGTTCCAGTCTCTGTCCGTGTCACGCTCAAAGTTTATCAAAAAAGTTCCCAGTGGGCGTGTCATATCACAAAGCACCTCTGCGTTTTGGCTCCCGTTCAGACGGAAGCGGATCTGCTGTTCTTCCCCAATCAAAATCCGCTCTTTCATTTTCTTCCTGTCCAGCGTCAGGACAAACAAAATCCTCTCAAAACATGGCTCATGCCGTATAAACTGATTCTCCATCCCTATCCCCTGCCTTTGTTTATGGTAATTATATAATTCAGTTATATCCGTTACACTCATGGTATCGCAGAATCATTGTTTTGTCAAGGATAGTACGCTATGATGATTGCGGTTGGTAATTTCGTACCGCACAGTACCTTGACAAGTGAATGACCGTCCAAAAGGGATATGACCGGCAGGAGAAGTGACGCATTCGGCGCACCAATGCAGGGAAACACCGCAGGAATGGGGCAGGAAAACGGCTTTTGGGGAGAACGGCAACAGGAAGCATTTTAACCTATTTGATTTATGGGAGGAACAGAATGAACGATAAAAAGAGATTGAACAGCTACGAGGATTTACCGCTGGTTCTGGATGTGGCGGACATTCAGTGGATTATGGGAATTTCAAGAGCGAGCGCCTATGAGCTGGTACACACACCCGGCTTTCCAGCGTTCCGCAGGGGCAGACTTATCAAGGTCAGCAAAATTGCTTTCTTTGAATGGATGGCAAAAGGCTCCGAAACCGTACCGGGAAGCGACAAATAAGCGTGAGGTATCATTCCCTGACTTGCAATACTGCCGCACTTTCCAAAGGGGCATACAGAGGGAAAAAAACTTAAAAATGATACCGAGACGCTACATCAAAACAGCCTATCTGCGTACATCAGATAGAAACGGAGAAAGGAGCCGGTTATGGCAAGAATGAGTAACAAGCGGCGGTTGGAATGGTCTTTCTTCTTAAATGACCGCAGCCGTATCACTTACAACGAACTGTGCCGGAAATGCCAGCACGAATGTAAACAGAGCTTCCGGGCGGTTGTGGTTGACTGCCCGAAGTATCTTTCCAAGCGTTCCAAGAAAAAGGACAAGACTGCCGGAAACGGCAAAATCCCTTAGGAACTAAGGGCGCACTTCTATACATAGTCTAAAGACCATGTATCGTGCGTCCTGCGGAGCTTACCTCTGCCGCTGATAAAATCAGCAATCCGAGGTCTGCGTTCGCTTCGCTCCGACAAGGTGGCTACACCCCCTTGCGCCGCTAAAGCGGCTATCCCCTGTGTACTCGCCGCAAAGAGAAATCCGCTCTGCGGTTTTCCCTTTTCATCGGGTTTTATAGAAGCACTGACACACGGACTGTCTGCGGATGGTCTTTCTTTATCTTATCAGCAAAGGATGTGAGAACATGGAAAAATCTTTGGAACAGTTGAAGCAGGAATATGAAAAAACCACTGTCCTGCTGGAACAGGAAAAACGGAAAATGCAGCGTTTGAAAAACCGGCAGGCGTATCTGGAAAGCGGTTCCCGGAAACAGAGGACGCACCGGCTGATTACCCGTGGGGCAGCTATTGAGAGCATTGCACCACAGACAAAGGAGCTATCCGAAGCGGAATTTTATTCCCTCATGGAAAGCATTTTGAATCTGCCGCAGGCGGAGCATTTCATCCGGTCTGCCACAGAGAACCACGCCCGTATTTCCGGGCAGGAGAAAGGCGGTGACTAAGGATAGCACTTTATCATTTTTCAATCGCACAGATCAAGCGCAGCGCCGGTCAGAGCGCCATTGCCAGCGCAGCCTATCGAGCCGGGGAGCGTCTTTACAGCAGCTACTATGGAGAAGTCAGCGACTACACCAAAAAGGGCGGCGTGATCGCTTCGGAAATCATGCTGCCGCCCCATGCGCCGGAAATATATCTTGACCGGGCGACCCTCTGGAATGCTGTGGAGAACTGCGAGAAACATCCAAAAGCACAGCTTGCCTATTCCTTTGATATTGCCATGCAGAATGAATTGACGCTGGAAGAAAACATGGAGCTGGCGAGGAAGTTCGTACAGGAGCAGTTTGTGACAAAAGGCATGATTGCCGACCTTGCTTTTCACAGCCCGGAGAAAGAGGACGGCGGCATCCCTAACCCGCATTTTCATGTGATGACAACCATGCGCCCTTTGAACCCGGATGGCACATGGGGACAAAAACAGCGTCGGGAATATCTTCTTGATGAAGATGGAAACCGAATCCGGGATAAAAACGGCGATTATATGTTTAACGCTGTCCATACAACAGACTGGCATGAGCCGGAAACGCTGGAACACTGGCGGGAGCAGTGGGCGGCTGCCGTTAATACAAAATTTGAGGAAAAAGGGCTGGATGTGCGTATCGACCACCGTTCCTATGTGCGGCAGGGGCTTGACCTGATACCTACTGTCCACGAGGGAGCTAATGTCCGGCAGATGGAAGCAAAGGGCATCCGCACCGAGAAAGGGGAACTGAACCGCTGGATTAAAGCCACCAACCGGCTCATGCAGGATGTGAGGAAGAAGATCAAAGCCCTGTTTGTCTGGATGGCAGAGGTAAAAGAAGAACTTTCCAAACCGCAGACACCGAGCCTTGCCGACCTGTTGATCGCTTATTACAACCAGCGCAACGCAGGGGCATGGAGCAATAAAGCCAGAACCGGAAACTTAAAGCAGTTTGCCGAAGCCGTCAATTATCTGACGGAAAACAAGCTGCTCACATTAGAGGATTTGCAGGAGCGTCTTTCCTCTGTCAACGAAGAATTTGAAGCGTTAAGCGACTCCATGAAAAAGAAATCTGCCCGGATAAAGGAATTGCAGGAATTGATACGGGAGGGCGAGAATTACCAGCGGCTAAAACCTGTTCATACGGAATTGAACAATATCAAGTTTAAGAAACAGAGGGAGAAATTTGAAACATCCCACGATGCGGAGTTACGGCTGTTTTATGCCGCCCGCCGTATTTTGAAAGAAAAACTGGACGGAAAACCCATTGCCCTGAAAGCATGGAAACAGGAATACGCACAGTTAAAAACAGAGTATGCCGAACTGTCTCCGCAGCACAAGCCACTCCGGGAGGAAGTCATACGGCTACGGCAGGTGCAGAACGCCGTAGATACCGCACTGCGCCGGAGGGAGCAGCCACAGGCAGTACAGAGAAAGAAACATGAGATGGAGCTATGATATAACCGGCAGCTTTACCGCTACCAGTATTTTTATGGAGGGAGCATTTGAATGTATTTGAAGCGGTGAAACAGTCTGTTACCACCCGGCAGGCTGCTTCATTCTATGGAATCCGGGTGGGGAGAAACGGCATGGTCTGCTGTCCATTCCACAATGACCGCACGCCCAGCATGAAAGTGGACAGCCGCTTTTACTGCTTCGGCTGCGGGGCTTCCGGGGATGTGATCGACTTTGCCGCTTTGCTGCATGGATTGGGGAAACGGGAAGCTGCGGTCAGGCTTGCGGAGGACTTCGGCGTTTCCTATGAGAAATCCGGCAATGCGCCGCCAGATAGGAAGCGTCACAACAGGTCACAGCCCCGACAAAAATCAGCGGAGCAGAGATTTCAGGAAACGGAACGGTATTGTTTCCGGGTGCTATGCGATTATCTGCGCCTGCTGGAGCATTGGAAAACAGCACACGCCCCACAGCCGCAGGATGCCATCTGGCATCCTCTTTTTGTGGAAGCGTTGCAGAGGATAAGCTACACAGAATACCTTTTGGATATTTTGTTATACGGAGAAATAGAAGAAAAAGCGGCATTGATCGCCGCACAGGGAAAGGAGGTGTTGCGGCTTGAACAGCGAATTTCAGAGCTTGCCGCCGGAAACGCAGGAAGCGGTCAAAAGGACGATGGACACAATGGAACCGGCGCAGACACCGGCAGAAATCCGGGAAACATTAGAGGGGACGCAGAAAGGCGGCGTGAAGAACAGCATCCGAAACTGCCTGACGGTGTTCCAGCGTGACCCTCTGTTTCGCGGGGCGCTGCGCCTGAACCTTTTGACGGAGCAGATTGACATTGTGAAGCCGCTGGGCTGGGAGCGCACCAGTACCACGCTGACCGACATGGACATGAACTACCTGCTTTTGTATCTGGAAGAAAATTACGGGCTTACCAGCGAGAAAAAGGTGCAGAGCGCCATCAAGATTGTTGCCAATGAAAACCGCTACCATCCAGTCAGGGATTACCTGAACAGCCTGCAATGGGACGGCACAGAGCGCATCCGTTACGCCCTGCATCACTTTCTGGGAGCCGATACGGACGAATACACCTATGAAGCCTTGAAACTGTTCCTGATGGGAGCCATCCGGCGGGTATTCAGACCGGGGAGCAAGTTTGAGGTCATGCTCTGTCTGGTTGGTGGTCAGGGAGCCGGGAAATCTACCTTTTTCCGGCTGCTGGCAGGCAGGGACGAATGGTTTTCAGACGATTTGAAAAAGCTGGACGATGAAAATGTGTACCGCAAGCTGCAAGGGCATTGGATTATCGAGATGTCGGAGATGATTGCCACAGCCAACGCCAAGAGTATTGAGGAAATCAAGTCATTCTTAAGCCGCCAGAAAGAAACCTACAAAGTGCCGTATGAGACACATCCGGCAGACCGGCTGCGGCAATGTGTATTTGGAGGGACGACCAACCGGCAGGACTTTTTGCCCCGTGACCGCACCGGCAACCGGCGCTTTCTCCCCGTGACGGTGTACCCGGAACGGGCGGAGGTTCACATACTGGACGATGAAGCGGCGGCGAGGGCGTATATCGAACAGATGTGGGCGGAAGCCATGACGGTTTATCGCAGTGGGAAGTATAAGCTGTCATTCAGCATGGAAATGAACCGATACCTGAACGCCCACCAGCAGGACTTTATGCAGGAAGACACACAGGCCGGCATGATCTACGCCTATTTGGAGGACTACACCGGCGACAGGGTATGTTCCAAGCAGCTTTATGAGGAAGCGCTGGGGAACTTAAATTCCCCGGCAGACTGGGAGACACGGGCAATCTGCGAGATTATGAATACCGGCATTGCGGGCGGCATCATACAGGGCTGGGTAGCCTACAAAAGCCCGAAGCGGTATAAGAAATACGGTTCTCAAAAAGGCTGGGAGCGTGTCAACCAAGCTCCGCCGGAGGGGGACGGTTTTCAGGAAATCACGGAAGAAGAAGCCCGGCAAATGGAACTTCCATTCTGAAAAGCCACCGGTTGACAGTTTGGTTGACGCTTTGGTTGACAGCCGGTTGACGGGGAAAAGCCTGATATTTGGGGCATTTCTCTCCTTTGTCAACCATGTCAACCAAGAAATCAAAGAAAAAGTAAAAAGTAATAATAGAGCGCCTATGGATTGTTTTCAAAGTCTTTTCTGCCGGTTGACACGGTTTGGTTGACACGGAGACAGTCTGCGGCTGTACACCTGTCTGACATTCCCTTGTCGGGCATATTTCATTTATGGAGGTAACTGCCTATGGCAAAAAGCAAAAACGAGAGCAATAACAAAAACAGCGGCACCCTGCTTACCGAAAAAGACGGCACCCAGTATTTTGTCATGGGGAAAGTCCGTATCAAGGTATCGGAGCATTTCGCACAGGATGGGAAGCCGCTTGACAGCCTGCTGGAAGATGTGATCCAGCACGCTGCCGCCGCTTCCTGAAAAAATACGGAATAACGACTGTCAATCAGCCCACGCTTATGATATACTTGTACCAGCGAGTATTGTATAAGCGTGGGTTGTTTCTTTTAGAAGGAGGATTTTTAACCGTGAAACAACCATACAATACAACGATTTATAACACTGCACTATATTTGAGATTGAGCCGTGACGATGAATTACAGGGGGAAAGCGGCAGTATCCAGACCCAGCGCATGATGCTTAGACAGTATGCCGCAGAGCATGGGCTGACCGTTGTAGACGAGTACATTGACGACGGATGGAGTGGGACAAATTTCGAGCGTCCAAGTTTCCAAAGGATGATTGATGACATCGAAGACGGGAAAATCAACTGCGTTGTCACAAAGGACTTATCCCGTCTGGGAAGAAACTATATCCTGACCGGTCAGTACACGGAAATCTATTTCCCCAGCAAGGGAGTACGCTACATTGCCATCAATGACAATGTGGACACCATCAACGGAGAAAGCGAGCTTGCACCGTTCTTAAACATCCTGAATGAAATGCACGCCCGACAGACCAGCAAAAAGGTCAAGGCTGCCATGCACACAAGATTTGCCAATGGCGCACACTATGGAGCCTATGCACCGCTGGGCTATGTAAAAGACCCGGACAAAAAAGGTCATCTTCTGATCGACCCGGAAACACGCTGGATTGTAGAGAAGATTTTTGACCTTGCTGTACACGGGCGTGGAGCCGCCAGCATTACACGGATTCTGGTGGAGGAAAAAGTACCTACCCCCGGCTGGCTGAACTATGAAAGATACGGGACTTTCGCCAATATCTACGCCGGTGCGCCCGCAGAAAAAGCCTATGCGTGGACGATTGCACAGGTCAAGAGCATTTTGAAAGAGGAAACCTACATCGGTCACAGCGTTCACAACAAGCAGAGCAACATTTCATTCAAGAACAAGAAAAAGGTGCGGAAGCCGCAGGAAGAATGGTATCGTGTGGAAAATACCCACGAAGCCATCATTTCCGAAGAAGTGTTCCAAAAAGTTCAAGAGCTGATTGCAAGCAGACGCAGGAAACGCAGAAACGGTACGACACAGATTTTCGCAGGATTGATAAAATGTGCAGACTGCGGATGGTCTTTAGCCTATGGGGAAAACAAGCAGAACAAAAACCCATACGGGTACTACCATTGCAGCAAGAACGGACAGGGATTACGCCAGTGTTCCATGCACTATATCCGCTATGATGTACTGTATGCCTATGTGCTTGCAAGACTGCAATACTGGTCTATGCTGGCACAGAAAGATGAGGACAAGCTGCTGAAACGGCTGCTCAATGTCAGCGACAGGGAAAGGAACTCTGCGAAGAAAAAGCAGGCTGCGGAGCTGAAAAAGGCAGAGAAGCGTAAAGCCGAGGTTGACGGGCTGTTTGCTAAAATGTATGAGGACTGGTCTGCCGGACGCATAACCGAGTATAACTTCAATATGCTGTCCGAGAAGTACCAGAACGAGCAAAAGGAGCTTGAAACAAAAATAAGACAGCTTCACGAAATGATGGAAGCCGCCGTACAGACCGCAGCGGATGCTGAAAAGTGGATTGCCCTAATGAAACAGTATGTCAACCCTGTGGAGCTGACCGCCGAACTTCTGAACACTCTAATTGAAAAAATAACCGTCCACGAAGCTGTCAAGGGCGAGGATGGAAGCCGTGAGCAGGAAGTAGAAATCTACTACCGCTTCATCGGCAAAATCGACTGACCTTTCTTTTTTTACCCAACAATATCTTTAATTAAGGGAAACGGGATTATCCGTTCCGGATGCAGATGTTTTGATTGAAATGGCAAATTTGCTTGATGTATCGGTTAGTCAATTGCTTGGAATTGAGGAGAGTATCCATAGTAATGGAAATTTGGCGAAAGAATTGGCGGAACTAAACGAACAGCTGGCAAGAAAAAAGCAAAAAGAAAAGTTGTTGTATCAGGCAAACCAGAAAAGAGGTCTGATTCTGTTTGTTACATTTTTATCTATGATGATTACAATGAGTGTGAAAAATGAAGTCGTATCAATTCTAATGGCAGGAATATGTATGCTGATTGCAGGTATCGTACTGTATCGTAATTTGGCCTTGTTTACAAGTCTAACAACTGACGATTTAAGGCTTGGTATTTTCCGTGTTACCACACTTTGCAATATTAGCATTTTAATCATTGGTATTGTTTTTGCTTTTCTGAGTGCAGTTGATGTCATTACTTTTTCGGAAAATGGAGAGAAACTATTTGCTATGGTATTATTGTCTTGCATAATGGTTTTTATAGGTATTGTATCGCCGAAGTTGCCATATAACAGACATACCGGCCTTCGTTTGCCATGGACTGTGCGTGATGAAGATACCTGGAAGATTGCACATAGAATTTTAGGATTTATTTCATTTCCGATGGTATTGCTGTATATAGCCTGTGCATTAACAATTTCTGATTTTGAGATTGTGTCTGTTGTAACAATGCTTATCTGGATTAGTATTCCAGGTGGAATATCCTATATTTATTTCTATAAAAAATACCACAGTAACAAAAAGTAAAAAGCTATCCATTAAAACACAGAAAGTCTTAGTTATAAAATAGAGGATGTAGAAATTGGGGGAGATTATCCGATGGTTCGGACAGTCTCCCCCATTATCCTGTTTTATCTCCAGAAATCTGTTTTTTGACGAAGACCGATGTCTGCACTTTTAAAAACCGGGTTGATTCCCTGTTTTAACTGCACTTCATAATCTTGGATCGCTTTAAATGCAATCCCTGATAAAATCAGGATAACCGGAATGTTAATGAGCGCCATAACCCCCATCAGTACATCGGAAAGATCCCACAAAAGAGACATCTCCATTCCTGCGCCCAGAAAGATTACAAGTGCCGATACCAGTCTGAAGCCTTTCATAAAAGCTTTTTCCGGCTGTTTTTTGTGAATGTAGATTAAAAGATTGTCACAATAGAAACAGTTTCCAAGCAGAGTTGTAAATGCAAAAAATACCATTGCAACTGTAATAAAGATCGGCCCGAAAGAACCAAGTGATTCCTGAAGAGATGCCTGCACCCATGGTGCTCCCTGCAATTCTTTTGCCGGATCGATCCCGGATGACATACACATCATTGCTGTTGCTGTACAAAGCAACAAAGTATCAATAAATACGGATAACATCTGTACCAGCCCCTGTTTTACCGGATGGCTGACATTTGCCGAAGCTGATGCATTCGGAGCGGAACCGATACCTGCCTCATTGGAATAGAGTCCCCGGCGGATTCCCTGCATCATGGCTGAACCGGAAAATGCTCCGAAAATTGCTTTGAAATCAAAAGCTTCTTCAAAAATACGCACGAACATTGCCGGCACATTCTGAATATTGATAATTACTACCAAAAGTGAAATTCCGATATACGCAATCCCCATTACCGGCACAACCATTGAAGTTACTTTTACGATACGTGATCCGCCGCCAAGCAGACACCATCCTGTCAGCACTGCCAAAATCCCACCGATGATCCAGGGACTCATCTTTGCATCATAAAAAGAAAATACTGAAAATGTAGACTGCAGATTATAAGATGCCAGCATATTAAATCCAAATGCGTAGGTTAAAATCATTGCAACGCAGAAAACAATTGCCAGCGGGCGACAATGAAGTGCCGCTTCAATATAGTAAGCCGGTCCTCCATAACAGCTTCCATCTTCCCCTTTTTTCTTATAAATCTGTGCCAATGTACTCTCGATCAGTGCAGATGCACTTCCGATGATCGCAATCACCCACATCCAGAATACAGAACCAAATCCACCTATACAAATCGCTGATGAAACCCCGACAATATTTCCCGTTCCCACACGGGATGCTGTTGAAACCATAAGTGCCTGAAAAGAGGAAATTGCCCCTTTATCCTCCGGCTTTTCCATCACAGATCCACAAGCATTCTTAAATAATCTTACCTGCGGAAACCTTGTGCGGACTGTAAAATATACTCCCGCACCAATCAGTAGAATGACCAGCAGCTTGCTGTACATAAAAGAACTGATTGTACCAATAATTGTTTGAAACATACCTTCTTTCCTTTCTCTGTTTGCTGTCAATATATTAACGGAAAGAAGGTGGATTTGCAAGTTTTTTTACATTTTAGTACTTGGTTTGAAAACTGATGGAAGAATAATACGACACTGTGATAGAATAAGGAAAATGGTTAAACGAACTATTGTTGAGTGAGTAACAGCAAAAGTAAGCATGACTGGAAAGTGCTTGTGATCTTAGGGATTAAGAGAGGATACAGATTATGGAAGATTCTTACGTATTACAACTATTAAAACCAAAGTTTAAAGATTTTCATTTGTGTTTCTGCGGATTTGCAGAATGCAAGCCATTACATAGCTATGGACCGGCCGCAAGACCCAATTATATTTTGCATTATGTAATGAAGGGCAAAGGTATCTATCAGGTAGGTGAAACGAAGTATCCGCTGAAAGAAGGACAGGCCTTTCTGATTGAACCGGAAAGCCTTACCTTTTATCAGGCAGATAAAACGGACCCATGGTCTTACCTTTGGGTAGGATTTGGTGGTACGGAGGCACAGAGATTTGTCAGAGATCTCGGACTGAACAGTCGTCAGCTTACATGCGAGTGTGAATATGGAGAAGAACTGAAAGAAATTGTATTTGAAATGCTTCATCATACGAGTTCAACTGCAGAAAATCTTTATTATCTCCAGGGAAAGCTCTATCAGTTTTTCTCAGTACTGGCTCGTGGGATTGAAATTCAGCAATATTCGAATGATACAAAAGAAAGCATACATGTGCAGGAAGCAATTGCCTATATAAAGAATTACTATTCACAGAAAATCACAGTGGAAGATATAGCAAATTATTTGGCACTAAATCGAAGCTATTTATATACAATATTTATGAACAGTCTTGGAATCTCTCCGAAAGATTTTTTGACGGAATTTCGAATTTCCAGAGGAAAGGAGCAGCTCGCACTTACAAATCTGTCTGTGGAGGAGATTGCAGTTTCCTGCGGCTATCGTAATTCCCTTGCTTTCGGTAAAATATTCAAGCAGAAAGTGGGAATAACGCCGACCCAATATCGTAATGACAACAGAAAGGATGCCCGAGAACGATTGATCCGTGCACAAAATGAACTGAAAGAATATAAGAAGCATAAAACAATTTATGTAGGAAACATCGAAAAAGAATAGATAAAATGTTAAAAAAAGCATCTGATACCTAACATTTAAGATATAACTCTTAACAAAAAGGTATAACGGATGCTTTTTTTGTACGCTATACTTGTATCAACAAACATAAGGAACAAGTGCACAGGTTTCTTCACTTAAACAACAAATAAACAAATGAGTGTTAGAGGAGGAGAATCATGGGAAATCAAAAAGAAACTCAGAAAAATCCGCAATATAAATATGCGTCTACAAGAGAAAAATTATGTTTTGGAATTGGGGCAATCGGTAAAGATGCAATTTGCAATTTAGTAGGAGCATTTTTAATGCTTTATTTTACAGATACATTGTATCTGGCACCGGCATTTGTCGGCGTACTGTTTTTTGTGGCAAGAATATGGGATGCGATCAATGACCCGATGATGGGAATGATTGTTGACAATACACATACACGTTTTGGTAAATTCAGAATCTGGCTTGTAATCGGAACATTGGTAAATTCAGTTGTATTTGTTTTGTTATTCCACAGTTTTAATCTGTCAGGAACAGCATTGTACGTATATGTATCCGTTATGTATATCTTATATGGAATGACTTATACGATCATGGATGTCCCTTACTGGTCATGGCTTCCGAACTTGACAAATGACCCGCACGAACGTGAGAAAGTATCCGTAATTCCAAGATTTTTCGCAAGTCTTGCAGGATTTTCAGTAGCAACATTTGGGCTTTATATTATCAACTACCTGAACAAAGTTGCAGGCGAGAGCAATCTCTACGCAGAAAAAGGATATACACTTTTCGCAATCATTATCGCAGTTATTTTCATCGTTACAATCGGCATTACTGTATTTAATGTAAAAGAGGAATCAACATTAGGTACATCAGCAGAAAAGACAAGTCTGAAACAGGCATTTCAGGTAATTGTAAAAAATGATCAGCTGCTTGCATTTATCGGATTACTTTTGACATTTAACCTTTGTACACAGATTGCAAAAAGCTTTGCTGTATATTATTTCAAATGTGTATGCCATGATGAATATCTGTATTCTATTTTGGACTTGCGATTATTGCTGAGATGGCAGGACTTTTATGCTTCCCGAAAATCGCAGAAAAAATTAGCCGTGAAAAAGTATATGCATTTGCATGCGGACTTCCGATTGTTGGATTTGTACTGCTCGGTGCAGCAGGATATGTAGCACCACAGAGCAAAGTGTTAGTTATTGTATGTTGTGCATTACTTTTCTTCGGATCAGGTCTTTCACTTGGAGTAACAACATGCTGTATGGCAGATGTTATCGACTATGGAGAAGTGAAATTTGGTGTACGAAATGAAAGTGTAACATGCTCTGCACAGACATTCCTTATGAAGGCAGCTATGGCAGCAGCAGGTGGATTAACAGGAATTGGTCTTCAGATTGTAGGATACAACGCAAAAGCGGTAACGCAGAGCGCAGCAACAGTAATGGGTATTCGCGTGTTAATGATTGTAATTCCAATCATTCTTGCATTTGCCAGCTTTGGTATTTACAAAAAATACTACACTTTAAAAGGTGAGAAGATGGAAGAAATCACAAGAAAAGTAAATGAAATGCATGCGAAAAAGCAGACAGCTTAAGAGTCAACAATTCAATTATAAAAGGGGTAGTATATGAGACAGATTATTTTTCACGAGGAAACGAAAACTTTCCATTTATACAATGAAAAAATCAGTTATATCTTATGTGTATTAGAAAATGGACATTTGGGACAATTATATTTTGGAAAACGACTTCATGACAAAGCAGATTTTTCTTATCTGGTTGAAAAATGTGGACGCCCAATGACATCATATATATATGAATGGGATCGTACTTTTTCATTGGAACATATCCGACAGGAATATCCTGTTTACGGTACGACAGACTACAGACATCCGGCAATTGAATTGTTGCAGGAAAATGGCAGCAGAATCAGTGAGTTCCAATATGAAAGCTATGAGATTATTGCCGGAAAACCGAAACTCTCCGGATTGCCGGCAACTTACACAGAGTCCGAGGAGGAAGCGCAGACATTGCGCATCTTTCTGAAAGACGCTTTGACTGGTGCAAAACTGGCGCTTTTATATACGATTTTTGATGAATATAGTGCAATTGCAAGAAGTGCTTATATTGAAAATGCCGGTGAGAAAAATCTGCATGTATTAAATATGATGAGCTTAAGCCTGGATCTTCCGGATAAGGATTATGAATGGATGCAGTTGTCCGGTGCGTGGTCCAGAGAGCGCTATATAAAGAATCGAACATTGGAGCAGGGCATAACAGCTATCGGCAGCATGCGCGGAAATTCTTCTCACGAACATAATCCGTTCCTTGCTTTAAAACGTCACAACACAGATGAAAATGCAGGAGAAGCAATTGGAATAAGCCTTGTATACAGTGGAAATTTCCGTATGCAGGCAGAAGTAGATACACATGATGTGACACGAATTACAGCCGGGATCAATCCGGAAGGATTCGATTGGAAATTAGAACCGGGAGAAAGCTTTCAGACACCGGAAGCAGTTCTGGTTTACAGTGAAAATGGATTAAATGGCATGAGTCAGACGTTCCAGAAGTTGTATGCTAAGAGACTCGCAAGAGGGTACTGGCGTGATAAGGCAAGACCGATTTTAAATAACAACTGGGAAGCAACTTATTTTGACTTTACAGAAGATCGCCTTGTAGAGATTGCAAGGAAAGCAAAAGAATGTGGAGTAGAACTGTTTGTCTTAGATGACGGATGGTTTGGCGCAAGAAGAAATGACAGAGCTGGTCTTGGCGATTGGGTGGCAAATGAAGAGCTTCTGCCAAATGGCATCAAAGGCCTGTCAGAAAGAATTGAAGCACTTGGATTAAAATTCGGTCTTTGGTTTGAGCCGGAGATGGTAAATAAAGACTCTAATCTTTATCGAGCACATCCAGACTGGATCTTACAGACACCGGGAAGAAATACATCACACGGCAGATACCAGTATGTACTCGATTTTGCAAGAAAAGAAGTAGTAGATCATATTTACGGAATGATGGCAAAGTTATTATCGGAGTCGAAAATCTCATATATTAAATGGGATATGAACCGAAGCATTACAGAATGCTACAGCAGCAAACTTCCTTCAGACAGACAGGGAGAAGTGTTCCATCGTTATATTTTAGGTGTATATGATCTGTATGAACGTTTGACAAATGAGTTTCCAGAAGTATTGTTTGAATCCTGCGCCAGCGGTGGCGGAAGATTTGACCCGGGAATGCTGTATTATGCACCACAGGGATGGACAAGTGATGATTCGGATGCAATTGAGCGTCTGAAGATTCAGTATGGAACTTCTATGTGTTATCCGCTCAGCAGTATGGGAAGCCATGTGTCTGTTGTCCCGAATCACCAGGTATTTCGCAATACCCCATTACATACAAGAGCGAATGTAGCATACTTTGGAACTTTTGGATATGAACTGGATCTCAACAAATTGACAGAAGAAGGGATCAAAGAAGTAAAAGAACAGATCACATTTATGAAAGAATACCGAGAAGTGTTACAGTTTGGAACATTTTATCGTCTGAAAAGTCCATTCGAAGGAAATGAGACGGTATGGATGGTGACAAATGAAGACCGCACGCTTGCAATCGTAGGATACTATCGTGTTTTAAATGGAGTGAATCAGCCGTATAGCCGTGTCAGATTACAGGGGTTGAACCCGGATATGGTTTATGAAAATGTATGGAACCATACAGAAAATTATGGAGATGAATTAATGAATTATGGATTGATCACATCCGATGTGACAGCTGGTGAAGTGCCTGGGAATGTGACTCCTTGTACCGATTTTGAATCTAGAATATATATGCTGAAAGGCAAAAAAGTTCAGGAGGGAAGATAGAGCATGACGAAGACAAAAAGAATCAGCGGAATGGTACTGGGAATATTGTTTATTGGATTATGTGTATCTTTCTTACGACTTTCACAATTTGGCGTGGATCCATTTAGTGCAATGAATCTTGGAATCAGCGGATTTATCGGATGGAGCTTTGGAACGTGGCAACTGCTTGTCAATGCAATCATTCTTGTAGTTGTATTCTTTCAGGCAAGATCCGGTATTGGTTTGGGGACCATTATCAATATGGTATTTGTCGGATATATTGCAGATTTTATCTGTTATGTAGCGAATGATGTAGTGCAGATTCAGATGAATCTGCCACTGCGTATCCTTGCACTGCTGCTTGCTCAGCTGATGGCATCTATGGGAGTGGCATTATATATGGTCGCAGATATGGGAATCGCTCCATATGACAGCGTCGCAATTATAATCGAGAAACTGACACATCAAAAAATCCCATTCCATAAAGCAAGAATTCTTTCGGATGTTGTTGTTGTGATTATCGGAATCATATTTGCCACTGCATCTGGGGCGGGTATCTGGTCGGTAGTAGGGATTGGTACAATTATAAATGCCTGCTTCAACGGTCCATTGATTCAATTTTTTAAAACAAAACTGGAGAGATTTTACTTGTAAAATCTAAGGATTACAATTCTCCAATTCTTGCAAGGCTCATATCCAGAACGGATACGGGCCTTTCTTTTTCACCAGTAGCTTCATCCAAACCTTTATATTGAATAATGAACCCTTCTCTTTGGTAAAAAGAAATTGGATATATAGCGATAGCCCCTTATATTTTCGGAAATCGGAAAATAAAACTCGTTCCGATATCTTCGATACTTTCGACGTGAATGGTTCCATTGTGGAGGTTTACAATCCAGCGCACCATAGAAAGACCGAGACCGGTACCGCCATTTTCTCTGGAACGGCTTTTGTCTATACGATAGAAACGCTCCCAGATTTTGTCCAGGTGTTCCTCACTTATTCCAATACCATCATCTTTCACTTCACCGACAATCTGGTCATTTTCGACCTTCAGGATAACATGAATATGTCCATTTGTTTTTCCGTAATTGATGGCATTGGTTATTAAATTCATCATCATACGCAAAAGCAATGTCTGGTCGCCGTTCATAAATAAGTTGTCCTGCTTTTGCAGGGTGATTTCAATATTTTTTTCCTGTGCTTTTGTCTGCAGTTCTTCTATTACAAGTTCGCTTAATAATCCAAAATCCAGTTTTTCCATCAGATGCTGCTCATCCTGTTCGTTTCTGGCGATCATTAACATTTCGCTTGTCAGCTTTGACATTCGTTTTGCCTGCCTTAAGATGACTGCAATCTCTTCCTTATCTTCCGCAGATAAGTTTTCATTTTCCAATAAGTACTCACACTGGGAAATAATAACAGCAACGGGAGTCCGCAGTTCATGGGATACGTCTGATGTGAATTGACGTTCCTTCTCAAACGAAAATTCCAAGCGCTCGAACATTTCGTTAAATTTCTCAGATAATTCGTATAATTCATCTTTTGCTTTTGGCAGAGACAATCGTTTGGAAAGATCTTTTCCATTGCTGATGTTTTCAACTTCATCGCAGATAAGATCCACCTGTCTCAATGCCCGCTTGATCATAAAATATCCGATGGCCCCGATCAGAATAATGAGTAATGGGAATACAATCAACAGCATTTTCTCGGATGTCTGCATGAAAAGTTCTATAGAATGTACAGAGGTAATTCCTCGTACCCACATTTCCTCATCATCACCGTAAGTGTAAACGCTGTCATATATCATCCATTTTCGATTTGATCCGGTTATCATTCGCGGTGTATTCGACTTGAGGATAGTTTCTTCTGGAAATTGGGTTGGAATCGTTCCATAAAGTAAGCGTCCGTTTTTGTCATAAATACAAAACATAATACCGTCATCGTAAAATTCGGTATCGCCGTCAAGATAAAAGGAATCATCCTGAAAATTAATGTTTGAAGAGAAACCAGTCACTGCGGCACTGATTTCTTCTTCTGTCGCAGAAATTCCAACCTTATCCACAAAAAGAAGGACGAGAACTAAAATAGTCCCAAGAACTACGGCAATGATTCCGGTGTACCATAGCGTAATTTTTTTCTTGATCGTCAGCTGTTTCATTCGTTTTCCCTCATTACATATCCGACACCGCGAACAGTGTGGATGAGTTTTTGTTCATATTGTGCATCGATTTTTTTTCGCAAATAGCGAATGTATACGTCGATCACATTGGAACCACCTTCAAAATCAAAGTCCCACGCATTCTGTTCAATCTGCTGTCTTGTCATTACGATATTTTTGTTGCGCATAAGACATTCCAGAACCATAAATTCTTTTGCAGAAAGATCAATTTCATTTCCGGCTCTTGTAACCTTTCTTGTGTCACGATCCAGAATAAGATCTGCTATTTTTAGTTGATTGGATGTAAATTGTGGCTTTCTACGCATCATGACACGGATTCTTGCAAGCAGTTCTTCAAATGCAAATGGTTTGATCAGGTAATCATCGGCACCAAGATCCAGTCCTTTGACACGGTCTTCAATGCTGTCTTTTGCTGTCAGTAACAGAACCGGTGTATCATCTTCTCGTTGCCTTAATTCTCTTAAGATTTCATATCCGTCCTTTCCCGGCAACATGATATCAAGAATAATACCATCGTAGGAAGTCATATCGATATAATCCATTGCTTCCAGACCATCCCCACAGGCATCTACACTGTAATGTTCCTTGACAAGCCTTTTTTTGACAATGTTTCTTAAATCATTCTCGTCTTCTACAATCAGTAATCTCATAATGTAATTATTATAATACCAATCATTTTCGTGTGCTAGAGTCCTTTTTTTCATTTTTTGAAATTACTATTTGTTTTAATCTTTTTTTAATCTTCCCCCTATATGATACATATAACAGCAAAAACAAAACATCCAAGAGACGGAAGGAGAACATGTTATGAAAAAAATATTAGTAGTTTTATTATCTCTCACATTAATATTTGCTTTTACAGGATGCACTTCATCCAATAATGGAGCAGCAGAAGATATAGAAATTAAGACACAGGAAGTTGTAACATCAAATACAGATGACAATGATGATAATATCAGTAACACAGAAAACGCAGTAGAGAATGCGAACGAAAAGGATTATGATTTCTCTTCTTATGAAAACGATATCCGTAATATAACAAAAAGTGTAAACAATGCAAAAACATCTACAAATGCATCTGAGAATCACGAACAATTCTACGCTTTGAAAAAACAGGTAGACGCAGTCGATGACGAACTGGATAAGCTTGACGATGAATTTGAGTATGCTTACCAGATGAAAGAGATTAGCTTCGAGACATACAAAGCGAGAGAACGCACGATTGAAAAACTGGAAGATGAACTGGAATTAGCAGAAGAAGCACTGGAAAATAAATACGGAATTGATGATTAATTCCATATCGACTTCTTCAGAAACCGACAAAAGCAAATGTATCTCCTGTATGAGGTGCGTGTCCATATGCCCAGTTCATGCAAGAAAGATCAGCCAGCTTATGACTTCGGTCGCTGCCGATGAGAGCGTTATGGTTGATATGTCTAAGGTCAACGCCATCGCATTTGCCCCCTACCATCACGGCAGATATGATGAAAGTAAATCTGCTGACAATTGGCGCAGTTTTTATAGTATTGTTGTTTACAATGAAATCTCTCATACTTCCAATTATATTGGTACTGACCATTGTTTGAAGTTTTTTCTACCCATAGACTGTTGTCACAGCTTGGCTATTTTCTGGAAAGAGGAACGTTTTTTTCCATGATTGCAGTGTTGTTTGTACTTCCATGCTTTTTGTATCTATCAGACGGCATCTGCATTGAGAAAAAAAGAAAATGTTCTTTGGCATATGATGCCTAATACGGATATGAAGCAGGCTGCACTCTTAAATCCCTATGGAATCGGTAACGCCGGTACTGGATATCAAAATCCCGCACCAGCGTTATTGATTGTAATTATCTTACTTTGATATAATCATAAATTGTCAACCCCGCCAATTGGAAGTTGTATCATCACTTATCTTTATCTTTTTTTGAAAAAATAAGACTGCCAGATATGCCAAAAGATATACCCAGACATATTCCGATTCCAATTCCAGCCATGCTATTTAATGAGTTTATGAAAACAACGCTCCAAAGTATTGCTGCGATTATTCCGATAGTGACTCCTATAATTACCTTTTTGATTTTCATTAGTTTTATCCTTTAATTCCCGATTTTACTTTGTGACTATGACTTTTCCTTCCGAATCCAGAAGAGGTGTAATACTGGCTCCAAATCCGGAGTTCCAACAAAGGTAATTAACCCCAGTCTTCTTATCTACAAGGATTTGACGAATTCCTTCATCTTTAAGCCAACTTCCGTCTCTGAATGTAACTTCAAATCTTTCTTCTTTCTTTGCCATGTTTATTTCTCCTTTTTTCAAGCGTTAAATACCGATTTCTATTTTTGTTTCCATAGCATCGTTTACGGTGGTTGTTTGCTCAGTTTTTGGAATATAGATGATTTTGTCACAGGCGTAAAGTTCTTCTCCCCCGCTGTTTCGCATTTCATATCCGATATATTTACAATTCCCATTCAACTGACTATAATAAAGAATGTCCGTTTGCCTGCAAAGGCGCGAAACCATATCCATTTGCATCAGGGCGATATGACAGAAAAATGAACTTAAAAGAATGGAAGAAAGAACAATGGATGTAATTGAAAAATTTGGAAATAGGGTGAGCAGCCAGGCGCTTAAGGATCCGGAAAAAGCGCGTCGGCTGCTTCTTGCGGGATACCGCCTGCAGGAAAAGAAGCTTCAGTTTTTGCCGGATCGGGGGCTGCCGTCGTCGGGACAGTATGTGGCGCGGGTGGTTATGAAAAATATCATTCAGTCGCTGTCGGAACCGGAGAATGCGGCGATGGTCAGCATATTTGTGCCGGGAGAGCTGGTGATGGCGGCAGGGCTGACGCCGTACTCAGTGGAGGCGATGTCCTGTTTTATGGCGGGAACGAAGTGTGAGCAGACGTTTCTTCGGAAAACGGAGGAAGAAGGATTTCCGGAGACGATGTGTTCGTACCACAGAGTATTTCTGGGGGCGGCGCTGACGGGGATTCTGCCAAAACCGAACTGCATGATTTATACGAACCTTGCGTGTGATGGAAATATGATGACGTTTCCGTATTTAAAGGATAAATTTGAATGTCCAGGCTTTTATATTGATGTTCCGTATGAGAAAAACCGGGAATCGGTTCTGTATGTGGCGGATCAGCTGCGGAAATTGAAACGGTTTCTGGAGGAGACGACGGACAGACGGATTTCGGAGGAAACAGTGCGGAGTGCGGTAGATAACAGCCGGAAAGCGGCAGCGAATTATAAAAAACAGCTTGCCCTGCGGTGTGCGCATGACCCGGTGACCTCTCTGACGAATGAATTGTATGCGCTTTTTATGTGCCATCTGATGGCTGGCTCAGAGACGGCGGTTACCTATACGGAAAAACTTCTGCGCGATGTGCGGATGTCACCGAGGGGAGATGGTCTTTCGGTAATCTGGATGCACATCATGCCATTTTTACAGGAGCCGGTTAAGGATATTTTTAATTATAGTAAGAAAATGCACATCCGCGCTTGTGATTTCATCGCAGATGGTTTTCAGGAGATGCATGCGGAAGACCCGTATGAGGCGATGGCAGAGAAAATGGTCTACTGCATTTACAATGGCAGTGTGAAACAGAGAATTGAGGAAGCGGAACGGCTTGCCAGAATCACGGAATCGGATGGTGCTGTTTTATTTGCCCACTGGGGCTGTAAGGGAACGATCGGTGCATCCAGCCTGATTAAGCAGTCCTTAGAAAAGACAGGACTTCCGACGATGATTCTCGACGGTGACGGCTGCAACCCCGCCAATACCAGCGACGGTCAGGTATCGACGCGGCTTCAGGCGTTTGTGGAAATGCTGGAAAAGGGCAAGGAGGAGAAACACGCATGATTTATTACGTCTGTAAGTACACCCCGATCGAGCTGTTCCGGGGGTTTGGAGAAGAATGTTCTGTTTTGGAGGAAATGCCGGAAAATTTCGAACAGTCGGATCAAATTGCACATGCAAATCTGTGCGGCTTTGGAAAATCGGTCATTCAGGCAGTGCTGGAAGGAAAGGTTGAACAGCTGGTGCTGGTAAACTGCTGCGATTCGATGCGGCGCGTTTACGATATCGTGGAGAGCACGGGAAAATGTAAGTTTTTATATATGCTGGATCTGCCGCATGATGATAATGAATGTGAAAAAGTGAAATTTGCGGGCACGATCCGGAGGCTTAAAAAGGCATATGAGGCATATTCCGGGAAAGTGTTTGATAAACGCGCTTTTATCAAGTCCTTTATTACGCCGGAAATGAACACGGAGCCGTACATTGGTGTGCTGGGCGTGCGGGTCAGCGGCATTTTGGAGGATATGATCCGGGACAATATCCAGATGGATGTGGAAAATCTGACCTGTACGGGTGGTCGGAAACTGTCGGTCGTGCAGGATGAAATGTGGAATATGGAGGAAGAGAAGCTGTTTCTTTCTTACGCGGACGTCCTGCTGGGCCAGATGCCGTGTTTCCGCATGAACCGTTCGATCCGTAGAAACCGTCTGTATCTGGATCCGAATTTAAAGGGAATTATTTATCACACGATCAAGTTCTGTGATTATTATGGATTTGAGTATGCGAGTATCAAGCGGGATATCAAGGTTCCGCTCCTTAAGATTGAGACTGATTTTACGAGCCAGAGCGCGGGGCAGCTTTTGACGCGCATTCAGGCATTTGAGGAGACGATCGAGGGATCAGAGGATATGGATCCGGGAAAAGGTATCAGTGAGGAGGCAAGAAAGAAGATGGAGTCGGGCATTTTTTATGTAGCGGGAATCGACAGCGGTTCGACAAGTACTGATGTGGTCATACTGGATCAGGATGGAAAAATTAAATCGACGATGATTATTCCGACCGGCGGCGGTGCGATGATGAGCGCCGAGAAGAGTCTGGATCTGGCGATTGAGAAAGCGGGAATTAAAAAAGAGGAGATCGTGCGGATCGATACGACCGGATATGGACGATCCTACATTGACAGCGGGGATGACAGCATCACGGAGATTACCTGCCATGCCAAGGGCGCAAATTATCTGAATCCGAATGTCCGTACTATCATCGACATTGGCGGGCAGGATATCAAGGCGATCAGCATCGACGGGCAGGGAGCCGTGAAAAATTTCCTGATGAATGACAAATGTGCCGCCGGAACGGGACGTTTTCTGGAGATGATGGCGAAAACGCTGGGACTTTCCCTGGAGGAAATGAGTGTGAAAGGGCTGGAATGGAAGCATAATATCGTGATTTCCAGCATGTGTACGGTGTTTGCAGAGTCGGAGGTCGTGTCGCTGGTGGCACAGAATAAGGATGTGGCAGATATTATCCACGGTTTAAATGTGTCAGTTGCCTCAAAAGTCGGCGCGTTGGCAGCCCGCCTTGGAAAGGATCATCCAGGCGAATATATGATGACCGGCGGTGTGGCGAAGAACCGGGGTATTATCCAGGCATTGGAAGAGAAGCTTGGTGCTAAACTTTATATCTGTGATGAGGCGCAGCTCTGCGGTGCGCTGGGAGCGGCGCTATTTGCTTATGAGAAATGTAAAGGCAGTGCGGAGGAAACGCGATGAAGCGGCAGGGTTAGAACACTTGTATCGATATTTTCGTCAGATATTCACTGGGAGAGGCTGTGGCCAATTCGTCGATCACAGCCTCTTTATAAGAGTATTTGCCAGTTTTAAACTTGTGTTCATCGGTCCAATCAAAGAGTTTTTCGTAGGTGGCTTTCGAGTCATAGTAATTTTCCATTAAGTAAGCAAGTACCTTGCCAGCCCAAAGTGCTGCAACATGGTTTTGCAAGCAATCCGCAACGTTTGCTCCTCCAGTATTCACCTGTAATCTCCATACTGCCATCTTCTCATCTCCCCGCTTTCTTCTTTAGTGCTTATCCACCTTCCGCTTCGGGAACCATCCTTTTGCCACTCTTTTTTCCTGTTCTTTCAATTCCTTAATGCTCCAAAAGCAACTGACGCCCAAAACACCTTCGCCTTTGTCTTCTACGGATTCCGCTTCTATTAGTACGCCGGATGCTACGAGATTACTGCCTTCAAAAACCGGAGTCACCCGATACAGCACATGATTTCCAGTTTCTTTTACATAGTCCGCTGCCATATTCTCAAACGGCAGCATTCCCTGAACATTCAGATATCTGGTCCCAGTGATTAAGTTCTTCTCATTTGCATTTTCTGCAGTAAGCTGATAACCGATCAAATGGCAGCGATTATATAAATATTTGCCATCCACATTGTCATATTTGATCGTATGCCAACCAGATGGCTTTACCTGCCCAATAGAGCCGCGCTCTTCTGTCGGCATCAGATCTTTTCCAACTGATGCATAGGCTACACCACATCTACCCATGAATCCAGGTCACTATATGTTTCAAAAGAAACTGCCGTCAGATCAGCGTCTGTGAAATACGGCTTGTTATCATTTACTATGGCATACGGTTGCCCAGAATAAGCCGGAACAGAAGCCAAATCAAATACCAATGTACCGGCCGAAACAAGATCAACCTGATGTAACTCTGTTGATGCAGAAACAATCGGTTCCTGCTTTGCCGCCTGCCCGCAAGCAGACATCCCTGGCATAATTCGTTCTGTTATCTACCATAGTAAGAAGAATTCCTTCTATTCTAAGCTTTGAATTCAGCTGCTTCTTAACCCTTCCAATTGTTTTAATCAATTGTTGCAATCCTTTAACCGGAAGATATGCTGCCTGCACAGGGATCAATACTGAATCTGCACAAGCCAACGCGTTAATGGTCATCATTCCAAGAGACGGCATACAATCTATTATGATAAAATCATAAAATTCCCTTAATCTCTCGACAAGTGACCTCATAATCAGTTCCCTGCTCATTGCATTTACCAACGATACCTCAATCGCTGATAGTTCTATATTGGCTGGTATCAGATCCACACCTTCCTTATGATGAAGGATTGTTTTTTCCATGTTCAGTTTTTCATCATTCACAATATTTAGCATCAGCGTTGCAAGAGAATACTCCATTTCATCCGGTTCCTCATACCCTAAACTAATTGTGAGACTTCAATACATTTCCATGCTGAACCACTCGCCTTAAAGTCCAACTGGCTTTCTCTTGCAAGATTTTTCCAAAACTCCGGTGTTGCCCCTTTTGTCTAATAGGTCGCATAAAGATATTCCTGTCGTTTCGGATTGGAGATATAATCAATCCTTCCTGCCACATTGGACAGCTTACTTTGTCTGATAAATGAATGTCTGCCTATAAGCATCCTCCTTTCCCGGCTCTCGTCGATTTTATTGTGAGTAGGTGCATAGGCACCTGTTTACGAACTGATTGCCGTATCCGGCATAAGCCTCGCAGAGCGAAATACACAGAGTATAAACCATAGGTTTGTGCGATGGGTATATTTCGCTCTCAATCGCCGAGGGCTGTTTTTGTATTACATAATCTGATTATTGCTCAGACTTGCGATTTCATTTATGGGCGTATCCGCCCTTTTGATTTACCCGTATCCGGGCTGCTTTAACATCTGCAACACTCCCTTCTGCTAAAAAATAAAATAAATTCAAAAATTACACGTATAAGCGTATAAACGTATCTTCCATACTTTTCAGGAACCTGTAATCCCTTGATTTTCCTGAAGATATACGTATATACGCTTCTTTGGAAAATTCTTTTTTATCTGTTTTTCATCCGTATCAACGATAGCTGTCTATGCGTATCTGCGTATGAATTCCCTGAAATCCTCTGGCATTTTTTCCATTATCTGAAGGAATATTTGTAGAATAATGAATGTGATACTTCTTTTCATTTTCTTTTAAGTACCCTGAAAAACTTTTTGCACTCATAGGTTTTTCTGTATTATCTTCACACCAGCGGCAGTATGCCTGATATAAATTTTTAGAAGTTGCCGTTGTATTTTCTTCCAGTCTGATATACCCGGATGACTGCATAAAAGCGATAATGTTATTCCCGGATTCCATAGCTTCGTGCAGATTTTTCTTTGCACGTTCGCTGATGGTAAAGCGGTATTTATTTTTCAATAATCGTTTCAATCCCTCCAGACACCAAAGGAAAATATCGTCTGCTTCTCTTTGCAGTTTCTCAATCAGATAGGGATCATCTACTCTGTCCGGCGGCACATCTTTGACCGTAAGGATAATCTGTCTGCGGTAAAATCCATAGGAACGATCATGTAAAGCACTCAGACTTCCGTTTCCAAAGCAAAGAAACCTGACATATAAATTTCCCTGTACGCTCTGTGTTAAAAGTGACAGAGTATTTCTAAATCGCTTGTACCAAGAACAAAGTCCAACTTGTAGGTTTCCTATAACTACCGGTGGCAAACTATTTGTTTATTGTATTAAGCATGGCTTATCGGTATATTCAGGTAATCTATAATTAAATCAATATTTTATAATAAATCATATTGTGGAGCCGCAGCCGCCGGAAAACATGATGGATATTCCGGGGATGCGGGATGAAATGCGCCGTCCCATGATGCTGATTGTATCGGCAAACAAAAAAGTGGATAGATAAGAAAAGAGGTAAAGAGCAGATTGTAAAGGACGGTGAAAAAATGAGGGAACTGATTCATATAGATTTTCAATCTGAGCAGCCAAGAGTGTCGGCATGGGAGCTATTTGAAGGTTTGGAAGTAAAATCTAAATTTACGACATGCCTTATAACAAATTAGGGGAATTAGTTCAGGAGGTAAAGGCAGAGAATTATGAGCAGATCTATTTCGGATTGCTAGAAGATAATAAAAAGACATATCAGCTGCGAAAGGATTTGGAAAAGCAGATTGAACCGGGAAAGAAATTGGGGGTCGGAGATGTGATTGTAACGAATCGAGAGGGACTTGCAGTCTCTCATTATGTGGATACCGATACATTGCTCACTCTCCCGGGATTTATAAATTTGACCGATTCAGATGCAGTAATCAAGGTTGATACAGAAGATTATGAAATTGAGCAGTATCCAGGAAAATGGAGAAGCGTGGATTATCTGATCTTTGAAGGAAAAAGCTATTTTCTCATGGAAAATCAGAAATATGGGAAAGATGCAGCGGCACTTGTACTGAATCAGTATGGCAAGGTGATTCTTGATGAGTGTAAAGATGGCTTTGATCAGGATACGATCGATAGGATGAAATCAGCTGTCCAGAAGTTCAATGAACAGGAAAAACAGAAGGGAGCTATCAAAGAACGGCTTTCGGTATGGCAGAAATACTTTATCAATGGGGAATACCTTCGATCTGCAGAAATGGCAGAGGAACAGAATTACAATATGATCGATGGAAGAATCAACAATCTGCTACCGAAAAAGGAGAATCCAGAAGTACCAAAGAAGAGGAAATCTGTCCTTTTGCGTTTGTATAAACACCGCTGTGAGGTTGCAAAGAAACAGGGAAAGCCAATGCCGAGGCGGTATCAGGGGATGGAGATGGAGCGGAATCGTAAATTTTGCTGAAAATATAAATGAATCGTTGATAATATTGTGCATAAAATGGAAAAATGATAAAATCAAAAATGTGGTGAATATAAGACATATTATTTTTGAGGAACAGAGTGATTTAGGGAATAGTATGTCTTTTTAGCATGTTCAATTAGTAGATCCGATTTCGTAAGTTTAAGATCAAGATATAAATATTGAAGGAGCAATATGAAAATACGAAAATATGTGAAAAAAGATATTATAAAAGTAACCTCAATTTTAATTTTACTACTAGGATTATTGACTATTTTATATTTGTCAGAAATACAAAGTATATCAGGATATGTTGTACAAATTAATTATCCCAATAATATTGCTATAAAAGACGAATTTGAGAATGTATATTGGATAAAGCCATTTGGAGATTTTGAGGATAAATATGAGATAGGGGAGGAGGTAAAAGTATATTATTATCCGAATTCAGAAGATGGCTCCAATGAAAATACATTATCCCATTCTATTGTATTCAGTAGATGATGTTGTTATTTATGAAGAAGGCAACTAAATGAGAGCTAAACAAAAATTTAAATTGAGTGCTACTATTATAGGAATATGCTTTTTGTTACATGGAATACCTGCATTTGCAGCCGAATCAAGTGAAATGATAGAGTTTGATTTAAAGACTAATGAGATGAAGACAGTAGAAATTGAGGAACAAAATAGTGATTCAGTTGACTCATACATTCCAGAGGGAATCAGTACTGGAATTCAAACATATGGAGCGATTATTGATGGTGATGATAGGTATAGAATTCCTGCTAGTTTATCAAGTACAACTTTCCCATATTGCTCTTAGGGTGTTGTGAGTTGCACTAGGCCCGATGGAACAAGTTCATTTGGAACAGGATGGCTTTTTGGTCCGAACGATGTGGCAACAGCTGCGCATGTTGTATATAGTCAAGAGAATGGTGGATATCCTTCTTCTATTATTTTTTATCCCGGGGTTAATAACAGTGGATCAATAGTAGGGGCATCTTATAAGGCAACAATTGCGGTGCTACCGGCAACGTATCAAAGCGAACGTGATGCGACGAAAGATTATGCTTTTTTCATAGTAAAATAGAGCGGCGTATACCCCCTGATAGATAATATCGAAAAAACTCTAAAAAGGGATCATTACGACGCTCTATGTTTGAAAGCCTCAGCAACAAAATCAAATCTGCTAAAAGAATAGATTATGGTTACAGGAATGATGAACACTTTTTTTCCTGATTATTATTCTGAAACAAGTCTTTTAATTGCAGTCTTATAGATTTCTTTAGCAAGGATCAAATCAGACAAATAGATATATTCATTTGCCTGATGTTCTGTCAATTCTCTACCTGGTAGCATAGGGCCGAAGGCAACAATTCCATTCATTGCTCTTGCATAGGTTCCGCCACCGATGACCGTTGGTTCGCTCATGTCTCCGGTTTCATCGCGATAAGCGGAAAGAAGAGTTTGGATAACAGCACCGTTCTTGTCCATATAAACATGAGGTTTATTTGTAATAACCTCTACCTTAACATCACTGAAACCATTTTCTGAAAGATGACTATTAATGGCATTTACAATGTCTTCGAGATTGAAGGTTACAGGATAACGTAAGTCAATGTATAGAACAATATCATCGCCAACAGTTTCAATCTTACCAATGTTGTAGCTTGCTGGACCACTTGCTTCATCTGAGACCTGTCCGCCAAGCCGATCATATATTATTATACAACCGGCCCTTGTACATCTTCAATTATTTTTCAAATGGTTTGTATTCAACATCAAATCCAAAGTGCTTAGGTCCGAAGCATTCCAAACCTTCTGGAGTAGTCCAGATTTCAGGGGATGGAAGTGCAATTACTGTCATCTTATCACCAACTTCAAAATTAGGTGTAGTCATTGGATTTCCTTCTCCGTTAATCATGCAGATTAGGTCTGGAGCAATTACATCAACTTCGCCATTGCGGTATGAGATGATGTTTTCGTTCTTAAACCAGATGCGATATGCTTCGTCCGTATAATCTCTTTCGCCCTTTAGATGAATTTCACCAAAGTTGAAGCCATCTCTTGTTTCACAAGTGTAATCTGAAATGTGGCCTCTGAATAATACTTTACCTTCTTTATCATCACAGATAGCAGAAGCAACATCTCCGCCAGCTTCCTTTGTTTCTCTAAGAACTCTACCGATTTCCTGAGCGTAAGTAATTGCACCAGGAATTAGAGAATTCTTGATAACCTTACCAACGTTTGCGTGATCAGCTACACCTACAAGGTTGTCACTTACAACAGCAATAGCTCTAACGATATCTTCAGCTCTTAGGTCATCCGCTACATTCTGAATTACAATTTTTTCACCAAATTTTGTAGCTACGCCCATAGGGAAAATAGGAACGTTCTTTACATAGTATGTAGAATGCTGCAGTTCAGGAACTGAACGTCCGGCTGGGTCAGCGTCAATAAGAGGTAAATCCATTAACAGTGCAACGTGAAGAGCCTCAGCTGTATTTTCTCCACCTAATTCAGTTGAGCCAATTGCATACATTTTCTTACCTAAAGATTCCTCTAGAGCCTGTACAGCTAAAACTGCGGGAGCTGTTTCGCTATGCTTCAGATGAGCTAATCTAGGATCAGGTTTAGCTGATGGAGCACCGCAACCATAAGGAGTAACAACATACTCGTCATCTGGAAGTTCATCTAAAGTGATTAATTTTAGAGTTTTTCCCTTTTCGAAATGTTCTTCTAAAAGAGCCAAACCGTCAGCAAGTGGACCGCCACCACCGGTACCAAGCACTGCACATCCGTACAATAGATCGATCATGTCCTGTTTGTTTAATTCTCTCATTTTTCTGTCTCCTCTTTTTTTGTGATAATTTATGCTATATTTTCGGCGTTATCTCTTGATGCAGATGGAATAAAGCGCTCTGCAATAAGATAGATAACAAAACCTATAATGATACCAACGAATTCAATTTTAACTAGTGTATAAGAAATAATTGCACCTAATGCCCAAGCAATTACACCAGCCCAGTTTACACCGTCCTGTGGTCTAAAGTTCTTAGCTTTACCTTTTCCTACAACCCAGTAGTCAGCAAGAATTACTCCGCCAACAGGACAAACAACGTATGATAGTAAGCTTAACACTCCCTCAATGTGTCCCAAGATACCCAGATCGCATAATACAATACCAACAATTCCTGAAATTAAAGTAGCTTCTCTTCTTCGGTTATCTTTAAGCTTAAGTGCCATAACAATGTTAAGACCTGCGCTGTAAGCATTTGTTGAGTTAGTTGTCCATGTTGAAATAACAAGTGCAATGATGCCCAGGAGTGGAAGTCCTACTTCAATTAGAACCATACTGATATCATACTGTCCTGATAGCTTTGTAAGAACGATTCCCATAATCAGAGTTATTACACCCATTGGGAATACACCGTAGAATACAGATTTAACAGTGTCTTTTCTGCTTTTCTGGAATCTAGTATAGTCAGGACCAGTGATTGTACCTACAGCAGTGAAGTTAAATGATAGTGCTACACCTGACATGAAGCTCATAGATTGTACAGTTCCTTCATCGTTAAGGTTTCCTGTTCCGTAAACCTTAAATGCTAGGAATGTTCCGTAGCACATAATGATCATTAGTAATGGAATAGAAATCTTGTCTAGTTTTTCTAGCGCATGCACTCCATATACTGCAGTCAGAAGCATTATGATTCCCCAAATTGTGTTTGAAACTACAACTGGAATATCCCATCCGGTCATAGCTAGCATTGCGTTACTGAAGGCTTCTCCACATACTCCATTTTGGATTCCAAACCAGCCAATCATGTTAACAGCAAAGATTGTACTTACGATAAATCTAGCTCCGCTTTTTCCAAAGCCGGCCTGACAGCATGTGCAGGATGCTAGTCCAAGGTCACAGCCTATCATTCCCGTTGCAACCATACCTACTACTACAATTAAGTAGCCTAGTGACCCTGAAATAATTGCTGGCCATATAGGCATTGCTTCCGCTAATAACGCTCCCAATAGGAATGCAGGAACGCATACACATATGCCGGCCTGAACGAAGGCTAACGAAATCCAGTCTTTTCTGTCTTCAGCAGAAATCGCCTGCAGAGCTGTGACTTCTGCTTTCTTACCTTTATTTTCATTTGTACTCATAATGGGTACCTCCTTTTGAATCTTCTCTATGATAGCACACATTATTATAAATGATAATTATGCAGATGACAGAATTATTTATCAATCATATTGTGCTTTTGCACAAAAGCCTTGTTTATGACTGTGAGTTTTGATATCATAAAGGAAAAAATTATACTAGGAGGAGCCATGAGTGTTACTGTTCAAGATTGTTTAAGACTACCCTCTTTTCATTCTGCGAGAGTGATTGCAGGCAAGAATGGACTGGGTAGAATAGTATCATCAGTATCTGTAATAGAAATACCTGCAAAGTCTGTAGAGGCAATTAGTGTATTCAATCCCAATGAGTTGTTAGTCACGTCATTTTATTCAATTAAAGATGATCCTACTAGACAATGCGAGGAAATGAGAAACTTATATGATGCTGGAGGCGTTGCACTAGTGCTGTTTTACGTGGGTGACGTCATCCCTCAGGTGTCTGACGAGTTGTTGCAGACTGCAGACGTTATGAACATACCTTTAATTCTTATTGAAGACGAAGCAGAATATAGTGTTAGTTATAGTGATGTAATTAAAGATGTAATGGGGGCTGTTTTCTACGATCAGGCATCTACGGATTCCTTTTCAGACACTGTGGAGAATAGATTGAAGCAGATTCCTTACAATAAAAGAAGCATGGAAACCCTGCTAAATGTAATAGCTGAAACTTATAACTGTAACCTTGTGCTTTATAACAAAAACGGTTTATATTTCACATCTATATATAAGCCGTCCTTTGGACAATTTGGTCCAGAATTCTTTTTTAATGCCTTCGCTGATGGCTCAACGGACCTTTTCTGTAAAAGCATAATGTTGCAGGATAAGTCATTTTATTTGTATAGAAAAGAGTTCCCCCACGCAGGAAATACCTGGCTTACATTATATGCTTCAAGCAACGAAAACAGCATTAGTGAACACAAGCTAGATGAAATTTGTGCATGCACAAATTTCTTCTCAACCTTATGGGGATACACCCTCGATATGCAGAATTATAATACTGTTATTACTTTGATCTTGAAATCATCGCGCGTAATAGGAGAAAAATTCCTTGAAGCTAGTGGTGTGCCTTTTTCTAAGCTTTCAACTATTCTTGTAGTAGAATCGGAAAAAGACAATTTAACAGACATTCTTCGGCAGATTGAAGGCATATTGAAGGAAAGTGAAAGATTCTACGTTAAGGATATTATTGACGACAGACTTGTAATTCTAAGTTCTATAATGGTTTCCCAAAAGGATGATGGCATTATAGCTACGGAAATAGAGAAATGCATAAACGAGTATGAGGGAGCCTTGTTTTTCTTGGAGTCTAGCAAAAATCTAACTTCAATGAGGAAAATATACTCAGACTTTTGTGCAAATTCAGCAGCAATGAGCAAAATTTTCATCCACCGAAAATTTCGCGACATGTATGATGTTATATTTTCGCAGGAAATCACAAATCTAGCTATAAATAGAGGCAATCGAAACGATCAAATCAAATCCATAATAGAAGCCTTAAAGGACGACAGTAACAACCTGATGGAAACCCTTGCAGTGTACCTAATCGACTGCGACTCCCAGTTGAGCACCACTGCAGCCACCTTGTTTTTGCATAGAAATACTGTGACGTACAGGCTTAATAAGATAAAGCAGATAACAAACACCGATTTCACCCTTATGCCGGCCACCTATGATTTTTATCTAGCAGCTGCGCTGTGGCGGTTAAACGAAAATTCCTAATGTGAGAATTTCAAATCAAAGTCTATCACTCGTGATTGACAAAATATGACGAGGGCTTTATTGCAGTGGTGCGCTCGGTGAGCACAACCTTACATACAAAATTAGGAGAATCTTCCATTTTGTATGTAGGGGTGTTTCAGCCCTCCTTTAGTACTGCGATTCGTGTTGTGATCAGTTGTTTAGTCTGTTCTATATATTTCTCCGGCAAATAGGAATCTTCACATGCACATAAAAGTTTGTCTTCTAGAGAACACATTTTAGAAAGCATTTTTTCTGCTGCATTCTCAGCAATGCCACACTTAGATGCAAAAGACATAAAATCACGTTTTTTCAGACGTCTCTTCTTTCCATTTAGAGTCAATGCCATTTCTTCTTTATCTTCTGGTACTGCGATATATCTCTGAATCTGCTTTGGGCTGTCACCAAACTCTTCTCCAATTAATTCGATTGTCTTCTTGCCTTTCTTTTGTTGGCCACTTTGTCCCTTTTTCCGACCTACTTTTTGTTTCATTGCTTCATTTTTCATTCTGTAAGCAAAAGCTTTTTCGCTGAAAGAGATATGTTCCCGGTGCAAATTTGTATCAACCATTTTTACAACCGCATCTTCATAGCTCATAGGCTGGATCAGTACCGGTATTTTTCTATATCCCAAAAGCGCAGCAGCTCTTTTTCTTCGATGCCCGGAAATGATTTCATAGGTACCATCTTTGATTGGTCTGACAAGTAGTGGTGTTAAGATTCCGTACATTTTGATACTTTCTTTCAGCTTTTCCAGATCGTCATCATCCCTTACTTGGAAGGGGGGATTACGAAATGCTTTGAGTCGTTCTATTTCAATCTCAACTATAGTTTCGCCTTTCCAATTACTTTTTTCTTTTACTTTCTGCATGATTTACCTCCTTATCTTAGGACGACAAAAAACCCGTCCAAACTAGAATTTTTTATAAATCTAGTCTGAACGGGCATGCCATTCGTTCGTTAGCAGGGCTAACTCTTAAATATAGATTTCAGCTAATCGATGTTTGCAGGATTCAAATCGGATGAGTGAATTTACTTTACTTTTCTCTATTTTACATCCCTTTTCTTTGGTTAATAAGACCACTTTCCCAAATGTTAGCAGGACTGTAAATTTTTCTTGTTAGCAAATGACTGCTTTTTATTAGCTGTCAGCTAACATTTTTATGGATTTGTTAGCAGAAACAGCTGATTTTCAAAGCAATTATTTTTCGAAAAAAAGAAAAAAGCGGATAACGATTTTGCTAATCAGCTAATCATTTCCGCCTCTTATCAAGCGTTCCCTGTAGGAATCGAACCTACAATAAAGTCTTAGGAGTTATACAGGGTGCTGTCAATTTTTGGTATGTTCTGTATAATAAAGCCTGATTTTTCTTATGAAAAACGGCTTTCCAATTTTTATCCAGTCAATTACTGTAATCAGCTATAAACCTTAGATAAGTACAGCTTGTTAGCAACTTTTTAGCTACAGCTAATATTTGGGGAAGTATGTAATGATACTAACTACATCAATCCTATGACTACCATTCCCTTAGAGGCGGAAATGATATCTATATTTAATTGACTAGATTTATATTTATAATATACAACGTGAGCGTGTATTTGTCTATGGAAATTTCGACTACTTTTTATTTTTGAAATTAGGGGATTTTCCAATAATGCATTTCCATTAAAACCAACGCTTCCTTATAGACGCTATATTATTTATTCTTTCCAAATAGGTGCAAAAAAAGAGCATTTACGGTTTTACGGTAAATACTCTTTTTACTGCCAATATTCAATTTATATCATTCGGTTTTCATAATCTTGTAATTCATGGAAAATATCATCCACATATACAACATTATTTTCTATTCTGTACAACATAAAGTATCTGTGCTGTTGAAAATTTATTCGACGATATCCAAGGCTCTGTAAACGTGGATTGTCGCATACATTCAAACTACTCGCTACATACTTCAACTTTTTAATAGTATCCTCAAAATCATCAAGCACATTTTTGGCTGCCTGCTTATTTTTCTTGGCAAAAAGCAGATACTGTATAAACTGGTTCAAGTCTTCTTCTGCTTCAGCTGTTACAACTACTTTATAATCCATATTTTCCTCTCATATCTGAAATCACATCATCTGCATTTCGGTAATTTCCCTTTTTTGAAGATTCTCTGGATTGTTCCAGTCTTTGAAGCATCTCTTCTTCTGTCATAGATGTATAAGGATTATGCACAGTTCGTTTTATTTCAAATGGAAATCCATTATATGCAACCGCCTGCGTTAAAAACATCCTTATTGCTGATGTCGTATCAGTTCCAAGATCTTTAAAAAGCTGATCTGATTTATTTTTTAAGTCATCGTCTACCCTGATCTGAATTGTACTTGCCATTTTAGAAACCTCCTTTTTTCTTCATTATAATGCCATTTCATTGCTGATTCAATACAATTGTATTGATGTTTTGCTCGCTTTTATTGAATAATTTCTATAGGCATGATGGAGATAGACTCACTATTTTTCATTACTTCATCGTCTTCGCCAGTGAATTAAGCAACGCCCGCATTTCCGGATTCGCCAGAGCTTTCATTAGTAATTCCATATCGACTTCTTCAGAAACCATATTTGGATTAAGATTATTTTTTTGTAAAATGCATCTTCAAATAATTCAGCGTTCTTTTTTCTGTCTTCATCAATAATATGGGAATACACATCTGTAACCATATCTGTCTGGGAATGACCAGAATCGCCCTGCACAGCTTTTATGTCACCTTTATTAAGTTTTAATTTATAGGTGACACTACTGTGACGCAAACTGTGAAATACAACTTTGGGGAGATGAGGTTCTTCAATCAGTTTATTGAAGGATACTCGAATTGTTCCGGCTTCTAATGGAGAGCCGAATTCACTTGCTATCACCAGGTTGTAATCATTATATTCCTCTCCTATGATTGCTTTTGTATTAAGCTGTTTTAGTTTCAGTTTTTGTAGCATTTCTGCAACACTTTTAGGAAGAAAGATTTTTCGTACACTACTTTCTGTTTTTGGTGTTTTAAGAACGAGAAACGGAACTTGAATTATCCGGATTAGATCCTGAAGAACTTGAATTCATGGATATTGAAGAACGTAAGAAAGTATTGAAAGCTGCTGGGCTTGATCCACAAAAGTATGATTTTTGATAGGATGTGAAATATGGAAACTATTGATAGACTTAGACAAATTAAATTAACAAAGAAAAATTGCCAAAAACTATTAGAATTAAACGAAGGGTTTGTTGCAAATACAAATTACAATTCTAATAAGGGAGCTTGTAAAAGAGAATACAGCATTTCGAAAGGAAAATTATATATTCATGAGACAATAAAGAAGTCAGCAAATAATTATGAACTATCATGGATTGCAACAGATGAGGAAGTTCACAGATTTTTGCTGAGATATTTGTGGAAATTATCTACGGAGAAATTAGAATAGGCAACCTGAAATCAGTGATGTTGATAGAAATTATGTAAACAATTCAAGTACTTTAATCTTGTAATGTATGGTAACTAATATAACATTTCTTCTATCTAAAAAATAAGTGTATGTTACAATACATTTATAAAATATGTAGGGGGATTCAGAAACTATGAAGGAAGCATTTAAAAAGCATAAAAAAGTTGTCGTATTTGTTGCAGCTATTATAATTATTATCATATGTTGCATTGCTGGTTATATGGCAAAAATCAAATATGAGCAGAAACAAAGAAATTAATCAAGAAATATGGAACCCGAGATCCATTTGAGATCATGGATCAGATGAACATTGTTGTCGGGGAAACTTCCAGATATAAGACACTGAAAGGATACTGTTTTATGAGCTGTAAGACAATCTATGTCATGATCAGCAGTTTCCTTTCAGAAGAAGAAAAGATGATCGTTGCCGCCCATGAATTAGGGCATATCATTCTGCATCGTTCCCAGCTGAAAATGGCTCCGATGCAAGATGATACACTCTACAATATGACGGATAATACAGAATACCAGGCCAATCTGTTTGCTGCCGATCTGCTGATTGATGATGAGGAGATCGAAGATATGGTTCAGAACGAGGACCTGGATTATTTCGGACTCTGCAGCTCTTTGAATGCAACTCCGGAACTCATGAGCTTTAAACTATACAGCCTGACAAAACGAGGCCAAGCTTATCATATGCCGATGGAGATACAGAGTAATTTCCTGGCAAAATAAATACACAAAGATCCTGTTCTTTATAGCATAGTTTGAACAGGATCTTTTTATAATGCTTTATTTTCTATCTAAAATTTTATTAAACCGACTAAAGAACGTTGAAGTTGTTATTATCGCTGCCAAAATATCACTGATTGGCTCAGCCAAAAATACCGCAAATACTTTATTCTGGATAAAATGCGGCAGGATAAAAATCAACGGAATCAACAGAATCAATTTTCTTAAGCAGGCAAGTAATAAACTAACTTTTGCCTGGCCCAATGCCATGAAACTCTGCTGACAAGCAACTTGGAATCCAAGAGAAAAAATACCTGCCATGTAAATTCTTAACGCCCATGCCGTATACGTGATTAATTCTGTATTATTCGAAAAAATACCTGCAAACATCTTCGGAAATAGAAGCATAATCAACCAGAAGCATCCCGTAAAAATTGTACAAACTGTAAATTGAGTAAAAAATGCTTTTTTTACTCGATCTCTATTTCCTGCACCATAGTTATAGCTCATGATTGGCTGTCCACCCTGACAAATTCCCTGTAATGGTAATGTTGCAAGCTGGCTAACACTGGTAATAATTGTCATAGCCCCTACTGCGAGATCTCCGCCATATCTTGACAAACTGGAAGTAAAACTGATAGACAAAATACTTTCCGTAGATAACATGACAAATGTAGATATACCAAGAGCAAGGCATGGTAAGATGATTTCTTTTTGCAGTTTAAAGTTTTCTTTTTTAAGATGCAGAATCGTCTTCTTTCCTGACAAGAAACGAAGGATCCATATTGCCCCTACAGCCTGACTCAAAACAGTTGCGAGTGCAGCTCCCTTTACTCCAAGATGAAATACGAAGATAAAAATCGGATCAAGAATGATATTGATTACAGCACCAATCACTGTTGTCATCATGCTGATCTTTGCAAATCCCTGTGTCGTAATAAATGGATTCATTCCCATCACGATCAAAACAAAAATACTTCCAAGAATATAAATCCTTGCATAATCCACGCCATAAGGAAGTGTCTTATCGCTAGCACCAAACATCGTCAGTAACTGTGGCGCAAAAGTAAAGAATATCACCGTCAAAGCTGCGGCCATAAGCATGAGAATTGCAAAACAGTTTCCAAGAATCTTTTCCGCTGTCTTATTATCTTTCTTTCCCATAGAAATCGCTGCACGCGGTGCACCTCCGGATCCTGCCAGCATGGCGAAGGCATTGATCAGCATGAGAATTGGCGTAAACAATCCAACACCTGTTAATGCTGCGGCACCGACACCTGGAATATGTCCGATATAAATACGGTCAACAATATTATATAAAAGGTTGATGATTTGAGCCACAACAGCAGGTATTGCAAGCTGGGCCAAAAGACGTGGTATTTTTTCTGTTTCCATAGCTTGTGCGTTTGACTTACTGTTCATGTCTGTGTTCTCCTAAATATTTTTCTAGTCATTGCAATATAAAATTGCTTATACAGTCTCTCCCTTAAGAGTCCTGGTATTCTTGATAATGTACAAAACAACTGATACAACCATCATTATAGCACACAAATCAATTAACAGATCTGACACCATTGGTGTAATGTGGAACCATATAATATGTACAGCCACAGTTCCATATAATAAAAAGGTTACTATCTTTCCATGCCAGTCTGCACCATGTACTTTTCCTGTCTTTTGTATCACAAGACATCCACTAACCGCCATATAAAGTTCCTTAACTGCCATTATAACGATCAACGGGAGCATATGTGGAAAGCGAGTAAACAAGCAAATCAACATTGCTGCCTGTGTCAGCTTATCAGCCACCGGATCAAGTATTTTTCCTAAATTACTAATCCTATGGAATCTTCTTGCGATATATCCATCAGCAAGATCCGTAAGACCAGACAGCAATAAGATTTCACCAGCTAACAGAGGATTTTTCTTTACACAATAACTCCATATAATTACCGGAATCAAACAAAGCCGAAAAAAAGAAAGAAGATTAGGAACCGTAATAATTCTATTCAAATTTTCTTCCTGATTCACTTCACTCTGCATGTACGGTCACCTCACTTACCTTTTTTTTAGACATAAACCAATAAAATATAACACAAAATGCTAAAGCAAACACAACACCAAAAACATTTTGAATCACTCTAAGACTAACCGCTCCTTGTAGACCATAAGTCTCTGCAGCAATGGCTAAAGCACCAAATGTGTTAAATACTGCCTGCCAGCCATATTGTGCTGAAAGTCCTACACCGATTCCACCAAGAATTCCTATATATGCATAGATTGACGAAGGAAGCAGAAAATATAATACTGTAAAACATATAACACCTGCAATATTTCCGACAATCCTTTTACGGACTCTGTAGTGCATATCTTCCATAAACGGCAAAATCGCGGACATGGCCGCAATACCAGCCCACATTGCACGTGGCATATTACAAAGTTCTGCAATGCAAAGGACAATCGGTACGCATAAAATCTGACATATCTGCCATTTTGTTCTGGAAGAAGTGATATCAAATTCTTGTATCAGATCTTTCAGATTTCTTTTATAAGTTCTGTTTTTATGATTTTGATAAAATACGAAGCAGGTAAGTGCTGCACCTAAAGCCATTCCGACTAATCGCATCTGATAGCTTTTTCCCGTAACATCATAACCATATAGCAGCAGATACCCAAGAACCAATGTAGATTGATTAAACATGAATGGATTATGGCATCCGAACAGAATCAACACAGCCAGTGCCGCAATATTTAACAGCATTCCCAATACCGGTGAAAACTGATTTGCTAAATGCGGACATACAGTCATAATTACAAAGAACAAAGCCAAAAGCATCGTAGATTGTCCGGTGTGGATCCCCAGATCCGCATTCCGAAATACCATAAGGCATAATAAAACTACTACACCCACAATACTATTCTCATTTCCAAATAAGATACTGAAAATAGTAACAAATGAAAAACAAAATGCCATTGTAACAGCTATCTTTACCAAATATAGCAGTATATGATATGATTTTTCTTTCACTGTTTCACTCTTTTTCAACAGATTTTTAGAACCTGCCTGATTTAACTGCAATTCCTGATAAAATGTCATGTAATTCCTCCTCTATCTGTTTTTCTTAAACTTATATGGCCTCATCTTTCTGTATTGGAAGCTCTACAACAAATCTGCATCCACCATATTCACGGTTTTCTGCTTTGATTGTTCCTCCGGCACTATCTACAATCCGTTTTACAAGTGCAAGACCTAGGCCATTTCCTTCTGCTTTATGAGATCCATCTACCTGATAGAACTTGTCAAATATTCTGGATTTTACATCATCCTCTATTCCTGGTCCTTCATCTTCCAGAATGAACTTAACAGAATCCTGTTCTTGTTTCAGAAACATCGTAATTGTCCCCTTTGAAGGGCTGAACTTAATCGCATTATCCAAAAGATTTATCCAGATATGCATAAAAAGTCCTTCATTCCCAGTATATTTAACTTCCTCCAATTCTACCTGAAAACCAATTTCTTTTTCTGTCCATTTTGTTTCCAATGAAAGAAATGCCTGGCGGATCTGTTCATCCAGACGATATTCTGTTTTTTTCATTGGTATATTCTGATTCTCTAACTTGGATAACAGCAAAATATTACCAACCAATCCGGAAAGTCTTTGGGTGTTAAATAAGATTTTTTCTACATATTCCTCTTGATCCGGAGACAGTTCTTCTCCCTGAAGCAGCATTGTATATCCTTCAATGGCATTAATCGGGGTCTTGAACTCATGAGAAACATTAGATACAAAATCCATCTGCAGCACCTCTGTTGCACGAAGTTCTTTTGTCATAACGTTAAAACTTTGATAAGATTCTCCAACTTCTGCTATACGGCTGTTCGTTTCCAAATGCTGTTCAAAATCTCCCTGAGAAACTTCCTTCATTGCTTTACCAAGTCTGGTAATTGGTTCCAGTAACTTTGCATTGATAAAGGAAGTGATCAGCCCTGCAATCAATGTATTGAAAATCAAAAGCCAGCCAAGCACAGGTATGCTGCCCGGCAGATTAAAAAAATGATTCAAAAAAGCAAATAATAAAGCAGATATGACTGTTGAAAATACAAGTGCCAGCCAGATTGCACCAGTCAGACAGGATCGGATCCGCAATCCTTTTTCTTTCTTTTGTTCCATTATTTTTTCACCACCTTGTATCCAATTCCACGCATTGTTACGATTTCAAAATCAGGGTTATCTTTAAAACGCTCTCTGATTCTTCCTATATGTACCTCTATCGTATGTGGGTCTGCCTCCGTCTCGTATCCCCATACTTCATCCATCAACTGTTGTTTTGTAAATGTTCTGCCTGGCGAAGCTGCAAGCTTATATAAAAGCAGGAATTCTTTTTTAGGCAAAACAAGACTTTCCTTATCAGTTGTAACCGTCATTGCATCATAATCAAACTCTGTTGAACCGATCACAATTTTGTGTTCATTCAGTATCTGTGCACGGCGAAGCAGTGCTCCGACTCTTAAAACCATTTCATTCACATTTACCGGTTTTACCATATAATCGTCACTTCCCGAAAGAAATCCCTGGCGCATATCATCAAAGGAACCTTTCGCAGTGATCATAAGCACTGGTATCTGATATCCTGCTGAGCGAAGTTCTGACACCAGTTCATAGCCATCCATAACCGGCATCATAATATCAGAAATGATCAGATCAATATATTCCTTATCCAATACTTCTAATGCCTGTGCTCCATCCGATGCACTTTTGACTTGATATCCATTCTTCTCAAGCACTTTTTGGAATAGCTGGCTTAATTCTTTATCATCTTCTACAATTAATATTTGAAACACGTTTTCCTTCCTCCTTATTAAAACAGATACCTTGCCCATCCAAGCAGATGCTGTACCAAAAATATTTTTCTCTGACGTTTCTTTGTTAATTCGATCGGCTCTACATGATATGGATCACGATAGGTTCCATTTTCCAATACCTGGCGGGACACTCTTTCATATTCCATCATGCCCTCTTCCAACTGTTTATTAATATCTTTACTGCGAATTACAAGCATCAGTTCCGTATCCAGATATGCACTTCTCATGTCCATATTAAAGGAACCGATTACAGACAGATCATCGTCAATCAGAATACTTTTTCCGTGGTATGAATAACCGCCTTCATATTCCCAGATATTAATTCCTGTACTTAAGATTCTATTTCTGTTTTTCGCATAATCGGCAGCCCCAAATGGATTCCCATTATTCGCAACTGAATTTGTCATGATAGAAAAATCTGAAACGTTCTCTGCAATCTCCTCCCATGTATTATACATCATATCATTACAGATAATATATGGCGTGTGGATCTTCACACGATTTTTTGCATTTTTCATCAATTCTCCCAACTGATACCACACTACTGGTTCTTTGGAACCTGTGTGAATAGGATTTGACACTAATGCAATCTTTTCTGTCTCAAAAGTTTCGTCCGTGTAATCGGTATCGCAGATTCTTTCCTTATTCTCTTCAAAATATTTCTGATAGCCGTTCTGCAGCTCTAAAACTGCGTTCTTTACAGATTTTCTATTTGCCAGTTTTTTATTGTCATGAAAATAACCACTGTCTTCTTGTTCCCATATCGTTTCAAAATACTCTAACAACTGGTTAACTGAATTTTCTTTCTCAGGTTCATCGCAAACCACTAACACGTCTCTGTCATAGTTCTTATGTCCCGGAAAATCCCCCAGGAAATAATTGTATGTATTTCTTCCCCCAAGAATATATCTCTTTCCATCTGCAATCAAATATTTATCATGCATTCTACCCATCATTTTCCACGGTTTCAACGGATTGGCCTTATTATATAGTTTAATTTCAACATTCTCATGGGAAGATAATCCATAGAAATACGGATTTCCTTCCATATCAATCCAGCTCTCCATTCCATCTACTAACAGACGAATATGTACACCTCTGTCTGCCGCATCATGCAGTGCTCCTAAGATCAATTTTCCACTTTCATCGGATTGAAATGCAAAAGTAGAAAGAATAATTTCCTTTTTTGCGTTCTTAATCAAACGCACTCTTTGTAAAAGCGCTTCTGGATTCTTTTCTATGATTACTGCCCGTTCTGTATTTTCACTGCATTCGTTCCATGATCCATTTTTTGTTTCTTTTTTGGTTGTATTGGACACTTCCGGCTGCTTTTTATATGCAACGCAGATTCCGAGCAATTCATAAAAAGCCACACATAAAAAAATTGCCAGTATAACAAGAAGGATTTTACATATTTTATGCTTTTTCATTGTACATCACCTGATTCCTTTTTATTTCATACTTATACAATACAAAGTCAATCTCAATTTAACCTCAACAAAATTTATTTTTCATAAAAAATATGACCGGCTTCTTTTTAATGAAACAGTCATATTTTTATTCTAATATATGAAGGAGCTTTTCTTACTCCGTTGTATTAATCACTATCCATGCAAAATCTTCTTTGTACAACAGACTGCTAGATATAGCAAAAACGGCCTTTCAAAAACAGTTAACTTCTAAATCAACTGTTTTTTGAAAGGTCGTTTCATCAGATTCTTATAGCAATCCAGCAAATAATCTCATAAATAATTGTCCCAGTCGCAAATATGCACTTCGTCCGGTTTGATATTGGTCTGTCACATCACGACATTCTCCCATCGTTCTTATCAGATCATTTTTTATTTCCACAACTGCCTGACAATCTGCCATAAAACAGCCGTTTTCAAAATGGTGATATAGACTTCGATAATCCAGATTAATTGTTCCACAAGTTGCCATACAGTCATCTGCCACACTCATTTTTGCATGGCAGAAACCAGGAGTCCACTCATAAACACGAACACCATGTTTAACTAATCCATGATAAAAAGAACGAGTTATATTATAAATGAATTTTTTATCAGGGATACCAGGTGTGATAATTCTTACGTCTACCCCTCGCTTAGCAGCCAGACATAACGCATGCGTCATTTCATCTGTTATGATTAGATATGGAGTCATAAACCAACAATATTTTTCAGCTTTATTTATCATACTGATATAAACTTCTTCTCCTACTTGCTCATTATCCATAGGGCTGTCTGCATAAGGTTGAACAAACCCAGTTTGCTGTGCCGCATAATCATAGTGGAAAAGGTATTTACTAAAATCAGAATCATTAGCATCCTTATCACTTACTGCATTCCACATTTCCAAAAATGTCACCGTAAGCGACTGAACAGCATCTCCTTCTAAACGAATACCTGTATCTTTCCACTGTCCATACGGGTGTGTGTAATTAAAATATTCGTTTGCTAGATTATATCCACCTGTAAATCCGACTTTTCCATCAATAACTGTTATTTTTCTATGATCACGATTGTTCAAAAACAGATTTAAACCTGGCATAAACGGATTGAATACACGGCAATGAATTCCTATTGCCTCCATCTTTTTCACAAAATCTGTGTTAATAAAGCCTATAGAACCCATATCATCGTAGAATACTCTAACTTCCACACCTGCTTTTACTCGCTCTTCCAGAACATCTTGAATCTTATGCCATGCTTCAGCGTCTTCTATCGCATGATATTCCATAAAGATAAACTTCTGTGCTTTCTCCAAATCCTTAATCTGTGCCTCTAATCCCTTCACTGCTTCATCAAAATACACAATATCCGTATTCTGATAGATTGGATACTGCGAATTTCTTTGTATGTAACTTGCTATATTTCCTGCTTTCGGAATTGTTTCTTTTATTCTGCTCAAACACTCCTGACTGTCCGGAAGCATTGGTAACAATTTGCTATCAATTTCTGCATATCGCTCACGCATTTTATGTGTGCCACCATTCAAACCAATCAACAAATACAAGCCTACACCCATAATTGGAAAAATTAGAATTAAGATGACCCAAGGCATTTTCATAGAGGATGTCTTATTTGATGCGTACAATCCCAAAACCAAGATCCCACTCAAAATCCTTGTAAATAAATTTATGATTTCTGCATATTCATTCAAGCGTGTTACGATAGTAATAATAAAAATCACTTCCAGAAGAATGCAGATTATGGAAAAACACAGCCGTTTTACCCCATTTTTTGTTTTTGCTTTGCCCTCTAAAGTATCTTGTTTCATATATATTCCACCTTCCTACTTGCTCAGTTTTCTCCCTAAATTTCGTGGAACTTACCAATTTTGTCTTTTATTCTCTGCATTTCATTATCTGCTTCAATGATAGCTCTTGCAGAATGAAGTAATTCTTCACTTATCTCATCATAGCCAGGCATTTCTTCAATTCCTTTTTTATAGCGAAGTTGATGTTCCAATGTTGCCCAGAAATCCATACCATTGGTTCGAATCTGTAATTCTACACGCATAGGTGTTTTACCCTTAGCAAAAAATACTGGTATTTCAACAATCATATGATAGCTTCGATAACCATTCGATTTTGGATTTTTTATATAATCTTTTATTTCAATAACTTTAATATCATCCTGTTGGGTAATCAAATCTGATATCATATAAATATCGTCAATAAACGCACAAACTATTCGAACGCCTGCTACATCATTGAGATATGTCTGTATATTTTCTGTTGTAAATTCATATCCCATCTTCTGCAATTTATCGTAAATACTATTGGGCTGCTTAATTCTTGTTTTTATAAAAGAAATAGGATTTCGATTGTTCTCAACTGAAAATTCATCATCCAAAACCTCAAGTTTAGTTTGTATCTCCCGAATAGCACAACGATACATCATCATTAAATTATAAAATTTTGTAGCATTATTTAAAAACTGTAGTGATTCCGGACTGTTCATCCTGAGTTTTTTTACTTCATCTTTTATCATGGAACTTTCCTTTCTACCTCATCCCTGATTTCAAAACATTATTTATTTTGATAGTTGATTCGTTCTCCTTGAATTACTGGATAACAAATCATTTTATCACTATCCAGATTTTCTACATGCATATCTACTGCACTGATCTGATGGTTTTCATAAGTATTGTAATAATAAATACCTTTTGTAACATTACAACACGACGTATACAATGTGATTTCATATTTTCCATCCGCTACTTCGCAACATCCTCGTTGCTGATCCACAGATCCGAGAATGTGGAAGAATTGGCTAACGCTTTCTTCCTCTGATTCACCTGAAATTGCATTTACCTTTGTAAAAGCTACACGTACAAAGCGTGAGGAAGATGAGAGATCTCCCGGAAGACCTAATCCTCCCATACCTCTACTATATGCATCAAGAGCCAAATTTTCGCAGAAAGTATTTCTGGGCTGTTTAGGAGATAAATACATATAATTATTTAGTTGAAACATCTGCTGTGGAAATGGCGGATTATTCGTAAGCACTCCTACTGGATTGTCATAAATATGCAAACCATCTGACATAGATTCTACCGTAATTGACTCATTCTCATCAGAAATGATCCAGTGTAATTGTGCTAATGGTAATTGCTCGCTGAAAGGAGTATTAACAATATTAATTCGTTCAAGAAGCTCGCGAACTTCAACTAAAGAAGAACACTGACTTAAAATCCACGGAATAAATTCAAACTGTGCAATATTTTCCACATCTGGCTTAATCGCGGCATAAACAGCATTTCCGACAAAATTCAGTCCTGCCATTGCCACTCCTTTTTCATTCATAGCATCATAATACAAAGGATAATCCTCAGCAACATGAGCCATTCCAATAATTGCATAATGATTTTTCATATCGCCAACATGGCGAAAATTAAACGCATAATTACGTGGTGTAATTACTATCTGATCACCATAAGAGAATTCATAATCGAGGGTTCGTCCAAAGTAAAAATCTTTTGTTTTATAAGTTGCTGCTGTACACATGATCGTTTATCCTCCTAAACAGATTGAAATATGTCAATGAGCTTTTTCTTGAACAATATTATATCACAATTCTTTTATTTTGTTCCAACTTCATACATGATCATAACATGTAAACTTTAAACTATTTTCCTAGATTATTTCTCCATCAGTTTTTCAAACCAGGTATCCATAGCTAGGATGAATTGACCTACGTCTGGCAATTCTTGCAGCATTTCGTTTAGGGTTTTGTGCTTCACATATTTCTGCATATACACCCAACAGGCAACGCTACTGGCTTCTGATACAATGCCAGCTATGGTTTTGCGCATAAGCTCTTCAAATTCAGCAATTTCTTCTTTTGGGACAACATCATACAGGGTTGGTGCCTGATGACTTAATTTTACTCCATTTTCATTTGCATCTTTAAGCAGATTCTTAACTTTTTCTCTTGAATTCTCCGGTACTTTCATGTACTCCCACATAAATGCTACCACATCGGCCGGTGTGTCTTTTTTAAGTGGTGGTAACTGAATAAAATCATTGTTTTCGCTCATTTTCATATCCTCCTCACGATATAATAAAATCAATAATACGTTCTCTTGTCATGTCCAGTACAGTATCTACGAACACTCCTGCAAAAAGGATCAGATACAGAATTACACTCAGCGAAAACAGAAATGCAACCTGTACCCAGTCATGGTAACAGTATGCAGTCGCTATAATCAATAAAGTGAATATAAATCCAAGGATTCCTCTGACAACCGCATAAGTCTGTACTGTCATTTTTACTGCCAGGCCGATCACAAAAAGGATCAACCATACCGGCAGTAATAAGATCTTCCCAGCAAGTTTTAAAATAAACATGTGCACCTCCTATCTTACCAGTCCTGGCATATCATGGTTCACCTCTGCCTGATAATACCCGTTCATCGTTGACGGTGCATTAAACAGAGCTGCTAATAAATATTTCTTGATGTTCTTCACCTTTGTGGTGTTACCACTCATACAGTGTAAGACATACTCGATATGTGAATAGGTCAGCATCAGAAATTTTTTCTTCACCAGTGATGCCGGATACCAGTTGCTGGCAATCAAGATCTTGTCATTTTTACACATCACAGTCTCTACGATCAGGTTCACGATTTCATCTACCTGCCGCATATCGTCATGATGGGTTACTTCCAGTGATTCATAATCAATGGTCTCTTTGACAAGGTTTTCATAAGCCTGATAATCCTCAGAGCGGTTATCGCTATCAAATCTTTTCTCATCCACAGATATGATATGATTAGATTTATTATCATTCATTTCAGTATCACTAAGATTAGTATTATTAGGGTTTGAAATGTAAACTTCTTGAAGTTTGTTTTCGGGACTTCTAGAAGTTTGATTTTGGGACTTCATGAAGTTTGAATTGTAAACTTCTGTAGGTTCCTCATTTTCCAAAGAAGTTTGTTTTTTAAACTTCTTTAATTCCTCTTCAAATTTTTTCTCATCTGTTTTCTCGGGCATAAAGGTTTTCACGTAGATAACGTTCACCTTTCCAAATCCCTGTCTGCGTTTTTCAATCAAACCAATTCCTGTTTCGTCATCCAGTTCTCTCATGGATTTGATGGCTTTATTTCTGCCACAGTTCAGTAATTCCATGATATCTTCGATGGAAAAATAGATATATGCTCTGTTTTTGTCATCAAACCACTGATTCTTGATGGAAAGAGACATTCGATCCAACATCAGTCCATATAAAATTTTAGCATCGCTCGATAAATCTTTAAAATAACTGTCTGTAAATAATGCTTTTGGTATGCGGTAGAAGCTGAACTGATCAGCTTCGGTACCGTAAAAATAATTAAATGTCATTTTTTTCTCCATAGTTTCCTCCTTTCATTTTTTGCTAAGAAGTCCTCTTTTTAAACTTCTTTGACTTTGTTTTCTTAGCATTTTCTATCCTTAACAGGACTGTTCCTGCATCCATTTTTCTAATAATGATTCAATCACCTGCTCCATATCTTTGGCTGTATAATCATCCGGAAAGTACTTTGTCAGTTTCTTTTCTGAGAAAGTAAGAGACCGGGATACTTTCTTTGCCATCACACAGTTATTGAAAATTGATAACATCTGGATCTGATTGATTGGTCCATCATTCAGCTGATTTCTGAGTGCTGCAATCTGTTTTGGTTTGATAAATCCTGTGTCGCAGATATATTCGTAAATCCATCCCTGTACTTCCTTATCGATGTAAGAGATATCTACAGCAACCGTGAATTGAAGCTTTTTGTTATCTACCAGATCAAGAAGTTCAGGAATCAATTCTGTCAGGCGAATGTAACGCTGAATCTGTTTAGAACTTTCTCCAACTTGCTCTGCTAATACATCCCTAGATACAGTTCCTATTAAATTCTGGTCATTTTGGCCAGAATTACTTTTTGGTCTTCCTGCTTGTCTTTTCATAGCTGCTAATTTCATCTTATAAGCAAAAGCTTTCTCACTCGGCAACAGTTCCTCTCGCTGAATGTTAGCGTCCACCATCGCCACAATGGCATCATCATCCGATAATTCTCTTACGATTGCCGGAATAGTCGTAAGTCCTGCAAGCTGTGCTGCATGCATTCTTCTGTGACCGGATACCATTTCATATTCTTCATTTTCATCCATGCGAAGCAGTACCGGAGTCAGTACTCCATTGATCTTTACACTTTCAACCAGATCCTGCATCTTTTCATCATCCAGCACCTTGAACGGATGATTCTTAAACGGATGGATCTTACTAATTTCTATCTCCATTGCTGACTCTTCATTTACCACACCAAGCAGTTCATCAATACTTGCCAGTTTAATCTTTTCGCCACTTCTATTTTTCATTACTCAAAACCTCCTGTGTCAATTTCATATATGCCTCGGCAACTTTTCCTTTCGGACAGTGCATGTAAATACTTTTTCCCTCTGCACTGGTCTCAGCTGCTTTTACAGACATCGGGATCACATTTTCAAATACTTCAATCTGGCTTCCGTAGGTTGTATGTACTCTCGATGCAATGTCTCTTGCGTAATTGGTTCTGAAATCTACCATAGTCAGGAGAATGCCCTCAATCGCCAGTTTCCGGTTCAGTCTTTTCTTTACTGTAAGAATGGTCTTGATCAGCTGCTGAAGTCCTTTAACAGGCAGATATGCGGCCTGTACAGGTATCAGCACAGAATCAGAGGAGACCAGTGCATTGATTGTCATCATACCAAGGCTTGGCATACAGTCGATCAGGATATAATCGTATCGGCATCTTATCGCATCGATATATTCCTTCATGATCATTTCTCTGCTCATAACATTTCCCATCGTTACTTCCAGGGCAGAAAGCTCAATATTTGCCGGAAGTAGATCTACATTTTCCTGGTGATGTAAGATACCATCTTCCAGAGAGATTTCTTCTTCGTTGATGACATCCATCATGATCGTTGCCAGTGTGATGCGAAGATCATCCGGTTCCTCATATCCAAGACTTGCTGTTAAACTTCCCTGTGGATCCGCGTCAATCAGCAACACTTTCTTACCTTCTCTTGCCAGTCCAATGCCTACATTTACGGTTGTGGTGGTCTTTCCAACGCCGCCTTTCTGGTTTACTACGGATATAACTTTACACATGATTTCTTCCTCCTTTAACTTTCCCATGATTCTTTTTTCCATAATTTCAACAGTGCCAGTATTTCCCGCTTCATCATTGCCGGTGTATAGGAATTCGGAAAATACTTATGTAGCTGTTCGTTTGTGAAAGCCACTCTTGTGATTTCACCCTTTTTAACCTCACACATGATTTCTTCCATCTTTTCCAGTGACAACTGCTTTTCTTTACTCATTTGCCGGATCCTCTGGGCCTGTGAGAGTGATGGGATTGCCTGTGCATACTCCATTGCTACAAGCAGTTCCTTTTGCTCTTTTTCACTTAATGCAGCTATCTCTACAGCCGGACAAAAAGAAATGATCTCATCATCCAGTTTCTGCAGCATTTCCGGTATCAGTTTTGTCAGTGAGATATAACGCTGCACTTGTTTTGGGCTATCACCACAATCTTCACTGATGATTTCTATTGCCCGCTTTCTTGGTGTTTTGTGGTCAACTTGGCTCTTTTTTCGACCACTTTTTCTTTTTAATACGTCATTCTTCAGTTTGTAAGCAAAAGCTTTTTCACTGTAGCTGATCCGTTCTCTGTGAAGATTAGAATCTACCATGCTTAAAATGGAATCATCTTCACTTAATACCCGGATGATTACTGGTACTTTACGGTATCCCAGTTTCTCCGCAGCATGTTTTCTTCTGTGACCGGATATGATCTCATAGTATCCATCCGGTACTGGTCTGACGATTAGCGGATTTAAAATTCCATACTTCTCAATGCTTTCCTGCAGAAGAAACATTTCCTTATCATCTTTTACCTGAAACGGGTGCTCTTTGAACGGACGAAGACGCTCAATCTCAATTTCTATGATTCTTTCTTCGTTTTCTCCTGATTGTCTGTTTGGCTCAGTCATCTTGACTCCTTTCCTCCAGGATTCAGGAAATAAAAAATGCCTGCCTGGAACTTTTATAGATAGTAAAGTTCCAAACAGACATTGCTGTTTGACCATTAGCTGTAGCTAATAGAATTAAATACTGTTTCAGCTAATTCATGTTTGCAGGTTTGGGAGAGATTGTTTCTTTTCCCGCCTTTTCTCTGATTTACATCCCCGAATAAGGGGTGACAACGGAGCGGAACCCAAATGTTAGCTGGACTTCTTAAAACCCATGTTTGCAAACCGGTAATTTTGATTAGCTGTCAGCTAACAAAAATCGGATTGCGTTAGCTGGAAATTGATCATTTTGAATGGAATTTTGTGTCACGAACGTGATTTGAAAATAACAAAAGCGTTCGTTGTCAGCTAATCCAGCTAACATTTTCGAACGCTTTGAAGCCCGTCGCCAAGAGGATTTGAACCTCCGACCCCTCGCTTAGGAGGCGAGTGCTCTATCCAGCTGAGCTATGACGACACATGCCGCAAACCCTTGATTTTACTGGGTTTCTGGGATTTTTCCCTTCGGCCATATATAAGATTATCAACTCTTTTTCGAGTTGTCAATCTACAGATTTTTTTGATTTGGTAACATTAGAACGTTCCCCAATTTGGGGAATGCTTTGTTGTCACCCTTAGCATTTTTCAGAATAGATTCGAACTGAAAGTTGTTTTTCATTTTTTCCCTTTGGGGAATGCCTCGGCTTTCTCTTAGGAGGACCTCGTTATATCCATTTAACTAAGGGAACAATTGTATCTGTATTCCAGACACAGTTAATATCTTATCATAGAACCTACAAATTCTCAACCGTTTTTCATCTATTTGGAAATGAACCGTGTTGATGGAAATACGAGGAGAGAAACTTGATGCAATCGGGATATCGTCTGAACAGGTAGACAAGAAATATGTAGATTCAATGACTGTATCATATGGATATGTATTCAGTTCAGAAAAGAAATGGAACAGCGTGTATGATATTGCGAAAGCTGCAGACAAAAGAATGTATGAGAGCAAAGCTAATTTTTATCGTGAAAAAGAAAGGGATAGAAGAAAATAAAGCCGGTGCAGGATTCATTTCCTGTATCGGCTTTACTGCTCCTATCAAGATTCCCTATGTTTCTTAATATAATACGGAACGCAGGTTGTGAAGAAGTCAAGTAGCGTATCTGCGTAAGAAGTATCATCTTTTGGAATCGCATGAAGTACCTGTTGAATCGCGAATCCATCAAGTGTAGCCATAAAGATAGAAGCGAATTGTTCTGCAAGCTTACGATCATTAAGTGCAAATGCAGAAGCAAAAAGCGTAGCAGCCTGATCCAGGATCGACTTCAATCCGGAGGTATATTTCTGGGAAAATTCTGAATCACATTTCATCGCATCTGATAATAGAAGTAAGTATAGCTTTTCTTCCTGAAGGCGTTTGAAACGAATCCGAGCTTCTTTTTCTACATTAGAAAAGAGAGAATCTATGGTGATTTTCTCGTTTTCATTTTCATGAAAAATACGATGTGCAAAATGAATCGAATCAGTGACAATCTCATCAAATAAATCCTGTTTATTCTTATAGTAATAATAAATCGCGCCGGTTGTCATATTGGCTTCGGCAGCAATCGAACGCATACTTGTCTTATCAATTCCGAACTTTTCAATCTGTCGGATCGTAGCTTGTTTGATCTGTGTTTTGGTTGAATTTTTTTGTTCATTCATGTGTTTCTTCACCTCAAAATGAATTGTGTTATTGCGCACAGTATACATGTTGTGACAGGCTCACCAACCTTGAAAAGATTATAGCATAAAAAAAGAGAAATGTAACATCGATATTTGTTTGACAAAGCACATAACAAATGTTATGTTGGTCTTATAGGAAATTATTATAATTTATGAAAAGATTTATGAAAAAGGAGAGGGAATATGACAGACAAATTTAAAGGCTGGTATCCGGACTATATTGAGAACGAAAAAGAACGTGAACCAATCTTAAAACTTGCCAAGATGATGACAGGGCGTGCAAAGAAAAAGCTCGGATTAGAGAAGATGACAAAGTACGATCCGGAGTATTGGGGACTGGCACTTTTGTGTACAGATGAGCAGGCTGAGATCGCATTGAAGATGGGGGTGCGCCAGCCGAAAACTTTAGATCAGATGGTAAAGGTGACAGGCAAGGACAGAGGTTATCTGGAGAAGCAGTTAGAGGAAATGGCAGAGGTTGCGCTGGTGGAGTATAACTGGGAAAATCCACAGCATGAGAAGCAGTATGTACTGCCGATCTTCGTACCTGGAAGTGCAGAGTTCTCTTGTATGAATGCGAAGATGTTAGAGAAGCATCCGGAGCTTGGACTTTTCTTTGAGAGAATGAGTCGTATTGCATTGGAAGGACTTGCACCATTTATGCCAGAGGGCGGTGTTGGAATGCATGTTATTCCGGTAGAGAAGGCGATTTCAACAGAGAATCAGTCTCTGCCAATCGAGCACATTTCACATTGGCTTGAAAAGTATGAGGGAAAATATGCAGCGAGTCCATGTTCTTGTAGAAGATCTCGTAAAACATTCGATGAGGGATGTGCGGATGATCCGGAAGAATGGTGTATTGCGGTGGGCGATATGGCAGATTATATCGTTGAGACAAATAAAGGTGGACACTATATTACAAAGGAACGTGCGTTAGAGATTCTGAAACAGGCAGAGGACAATGGTTTCGTACATCAGATTACAAATATTGACGGTGAGAATAAGATTTTCGCCATCTGTAACTGTAATGTAAATGTCTGTTATGCGCTTCGTACTTCACAGTTATTTAATACACCGAATATGGACAGATCTGCATATGTTGCAAAAGTTGAGACAGAGAACTGTGTGGCTTGCGGACGTTGTGTAGAGTACTGCCCGGCAGGTGCTGTTAAGCTTGGTCAGAAGCTTTGTAAGAAGGATGGTTCTCAGGTAGAGTATCCAAAGCATGTTCTTCCTACAGAGAAGAAATGGGGACCGGAGATGTGGGACGAAGACTATCGTGATAAGAACCGCATCAACTGTTATGATACAGGTACAGCTCCGTGTAAGACAGCCTGTCCGGCACATATCGCTGTTCAGGGTTATATTAAGATGGCAGCGCAGGGAAGATACAGAGATGCCCTTGCACTGATCAAGAAGAACAACCCACTCCCGGCAGTCTGCGGACATATTTGTAACCGTCGCTGTGAGGACGCATGTACACGTGGAACAATCGATCAGGCAATTGCAATCGATGAAGTTAAGAAGTTTATTGCAGCTCAGGATCTGAATGCTGAGACACGTTTTATTCCGGAGAAAGTAGTTCCGGCAACAAAAGGATATTTCGATGAGAAGATTGCGATCATCGGTGGTGGACCGGCAGGTTTATCCTGTGCATTCTATCTTGCTGAAAAAGGATATAAGCCGACTATTTTCGAGAAAAATGAGCGTGCCGGCGGTATGCTCGTATACGGAATCCCATCATTCAAATTAGAGAAGGATGTCGTACAGGCAGAAATCGATATTATCAAAGAGATGGGGGTAGAGATCAAGACTGGTGTAGAAGTTGGAAAAGACATCACATTAGACGAACTTCGTGCACAGGGATACAAAGCATTTTACATTGCAATCGGATGTCAGGGCGGACGTCTTCCGGGAATCCCGAATGATACAGCAAAGGGATGTGCATCTGCGGTTGATCTCTTAAAAGAGGTGAATGCAAATGAGAAATACGACATCAAGGGTGACGTAGTTGTCATCGGTGGTGGTAACGTAGCAATCGACGTAGCAAGAGACTCTAAGAGATGTGCAAGTGACGATACAAAGGTAAATATGTACTGTCTGGAGTCCAGAGAGACAATGCCGGCTTCCGTAGAAGAGATAGAAGAAGCTGAGTCAGAAGGAATCGTTGTAAATCCGGGCTGGGGACCGAAGGAAGTTCTCGTAGACGAGAATGGTGAGGTTCGCGGTGTTGTATTAAAGAAATGTCTTTCTGTATTTGATGCAGAAGGAAGATTCAATCCGACATATGATGAGAGTGAGCTTATGACAGTAGAATGTAAGCATGTATTTTTCTCTGTTGGTCAGTCAATCGTATGGGGTGATCTGTTAAAGGGAAGCAAGGTAGAACTTGGACGCGGCAATGGAGCAGTTGCAGATGAGCTTACTTACCAGACAGCAGAACCGGATATTTTCGTTGGTGGAGATGTTTATACAGGACCGAAGTTTGCAATCGATGCGATCGCAGCAGGAAAGCAGGGAGCAATCTCAATTCATCGTTTTGTACAGCCACAGTCCAGTCTTACAATCGGACGTAACAGAAATGATTTCATCGAATTAGATAAGAATGACATCAAGGTGGAGAATTATGATAATTCCAGCCGTCAGATTCCAGGACATAATGATGCAATTGATACAAAACATTCCTTCCGTGATGCAAAGCTTTTATTTACAGAAGAGCAGGTGAAAGCGGAGACAGCGCGCTGTCTTGGATGTGGAGCATCTGTTGTTGATCCGAATAAATGTATCGGCTGCGGACTTTGTACAACAAAATGTGAATTTGATGCAATCAAGTTACATAGAGAACTTCCGGAATGTAGCAGAATGGTTCCTTACGAGGATCGTCTGAAATTTGTTCTTCCGAACATGGTAAAACAGTCCATCAAACTAAAATTTAAGAAGAAATAAATTTGAAAGAAATTAAAGTAACTGTTCAGAGCCAACCTCCAAAATGCTACGCATTTCGTCGGTGTGGCGTATCCGCTAAGGAAAATTTTAAAAGGAAACAAGGGGGAAAAGTAAATGGGAATACTTTATAATGTACCTGACTTAAAAACCTGGGGAATTATGTTCTTTATCCTCGTAGTCCTGATCGCACTGAATGAATTAGGACGTGAAACAAAATGGGGTGGAATCTTACTGTTTGTGATTGTTCCGGTTGTGCTGACAATCTTTGTATGGCCGACAACCTGTGCGCCGGGAAATGAGTACGGAACCGGGAACTGGTTCAACTGGGCAAAGACTTACTCTGCACTTGCAGGCTGTGTTGGTTTCATGTTAATGCGTTATATTCCGAATGCGACAAAGCATAAATGGGTAATCTGCTTCCCGCCACTGATTCTTGCAATCAATATTTGTGAGGCAGTTTTCCGTGATTTCGAGGCATACAGCTTCCATGCATTTGCAGGCGAGAAGATAAACAATCTCTGGGTTATGTCAGGACCGTGGAACATCATGAACGGAATCGCAGGTATTTTAAATATCCTGCTGATCTGCGGATGGACAGGTATCTACATTTCTAAAGAGAAGAGTAAAGATATGATGTGGCCGGATATGGACTGGATCTATATCCTCGGATATGATCTTTGGAACTTTGCATATACATATAACTGTATATCAGACCATTCTGTATACTGTGGTGTGATTCTGCTGTTATCCTGTACTATCCCTGCATTCTTTATCAAGAAGGGATGCTGGTTACAGCATAGAGCACACACACTGGCACTTTGGATTATGTTTATCATGACAGTTCCACAGTTTGCAGACAGACTGGCGCCTGTTCCGACAACACATAATCCGAAGGCATTTTTTGCTGTGAGCTTTCTTTCTTTAGTTGTGAATGCGGCGGCAGTTATTTACCAGTTCAGCGTGATCCGCAAGAATAAGTTGAATCCATTTAAGGATGAGATTTATACAGACAAAGCATTTTACAAGAAAATAAATGCAGAGAATAAATAAATTGATAATAAAAAATCCAAACAAGGATTTTTTGCGGCCAAAAACAGAAAGTATTTATCAAAATAAAAATATCCTGAACAAGTTGCAGAGCCAGAAAGCCTTGTAACTGTCAGGATATTTTTGTTTGGTGCTGTGAGCTTTAAAAAACGTTATTTACCGACAGCCCCTTCTTTATGTGAGATACATAACTTACTGGAAAATGTCTTGAAAAAACAAGAAAAATATTTAAATTATAGCGTATTTGCAGATTTTGGCTACTTTTCATCTGGATTTGGCAAGAAATACACCTTCTTTTCGCCTATAATGCAATTGTAAACGAAAAGGAGGTGTTTAGAGATGATGAAGAGAATTAAAAGATGGCTGCATGAGATTTATGAAGAAGATATCAAGTTCTTCGGACAGATGAACGGAATGTATTTTCGATAAGCACTAGAAAAAGAAAATAAAAGAAAAAAGGAGAAAGAAAATTATGAGAAAATTAGCAAAATGGTTTGAAGAAGCACTTGAAAGTTATGTAAAATTAATGGGTAATACTTACGGATGGGGCGGAAGATTGTAAGCCATGGAATATACAGAAAAATCAAATCAAATAAACAATAAAAAATAAGGGTAGATGTCTTGAGAGAAGATATCTACTCTTATTTTTTATATATAGCAATTCTTCACAAATGTGATTCTATCCGTAAATGATTGTTTTATTTTCTCAAAAAGTATATACTTGTTTCATATACATTTACGTTATTTTGAGAAAGGAGCACCTTTTAAATGGACTCTATATTATACGAAAACTATCTGAATATTCTTAAACAGGAACTGGTACCTGCACTTGGATGTACAGAACCGATTGCAATTGCCTATACAGCGGCAAAAGCACGTCAGATTCTTGGAGAATTTCCAGATTCTGTAGAAATGGAACTCAGTGGAAATATTATCAAGAATGTTAAGGGCGTTACAGTTCCGAATTCCGGAGGAATGAAAGGAATGGAAGTGGCAGCAGTTCTTGGTATCGTAGGGGGAAATGCGGATAAGGCACTGGAAGTGTTGAGTGAAGTGACTTGTGAAGATATTGCGAAAACGAAAGAACTGATCAATCAGAAAATCTGTTCCTGTTCTTTAGTTGAAGGAGTTGATAACCTCTATATTACAGCTAAAGTAAGAAAAGGAGAGCATTTTGCTTCTGTAACAATCGAACATCAGCACACGAATATTACAAGAATTGAAAAGGATGGTGAAGTGCTGTTGGATAATCCTTATAAATCAGAGGTTAAGACTACCGTAGATAAATCAAAACTTACGGTTAAAGATATCCTTGATTTTGCGGATCAGGTTCGTATGGAAGATGTGCAGCCGATCATTGATCGACAGATTAAACTGAATTCTGCGATTGCTCAGGAAGGACTTGATAATAACTATGGAGCGCAGATTGGTAAAACACTGATGCATGTATGGGGAAAGAGTGTTACTACGAGAGCCTGTGCAAGGGCAGCAGCCGGAAGTGATGCGCGTATGGGCGGATGTTCTATGCCGGTTGTTATCAATTCAGGAAGTGGTAATCAAGGCATGACGGTGTCGCTTCCGGTTATTGTGTTTGCAGATGAATGGGAAGTATCTCATGAGAAGCTTTGCCGTTCTCTTGTTGTCAGCAATCTGATTGCGATCCATCAGAAATATTATATTGGAAGTCTTTCGGCGTACTGTGGTGCAGTCAGTGCTGCCTGTGGCGCCGGTGCAGGTATTACCTATATGTATGGTGGAACCTATCAACAGGTTTCCCTGACAATCATTAATACACTTGGAAATATCGGAGGAATCGTTTGCGATGGAGCGAAACCATCCTGTGCAGCGAAGATAGCAACATCTGTTGATGCTGCGCTTATGGCTTTTCAGCTTAGTATTCAGAACAAAAGTTTCTTACCGGGAGAAGGTATCATCAAAGATGATATTGAAGAAACAATTAAGAGCATGGGATATATTGGAAGAGTTGGTATGCGTACTACGGATACAGAGATTCTGAATGTAATGATAGACCGTGCAGACATCAATGAGGAGTGCTAAACATGAATAATTTTATCTATGAAACACCAACAAAAGTATACTTTGGAAAAGACGAGGAATTAAAGGTCGGTAAGATTATTGCAGAATTTCATCCAAAGAAAGTTCTGGTACATTTCGGTGGAAATTCAGCAAGAAAGAGTGGACTGCTTGATAAGGTGGAGAATTGTCTGAGGGAAGAAAACATCAGTTTTGTAGAGCTTGGCGGAGTAGTTGCGAATCCGGAACTTCCGCTTGTAAGAGAAGGGATTGAGCTTGGAAAAAAAGAAGGTGTAGATTTTGTTCTTGCAGTAGGTGGAGGTTCTGTTCTGGACTCATCTAAGGCGATTGCGAATGGACTGGCGAATCCGGAAGTAGATGTCTGGGATTTTCATTGTGGTAAAGCTGTTCCACAGAAGACACTTCCGAAGGGAGCAATTCTGACACTGGCAGCAGCCGGTTCCGAGATGAGTTCTTCCTGTGTGATCAGTAATCCGGAAACAGGAGAGAAACGAGGATGTAACGGACTCTTTAACCGTATGAACTTTGCAATTGAGGATCCGGTTCTTACTTATACAGTAAGTCCTTATCAGACAGCATGCGGAGCAGTAGATATTGCAATGCATACGATTGAAAGATATTTCTGTCCGGGTGAGGATACCTATCTGACAGATTCAATTGCAGAGGCTGTGATCAAGAGTGTACGCAAAGCTGCAGGAGATTGTCTGAAGAATCCGGAAGATTATGCTGCACGAGCAAATATGATGTGGGCATCTTCACTTGCACATAATGGACTCACACAGTGTGGAAGAGAGTTCCAGCTCGTTGTTCATCAGTTAGAGCATGAAGTATCCGGAATGTACCCGGAAGTAGCGCATGGAGCAGGACTTGCAGCGCTGTGGTGCAGTTGGGCAAGATATGTTTATAAAGCAAATATAAATCGCTGGCTGCAGTATGCATCTAATGTATGGGGACTGGATATTGATTTTGAACATCCAGAGAAGACAATTGAAACTGCAATTGATATGCAGGAGCAGTATTATGCATCGATAGGGATGCCAATCGGATTAAAAGAACTTGGTGTAAAAGAAGATGATCTTGCGAAACTGGCACTTGATTGTTCAAGAAACAAAACGCGTTCATTGATCGGATATAAACCGTTGGCATATGAGGATATTCTGGTAATTTATCAGATGGCATATGAGAGAGGTTAATAACAGTTAATATCGAAAGCGCTGCTTAATGCGGCTGCTTTCGATACTCTCTTGGTGACATATGATACCGCTCCTGGAATACTCGGTTGAATGTTCTTTGACTGTCGAATCCTGCCCGGATACAGATGTCGAGAATCGTATGGTCGCTGTGAAGCAGGAGACTACAGGCATAATCCAGTCTTGCTTCATTCAGATAGCGGTTAAAATTCGTATGAAATGTGCCGGAGAAGACACGGGACAAAGAGGACTGACTGATTCCAAGATCATGAGCCATTTTGGAAAGCGTCAGTTCTTCTGTATAATGTGCAGCAATATAAGAAACAGTCTGGTAGATAATGTCATTACTTCCCACACTGCTCTTATCTATCATTTCAAATAAGGGAAGAGTGCGTGCAAGTATAATCTGAATAAATGCCTGATGCAGAACATGCCCTTGTGAAGCGGCTGGATAGACCAGCATGCTTCGCAGGGCATAATTTACGTCTGGGTGTACTTCTTGAGCCAGAATTACCGGATTTACAGGACAAAATTGCTGTAATTCTTTCGTATAACTAGGAGCAAGAAGCGGTGAAGCAAGTGCATAAATCGCCTTACAGGATTCACTGTTGAATACCTGATAGTGGTGGATCAATTCCGGAAATACAAGTGCAAAATCGCCTTTTTCCATATGATACAATTCAGTTCCGACTCCGATTTCCAGTGTACCTTCTGTCACGGATACAAGTTCCATTGATTTGTGAAGATGTGGGGGAATATGGCAAGAAATCTGTTCAGCGATTTCCAGTGTTTCTTCATTTTCTTCGTAAATCGGTTTCATTTTTTCCTGCCTCCGGGTTAATTGTTTAGAATAGTTGATCTAATAGTATCATCATGCGTGTATATGACATGCTTCACAGGCGGATGGCGTTGTAGCACATCCGCTTAATGCTGTCTCGCGCAGTTCAACCGGAAGTCGCTTTCCGACTTTGTACATTGCTTCGAGCATTTCATCAAAAGGAATGAGCTGTGGAATGCCGGCAATGGACATTTCAGCTGCGATCAGTGCGTTGGCAACCCCGGCTGCGTTACGGTTCTGACAAGGGTATTCTACCAGTCCCCCGACCGGATCACAGACGAGTCCAAGCATGTTCATAAGGACTGTCGAAGCGGCATCCAGACATTGTTTAGGAGTTCCACCCATAAGTTCAACAGCGGCAGACGCTGCCATAGCCGATGCAACACCGACCTCAGCCTGACACCCTCCGACAGCACCGGCAACAGTGGCATTTCGCATGGCGAGGTAACCGACAGCGCCCGCATTGAAGAGAACCTGCTGAATCTCTTTGTCGGAGAAATGGTATACTTCCTGAAAAGCGAGAAGCAATCCCGGAACGATGCCTGCGGAACCGGCGGTAGGTGAAGCAACGATCAGTCCCATGGACGCATTTGTCTCAAGGGTTGCCATAGCATAAGTGATAGCTTTCTCAAGCAGTTCACCGCACAGTCCCTGACCACTGGCAGAATGCTGTGCAAGTTTTTGTGCCTCTCCGCCGATCAGCCCGCCCATGGAACGGATTGGTTTTTCAATCGGAGAGCGGGCAGCTTCTTTCATGATTTCAAGAACACGCGCCATTTTTTGATCCACTTCTTTAGCAGGACATTCTCCGGTTATGATCTCTCGATTACGCATAACTTCAGAGATAGAAATATTCTGTTCCTCACATAGTGTAAGGAGTTCGTTTGCATTTTTAAAATCCATATAAAAAACCTCCTTAAACACAATCACATCTGTACGACCATAACATCCAGAACATGTTCGTTCTGGCGGATGGTGTCGGCAATTTCTTCCGGAAGTTTTCCGTCGGATTCTACAATCGTGTAAGCAGTGTGTCCTTTCGATTCACGAAACAGACGCATAAAAGCAATATTGACCCGGCGGTCGCTGAGACAGCTGGTGATCCAGGCAACAACACCCGGAACATCCTTCTGGACAACAATGATAGCACTGTATTCACCGGTGAAATCTACTTCTACATGATTGATCTGTGTGATGTGGACTTTACCGCCGCCAAGAGATTCTCCACGGATCGTCATCTCCTGACCGGCAGTATTGGTCATAATAATATCGACGGTATTCGGATGAATATCAGTTTCTTCCTCATTCGGAGTAAAAGAGTATTTCAGTCCGTTTTCTGTAGCAATCTCGAAGGAATTCCGGATTCGCATATCATCAGTGGAAAATCCCATGATTCCTCCAAGAAGTGCGCGGTCAGTACCGTGTCCGTGATACGTTCTGGCGAAAGAGCCGTAGAGAATAAATTCTACTTTTGCAAGCGGTCCGTTGATCATCTTCTGTGCAAGATAAGCAATGCGTGCCGCACCGGCAGTGTGAGAACTGGAAGGACCGATCATATTCGGCCCCATAACATCAAAAACGCTGATAAAAGACATTTTTTAATAGCCTCCTGAGTTTGTATATATGAGTTTAGTATAGCAAGTGCGGCGGTGGATGTAAACTATGAGAAACACGATCCGCGTAAATGCTGTTAGGGGCAGTTACTGCAAACCGTAACTGCCCCTAAGTATGATACTTATGCGAATTAGTTCTGATCAAGTACGGACTGGATCTGCTTCATCAGCTGATCGTAGTTTGACTGATCATCGATGCCACCCATGAAAGGTTCCCCAACGATATTTCCGTCTTTATCTACAAGAACTGTTGTAGGGAATGCCATGATGTTTCCGGCATATTTTCCAACTGTTGAATTAGAATCGAAAGTCAGGTTCTTGTAGGAAGCACCCTGTGCTTTCAGAATTTCTTTTGCTTCTTTGATTCCAGCCTCATTGTTGTCTAAAGTATCAGTGTTGATACCTACAACTTCACCGCCCATTTCTTTGAGCTTCTCATTTAATTCATTCAGTTTGGAAAGCTCTCCGACGCACGGCTTACATCCACTGAACCAGAAGTTTACAACTGTAACTTTGTTTTTAGCAAAAAGGCTGTCGTCTACATCATTGCCGTCCAGATCTTTTCCTTTGAAACCTTTGAATACACCTGTGGACTCATCTGATTTAGAGGAAGCGTTGTCGGAGGATTCGGATGCAGCGCTCTCTTTCTCGAGTTTTGCAATCTCTTCTTCGATACCGCGAATTGTTTCAATGTCTTTGCTCAAAGTTTCATATTCTTCTTCAGAGAAAGAGTCTTTATTAGATTCAACTGTACTTGCAAGAAAGTCAGCATAGTTTTCGTTCATGGCATCACCGTCAGTGTTCTTGTTCATAAGACCAAAGACTTTGTCCCATGCATCTTTGTGATCAGCAAAAAGCTGGTTTTCCTGCTGGTAAAGGTCGTCCAGTTTTTTGTTCAGCTCGTCAGTGCTGCCCGTTTCTGTTGTGGAAGAAGATTCCTGTTTTGTATTGGTTGTTGAGGAAGAATTTCCGCAGCCTGTAAATGCAAAAAGTACAGAAATGGCAAGTGATGCAGCGATTACCTTTTTTAATTTCATTGCGTTTGTTCTAAGTGTTTTGTTTTTCATGATTTTAAATCTCCTTTAAATTACATTTTGTTTGTTTTAGTTTATTTATTGTTAGCCTTTTTCTTATTTGAAAACCCATAATGATAGCAGATTGCGTCAGTCGGACAGGCTTTCATACATTCTCCGCAGCGGATACACTCCGGATGGTTTGGTGTGTCTACTACGTTGACATCCATCTTGCAGACACGGCTGCATTTCTGGCAGCCAACACATTTCTCATGATCAACCTGAATCTTAAGAAAAGATACCTTGTTAAACAGTGAGTAAATAGCGCCCAGCGGACAGATCCATTTACAAAATGGACGGTAAAACAAGATGCTCAGGATGATGAAAAGTGCAAGGATTGTGAATTTAAATGTAAATAAATGTCCAAGCGCGGAACGGATTCCTGAGTTGGCAAGTGCCAGTGGGATTGCGCCTTCAAGTACTCCCTGCGGGCAAATGTATTTACAGAAGAAAGGATCTCCCATACCAAGTGAATTGGTTACAAATGCCGGAAGCAGTATAACAAAGACAACCAGAATCACATATTTCAGATACCGCAGAGGCTTCAGCTTTGCGGTGGAAAATTTCTTACCCGGAATCTTATGCAGCAGATCCTGGAACCATCCAAACGGACAGAGAAATCCGCAGATAAATCGTCCTAACAGAACACCCAACAGGATGAAAAATCCAGTGATGTAGTAAGTGAACTTAAATTTGGAGGATCCTACTACAGCCTGAAATGCTCCGATCGGACAGGCGCCTGTGGCGGCAGGACAAGAGTAACAGTTTAGTCCCGGGACGCACATCGTCTTTACATTTCCCTGATAAATTTTCCCTTTAAACAGATTCGGGATGTGAATATTGGTCAGCAGCGTTGCAGCCGCCTGGATCCATCCGCGGAAGCGGACCAGAGGGTTTTTGTTTGATTTTATTTTCTTATCCAATTCCGACACACTCCATACATAATTTTATTGCCTTGCTAAGCACAACCGCAGCTTCTCCGCGGAAGATTCCGACAAGGAAAAATACCAGACCGGCTGCAAGTAAAAGAATCTGTGTTGCTTTTTCAGATTTCATTCATATACTCCTTTCAATGTTCAAAGTCAGTTTATTGTTACTGTTCACTCCCGTGTCAATCACTCCGCTGATTGACACGGAGGATGCATGTTTTGGCTTGAATGCATCTCGCCCCATCGCCAAAGGCGATTTAAAATGGCGAGATGCGTTGCTGGTCGCACATCGTGTGAACAGTAACCGTTTATTGACCTTTCGATGTTTGCATTATACAATAGGGGGTGTAAAATTTCTGTTAAGAAAATGGAGAAAAATAAATTGAGATTATTAGTTGTTGAAGATGAGAAGAAATTATGTGATATGATTGCGAAAAGTCTGCATCAGGCAGGTTATGAGGTAGACACGTGTAATGACGGAGAGGAAGCACTGGATATGATTTATGCGGAAATGTATGATCTGATCGTGCTGGATCTTAACCTTCCGGGGATGGATGGAATGGATATTCTTCGGGAGCTTCGCAAGGAAAATGAAGAGACAAAAGTATTGATCTTATCTGCGAGAAGTCAGATCGCAGATAAGGTTGACGGTCTTGATGCGGGGGCGAATGATTATATGGAAAAACCATTTCATCTGCAAGAGCTGGAAGCCCGTGTGCGAAGCCTGACAAGAAGAAAGTTTGTACAGAAAAATGTCTGTCTTGAATGTGGCAGTCTTCGTTTTGATACAAAAGAAAGGACTGCATATGCAAAAGACAAGCCGGTCGCATTGACAAGAAAAGAGAATGGAATTCTGGAGTATCTTCTTTTGAATCAGGGAAGACCGGTCAGTCAGGAAGAGTTGATCGAGCATGTCTGGGATTCTTCTGTAGATAGTTTCAGCGGTTCGATCCGAGTGCATATGTCTTCTCTGAGAAAGAAACTGAAAGCAGGACTTAGTTATGATCCCATCGTGAATAAGATTGGTGAGGGGTATAAGATAGGAGATGGAAAAGCATGAGAAAAATATCGCTCCAGTGGAGACTGACGATTCTTACAACCGTGCTGATCACAGTATTGTGTGGATGTCTGACATTTTTCTTATATAAGAATGGTGTCTATTATATCGATACGCTTCAGGAGACCGTCACAGATCAGGGCACTACGCCGGAGGCAGTCTACATTGATATTCCGGATAATGAGTGGGATGATTTTGCAGCGCAGTTTGCCACGAAGGTTTATAATTCGAAATCAGATTATAGAAATAGAAGTCTGTTGATCACTGGTGTTGTAGCGCTGATTGGCGGAGCAGTAACTTATTTTGTCAGTGGCCGCGCATTGAAACCGCTCAGAGAATTCTCAGAAACAGTAGAAAAGGTTCAGGCGCAGAATCTGACAGAGTATACGATTGAGGAAAATAAAATCGCAGAGTTGGACCGACTTCGTACATCTTATAATAAGATGCTCCTGCGACTTTCGGAATCATTCGAGACACAGCGTCAGTTTACAGGGAATGCAGCACATGAACTCCGAACCCCTTTGGCATTAATGCAGGCACAACTAGATCTCTATCATGCGGCGGAGAATTCAGAGAACGAAGCAGCTGCACAAGAGACGATCCAAATGGTAACAGAGCAAAATGAACGCCTTAGCAAGCTTGTCAGAACGCTTTTAGATATGAGCGAGCTGCAGACGGTAGCACGTAATGAAAAGATTGAAATGCAGGGGCTGATAGAGGAGGTGCTGGCAGATTTGGAACCGTTGGCGCAGGAAAAGAATATTGAACTGATACAGAAGACACAGAATTCGTCGGATGGAAGAACAGATGGAACAGAAGAGTCGTTGCTGGTCGCATGTAGTGTGAACAGTAACGAAAAGCCAGAGGATGAACTGATATTGACAGGAAGTGATATTCTGATTTATCGGATGATTTATAATCTCGTTGAAAATGCAATTAAATATAATCGGGTAGATGGAACCGTTACAGTATCGGCGAAGAGAGAGAAGAATGAAGTTGTCCTGACAGTTGCGGATACTGGGAATGGAATTGATGAGACATTTCGAGAGCAGATTTTTGAACCATTCTTCCGGGTAGATAAGTCAAGAAGCCGTGAGCTTGGCGGTGTGGGACTTGGACTTGCGTTAGTGCGTGAAATTGTGCGGGTGCATGATGGGAAGATTGAGGTTCGCGGAAATGAGCAGGGCGGAACGACATTTGAAGTTAGAATGAGGATGGAATAGAAGAATAAAAATAGAACCGCCATCGTATCAAGAGCAGCTTCCATCATTTTGATCCATTATCATCCGTCAGGAAATCCAACGGCCAGTGCAGAGGATTTGGAAGCAACGAGAAGAGTGGCTATCGCAGGAGTCCTGATGAACATAAGCCTATTGGATCACATCATCATAGGTGCGGATGGAAGATAGTGCTGAATTTATCATCACTCTGATTCGTATAAGTAATATTTTGGTCACCGTCTAACATGAAAAAATATGCCTTTTCATCATATCCTTTAAGGTTTAACATTGAATCTAATTTCGCATTGTCATACACAGCTCCAATTTCATACTAAATACACACTCCGTTTCTAACTCAAGTCCATCCATTGCCTGTTGAAATCCAAGCCTAATACCGTCTAAACCAACGAATAAATCATTCGTGGCATGAGTAATCCTCATTCGTTTTGGTTCCACTAAACTATGAGATGGGGGAGCCCCCTTTTTCAAGGAAACTAATTTTGTGACTATTTCACAATTGAAATGTAAACGTTTTCCCGTATGATAAATGTATAGAATTCTTCCGGAGGAATTTTAAATATGGAAAATATAGACATTAAATTTATCGCGAAAAAAAGCGAGTGTTCGATTGCTACGGTTTCTCGTGTGATCAATCGTTCCAAACCAGTCAGCGAGGAGTTACAGAAAAGAGTAATAGATACGATCAGAAAGTACAATTATAATCCAAGCATTTACGCGCAGAATCTGGCGGGTAAAAAGTCAAGACTACTTGGTTTTATAATGACAAACTACATCAATCAATATCAGCTGCTACTGTTTCGTTATCTGAATGAGTTTGCATGCAAGATGGGGTATGGTTGTATTATTCGTTATTGTAATTCTGGATTTGAGGAAAAACTAGAGGTATTAAGAGAACTGGAAATCAGGGGAATCGAAGTCTGCTTTAGCCTTTTTCTGCTTTCGCAGGAAGAGGAAGCGTACATAAAAGAACATTTCAGAATTAAAGTCTGCCATATGCAGTCACCGGAAATGCGATTGAACATCATAGAAAAAAACGAAAGTTCTGTTTATGAGGCTGTGTGCTATCTTGCTCAGCTTGGTCACAAACGAATTGGAGGCATTTTTTGTATTGACGAAATAGATGATAGTTTCCTCATGGCAAGGAAAAGAGGCTTTTTAAAAGCTATAAGTCAGATAAATCTCGATCAAGATGAATCTCTGATCGGCCAGCTTCATGGAGAATGTGAAAAAGACAGTGTGATTTCTGTGATAGAAAAGATATTTGTACCTCAAAAGCCGCCAACGGCATTGTTTTGTTATAGCGATGAAGTTGCGATCGAGGTAATGTCCTGGATCATGAAGCAGGGTTATAGAATTCCAGAGGATATATCTGTGCTTTCATTTGACGGTATTCCGTTTGCGGGACGCGTAACGCCATCTTTGTCTACAATTAGCCAGCCAGTAGAATATCAGGCAAAATGTATTATAAACGGCATGTTGTATCTACAGGATGGAATAGAAAGACCATGCGATGAAAAGGGAAATGAATATCTTCTGCAGATTCGGGACAGTGTGGGGGTTCCTAGTCATTAAAAAGATTGGAGGAAAAATATGAAAGCGAAAAAATTAATTGCTACTGGTATTGCAACATCAATGTTACTGCTGGCGCTTACCGGATGCGGAGCAGGTGGAAATAGTGGTAAATCCGCAAAAGATACAGATAAAGGATCAGTATATTTTCTGAACTTTAAATCTGAACTTTCTTCTGAATGGGAAGAAGTAGCCGGAACCTTTACTAAGGAAACCGGAATTGATATGAAAGTAGTTACTGCGGGAAGCGGAACCTATGAACAGACATTAAAATCTGAGCTTTCCAAAAAAGAAATGCCGACACTTTTTAACGTTAACGGTCCGATTGGATATCAGACATGGAAAGACTATTGTGCTGATCTGAAAGATTCAAAACTTTATGAATGGCTTACTGACAAAGATATGGCAATTACCGATGGCGATGGTGTGTATGGTATTCCGTATGCAGTAGAAGGATATGGAATCATCTATAATGATGCTATTATGAAGAAATATTTTGCGCTTCCGGATAAAGCAGTTGATATTTCAGATACAAAAGAGATTAAAAATTTCGACACGCTTAAAACAGTGGTGGAAGATATGACAAAACATAAAGATGATCTTGGAATTCAGGGAGTTTTCGGTTCAACTTCATTTGCTCCCGGCGAAGATTGGCGTTGGCAGACTCATCTTATGAATATCCCTGTGTACTATGAATACGAGGCTGACGGAGTGGATAATCTGGATGAGATCAAATTCACATATAATAAAAACTTTAAAAATATTTTTGATCTCTATCTGAATAATTCATGTACAGAACCGTCTATGGTTGGATCTAAAAATGTCGAGGAATCCATGGCAGAATTTGCAACTGGAAATGTAGCTATGATCCAAAACGGAAACTGGGGCTGGGCAATGATCTATGACCTGGATGGAAACGTGGTAAAAAAGGAAGATATTAAGTTCCTTCCAATCTATACAGGAGTAGAAGGCGAAGAAAAACAGGGACTTTGTGTCGGAACAGAAAACTATATCTGTATCAACAGTAAGGTTTCTGAAGCTGACCAGAAAGCATCTGAGAAGTTCTTGGAATGGCTGTTTAACAGCGAGAGTGGAAAAGCTTACTGCAATGGAATCCTTGGAATGATCCCGCCATTCTCCACCTTTGGTGAGGATGAAAGACCCGATAATCCGCTCGTACAGGATATGCTTAGTTATATGAACGATGATTCTTTATATTCTATTCCTTGGGACTTTTCAACCTTCCCGAGCCAGGAATTTAAAAACCAGCTTGGAAGCTATCTCCTTGAATATGCGCAAGGAAATATGACATGGGATGATGTAGTTAAGCAGACAACTGATTGCTGGGCATCAGAAAAAGCTCTGCTTGCACAATAGTAGAGTTTATAGGCTGGCGTTTTCCGAACGGAAAATGCCGCATGATACAGTGAATGTAGCAGATTTCGCTGCTTTGGAATGCAAAGCAGCGGTAAAATCCGTTGCTGTTTGTGCAATGCGTGAAAAGCAACAAAATTTATGGGGCAGAGACAAAAATGTTTCTGCCCTATGTACGAAAAGGGAGGCTGTATAGAAGATGGAAAAAGCTTTTAAAAAGAGATTTGTGATATTAATGTTACCAACGCTGATCGCATTTATTATTGCATTTATTATTCCATTTGTACTGGGAATTTATCTTTCATTCACTAAATTTACAACAGTTACAGATGCCCAGTGGATTGGGCTGAGCAATTATATTGTGGCATTCCGGGATAAAGATTTCCTTGCATCTCTCCTGTTTACTGTTAAATTTGTACTTGTTAATCTTGTGACGATTAACTTAATTGCCTTTATGCTGGCATATGTGTTGTCCAGAAAGCTCCGTGGAACAAATATTTTCCGAACAGTTATATTTATGCCGAACCTTCTGGGCGGAATTGTGCTTGGTTATATCTGGCAGCTAATTATTAATGGATTTCTTTCTTTTTTCAAAACAACGCTTACTGCAGATGCGGCATATGGATTCTGGGGAATGGTGCTTGCTATGAACTGGCAGATGATCGGATATATGATGGTTATTTACATTGCAGCTATTCAGAATATTTCAGAGGAAGTAAAAGAAGCAGCACTTATTGATGGTGTAACGCGAGGACAGATGATTAGAAAGATTATTCTGCCTCTGATCATGCCTGCAATTACAATCTGCTTATTTATGACAACAACAAATGCATTTAAAATGTTTGACTTAAACCTTGCTCTGACCGCGGGACTTCCGGGAAAATCGACTTCTCTGGTTGCACTGGATATCTATAATTCATTCTACAACAGAATGGGTTATGAGGGAGTCGGACAGGCCAAAGCAGTGATGTTTTTACTGATTGTTGCTACAATTTCAGTGACGCAGCTTATTATTACTCGGCGTAAGGAGGTTGAAAACTAATGAAAAATAAGAAGAGTAAAATCATACTGATCTTAATTCTTACTGTAATCTCGGTTTTATTTATCGCTCCGATTGTGATTGTATTTATGAATTCGTTTAAGAGCAAACTGTTTATTAACAGTACGCCGTTTGCGTTTCCTAATGCCGACTCTTTTGTAGGTTTGGCGAATTATGGAGAAGGAATGATCAAGACCGGATTTTTGCAGGCATTTTTTATTACTTTATTTATAACTGTAGCCTCTGTGTTTCTTATTGTTGTCCTGACTTCAATGACAGCATGGTATCTGGTACGTGTAAAAAGTCGTTTTACTAAAGTAATGTACTATCTGTTTGCTTTTGCTATGATCGTACCATTCCAGATGGTAATGTTTACGCTTGTTAAAGTATCAAATATGTTTCATTTGGACAATCTGATTGGTATCATATTTATTTATGTCGGATTTGGTGCTGGATTGTCTGTATTTATGTTTACCGGTTTCATTAAATCAATTCCAGTTTCTCTGGAAGAGGCAGCGATGATTGATGGATGTTCTATTATGCAAATTTACTTTAAAATTGTGTTTCCTGTGATACGCCCGATCATTATGACAGTCGCAATTCTGAATGCCATGTGGATCTGGAACGATTATCTGCTTCCATATCTTGTAATTGGTTCTGAATATAAAACAATTTCTGTGGCAATCCAATATCTCAGAGGTGGATATGGATCAATTGACCTTGGACTTATGATGTCCATGCTAGTACTGGCAATCATACCAATTGTAATTTTCTATATGATCTGCCAGAAATGGATCATACAGGGAGTAATCGCCGGAGCAGTGAAAGGATAAGGAGACTAGAATGAAAAAAGTATTATATGAGGAATTACTTCCGGAAGAATGCGTGCAGAGAATACAGGAGATGCCGGTTGCTTATCTCCCGCTTGGCACATTGGAATGGCATGGTCCACATATGCCTCTTGGGGCTGACGGAATCCAGTCAAAAGAGTTGTTTGTCCGAGTGGCAGAAAAAGTAGGCGGCGTAGTACTTCCGATGTTGTTTATGGGACCTGATCGTGTGTTTTATGACAGGGGGACTGCGTTTTATGGAATGGATATTAATACCGAAGGCGCACTGAATACATATTGCGTCCAGCAGATGAAAGGCAGTGCCTATTGGATGGAAAAAGGTCAGTTTCAGGACAATCTGCGCAGTATCTTTGCCCAACTGTCCAGAGCAGGTATACGTATCGTAGTCGGACATGGACATGGTCCATCAACAAATGCATTTCAGGAACTAAAGGAAGAAGCAGCAGAAAAATATGGCCTGCGCATTTTGACTGCTTGGACATTTGCAGATGATGATCGGTTGAAATATCAGAATGACCATGCCGGAGCGAATGAAACATCTATCGTAATGGCTGTACGTCCGGAGTTGGTAGACTTTGGACAGGTGAAAGAAAATGAAAGTAATCTGATCGGAATCGCAGGACGTCATCCAGTCAGAGAATCATCCGTAGCATACGGAAATGAAATCCTTGAGTATACAATGAAAACACTTATTTCAGGTATTGAAAAGGAGTACAAAATACTCAAAGAAAGCTAGATGCAAATGAGTTTGAACTGTTTTATGAAAAAAGAATCCTGCTTGCAGGATTCTTTTTTCAGCATTTGTTGATTTTTTTACAAATTCAATTTTCTTCTCGTAGCAAAGCTACGATATCTGAGTCATTATCCATTGCCGATTTGTCGGTAATTTCTGTTTTCTCCAATTCTTCAACTGAAATTTGAGATTCAGTAATATTGTCTATTATTTTCAAATGAAACACTTCTTTTTTCTCTGCAGCCTACACGTACATTCTATTGTGTTTGTCAACCCTTAAAAAATGCTTAGACCACTTATTGAAAATCTAACCATTTAAGATACGCAATGCTAATCAAATGACATTGGGCTCTGAACAGTTACGCATAAAAAAGGCTGCGCACCTATAGTTCAATATTATTGTTTCATCACCCGATTCCGCCCAGCACTGCGCCGGCAATCAGTGCAACAAGTGCGAGTGGAACAAGGACATATTTTCCAAGTGGCAAGAACCAAGTTCCGATTTTTTTCTCACGTCCAGTATTTACAGCTTTCAGTGCGAATTCTTTATCTGCGATCCAGAAGAACATGATTGCTGCAAGCATTGCTCCAAGTGGGCAGATATAGATAGAAACTGCGTCCATCCATCCGGAGACGATGCCCTGGATGAGAAGTGCGATACAGCAGCCGAATGCTGCAATGATTCCAACAGCTGAGACACGCTTTAATCCGAAACGTTCCTGTAATGTAGCAACCGGAGCTTCGTATAGATTTACAAGTGAACTCATTCCGGCAAAAAGTACGCAGATGTAGAAAATGATGCCTACAATCTTGCCGCCGGGCATTCCGTTGAATACATTGACCAGATAGATAAACATCAGTCCCGGGCCGCCAGAAGATAATTCAGCACCGCCGACTGCCATTCCCGGAATGATCACGAAAGCAGCGAGTAAGGCAGCGATTGTATCGAAGATGGCAACATTTTTTGCAGAACTTACCAGGTCTTCAGAATCTTTTAAGTAGGAACCATAGATGACAGTTCCATTTCCGGCAATGGACAGAGAGAAGAATGCCTGCCCAAAAGCATAGATCCAAAGTCTTGGGTCTAAAAGTCCCTTTGGATTGATCGTGAAGATGTAACGATATCCGGTAGATGAACCAGGAAGGGAGAAAATATATACCCCGAGTCCAAGAAACAGTACGAACAATAACGGCATCATTACGCCGTTGGCACGCTCGATTCCACCGGCAATCCCCATTGCCATGATCACAGCAGTTACAAGGACTGCAATTACAAGCCAAAGGTTATTACCAAAAGCAGAAGCAGTACTGTCGAACATGCCTCCAATTTGATTCATATCTTGTTTCATGCCGGCAATCTGTCCGGTCAGTGCAAGGAATGTATACTTGAAAATCCATCCGACAACAACTGTGTATCCGATTGCAAGTGCGAGGGAGCCGAGAACCGGAAGCAGTCCGATCAATTCACCTGTTTTCTTATTGCCAGTTCGCATTTCTGTACAGACACCAAAGGCTTTGATTGGTCCACCTTTGGCGGCGCGTCCGAGCGCCATCTCTTCGATCACTCCGGTAGAAGCAATCAATATTACAAATAAAATATAAGGAATCAGAAAGGTCATACCACCCCAGTCTGATACCATGTAAGGAAATCGCCAGATATTCCCCATACCAACGGCAGATCCGATGCAGGCAAGGATAAATCCTGTCCGGCTTTTGAATCCGTCACGTTCTTTCTCATGTTTTCCCATGTGTAGTCCTCCTGTAAAAGTGCGTATACTTTTGTACACGAACGTATTGATGTATTATAGCATATTTACATAAAGAAAAGAAGCACCGAGATGATGCTTCTTTTGGTGTGTGCGCCTAGCGGTGCACATTACGAATCATGCAATATGACAGAAAGAAGAGTCCATCCCTTTTTCAAGCAATCCACTTTCAGTAATTGTTTTATAAACAGCATCTGCAAGTGCCGCATGACCGGATCCATCCAGATGCTCCCGGTCAATTTCACTTGGAAAAGCAATTTTTGAAGCGTCCAGAAAACCGGCGTGATAATGGGTGGCAACTTTCCGATATTCCTGTGCAAGCTGTCTAGAAACCTGCTCAGACGCAAGATCGAATTCAGGATCAAAGCCGTCATCTCCGACTCCATTGCCAAGATGGATCGGAGAGATGATCAAGAGTTCAAAGGGCTGAGAACTATATTTCTTCGCCTTTTCAATAACCTGAATCAATCCTTTGGCAATCGTTTTGGAAGAAGCGTTAAAGCGCGTTTTACAGTCATTTGTTCCTAACATGAGAATCAGAAGATCTATAGGATTGTGAGTCTCTATTGTGATTCCAATCTGGTCTAATCCGCGGCGGCCTTCGCGAAAAGCGTCCGAAAAAATAGTTGTGCGGCCGCACAAACCTTCTTCGATAATGCGATGTCCGTTGCCGAATTTCTTTTGAAGCAGGCAGGTCCATCTTGTTTTTTCATCAAAGCGTCCGGTTCCATCCGGGCGGTATCCGTAAGTATTCGAATCTCCAAAGCATAAGATATTCATAAGCAAATTCCTCACTCAAACAAAATAACATATTAAACAAGTGTGAAAAGTATGATAAAGCATTTCAATGAGAAAGTCAATAGAAAAACCCAATAAACATATGAAAATAGTAGGAAAATAGAAGACGATAGGGGAATGCTCGGGATAGTGGCATATTCATGCCAAAACACCTCGCGGGATAGTGGTGTGTGAACAGTAACTATTGTTCAGTAGTGAGATGTCACAGGCAGGAAGTAAGCATTGTTTTTGAGAAAATAATTTTGTATAATGAAGTGCAAAGCTGGTTACGATAAGAGATAGCAGCAAGAATGTCGAGGCATTCTTGAATATACGACTTGGGAAGTGAAAGACAAACTATGAAATGTAAATGGATAAAGAAGTTAACAGCAGGAATTATATTTCTTGCGGCAGTTGGAAGCCTGAGTGGCTGTCAGAAAGCAGCGACATCGGAGAATCTGTTCCACGATATTGAGGTTAATATGACATCAGTAGAATCGGCAGAAGAGAATCAGATCGTAAAACTGCAGATGGGTGATGGCGACAGTGCAATCAGCCAGGAGAGCAATCTGGATATCGAGATGACACGGGATCCGGCAGCAGTACACAGAAAAGGTCAGCAGAAGACGAATATGGCCGGAACGAAAGAGACACAGGAGATGGAATCTTATCAGGTGGAAGAAGACGGGAAGACTGTGATCTACAGTGGAACGGATGAAGCCTGGGAGAAGAACGCTGTTGAGGAGAAAGAGACATCTTCACAGCAGACTGTATTGTTTGATGGACTTCAGAATCTGTCCGGAGCATTCAGCGTTTCACAGGATCTTGCGACCGTGAATAAGGAAGAGTGTTTTGAGCTGACAGGAACGATCAGTGGAACACAGTTCCAGGAGACATTTGCAGATACGCTGAAAGCTTTACTCGGAGAAGATTCCTCTGATCTGTCAGGCTGGAATCTACAGGCTTCCGAGGATGAGGAAAACAACGAGGAGCTTCAGCAGAAATTGAACAACGTAAAAGTGGACTGTGTGATTGATATTTATAGAAATAATATACTTCCGGCAAAGATTACCTTTGATCTGACAGATTATTTGAAGGCAGCAGGAGAAGAGAATGCACAGGTGACATCCTATACACTGGAAGTGACATTTGTGTCCTATAATGATACAAAGAAGATTAAAGTGCCAAAGGCTGTAAAGGAATCTGCGAAGGATAACGGTGAGGACGAAGCGGAGAATAGTACAGATGAAATGCTGGAAGAAGAGAATCAGGAAGCAACGGCAGAAGCAGAAGCCGCTAAGGGAATCCAGTCGGATATAGAAGGTGCCGCACCACAAAGTGAAGAACTTGGAGCAAGCTGGAATTCTTATACCGTTCAGATTAACGGTAAGGTACTGACACTTCCGTGTACGATTGCAGACCTGGAAAGCACTGGACTTACGCTGGATGAAAAAAGCCTTCCGCAGGAGTATGAGATTGAAGCAGGAGATTATCAGAATGCATGGTTCAAGGATGCTTCGAAGAATACGATTATGGTGGATTTGATCAATACAGGGAATGATGTGAAAGAAGCGAAGGATTGTCTAGTCGGAGGAATCTATGTGGAACAGTATTCACTGAGAAACGAAGACCTGACAGTAATATTCCCGGGAGGAATCCAATTAGGAACGGCAATTGATGTCGTTCAGGCAGCATATGGAGAAGCATCCCAACATACAGAATCTGAGCTTGTAAATGTATATAACTGGTATGAAGACGGAAGTTTTTATAATAGTTGCGAGATCGATACGAACAGCACGGATGGAACAGTGAGCATGATGGGAATCAGCAGGTTCGAAGTGAAAAATGGTGAGTAACTGTTACATTCTTGAACTGTGATGAAAAAATAAAAGAAAATTTGTAAAAACACTTGCATTCCACAAAAACATATGGTATTATATAAAACGGTCACGCAAGAAAGTGATCGTTGAGGCCCCGTGGTCAAGCGGTTAAGACATCGCCCTTTCACGGCGGTAACACGGGTTCGATTCCCGTCGGGGTCATTTTACAGAAAGCATTGCTGGATGTAATAAAATTTAAGATATGGCGCAGTAGCCAAGCGGTAAGGCGTGGGTCTGCAACACCCTGATTCACCGGTTCAAATCCGGTCTGCGCCTCTTAGAAAGTTTGGAAATGATTGTTTCCGGACTTTTTTCTTTATGTGAAAATAAGTATTTAGATACGACAAAATCCCCCATGAGAAGAAGTAAAGATTCTGTCTTCCCATGGGGAATTTTACGTGCAATATTATAGGGCTTATCAGTTAATAAACAAAACTTATGAATTCGCAAGTGCTGTCTGTTTTACATCTGGAATTGCAATCAAAATCGGATAAAGTACAGCAGAAAGGATCAGTCCACCGATTCCCTGGACCAGGTTCGCCGGAACGCTTGCGAATGCACCGGCTCCGTAGATAAAGTACTCGCACAGGCAGTAACCACCGGCAACGAGAATGATATCAGCAACACCGCCGAGGATGACTGCTGTGTAACGGCTTTTGGAATTCTTACCTACTTTACGGTAAAGAAGGGCGGAGCAAAGGGATACCAGTCCTTTGATCACGAATGTGATCGGAACATAGACAAAATATCCTCCGAGCAGGTCTGCCATAGCAGATCCGATACCGCCTGCGAGGAATCCCCATGCAGGTCCGAGAACAACGCCGGCAAGAATAACAATCGCATCACCTGGGTGAATATATCCGCTTGTTCCAGGAGTAGGAATCTTGATTGACATCGTAGCAACACAGGCAAGCGCTGCGAACAGTGCAGCCATGACAAGTTTCTTTAATGTTACTGTTGACTTAGAATTCATAACAAAAACCTCTTTCCTTTAAGATTTATCATACTATACAACAGAAGTGGACTATAAAAAAGAGCCACTTTTACAAAAATAAACCATACCAGTTTGAACGGGAGACAAATTTATAAAATCTTAAGAAATGTAGAGAGTATGCTTTAAGATGTTGATGAAATAATAAAAAAGGTTTAAAATAGAAACGTTTGTATCTGTATGGTAACTTTATAGATACTTTGAAAGAAAGTATAGTTTACAACATATGAAAAAGGAGAACTTCAAAGATGGGATATCATTCAATTATATATATATTCTTATTTCTTCCGGTTTGTCTGTTGGCCTATCAGCTTGCACCGGAGAAATGGAGAGGAAGAGTCTTGCTTGCATTCAGCTGGATTTTCTTTTATCTGTTAAGTGGAAAATTGCTGGTTTATCTTTTGGGGACAACGCTTCTGACCCATTGTATTGGCATCTGGCTGACTTTGCTCAAAACAGAAGAAGCAAAAGCCGTGGAAGGCATGGATCGGAAACAAAAGAAAGTAATTAAAGCAGAGTATCAGAAAAAGGGAAGAAGAGTATTAATACTGGGAATCCTGATTTTACTCGGAGTTCTTGGTTATTTAAAATATTTTGATTTCTTTACGACAAACTTGAGTTATTTATTCGGACATCCGGTTTTGGAAGGATGGAGACCGGAAAAGCTATTAATGCCAATTGGAATTTCATTTTATACATTGCAGGCAATTGGTTATATGACAGATGTATACTGGGGAACCATCCAGGCAGAGACAGAAATCTGGAGAACCGCATTGTTTCTTGGATTCTTCCCACAGATCATGGAGGGACCAATCGCAAGATATTCAGATGTGGCAGATACTTTGTATACAGGAAAGCCATTGGAATATAGAAATGTGGTCGATGGTTATGTAAGAATCTTCTGGGGACTCTTTAAAAAGATGGTGATAGCAGACCGTATGGCACTGATGGTAAATCAGGTGTTTGACCATTATGCAGACTATCATGGAGCAGTGATTCTTGCGGCAGCGATCGGTTATGTGATTCAGCTTTATATGGAATTCTCCGGTTGTATGGATATCATTATAGGAAGTGGAAAGCTGTTTGGTATCTGCCTTCCGGAAAACTTCCGACAGCCGTTCTGTGCGAAGAATCCTTCGGAATTCTGGCGCAGATGGCATATTACACTCGGCGCGTGGTTCAAGGCATATATTTTCTATCCGGTATCGGTATCCGGATTGGTTAAGAAATGGAACCAGTATGGAAGAAAGCATTGCGGAAAGCATATTACAAGACTGGTGACTTCTGCAATCGCCCTGTTCCCAGTGTGGGTTGCGAACGGAGTCTGGCATGGCGCACAGTGGAACTATATTTTCTATGGAATGTATTATTTTGTATTGATCATGCTTGGGATTGCTGTGGAGCCGGTTCGAGACCATATTTTAGAAGCGTGTCATATTGATCCGGAGACGAAAATCTGGAGAACAATCCAGATTGCAAAGACATGGGTGATTATTGTAGTTGGAGAGTTATTTTTCCGTGCAAATGGATTGAAGGCCGGATGGTATATGTTCTGTAGTATGATAAAGAATTTTGATGTGGGACAATTAACGGATGGAACACTGTATACACTTGGACTTGAGCGGGCAGATTATCTGGCAGTAATTGTAGGTTGTCTGATCGTGGGAGTGATAGGTTCTATGAAAGAGCGCGGAATCTCTGTACAGAAGAAAATGGGAGAACTGGCTGTACCGGTGCGCTGGGGATTGTATTATGCCTTAGTTATAGGGATTTTGATCTTCGCAGCGTATGGGGATGGATATCAGATTCAGGATCTGATCTATGCTGGTTTCTGAGGTGAGAAGAATGAGTAAGATAAAAAGAGGAATTCTCTTTATTGTAATACTGGCAGTATTTTTGGTGACAAGTTCTGTCGGGATGGAATATTATGTGGTGCATCAGCTGAATGGAGAAGTGACCGGAAGAAACCGCCCATTTGCGGCTCTTACAGTTGAGCCGGAAGATACATTGGATATGCTGGTGGCCGGTGATAGTGAAAGCTATAATTCCGTGTCTACAATGCGGTTGTGGGAAGATAAGGGAATTGCAGCTTATGATTGTGGGCAGGGAGCACAGAGAATACCGGAAACTTATTATATGTTAAAACAGGGATTTAAAGGACAGTCTCCTAAAATAGTTATGCTCGAGACAAATACCTTGTTCAGTGACATCGGTGCAGTGAAAAGTACGCAGGCAATTTTAGAACAGATGGGTCAATATTATCTTCCGGTGTTTCGTTATCATAATTTATGGAAGACAGCGGTGGATGAGCCGAAAATACATACGAATTACAAGGGGTTTGTGATTCGAGATGAGGTTGCCCCATATGAAGGCAAACCGGATTATATGAAGAAAAAGAAAAAATGTGAAACAATGCCAAAGTATGTTAAAATCTATTTGGAGAAAATTGAAGAACTGTGTGAGAAGAATAACGCGCAGTTATTGCTTGTCAGTATGCCGTCACCGAAGAATTGGAATCATAAACGTCATGCGGAGATGCAGCAATACGCAGATGAAAAAGGAATTGCATATCTTGATCTGAATGAGAAGGTAGAAGAACTGGGTTTGAATTGGACTGAAGATACACAAGATAAAGGAGATCATCTGAATGTTTATGGGGCAGAGAAGGTGACTTCATATCTTGGAAATTATTTAGAAGAGAATTATGAGTTGGAAGATCATAGAAATGATCCGGCTTATGAAGCATGGAATCAGCTGGCGGAACAGTACGAGCAAAATCTTGCAAAGATACGAGGAGAAATAGAAGTGGCAAAAGAAACAGGTGTAGAAAAATGATAGCAAAAGAGAAGTTGAATATTTTATGGAGTCTGGAGCAGACAGCGGAAAAGTATGCAGACCGGGTTGCAGTTTCGGATGTGAATCAGGAGCTGACCTGGAAGGAACTTGTGAAGAAAGCTCAGATAATAGGCGCAGAATTAAGTGAAAAAGTTCAACCGGGGAACCCGGTTCCGGTTCTTTTAGAGAAAAGTTCAGAAACACTGGCAGTGATGCTCGGCATCGTTTATGCAGGATGCTTTTATGTGCCGGTGAACCCGATGAATCCAACAGAACGTCTGAGAAAGATTATGGAGAAACTGGATCCTGAAGTGATTATTTCCGATGAAAAAGGGAAGGAACAGCTGGCAGCTATTGGAAATGGACTGGAAAATAAAGTGATGGGTCCGGAGGCACTTAAGACAGCGACAGGAACGGAATTGTCAGAAGAGCAGTACAGTAGACTGGAACAGATCCAGGGGCAGTGGAAAGAGACGGATGTTTTATACGGAATCTTTACATCCGGATCAACAGGAACACCGAAGGCTATCGTGGTAAGTCATGGAGCAGCCAGCCGGTTTATCCGTCATTTTACAGAAATCTTTGAGATTACATCAGCGGATGTAATTGGAAATCAGGCACCGTTTGATTTTGATGTGTCTGTGAAGGATATTTATTCCAGTATCATGACAGGGGCACAGCTTGTTTTGATACCGAAGGAATATTTTTCAACACCGCCGAGACTTCTGGATTATCTTTGCGATAAGAAAGTGACTAATCTGACCTGGGCTGTTTCGGCATTAACACTTGTGTCTGCGTTGAAAGGATTGAATTACAGAGTGCCGGAATCAGTAAAAAGGGTTATGTTCAGCGGAGAAGCAATGCCGGCAAAACAGCTGCGTATCTGGCAGGAAAAACTGCCGGAAGCAAAGTTTGTAAACTTGTATGGACCGACAGAGATTACTTGCAACTGTACGTATTTTCCGATTGAGCGACAGTATGAGGACAGTGAAAAAATACCGGCCGGTAAGGCATTCCCGGGAAGAAGAGTAATCCTTGTAGACGAGGAAGGCAAACAGGTGACAGAACCTGGTGTACAGGGGGAAATCTGCTCGGCAGGAGAATCTTTGGCGAATGGCTATTATAAAGAACCTGAGCAGACAGCGGAGAAGTTTGTGCTGTATCCTGTAGATGGAACAGAACAGAGAATGTATCGAACCGGAGATCTTGGAAGTTATGACGAAGAAGGAAATATCGTATTTGCAGGAAGAAAAGATTTCCAGATCAAACATATGGGACACCGGATTGAGCTGGAGGAAATTGAGCGTTCTATGACAGCACTTGATGGAGTGGAGAAGAGCTGCTGTGTCTTTGATATGGAGAAAAATCGTATTATGGGATTTTATCTTGGAGAGAAAGCAGCCTCAGATGTCAGAAAACAGATGAAGGAAAAACTTCCGGTCTATATGGTTCCGACAAAATTGATTCAGGTAGATGAGATGCCGTTGAACAAAAATGGCAAGACAGACCGTAATTATTTTAAGAATTATGGAAAAAAATAGAATGTGATGTCTTAAAATTAATCACAGGAAAAAGAATAAGGGGAAAGGATAAATGTTATGAGAGAAGAACTGCTTCAAGAGGCGTTTAGAAAGTATGGAACGCCCCTTTATGTGTTTGATCTGGATATCTTAAAAGAACAGACAGAACGTATTCGTGCGGGATTTGGTCCGGAGATCAACCTTTGTTATGCAATGAAGGCGAATCCATTTCTGACAGGATATATGGCTCAGTGGTCAGACCGAATCGAGGTCTGCTCTATGGGAGAATTCCGAATCTGCAGGAAACTGCAAGTTCCACCGGAAAAGTTGTTTATTTCAGGTGTTATGAAAAAACGAGATGATATTCGGGAGATACTTGCATATTGTGGAAATAGATGTGCATATACGGTTGAATCCCCACTGCATTTCCAATATTTTGTGGAATGGAGCGAGGAACATCCGGAGGATGGTATTCTCAGATTGTATCCGCGACTTACAAGTGGAAATCAGTTTGGAATGGACGAAGATACGGTGTTAGAAATTCTGAAAAAGGCAAAGGAACTTCCGGGAATCGAGGCTGAGGGAATCCATTATTTCTCAGGAACACAGAAGAAGAATCTGAAGCGTCATCAGAAAGAACTGACATATCTGGATGAATTTTTAAAGAAGGCGGCAGAAGAACAGATTGATGTGAAATGTCTTGAATATGGCTCTGGAACGGCAGTTCCGTATTTCCGCGATAAAACGGCAGAGACCTTTGAGGAAACTGGTCTAAAGGGGCTTCAGGACGCTGTGAAGGCTATGCAGTGGAAGGGGCATGTAACAGTAGAGCTGGGGCGTGCGCTGGCTGCAATGTGTGGTTATTATTTGACCAAAGTGGAAGATACAAAGACAAGTGATGGAATTCATTATTGCATTGTTGATGGAGGCTGTCATCAGATTAATTATGACGGACAGATTAAGGGAATGTATGAGCCATATGTGAAGGTACTTCCGAAAGAAGTTTCAATGAAGGATGCGGAAGACTCTGAGGACAAGAATACAGAGGAGAAGACATGGAAAGTCTGTGGATCCTTATGTACATTGAATGATGTTCTATGCAATGAAATTACCTTGAGAGGTTTGGAAAAAGGCAGTATCCTTGTGTTTGAGAGAACCGGTGCATATTCAGCGATGGAAGGAATGGCATTATTCTTGAGTCATGAACTTCCGGGAGTTGTACTTTACAGTGAGGAAGAAGGATGGATCCAGGCAAGAGTACAGCAGGAAACTTATGAATTGAACATGGTAGAACAGTTGTCATAAAAAGATATTTGTGATATAACGTAGGATATAATGAAATTCAAAATAATAGAAAAAGAGGAAGAAAAAATGGAAGAATTATTAGAGATTTTAAATGAGATTGATGATAGTATTGACTATGAGAACGAGACAGCTCTGATCGATGATCAGCTTCTTGATTCTTTCGCGATCATCACACTTGTATCAGAGCTGGAGGATGCATTTGATATCAGCATTGAAGCCTCTGAAATGATGCCGGTGAACTTCAATTCAGCAAAGGCGATCTGGGCAATGGTACAGAGACTTCAGGAAGATTAAGATTTCAAAAGTCTGTCAATGATCCGGGAGGCTTCGCTTCTTGTCAGCGTAGTTGTATCCCAGTCAGGTATCAGTTCTTTCTGTTCCGTCAGACGTTCTAAGAGTGCAATCTGCTTTGGTGTGGCAGGCTGCACTTTTTTAATTTTATATTGAAGTTGAAGAGGCTGGAACACTTTCGGATCCTGTGGCTCAAAATAGTGTGCCAGTGTCTGATAAAGCTTTGCGGTTGCGAGTGCATCATAGTATGCGCGGTGAGCAGCAGGATTCTCAATATGATAATAGTCGCATAACGCACCGAGACTTTTAGACTCAAAGTCTTTATGTACTTTGCGGGCAATTTTTAAAGTATCGATCCCCATTTTTTCAAATGTAAGACCTTCTCTGACTGCACTGCATTTTACAAAGCTATAGTCAAACATGACGTTGTGTCCGATCAGCACGTCATCTTCACAAAAGGAGAGAAAATCGTGGATGACTTCCGGGCAGGATCTTGCTCCTGCAACCATATCATTTGTGATATGTGTGATGTTGGTGATCATCGGTGTGATCGGTTTGTCTGGATGGACGAATTCCATAAAACGGTCAACGACCTTTCCTTCCCGGACTTTGAGGGCACCAATCTCTATAATTTCATGTTCCTGAGGACTTAGCCCGGTTGTCTCCAGGTCAAATGCAATATATGATTTCAGCATAGAATGCTCCTTATCTGTAATGTTAATAACTTAATATCACTATACTAACATTACAGATAAGAGAAAGCAAATTTTATAAAAATGATTCTAATTCTCGTATCATTTCTTCTTCTGTTTTGATAATTTTTCTTGCCAGCGCATCGGCAGATTTGTCAGCCCTGTTCAATGTATTGGCACGTTCTCCGAGTGTTTTAATTCCCATGCTGCATCCATCAATCAGAAGTTTTGCAATTTCGGAGTTATCATCATTCAGATTCAGTTTAAGCTCTGTGCTGAACCAGGAAAATGCGGAAGCCATCATTCCCGGAGCTTTAACTTCATTTCCCGAATCAATCAGGTGGTCTTTTGCATTACCGCCTAATCGAGAATGACGATCAATGTATTTTTCAATTAATTGGAATAAGGTTGTATCTTGGGTGAAATCTTTGATTTGCTGCATACTTTCGATTGCCATCTGACATCCTGTGTTGCATTCTTCATATAGTTTTCGTGTTTGTTCATCCATGATGAAATCCTCCTTTTTATGGTGTGTTATTTGTTACGAAATAATATCAAAGATGGAATACGTGCATCAGTTATAAGAAAAGAATGTGGGTTTCTTTATATAGAATGTGGATAAAATACAAAATTATACGGTATTTTGTGAAAAACATAACGGTAAAGGACTTTTCTAAGAATATTTGTTGTGCTAAACTAAAAAAAGAGTTTAACAGAAAGGAAAAATGTACTCATGTTAAAGGGAAAAACTGTACTTCTTGGAGTGACAGGAAGTATTGCAGCATATAAAATTGCGTCACTTGCAAGTGCGCTGAAGAAATTGCATGCAGATGTGCATGTGCTTATGACAGAAAATGCGACAAATTTTATTAATCCGATCACATTTGAGACACTGACAGGAAATAAGTGTCTTGTAGATACATTTGACCGGAATTTTCAATATAGTGTAGAACATGTATCATTAGCGAAGAAAGCGGACGTAGTTATGTTGGCACCGGCAAGTGCGAATGTGATCGGGAAGATTGCTCATGGCATTGCGGATGACATGCTGACAACAACAATCATGGCGTGCAAATGTAAGAAGATCGTTGCTCCTGCAATGAATACGAATATGTTTGAGAATCCAATCGTTCAGGATAACCTGAAGGTACTGGAGCATTATAATTATGAAGTGATCAGCCCGGCGGTTGGTTATCTTGCCTGTGGAGATACAGGAGCAGGGAAAATGCCGGAACCGGAGCTTTTGCTTGAATATATTTTGCGGGAAATCGCAAGAGAAAAGGATATGAAAGGACTGCATGTTCTGGTTACAGCAGGTCCTACACAGGAGTCCGTTGATCCTGTACGCTATATTACGAATCATTCTACCGGAAAGATGGGGTATGCGATTGCAAAGGTATGTATGCAGCGTGGAGCGGATGTTACACTTGTCACAGGACCGACCTCTATTGAGAAGCCACATTTTGTAAATGTCGTTCCAATCACAACGGCGAGAGAAATGTTTGAAGAAGTGACAGGACGGGCCGAAGAACAGGATATTATTATTAAGGCAGCAGCAGTTGCGGATTATAGACCTCGCTATGTCAGTGATGAAAAGGTGAAGAAAAAGGATGACGATCTGGCACTTGAAATGGAACGCACAGATGATATTCTTGCGTATCTTGGAGCGCATAAAACAAAAGATCAATTTCTCTGTGGATTTTCTATGGAAACAGAAAATATGCTCGAGAATTCCAGAAAGAAGCTGAAGAAAAAGAACCTGGACATGATTATAGCAAACAGTTTGAAAATGGAAGGCGCCGGGTTTGGCGGGAATACGAATGTGGTCACAGTGATCACAGAAGATTTTGAAAAAGAGCTCGGCAAGCTGACAAAAGAGGAAACAGCAGATCGAATCCTTGATCAGATTCTGGCACAGAGAGGGGAAGTTTAAAAGATGATACTGACAATAGACATTGGAAATACAAATATTGTATTGGGCTGTATTGATGGAGATAAAACTCTTTTTGTAGAACGTTTGTCAACTGTTCGTACGAAGACAGAGTTAGAGTATGCAATCGATATTAAGAATGTACTTGATATTTATCATATTCATAGAGATGAAATCGAAGGCGGAATCATTTCTTCTGTTGTGCCGCAGATTACAACCATCGTGAAGCTGGCGGTAGAGAAGATCCTGAAGAAGAATGTTCTTGTTGTGGGAGCCGGAATTAAGACAGGATTGAACATTCGAATCGATAACCCAGCACAGTTGGGAAGTGATCTGGTGGTCGATTCTGTTGCAGCAATTGTTGAGTATCCGGCTCCACTTCTAATCTTTGATCTTGGGACAGCAAATACAGTCTGTGTGATTGATAAAAATAAGAATTATATCGGAGGTATGATTTATCCTGGAATCGGAGTTTCTCTGGATTCTCTGACAGCTCATGCATCTCAGCTTGGCGGAATCAGTATTGAAGCACCGGAGCATATGATTGGAAAGAATACTACAGAGTGTATGAAGAGCGGTCTGATCTACAGTAGCGCTGCCGCAATGGATGGAATCATTGATCGTCTGCAGGAACAGCTTGGCGGAGAGGCAACTGTGATCGCGACAGGCGGACTGGCGAAGAAGATTGTTCCTCATTGTAGAAGAGAAATTATCTTGGACGATGATCTGCTCCTGAAAGGACTTGCAATTATTTACAAAAAGAACCGTAAGTAAAAGATGACGCAAATAAAAATGTAAATCAAATTTGAGTATAAACTGAAAAACCGGAAAGTAAAAGAATTTAAATTTATCTTTTACTTTCCGGTTTTTTATGTATATGTATTAACGACACGTATTTATGGAAAAATTATTTTCCTATAAGATTCTGTAAAAAACGATTTTAAGCTTACAGTCTGTCACCACGTTTGATGTATCCCGGTTTATCAGGGGATGCGATAATACGCTTACCACGAATCAGGCGTGCATGTTTGTCAATCACAAGGTTCTCAGCATGAACACCTTTTCCGATAACCACGTCTGCACCGATGACACAATTCTTAACAATTGCCCCTTCTTTGATTGTACATCCACGTCCGATAACACAGTTCTCAACAGCACCTTCAATCAGGCATCCGTTAGAAATTACGGAGGATGTTACCTTGCTGCCTTCAAAATACTGTGTCGGGCAGGAGTCATTTGTACGTGTATAAATTGGCCAGTTATCATGGAACAGATCTGTTGCTTTTTTCAGGTCGATCAGTTCAAGGTTTGCTTCATAGTAACTATTGAAGTCTGAGATTGTTGCAAAGTATCCACGATGTGGATATGCGCGAACATCAAGTTCCTCACAAGACTCATTCACGATATCAGCCAGTGTGTACATGGAGGAAAGTTTGTGTGCCTTCTGAACCAGGTCAAGGAACAGATCTTTCTTCATTACATAAGTATCCATGAAGATGTTTCTGTTCTTAGCATTTCCAAGGTTTGGCTCCATGGAGAGAACACCTTTCTGTTTGTTGATGTTCAGTGTCTGACAGTTCGGGAAATGATCCTTCGCATTGTCAACAGAGTGATACATCAGAGTGATGTCTGCACCTGATTCAATATGTGAATTAAGGAATGTACTGTAATCAGCTGTATAAACCATGTAGCTAGGTGCAATCACAACATATTCAGAGTTGATCTCGTCGAAGCAGTCAAGGTTTTCCATGTAAGCAGCGATATCTGTGTTGTAAATACCGTTGTCAATGTTGCTCTCCTGGAAGAGAGTAATCAGTTTACCACGTTTGGAGTTGATATTGTAATGACGTCCTGTTCCGATGTGTTCTACGAGAGAACGAGGTTTTCTGCGAACATAAACCTGCATTACATCAATTCCACTGTTACTCATGTTAGAAATCGGAAAGTCGATCACACGATATCTTCCGAGGAAGGAGAAGGCACCGATTGGACGGTATGCCTGCATGTCATTTACCTGTATGTTGTTTCCTGCAAAGTTGATAATTCCAAAAGCTTTACTCATCTTATTCGTCCCCCTTTACTCGTTTTGCAACGAGCTCGATATTCTCGCTGGCTGCGTCTCCGACAACAGCGTTCTTTCCAATCTTAATGCCATCGGCAACAAGGGCACGTGTAACAACGGCACCTTCTGCAACCTCAGCACCCGGCATGAGGACACTATCAATGACTTTTGCACCGGCAGCAACTTTCGCACCAGTGAACAGAACAGAATTCTTAACTGTACCATCAACGACACATCCCTGTGTAATGAAGGCTCTTTCTACAGTTGCATTTGCTCCGATATACTGTGGAAGTGCAGTTGCATCTTCTGTATAGATCTTCCAGTTTGGGTCATTCAGATCAAGCTTATTGTTCTTATCAAGAAGATCCATATTAGCTTCCCAGAGTGAATCAATTGTTCCAACATCTTTCCAATATCCTTTGAACTTGTATGCGTACAGACTCTTTCCGTCATTAAGCATAGTAGGAATGATATCTTTACCAAAATCATGGCTAGAATCTGCGTTCTTCATATCTGCAAGAAGCATCTTGCGAAGAAGCTTCCAGTTGAAGATATAAATACCCATGGAAGCGAGGTTGCTCTTTGGATGCTCAGGCTTCTCTTCAAATTCAACGATATGTCCTGTCTCATCTGTATTCATAATACCAAAACGGCTTGCTTCCTTCATAGGAACTTCGATAACGGCAATCGTTGCATCTGCGTTGTTCTGTTTATGATATTCGAGCATCTTGTCGTAATTCATCTTATAGATGTGGTCTCCAGAGAGGATCAGCAGATAGTCTGGGGAGTATGTATCTATAAAGTCAATGTTCTGGGAAATAGCGTCAGCTGTTCCTCTGTATACATCAAGGTTCGCATCAGCTTTCTCACGTGGTGGAAGTACATAAACTCCACTGTCCTTCGCATCAAGTCCCCATCTTCTTCCTGCTGCTGCATAGCTGTTCAGAAGTACGGATTCGTACTGTGTCAGAACACCTACAATGTCAATTCCGCTGTTTGCGCAGTTACTAAGTGGGAAATCAATAATGCGGTATTTTCCGCCATATGAAACGGCTGGTTTAGCCACTTTTTTTGTCAAATCATGGAGGCGGGTTCCTCGACCTCCGGCTAAGATCATAGCCAACATATTATCGTGTTTCATAAAAAGCCCTCTCTTTCATAATACTACTTCTTTAGTATACTCTTTTTTGTGCGATATTGCTAGGATTTCGCATAGAAAAAATAAAAAAATAGCAAAAATAATGGAAAAATTTATCGAAAATCATTTGTCATTTTTCACAAAAAAAGAAAATAAGGAAAATCAGACAGATTTTTAGGCATTATTATATACAAGTGAAAAGGAACATTAAAAAAATTCCTTTAATATAGAAAGAATTGATTGATTTCAAAGCAGGAGTGTGGCAAAATACAAATCACAGTATTCATGAAAATGGCAGGTGTGAGATGAAAGCAAATGTGAAATCAGTTTTAATGAAAAAATATTGCAGAGTATATCAGGCGGGGGCGAAGCTTTTGATGGATGCACTTCCGTGGCGTTCACCGAAAATACTCAGTGGATCAGGAGCAGTGAAGAAGCTGCCAGAGGCGGTTCGAGATAGAGGATTTCATAAAGTATTAATTGTAACAGGACCGAAGATCCGTGCGAGGGGGCTTCTTAATGAACTGCTGGAAGAGATGAAAGAGAAGAAGTTGAAATATGTTATCTTTGACGGCATTTCTCAGAATCCTACGGATGAAGAAGTTGAAAATGGAGTAGGAATATTTCTTGGAGAAAAGTGTGACTGCATGATCGCATTTGGTGGCGGAAGTGTGATGGATTGTGCAAAAGGGATCGGAGCCAGAGTTGCGAGACCGAAGAAAGCAATTCGGAACTTACAGGGACTTTTCCGTGTGCTACGTCCGATTCCTGTAATCTTCGCCGTGCCTACAACTTCAGGCAGCGGGTCTGAGGCAACGATTGCAGCGGTGATCACCGAGGTTCAGACACATCATAAAGCATCAATCAATGATTTGCAATTGATGCCACGCTTTGCAGTACTTGATCCGTGCCTTACAGTAGGACTGCCACCACAGGTAACAGCACAGACAGGAATGGATGCGCTGTGTCATGCAGTGGAAGCATACACGAATGATACATATAACAGTGATTTTGAGCGTCTGATGTGTAGTAAGGCAGTGCGATTGATTCATGAAAGTCTTCTGACAGCATATGAAGACGGGACAAATCTGCAAGCGAGAAAGGATATGCAGGAGGCTGCATTTCATGCGGGACGCGCATTTACAAGAGGAAGTGTGGGTTATGTTCATGCAATTGGCCATGCGCTCAGCGGGCTCTATGGAGTGCCTCACGGGCTTGTGATGGCAATTCTGCTTCCGCATGTGATGCGTGCCTATGGATCTTCTGTGTATGATAAGCTTGCGGATTTGTGTGATATCTGTGCGATGGAAGTAGATACACCGGACGGTATGATCTCAGCCGAAGTTCGTGCCGAAACATTTCTCCAGTGGATGGAAGAGTTAAAAGAGAAACTTGGAATTCCGAAATATCCGGATATGATCCGGGAAGAAGACGTGAACCAGATTGTAAAATGGGCACAGAAAGAGGCGAATCCGGTTTATCCGGTTCCGGAGATCTGGGATGCGCAGGAGATGAAAGAGTTTGTTCTGGCCATGATGGAAGGTGCGAGACTTGAAGGTGCAGAAAAGAATGAATAACCGACAAAAATCGGTGAGAGATGTAATGAATTGGAGGAAATAATGACAGTATGAGTGACAATGCAACAATGAAAAACACAACGATTCATGATATGACGACCGGAAGTCCGGCCCGTCTGATCATGCAGTTTATGATACCGATGTTTTTGGGAAATATATTTCAGCAGTTTTACAACATTGCTGATTCAATCATAGCAGGACAGTTTCTTGGTGTAAGAGCACTGGCTGCAATTGGAAGTACGGGATCCTTGATGTTCTTTGTGACAGGCTGGCTGAATGGTCTGAGTAGTGGATTTGCTATTTTGGTGTCACAGTGGTTTGGCGCGAAAGAATATGAGAGGATGCGGCATTATGTGGCGATGTCTATTTACCTTTCTGCTGGCTGGGCTGTGCTTATGACGATTGGTCTTGGAATTGCAAATGAGCCAATTTTACGTTTGATGAATTATAAGGATAGCATTATGCCGGACGTAAAGGCATATATGGGAATTATTTATGCGGGTCTGATTGTAACGGCAGCGTATAATGCGCTGGCTGCATTTCTGCGTGCACTGGGTGATTCGAAGTCCCCATTGTATTTTTTGATTATTTCAGCAGTAATCAATGTAGGACTTGATGTGGCGTTCATTATTTATGGCGGCATGGGTGTAGAAGGATGTGCCTATGCGACAGTTATCGCACAGGGAATCTCAGCAGTACTCTGCTTTATATATATCGTGAAGAAGTTCCCTATTCTGCATCTTAAAAAAGAGAATTTCAGATTTTCTCTTCCAGCTTGCGGAAAATTGATGACTCTTGGAGTTCCGATGGCATTACAGTTTTCTATTACAGCGATCGGAACAATTATTGTACAGGGTGCTGTAAATGTTTACGGGGAAGATTATATGGCTGGTTTCTCTGCGGCAGCAAAGATTCAGAATGTAATCTGCACAGTATTCGTTGCTTTCGGTGCAACGATTGCAACTTATGTGGGACAGAACTGGGGAGCTGGAAAAGTAGACCGTGTACGACAAGGTGTGCGCTGTACACAGATTATGATTCTGGCTTACAGCGTAATTGCGATGATACTGGTATTTTTCTTTAGTAAATATCTGACATACCTTTTTATCAGCCCATCAGAGACGAAAGTTATTGAAGTAGCAGTGCTGTATTTCCATACAGTATTCTGGTGTTATCCATTCCTGGGAAGTATCTTCCTATATAGGAATACCCTGCAAGGACTTGGATATGGACTTGTGCCGATGCTCGGAGGAGTGTTTGAACTTGCGGCGAGATCTGCAATTGTAGTTCTTGTGGCAGGAAAAACAAGCTTTGCAGGAGTGTGTCTGTCAGATCCGGCAGCATGGATCTCCGCATTGATTCCACTGATCCCGTATTATATCTATGTGACACGGAAGTGGAAGAAACAAGGGAAGATAGCGATGTAAAAGTGAAAGCAAAAAACAGGCGCAGAGAATCAGTTATGAAGCTCTGCGCCTGTCGCTTGTTAAGTTAAAATTATTCTGCAGCTTCTTCTTCCTCTTCATCTGAAGTAAGATCAGAAGCTTTTACGTGTACTTCTGTGATAGTAACTACTGTTGCATCAAGATCTGTCATAAGATCAACATCTTTGTCTTTGGCAATTGGAAGATCAGCAACACGAATTGTGTCCCCGATTTTCAGAGGTCCAACATCAACTTCGACTTTCTCTACCAATGCGGCAGGAAGAGCCTTGAAGGAAATCTCCTGAAGCATCTGCTGTGGTACTCCTGAAGACAGTTTCTCGAGGTTTACAAGGTGAATCTCTGCTACAGAGTGAACCTTCTCATTGCTTACCAGTGCCTGAAAATCTATTTCATCTACATAACCTTTCAAAGGATTGTAATCAACTTCCTTGATCAGAGCATCATAAGTCTCGCCGGCAACTTCCAGCATAACCTGGCCACCTTTGTTTTCGACTTTCAGAAGTTTTTCTATTTCACCTTTATCAAATTTCAGTGGAATAGAATCTTCCAGTTCACGACCAAACAGGTTTCCTGTTACAAATCCTTCGCGTCTTAATTTTTTTGCTTTGATTGACATGTCTCTTTTTTCAGCTTTTAAAGTATTCATTTATCTTTTCCTCCAAATTACTGAATTCGCTTAGCAGCCTTCAACTTGTCAAAATAATAAGTAGGTTTTGTTAAGTGTTCTTTTTCTTTGCTACAGTTACACTATAGCACCCGGTGTCAAGGGGAAAGGATAAATGAGGAGAATGCGGGGGGTGAAAAATTGAGGTTTTGGAGGTCGAACAAGGGTGGATAAATGAAAAAATTAAGGCTATAGACGAGAAAAATCTGAAAATTATTGTTAAAATGGCGAAAATGTATGAGATAGAACATCTGCTTAGAGGAAAAGTGACGAAATTTAAAAAGAAGGAAACGAAATTTTAACGCTTCCTTGTTATGATTATTTATCAGAATCAATATTTTCAGTTGATACAAATTCTAAAATGTCTTCGATTTTACAATCCAGAGAAGTACATAATCTTGCAAGTACATTTAAGTCAACTAATTTGACTTGATTATTACAATACCGATTTAATTGTGTACGTTCCATTTGAGCAAGGTGAGCCAGTTTATTCTTACTGATTTCTTTTTCTGAAATAACATCTAACAGTTTGATTTTAACAAATCCATAATCTTGATCAATCATGCGAAATACCTTCCTTAATTTATGATTTATGTGAAACAGGGCGTGAAAATGTTGTGTAAATATAGAAATGTCCGTTTTATTTATAAAGACATCTTATAGATAGTGTAAATGAAATAGAGTGGAGAAATAAGATGTAAGAAATTATGTGTAATTAGATACACGATTTTATAAAAAAACATAGAAATAGCGTACGGTGTGTAATATAATACCTGTAAGAGATTGCACGTATATAAATAAATTGAAAAAGATAAAACCAAAAGTAGTTTGCATCCGTCTATAAAGTGTAGTCAGTAAAATAAATAAAAACAAGGAGTGAAAGGGTGCAATACGAGACATGGTTAAAAAAAATTATCACTGCAATATCAGAAGAATATGAGTTGCCCAAAGAAGAGGCAGAAAACATTTTTAGAAAAATATTACACAGGATATTGCAAATAAAGAAAGAAGAGGAATAGAAAATGGGATTTTTTGATAATGTAAAAAACAGCTTTACAGAAACAAGTCAGGATTTGACAAAAAAAGCGAAGGATACAACAGAGATTTTTCGCCTTAATAATTTGAATAAAACAAAAGAGAAAGAAATCGAGAAAGTTATTTATCAAATCGGCTTGGCGTTCTATTCAAATAAAAAAGACGAATGTACTGCGATGTTCCCGGAACTTATGGCACAAGTAGAGACATTACAGAAGGAGATTGCAGAAAATAAAGAAACAATAGAAAGATTATCAACAGAAGAAATCTGTCCGAATTGTGGCAAAAAATTAAGTGCAGGTGCGAAGTTCTGCATTTATTGTGGGTCTTCCACAGAAGCAGCGAGTGTTTCAGTGAAAACATCCGGAAAGAAATGCTCTAATTGCGGTAGCCTGTTAGAAGAAGATGCAGCATTTTGTACAAGCTGTGGAACTCCAGTTCCAAAAGAAAATACGGTAGTGGAACCGAATGTAGAAGAGGAGAAAGTGGAAGAAATTTCAGAAGATAAAGAGTGCCAAACAAAAGAAGAAGAGCAGAAAAAAACCTGCATAAAATGTGGAACTGAAATTGAAGAGGGAGATGCGTTCTGTTTAAATTGTGGAGAACCTGTTGAATAAGGTGAGAAACAGGGGAATCAGAATTGACAGGATTGTCGTTTGAACAATATTTTGAGTAGGTGTGGGAAGGGATTTTCCCTTCCTGTTTTTTGCAAAGAGATAAGGATAATAGAAATAAGCGCAGCTGTTAAAGAATTGTAACTGGAATATGTTTTAGGTGCGGAGTTGTAAAGTGGAAAGATTTTGTAGAAATTGTGGGGCAGAGTTAAAAATTAATGCGAAGTTCTGTCCAAAGTGTGGATGTAAAATTATAGAAAGTTTACTTATTAAAAGAATTAAAAATGGTGACACACAAGCATGGGAAGAACTCTATAAAATGACCTATCCAAGAGCGTATGCAGTCGCAGTACAGACAATGAAAAACAGAGAGGATGCATTGGATGTCCTTCAGGAAGCGTACATTTCGGTATTTAAGAATATAGACTCGTTACAAGATGAGACCAAGCTAAACGTCTGGGTTAGTAAGATTGTAGGAAATCGCTGTATTGATTATCTGCGTAAATACAGAGGAAAAAGTGAGCCTACATTATTTGGAGAGATGATATCAGATGATTCAGATGTGGAGTTTGAAGATATTTTGGAAAATGAAAATCAAGAATTTATACCAGAAGAATCTGTAGATTATGATGAAACAAAAAAGATTATGCAAGGTATTCTTGATCAGTTGCCAGATGAGCAAAGACTGTGCGTTCTTATGTATTATTATGATGAATTATCTGTGAAAGAGATTGCTGAAACTTTAGGATGCAGCACAGGAACTGTAAAAAGTCGACTTAATTATGCAAGGAAATATATAAAAAAAGAAGTTGAAAAACAAGAAAAGAAAGGAACAAAGCTTTACAGTATTGCACCAATTTCATTTCTTATATGGATGTTGCATAGTCAGGAGAATACAGTTCAGGCAAAAGCTGCAGAACCGTCAGTGTGGAAAGCAGTGCAAACAAAGGCAGGAATGCTAGAGCATGAAGCAGGAAAGAAAGTAGGAAAAGCTGTAGTGGGAAAAGCAGCGAAAACAGGGGCAAAAGGAATTACATCGAAGATTGCCGCTGGAGCAGTAGCTGTTTCGCTTGCAGGGACAGGTGTAGGAATTGGTTACATGAAGACACATTCCAAACCAGTAGGAGCTGTGGAATTTAATCATCATTACTATAAAGTTATTAGTGGTGAGTATACGTGGAGTGAAGCTGAAAAACAATGTGAAGAACAGGGTGGACACCTTGTAACAATTACATCTGAAGGAGAACAGAATTTTATAAATAGTTTAATTGATTCAGATAGTTGTGTTTGGATTGGTGGGAAAAGAAATACGAAAAATATATGGGTATGGGTAACAGGAGAAGAATGGAAGTACGAGAACTGGGCATCAGGGGAACCCAATAATTCATCAAATATGATATCAAATGAAAATCGTGTTGTAATCTGGAATAACAGTGGACAATGGAATGATTTGAATGATAAGAACATTGATGAACAAAACGGATTTGTATGTGAATGGAATAAAGCTGAAAATTACGGAGGAAGATTATGAAAAAAACAGTAAAGGGAGCAATAGGGATTATTGCGGCAGCAGGACTCGTGGCTGGAGGATACTTTGGGTATGGTGTGTTAGGGACCAAAGCCGGGAAAGTAGTAAATGAGGTACAATCAAAAGTTAAACAGACAGTGAATAGTAAAGACAAAAAAGGTCAGAAAAATAATACAAAGAATATGAATTATTCGGGGTGGTATATCAATCGGATAAGTACATATTTACCATTTTATAAATCTAGTGATGAACTTACGGATGATGAACTACAAGAAATATATATATCTGCAATGGATTACTACTGTTCATATAGGAACCACATAGAAGATGACGGTACGGTTATAGGTATTGTGACCTCAGAGTATATGAATAACTATAGAGATAGGATGATTATATCAGATGATAGTCTTATTGAAAGATCAGATTCAAATAAGCAGTGGATTTTTAAAGGTGATACATTTGATGAACTTAATCAGATCTTAGATGTTGAATTTGATTTTTCTAAATTTGAATCAGATCATATTGTATATGATGGAGAAAAATTTGTTGTAACTTTTACAGGGGATAAAGATGATCAGCAAGAATCAGAGATAAAAGGAATTTATTCTGGTGAAGAAGCAGATACGCTTAATATTTTTCAGGATATAAGAGCAGATCAAGGAGAAGAGATTATAAAAAAACATATCGTGCTTGTTCCTGAGGATAATGAGTGGGGATATAAGATTAAGAGTGTCGAAAAAGGATATATAGAGTTCACGTTACCGATGGATAAAATAGGAAGTTGTGATGAGCAGGATGCAATAGCAGACATTCTTGAAAACTATCAGAGTGGAGAAAACAATCAGGAAGAGTGTGTTCAAAAACTAGCTGAAGGATGGAAATCTTTTACGGGAGGAAATTTTGAGTTACAAGATAAGTTAGCATTGAATGAATCAAAATACAATAGAGAGATTTTATATGAGTGGTGTGAAATAGCTGGAATATCAAGAAAAGAGAGCAAAGCCGTTGAAATAGATAATGATGAGGTCGCTTTGAATGCAGAGGAATACAAAATAAAAGAATTTGCAAATGGACCGCATTATATTCCAGATGATAGACAAATAGAGAGTTACCACTTGCGAGTAGATACTGATAAGAAGGAAGCTATAAATTATTCATTAATTGTAAGTAAAGATGAAGATACAGGTGCAGTAGTATTAAAAAAACAAAACGTAGTATATGAACCAGAAAAGAATATATATGGATATCAAATTAAGTCAATTTCTACGGAAGAATGGAATGATGAATATTCTCAGGAACTTGAACAGATAGAGTTGACAACTTGGGAATTGGAAGAGCAGTGGAGTCATGCAGGTGCAAGAGAGCAGATAGAACTAAATCAAAAAATAAAAGAAATATGGACGGATGAATTCCATAACATTGTGACAAGATTGAGTGAGAAATATCCGGATAAAAAAGATGAAATAGAACAGCTATCAGAAGAATTTTTGTCGGAAATAGAGGAAATGGATACAACTGTAGAAGATGAAAGTGACAGCGAAGCAATGTATGATGAAAAAGATACTATATTGTTAAATCAGAATTACCAGATACAAGCAAAATGTTATTACATGGTAGGAAATGGGTTGATGGGAGACCGTATTGATGAAATTGTAAGAACTTTTTAATAGAAATAAAACCAAACCACTTTTTACTACGTCATAGAAGTGTAACAAACAAAAGAAAAACATTATGGAGGAATGAAAATGGCAAGATATTGTGCAAAATGTGGGGCAGAAGTAACAGAAGGGAGCAAGTTCTGCAAAAGTTGCGGAGCACCGGTTGGAGACACACAGCAGGGAACAACAAATCAGAAAGTACAGGCAAAGACAGTTTCAACAAATCGAAAGAGTGGAAAGAAAGCTCCGATGGTTATTGGAATTATCGCAGTTATTGTTGTTGTACTTGCAGGAGTAGGAATCAAGAACGTAGCGACAAGCGTACCGGATTATGAGAAACCGTTGAAATATGAGATTGATGGTATAAATAAAAACAATATAAAAACATATAAAAAAGCTTTTTTGGATGAAAAGACTTCAACAGGAGATGAGAATCTCAAAGAGTACATGAAAGAAATCAAGAAGGTATCCTACGAAGTAGAAAGTGTAGAGAATATTTCGGTGATGGGGCTTTTAGATACAATTGCAGTCATGGGAATTCAGTCAAAAGATATTCAGGATGCAAAAACATTAAAAGTCAGTTTAGAAGCCAAAACAGAGGATGGAGAACATGCAACTACAGTGGAGTTTGATGTGATTAAGATTAATGATCAGTGGTATGCATTGGGTGATCTATTATACTAAACAGGGAAAGAGAAGGAATGAGAGAAAAATGGGGCAGTTTTGTAAAAAATGTGGAACACCATTAAGAGACGCAGCGAAATTTTGTCCGAGCTGTGGACAAAAAGTGGAAGAAGCAGACGAGAAAAAAACACTTGTTGAGAGAGTGAGAAATAACGATACAGAAGCGTGGGAAGAACTTTATAAAAAGACTTATCCAAAGGCGTATACAGTTGCAATCCAGACGCTGAAAAATAAAGAGGATGCGTTAGATATTCTTCAGGATGCATATGTCTCTGTATTCAAAAAGATTGATACTTTAAGGGATGAGTCAAAACTGGAAGCATGGGTAAACAGAATTGTAGCGAATCGTTGTATTGATCATATGCGAAAATATCGTGGTAATAATGCAGCAACACCTTTTGCAGAAATGACACCGGATGATTCGGATGTGGAATTCGAAGATGTTTTGGAAAATGAAAATAAGGAATTCATGCCGGAAGAATCCGTGGACTACAGTGCAACAAAAAAGATCATGCAGGGAATTCTGAATCAGTTATCAGAAGAGCAGAGATTGTGTGTGCTGATGTATTACTATGAAGAACTTTCTATAAGTGAGATTGCAGATGCTTTAGATTGTAGCACAGGAACAGTAAAAAGTCGCCTGAATTATGCACGAAAATACATAAAAAATGAAGTTGAGAACCTGGAAAAGAAAGGTACAAAACTATACAGTATCGCTCCACTTCCATTCCTTGTATGGATGTTGCGTAGCCAGGAGAATACAGTTCAAGTGCAGGCAGCTGAGAAGGAAGTATGGCAGGCAATTCAGGATAAGGATGGAATTGTGAAGGAGACAAAGGATATCGACGATAATGCGAAGCATTCCCAGCAGATAGAGTCACAGAAAGCAGAACAAAAGACGGCCCATGAGACAGTGCGGAAAGCTACAAAAAACAGTGGGAAAGCAGCAGTAAAAACAGGAGCAAAGGGAATTGCAACAAAGATTGTAGCAGGTGTTGTTGCGGTTGCTCTTGTCGGAACAGGTATTGGACTGGGATATATGAAACATCATAAGAAACCTGTAAAAGTCGCAGAACAGACAACGGATGACAAGAAAGAAAAGCCAGCAACTACAGAAGAGAAAACGTCAGAGAAATTTGTGCTGACAGAAGAGCAAATCCGCGAAATCAAGGTGGCAGCGGCACTGTTTGATAATTGTTTTGCGTCATATAATACGGAGTCTGGAAACCGAATAGACTATTCAACACCGTTAGATCAAGATCATATTTCGCCAAAGGTTTTAAAAGCTGTTGCAAGAGGTTGGGCATGTACAGATGAGAACATGGGAGAGGATCTAGGTGATAGTTATGAGGAAGATGATATCAGTTCCTATGTATCAAGAAAATATATGAAGACGGATGAGTGTCAGGAGTTTTTAAAAGATACCTTTGGATATGAGGCAGATGATTGGGATGAAGTATCAGAAGTTTTTGCTCCATCCGGAAATTCACATGCAGAAGTATTTGAGGCGTCGTTTGATGGATTTCAGAGTATTAATTACAATGTAGAACGTTGTGAACAGACCAGTGAAGACGAGTATCATTTTTATGTGAAAGCTGAGAGAGAGGAATATTCAAATACAGGATATGGATTAATGGATATCACAGCACATAAGGATGAAAAAAGTAAGTTCGGAGGTTTTATTTTTGACAAAATAGAATTTACTGCAAATAAAACGGATGATATAGAGCATGATCTTTCTCTGATTATACAAAATATGATCAAAGAGGATGGTGAAATCAGCGGATTAGATAGTCAGTATGATCCGATTGGTGTACATGAAGTGGCTAAATTCACAAATGATCAGTTCCTTAGCTATGCAAATAGAATAATCGATGTTTCAAGTTGCATTGCGAAGGATAAAGAGTACAAAGAAGGAGAAGGAGGATATGGTGGCCATACACTTCCTAAAGAAAGGTTTATAGAGATTTGTGAAAATACTTTGGGGTGGAAGAATGGAAATTTGGATATTTCAAGTTTGGTAGAAGGCAACAAGGCACATTTTTATAGAGAGGATTTAGATACAATTAGCGCATGGTTTGGTGTAGATATGATGACGGTTGTTCAAAGCGCAGATGGATCGGTGCAAATTAACGGAACGGTAAGAGACTACAGAAAAGAGTCAGATCAGTATGATTATCAATATAATCCGGATCCGAGAGTTGTGTATTCATTTACAGCATCAGGAAAAGCAGATGAAAAGAGTGAACTGGGAACAGTTATTGAAAAAGTTGAAGTTCTGGAACTGGTCAGCGGTACAGTAGATAGCAGTCCGGTACAAGCAGAGAATCAAGAACCTGAAGTGGATCTGGATGCACTTCTTAATGAGGTAGATACAGATTATTTGTTGAAGTTATGTACTTATCTTCCGGTATATTCTTCACCAGATCAGATTTCAGAAGAAGATTTATATGAAGTGTATTACGATGCTATGCAGTACTGTATGCAATATCATGCAGACCTGGGAGAAGAATATATATGTGATGAGCGTCAGATTATACCGGATGATCAATTTATAACAATAGAAAGCAATGGAACAGGAAGTTTCAGTAAAACATCATTTGATAAGTTTTATGACTGGACAGGTATTACTAGAAAACCGGAAGATCTTTCGGGGGACGTTTATACATATGAGGATAGTGTATACTATCTGATGCCGACAGATGCATGGGTTAATGAGGTTACATGCAAGATTGTAGGAAAGGGATATGACAAAGAGAAGGAAGAGATTTTAATCAATGTTGAGAAGACAAAAGACAATCCAATGGATCCGAGTGATGAAGCAGTTGTAACTGAGGAGACAGTAGTTGTTGTTCCGTCAAATAATATCTTGGGATACCAGATTGAAAGAATCGACAATGGATATGCGAAGATAGAAAATGTAGTTAGCGAAGTGAATTAATATCATCGATTACAAGGGGGAAAGTGAATATGTCAAAGAAATGTACAAATTGTGGAACAGAATTAAAAGAAAAAGCAAAGTTTTGTCCAGTGTGCGGAACAGCCGTACCAGAAGAAATCAATGAAGTGGTAAAACCGAAACTAGCAAGAAAAAAGATTGCTATGGCGGTTGTTGCAGGAGCAGTTTTAGTTGGTGGGGGATTTGCAGTATATGGAAAAATAGGTGCGAAATCATCTCAACAGAAAGAACCTGTGAAAGTAGAAAATTCAACAAAAAAGGATGAGACTGCAAAAACAGAACAAAAGGAACAGGAAGAACCGCAAAAAGAAGAAACGGGATCCTACAGATATCAATGGATGGTACAACCGGAAATTGAGGCAGATCAGATTTATTATGGAGTTAACTCCGGTGATAGTTACAATGAAAATCATCGGCAAATGATAAATGAGTATGCGATTATAGAAAAAGATGGATTAAAAGGTTTTATAGACTCTTATGGAGCATTGAGAACAAAAATTGAATATCAAAGAATAATTGCTCATGGAAATGTAGACGCATATTCCATGAAGGACCAACAGGGGAATAAGTATGCGCTTGCAACTTCCGAGGACGATGTAATAATGGCATATGAAGATGATTCAGATGAGGAAGCTAAAGTAGATGAAAATGATTTTGTAGAGGAAACGGATGGACTTACCGATAATATTTATTGGAATGGATACTATTATTATGATGGAGAGGTTAGAAATGCGCATATATCAGACTATGCAGATAGTAGAACTTCAAGTTTTATGCCAGTTCAACAATCAACGGAGATGTTATGGAGTTTATCAGAATGGGAAAAATTAGATGGTAAATATGCATTGGCAAACAACGGGGAATTGATTACAGATTTCATTTATGATGAGTGTGGATCATGCGGTAACGATGAATTAATAGCTGTGTGTAAAGATGGAAAATGGGGATATATAAACAGTACAGGAAAAGAAGTCATTCCATTGCAATTTGATGCTACATGGAACAGATATAGCTCCGATGAAATAAATGTTGAAAATTTAGACGCAGAAGATGGAACAGAGGAATTTTGTTATGCATCTTCACAAGGCTATATACCGCTTCGACAGGGAGACCAGTGGGAATTATGCGACACAAAAGGAAATATTATTATTCCATTTGGCGAATTTGATGAGATTCTTCCAGTGAATATGAGTAAGAAATGCTGGGTGAAAAAGGATGGAAAATGGGGCGTTATAAAAATAACAGACAGTGTGGTTACTACAAATATTAATGAAGAGTGGAAACAAATGTATATTGACTGGGTAAATGAAAAAATAGCGGAAGATCCACAAATGACATTTGAATTATTGTATGTAAATGAAGATAAAATTCCAGAAATTGCAGCAATAGGGGAAAATATGGCAGTTGGAACGACATTGGGAACTTTTTCAGATGATGAAGTATCTGAAATAAAGATTGATCGAAATGCGGCTGTATATATACAGAGAGGTAATATTTTAGATAATAATGGCGGTAGCATGGATGAATATCATGATAAGATTTATGCAATTTATAACGGAGGATGGATGCCGCTTGTAGAAGGAAATTATGGAATTGATCCAGAAGTTATGACTCAGTATGATGAAAATGGAGATCCCATTTATAAGTATGAGTGGAAAGTAGAAGGATATGTTGAAGAAGAAGTATCTAAGGAAGAATATGAGCAAAAAAGAAATGAGTTGATTGATTTAAATCAGGCAAAATCATTGAGTGAATCGGGTGTTTCGGCTGAAGAAATTATTCAGCAAATACAGAATTTCAAGTAAAAAAAGAGTGGGCACTGTATCGTGTGATATAGTGCCCTATATTTTTGTAAAAAATTTTTGTCTTTATAAAACCAAATCAAATTTCATTACGTCTTATAAGTGTAACAAACAAAAAACAATATAAAAAACCAAGAGATGAAAGGAAAAAGGTGACAAAAATGTTAGAGAGAGTATTAGGGAATTTTGATGAGAAAAGTTTAGTGAAGAAGGCAATCGGAGGAATCATTGGAGCAGTTATTGTGTGTTTGAGTTTGGGAATATCAGGGAATCTTGAAGAGCCAGTATTATACTTCTTCTTCAGTTTTTGGCTTGCAGTAGGAATTATTTATGGAGTTAATGTAATCCGTTCAATTATGTCAGGATGTTACATGACAGAGGATTTTATGGCAAAATGGCTGGTATTAGGAGTTGCATTAATTATAGGAGTTATTGCAGGGGGAATTCTTTTTGCAATTGATATTGTAAGATGGGTTGTTTATCTGGTTGCGAAAAAGAAAGAAGAAAAGTAAGAGCGAAAGCGGGTTAAAGGAATGAAAGAAGAGATGCTTGTAAAATGCGCGGATGAACTTATTGATGATAAGGAGCAACTTCAACAGTATTTGAAAGATATTTATACGATAGAAACAGAGAGATATAGCCTGCAAGAGGCAGAGGAAGAATTAAAGTACAGAATTGAAAATGCAGGGCAGGCACAGGTGCAGGAAAGGGTAGAAAGTTATTATACATATTATTTTAAAGAATACCTGGGAAATTTGAAATTTACTTTTATATTAGGCATTGGAGTAACTGCGCTTGTATTTACTATATTAATTTTAATGGATTTTTTGACTAATGATGCACCCTATTGGATTGGAACAGGGATTGGTAAGATTACAATTTTGATAGCTATTGTACTGCCAACAGTTAAATTTATACAGTCAGAGCGAAAAGAGGTTGGAGAATACGAGGCACGAAAAGAAAATAACAGAAAAGCAGTAGAAGAAGATAAAGTTCGTATAGAAAATGAGTTGGCAGAAGTTCCAAACTATAAGAAGAATATGAATAAGTGTAGAAAAAATATAGTTGATTGTGAAGAAAAATTGCAGAAGTTATATGATGTGGGGGTTCTATTTCCCAAATATCGAGAATTTGTATGTGTTTCCCAATTATTGGAATATCTTTTATCAGGGAGATGTGAAGATCTGATAGGATATACAGGCGCATACAATCTATACGAGCAAGAACTGAGAATGAACATAATTATTGCAGAATTAGAACTTATTTCAGAAGAGCTTGATGCAATCAAAGAAAATCAATATATGATTTACAATGCAATCTGCCAGGCAAATTACTTGTTGAGAGAGGTTAAAGATAATACTGCAATAGCCACGTATAATACGGAAGTGATAACAACCAATATGATGATCTATAACAGATATTATTATTGAAAACAGCAATAGATTATTGAGGAAAACAAAAGTAAAAAGGAGTAGAGAGTATAATGAATAGTTTACCTATTGAAGTGGATGTAGAAGATAGTGCTACATTAGAAGAATATTTAGAAAGCTTATATGTAGAAGAAAAAACACTGTATTGTTGCCAACAGGAGAAGGATAAATTGCAGAAGAGAATCAATATGCTTGGAATTCAGAGAGTATTTGAGCTGAAGACAAAGGTAAGAACAACTGGTTATTTGTTAGACTTGTTTCTTTTTGGTTGTGCAATTGCATATTTGATTTGGTTGAGAATAATAGATGCTTCATCATGGAGGTATATGCCTTTACCAGGCCAGATAATTACTGTAATAGTATTATTGGTCACGATTGGTGGGGGGATTGTAGATATATTAGGTCGGAGAGAAAAGAATAGACAGATTATTGAAGAACACAAAAGAAATCAACTTGAAATACAGAAAGATAAAAAACGTATAGAGTCAGAATTAAAAAAAGTTCCAGCAGTTAAGGTACAACTTGAGCAGTGTGAAAAAAATATAAAGGATACAGAAGAAATACTTCAACATTTATATGAAATGGGAAGATTCTTTCCTAAATATCGAAATTTGGTGGCTGTGTCACAAATTTATGAATATATTTTGTCTGGTCGCTGTACAGAATTAGGTGGATTTCAGGGGGCATATAATCTGTATGAACAAGAAACAAGGATGGATATTGTTATTATGCAGCTGGATGACATTTATGAGGAATTAGAAGAAATTAAGGAAAATCAGTACATGCTGTATGATGCAATTTGTCAAACCAATTATATGCTTAGTCAGATAGCAGATGATGCAGCTGTCGCAGCATACAATACAGAAGTGATTATTACGAATCAGAGGATATGTCAAAGATATTATATGGTTTAAAACGTGTGTAACATTATTGAAAATGCAAATCCTTTATGATAAAATTTCAAACAGAAACTACTGATATTAGTCGAAATATCGGTATAGAAATGGGGAAGAAACAATATGGATTTACAGACATTGATCGTTTTGATCATCGAGTTGATCGGAACGATCGCATTTTCAATTTCGGGGGCAATGGTTGGTATCCGGCGAAAGATGGATATTTTTGGTGTGTTGGTGCTTGGTGTGGTAACCGCGGTAGGAGGCGGAATGATGCGTGATGTGATTTTGGGGAAGACACCGAGCGCATTTGTGAAGCCGATTTATGTAGAAGTGGCAGTGATTTCTGCATTAGCGCCATTTCTCTTACTTTCTATTAATAAGAGACTGGTGCATAGCAAATACCAGGCACTCTATGCAGGACTAATGTTCCTGATGGATTCGGTCGGACTTGGGATCTTTACAGCGGTCGGAGTATCCACAGGATGGACAGCAGGATATCATGATAATATGTTTTTCTTAAGTTTCCTTGGAGTACTGACAGGAGTTGGAGGAGGACTTCTCCGAGATGTGATGGCAGGAGTTCCACCATATATTTTTGTAAAGCATGTGTATGCCTGTGCATCGATCGCAGGGGCAATCTGTTGTGTACTGGCGTACAGAAGTTGGGGGCAAATTCCGGCACTTGTGATTGGAACAGTGGTTGTGCTTGTGATTCGTATCGGAGCGGCGCACTACAGATGGAACCTGCCGTGCGTGAAACTGGAGGATGAAGAATAACGAATAGGAAAAATAAAAGGAATCTGAAGCGTGCATTTCACGTTACTGTTCACTCCCGTGTCAATCACTCCGCTGATTGACACGGAGGATGTGTGTTTTGACTTGAATGCATCTCGCCCCATCGCTAAAGGTGATTTAAAATGGCGAGATGCGTTGCTGGTCGCACATCGTGTGAACAGTAATCATTTCACTTGTTGTTCAGATTCTTTTTTTGTATACTAGAGATAAAGAACGGGCATATATGTAAAGAAAGCAGGTGAGATTTATGAGCAGAAAATTTAATGTAAATGGTGTTTGTTATCCGGACGAACATTACATGGTGAATATTGATTCCAAGTTGGCAGAGATTAAAGAGCTGGTAGATGAAAAACAGTATTTTGTAATAAATCGTGCAAGACAGTATGGAAAGACCACGACATTGAATCTGCTGGTAAAATATCTCGCTGATCAATATACAGTATTCTTCATTAGCTTTGAAGGGCTTGGAGGAACAGCATTTGAAACAGAAGTAGAGTTCTGTAAGACTATATGTGAATTGCTTTATGATGCGATTCGATATGATGAAGTTCCACAAATAGATGAAGCAGTGAAGGCGATTATTAAAGAAAACATAGAGCAAAATAAGATAGAGGATATGATGAGTCTATCTGCTACACTTTCTGAAATCTGCAAGAACTCAGTGGCTCCGGTCGTGCTGATTATAGATGAGGTGGATCAAGCCAGTAATTATAAAGTGTTTATAGATTTTCTCGGAATGCTCAGAAGTAAATTCTTAAAGAGGAACACAAGACCGACATTTCACTCTGTGATATTGGCCGGAGTTTATGATATAAAGAATTTGAAGCACAGAATCCGAGAAGACCGCGAACATCAGATGAACAGTCCATGGAATATCGCAGCAGACTTTTCGGTGGATATGAGTTTTACGGTGGAAGAAATCGAAGGTATGCTGAACGAATATAATGATGAACATTCGTGTGTGATGCTTGTCCGGGAGTGCGCAAAAACAATTTTTGAATATACATCAGGGTATCCATATCTGGTATCAAAAATTTGTAAATTAATAGATGAGCGATGCGGCGAGAATTGGACAAAACAAGGTGTATCTGATGCAGTGAAAATACTATTGCGAGAAGCCAATCCGCTGTTTGATGACCTTCGAAAAAAGATTACGGATTATCCGGAACTAAGAGCAATGTTGTATGCAATTTTGTTCCGTGGGGAGTCATATCCATATAATCCGGATAATTTTGCAATCGATATCGGAACAATGTTCGGATTTATAAAAGAGAAAAATGGTCAGGTTGTGATAGCAAACCGAATTTTTGAAACACGTTTATATAATTTATTTTTATCAGAAGAATTGACAAATAGCATCATCTATCAGTCTGGAGAACGTGACAAGAATCAATTTATCAAAAACGGAGTTCTTGACATGGAGTTGGTTCTTGAGAAGTTTATGATTCATTTTCATGATATTTATGGAGATAATACGAATACATTTGTAGAGGAAAATGGACGGCGTCTATTCTTGTTGTATCTCAAGCCAATTATTAATGGAACAGGAAATTATTATATTGAAGCACAGACAAGAGATCAGACGCGAACAGATATAATCGTAGATTATCTTGGAAAGCAATATGTGATCGAACTGAAGATCTGGCATGGAAATGAGTATAATAAGAGAGGCGAAGAACAACTGGCAGAGTATTTGGAATACTATCATCTGGATAAAGGGTATTTGCTAAGTTTTAATTTCAATAAGAATAAGCAGACAGGGCTGAAAGAAATCCAATTTGGTGACAAGATACTGGTAGAAGTAGTTGTATAGTGCAAACACTTATAAGCACCCGTTATTTTATCGTGAGAAGGATGAAAATAGCGGGTGTTTTTATAGTCTTATTTATAAAAACAGTTCATTTTCTTTTCGTCCGGAACAAGCTTTTTTTAACTTCTGGGAAGCAGCAGCCAGCATTAGTGGATTCAGCTTGCGGGAATGCGTTGGACAGACGCTGATACAGCGCATACAGGAAATACATTTGTCCTTATCAGTATGCTTAGGGTTGTCGGATGGAATTGCTCCTGACGGGCATTTCGCTGCGCACAATCCGCAGGAACCACAAGTATGTGAAGCACCAGGGATAAGCGGAATCGTACCGTATTTGCGGTAAGGCCTGTTACCCGGAACATGTACTGGTGGAAAATCAGTTTTTACAGTGTTGTTTGTTTTCTCTTTTATCTTCTGTGCAAAGGAAGCGAGTTCTGTAAGATCATTCTGATCAGGCCTTCCAGTTGCAAACTGATGCATGATGGAATGTTCTGCGATAGCCGCAATAGCTGCCTGGCAGGTGAAGTTCTTTTCAATCAGAGTATCTTCAAGTTCGATCAATGTATCTTCATAAGCACGGTTTCCGTAAACGGTGATTAGAATCGCAGTTGCATTATTTCCGCTCAGAGCTTTGATTCTCTCTAATGCAATGGCAGGAACACGTCCACCGAAGGAAGGAACTCCGATGATACAGAGATCTTCTTTGGAAAAATCATTTGTTAGACCAGAAGTCTTTTCGCATAAATCAATGCTCTGATATTCGCCAAATTGTTCAGCTATAAATGTAACTATTTTTTCAGTTCCACCGGTTGGACTGAAGTAAATTGCGTATATACTCATAAATATTCTCCCCTAATTAAATGTCTTAGCAGATACAATAATTTTAGAGGTTTTGGAGATGTTTTGCAAGAGCCTGGTTGATATTAAAAGATAAAAGTGATATGATTTGAATAGATAAAATATTATCTAAAAACGCATAAAATGGTTTGAAATAGATAAAATATTATCCGTAGAGCGAGGTGGGTGAATGCAACAGTTAGTATGGGAAACAGCAGAAGAACTGGATCAAAAGCTTGCGCAAAGAGTGCGAAATATTAGAAAGAGACGTTCAATTTCACAGGAAAAATTAGCATCTATGAGTGGTGTGAGTTATGGTTCGATTAAAAGGTTTGAGACGACAGGAATGATTTCATTACTTTCCTTAACGAAGATTGCGATGGCATTGGATATGGCAGATGAACTTAGAGATATTTTTACAAGTGTGCCGTATAGGGATATCCAAGAAGTTATAAATGAGACATAATATCAAAGAGAAAGCAGGAGAAAATTATGAGTTACATCACAACATACACAGGAAATCATTTTGATCCGATAAACCCGGATCCGGAACTAATCAACATTGTAGATATCGCCCATGCACTTCCGATGATCTGTCGAGGAAACGGCCAGGTCAGTACGTTCTGGTCGGTGGGAGAACATTGCATTCTGTGTGCAAAGGAAGCCGCTGCCAGAGGATACAGCAATCGTGTGATCGAGGGTGCACTTTTGCATGATGCAAGTGAGTGTTACATGTCAGACGTGCCGCGTCCGCTGAAGCAATTTATGACAGTATATAAAGAGCAGGAGAATCATTTGCTTGATGTTTTGTATACCAAGTTCCTGGGTTCACCACTTGATGAGCAGGAAGAGAAGCTGATCAAAGAGATTGATGATGCGGTATTGTGGTATGATATGAAATATTTACTGGGTGAAGACTCAGAAGGAGACAAGCCGGAGACGTGTATGGTACCTGATTATACGGTGAGAGCATTCAAGGATGTTGAGCAGGAGTACTTGGAAATATTTGAAAAATATAAGGTCTTATAAATGCTAAAATGGTGAAAAGGGGCGGGGAGTTCTGATTGAAAAAATGTCAGAACTCTCCGTTTTTGTAGATATCAGTATTGTGATCTTCGTTGCGTATTGTTTAGAACCATAGAGAGGTGTAGTGTTCCCAAAACTATTATCCATTTATTTTACAACAGCTGTCGCGTTCAATCAGCTGATGCGGCACGATAATCTTTGTTGCAACAAGATTCGGATTCTCAATATGATTGATCATCTGTGATGCCGCCTCGATACCCAGCTGCTTGGAATTAATATCAATTGAAGTAAGCTGTGGAGATGTCGATCTTGCAAACAGAGAGTTGTTGAATGATATAATCGACAAATCATCAGGGATTGAAACATGATTCTGAAGACAAACTCTTTCAAGAGAAACAGCAAGAATATCATCACTTACAACGATTGCAGTTGGCGGTTCATCCTGCAGTAACAGAGAAGAAATTGCTTCTGTGTTATCTCCTGATACATTCAGAACTTCCGCGCAGTATTCTGGACGGAAAGGGATTCCGTGTTTAGTCAATGCCATCTGATAACCGGTTTTTCTGTCTGCGGCAAAAGTCAGTGAACTGTCGGAACCCAGATAAGCAATCTTACGATGACCGAGCTGATAGAGATATTCGGTCGCGTCCTCTCCGGCAAGAAGATTATCATTGTCAATATATAATGTCTGATTCGTGTACTGTGTTGCTTTTCCAATCAAGACATAAAGAAGCCCTTCGCTGAAGAGATAATCAATAATTGGATCGTCCTTTCGAGAATAAAGAACGATGAACCCATCTACTTTTCCACTTCGTGACATAGACTGAATTGCTTTTAAGATCTCATCTTCATCTTGACCTGTCACAACAGTAGACATGTATTGTCTCTGGTTACAGTAGTGGCTGATGCCGCGAATTGCTTCAAGATAGAAAGCATTCTCATATACTTCACGGGCAGATGCCGGAAGGATAATCCCGATCGTGCGGGAATACTGAGAAGCAAGATTGCTGGCCTGAAAGTTTACTTCGTAACCAAGTTCGATCATCGCTTTACGAACTTTTTCTTTTGTTTCTGTGCTGATGGATGGGTTATTCTTACAAGTTCTGGAGACAGTGGAAGGTGATACACCTGCCAAAGCGGCCACATCTTTAATTGTTACTGCCATATTTTCCCTCCTGTGAGGAAATGAGGATGTCAGGAGTCTGACACCTATTTTCCTTTATTTTCACGTAACTGTTCAGAGCCAACCTCCAAAATGCTACGCATTTCGTCGGTGTGGCGTATCCGCCAAATAAAATTTCAAAAACAGTCTTAAAAATGCAAGCATTTTATACCTGTTTTTTGAAATTTTGCTTGGCTCTGAACAGTTACATTTTCACAAAAAATTCGTTACCTATTATTTTAGTGAAAGAACACAATGATGTCAAATCTGTTGCATAGTTTTTTGCATAGAAACTGTTGTGAGAATGTACAAAAACAGAGCATATAAATTGTGCAAAAGGCAGAAATAGAAAATAGATCTATAAATAGAATTGCATTTCGTACAAAACGTACATATAATTAATGCAAACGGTTGCATGGAACAATGCAACAAAAGGATTTGGATAAAGTAGCAGAGCTTGCCGCATGGAAGTCAGAGGGAGCACTTGGACTGATTAAGAAAGATAATGGAATCCAGGCTGTCTATGGGCCAAAAACAGATGTATTAAAATCAGATATTAATGACATCTTATGATACCAGAATTGTGAGAGTGCATTGCACGAAACAATCCTTAGGTATCATAAGTGGGGGGATTTTAGTTCATAACAGACAATAGACCGGAGAAGGGTATGTAGAAACTTCTCCGGTGCTTTTACAGGAGTGAGAAGAGAATGAAGTTAATGACATTAAATACGCATAGTCTTGTAGAATCATCTTACGAAGAAAAAAAAGAAAAGTTTATAGAGACGTTAATAGCTGAGCAACCGGATGTAGTTGCTCTTCAGGAGGTGAATCAGACTGCAAGTGCCGGAATCATTCCGGATGTAATGCTTGCCGGATATAAGAGGTGTATGGATTTCGGGCTTCCTGTAAGAGAAGACAATCACGCGAAAGAAGTTGTTGAAGCACTCAGAGAAAAAGATGTATATTATTATTGGACCTGGTTGTCTGCAAAAATCGGATATGGGAAATATGATGAAGGAATGGCTCTTTTGTCAAAGAAACCGATTATGAGAGTAAAGCAGTTCCTGATCAGCCAGACAGATGATTATGATAACTGGAAGACAAGAAAGATTTTAGGAATGCAGACAGAAGGAAGCGACGACATTTTCTTTACTGTACATATGGGGTGGTGGAATGATGAGGAAGAACCGCTGAAGAAACAGTGGGAGAAAATGGAAAAGCTGACGAAAAGTCTGGAAAAGAAAGATCGCACCATTTGGTTGATGGGAGATTTCAACAGTCTCGATAATGTAAAACAGGAAGGGTATGAACTGATCTGCGAAAGCGGATGGAAGGACAGTTACTGTCTGGCAGAACAGAAAGATTCCGGTGTTACAGTGGAAGAAGAAATCGATGGATGGCGCGATGGAGAAGGCGGTGGAGCAGTGAAAGATGCCAAACGTCTGGATTACATTTTCTGTAATACGCAGAAAAAAGTAAAGTCATCGAAAGTGGTATGTAATGGTAAGAATTACCCGGTAGTATCCGATCATTATGGAGTAATGATCGAGGTAGAAGATTAAGAGGAGGAAGATAAAATGAGCGAAAGAGCAGCAGGTATTTTAATGCCGATCAGTAGTTTGCCGTCAGAGTACGGAATTGGTTGTTTTTCAAAAAGTGCGTATGAATTTGTAGATTGGCTCAAAGGAGCAGGCCAGAGTTATTGGCAGATTCTCCCGCTTGGACCGACCAGTTATGGAGATTCTCCATATCAGTCCTTTTCTACATTTGCAGGAAATCCGTACTTTATCAGTCTTGATGAACTGATCGAGGAAGGTGTTCTGACACGTGCAGAATGTGAGAAAGTAAACTGGGGAAAAGCAAAGGGTTCTATTGATTACGAGAAGATTTATAAAGGACGCTATCCACTGCTTCGAAAGGCTTATGAGAGAAGTAAGATCAGTGAGAATCCGGAGTATCAGAAATTCGTGAATGAGAATAGCTGGTGGCTGTCAGATTATGCACTGTTCATGGCTGTAAAAGGAAGATTTGACAATGTAGAGTGGACAAAATGGGCAGAAGATATCCGTCTCCGTTGGAAATGGGCAATGGATTATTACAGAGAGGAACTGTATTATGATATTGAATTCCAGCAGTACATGCAGTTTAAATTCCACGAGCAATGGATGAAATTAAAGGCATATGCAAATGAAAATGGAATCAAGATCATTGGAGATATCCCGATCTATGTTGCAATGGACAGTGCGGATACCTGGGCGCATCCGGAACTGTTTCAGTTAGATGAGGAAAATGTTCCGACAGCTGTAGCCGGATGCCCGCCGGATGGATTCTCTGCGACAGGACAGCTGTGGGGAAATCCGCTGTACCGTTGGGACTATCATAGAGAGACAGGATATTCATGGTGGATTTCAAGACTGCATTATGTATTCCAGATGTATGATGTTGTCAGAATCGATCATTTCCGTGGATTTGATGAATACTTTTCAATTCCGTATGGGGCAGAGAATGCGATCGGAGGACATTGGGAGAAAGGTCCTGGAATCGATCTGTTCCGCAAAGTGGAACAGGCACTTGGATGGAAGCAGGTTATTGCCGAAGATCTTGGTTATGTGACAGATTCTGTTCGTGAGCTGGTCCGCGAGAGTGGTTTTCCGGGAATGAAGGTTTTGGAATTTGCATTTGATTCCCGCGACTCAGGATGCGCAAATGATTATCTTCCACATAACTACCCGGTGAATAGTGTGGCTTATACAGGAACTCATGACAACGAGACAATCGTTGGATGGTGGAGCAGTATCACAAAAGAGGAGCAGAAACTGGCGAGAGATTACATGTGTGACCAGTACACACCGGAAAGTGAACTGTATAAATCTCTGATTAGCCTGATTATGCGAAGCAGTGCAAAGCTGTGTGTTATTCCGATGCAGGACTATTTAGGACTTGGAAATAATTGTCGTATAAATACTCCGTCTACGGTAGGAAAGAACTGGAAGTGGAGAGTGAATACAAGACAGTTGTCATTGAAATTGCAGAAGGAAATCCAGGAGATGACACTTAGATATGGAAGAATGAACTGGGAGACAGTCGAGTAGGATTCTAAAAAATAAGATTTTATGAAAAAGAGACGGAGGTTTCTGATTACAAAATGTCAGAAACCTCCGTCTTTTAATTCTCTTTAAGTAGTTGTTTTTAAGCTACAGTTTTTTTCCTCAATGTCCAAAGTGCAACAATCAGTGTCAATATCTCAGCTGCCGGTACTGCCAGCCAGATTCCATTTAATTCCAAGAACCTTGGAAGAACTGTCAGGAAAAGAAGCAGCAGAGCAAAGGAACGAAGGAAAGTAATCATACCTGAGATATATCCTTTGCCATATGTCATCATACGGATTGCTGCGAAGATATTGATTCCTGAAAATAAGAATCCGAGTCCATATAAGCGAAGTCCGGAAACTGCCATGTCAAAGACTGTGCTGCCGGGAGATGCAAAGAAATATACCCCAATTGGTGCCAGCAGATAAGTGCATCCGTAGAGAATGATCGGTGCAATCGCAAAGAAGCGATAAGCGTACTTTTCTAAAACACGACAGACAGAGAAATTTCTGTCTCCGTAAGCATATCCTAGTGGCGTTGATAGTCCCATAGAAAATCCAAAATAAATTCCGATACATAAGAACTGTAAATACATGATGATTGAAACAGCAGCAACGCCGTCTTCTCCGGCGAAAAGTAGGGCACTTCGGTTAAAGACAACGGTTGTAATCGCAATCGCAAGCTGGTTTACGAATTCAGAAGTTCCGTTGATCATGCTATGAAATGCTTCCTTTATAGACAGTCCGCGGAATGTAAAATGAAGGAAGTTTGGATGTGTTACAAAGTAAACCACTCCCATTATAAAAGAAAGCAGCAGGCCGAGGAAAGTTGCAAGTGCGGCACCTGTAATTCCCATATGGAGCTGTCCGATAAAAATGTAATCGAAAACAATATTAAAAATCCCTCCGGAAAGTGCTGTCAGAAAACTGTACGTCGGAGAACCGTCGACACGGATGAAATAAGTGAACATCTCTTTTCCAACCACGATCGGAGCACCGAACAGCCACCAGTAGATATAAGCTTTACAATCTTCCATCAACAGTGAGGTTGCACCAAGCATCTGCAGGATGAGCGGCAACCGGAAAAGAATAAGTGCAGAGACAAGAGCACCAATGACAATGGCAGCAGCCATGCTTACCGAGAAAGTCCGGCTGGCTTCGTTATTTTTCTTTCCACCGATATGAAGAGCGGCAAGTGCACTTCCACCTGTCGCAAAGGCAAGTGCGATACCGTACAGAATATTTACAAGCGGATAGACAACATTGATCGCGGCAAGTGCATTTGTTCCAACATAGGCGGAAACAAAGATTCCGTCAACGATTGTATAAACAGTAGTAAATAATGAGGTCAGATAAGTTGGAATGATAAAGCGTAATAATTTCTTTAATCGAATCTCATCTACCGAACGAAATATAAGAGTTTTTTCCATAAGGAAGCCTCCTTGTTTTTAAAAATTCTTAGTATAGAATAAACCTTAAAGGTACTTGAAGGTCAATAAAAAGATTGCTAAAATATCAGTAGCAAGATGTTGGTATTTTCATGAACGATGAAGAGAAAAAGAGGATCTAATGATCTAGGGAGAGGAGGTGGAAAATATAGCTTTGGAATTTCAAATAGGAGAGATATCCCATTTCTTTGATATTCCCGCATCTACATTGCGCTATTGGGAAGAGATGCAGGTTCTATCGCCGAACAAAGGGGAGACAAGTCATTATCGGGAGTATGCGGTAGAAGATCTGATGACAATTTCTGATGTGATCTTTTATAAAAATCTCGGATTTCAGTTAAAGCAGATCCGAGAGATGAAATCCAATACACCGAAACAACAGGCAAATCTGTTTGAACAGAAGTTATCGGAGCTTGAACAGGAACAGGAACTGCTAAGACTTCGAATGAAAAAACTGCAAAGGCATATTGAGGCGGTGAAGACGTTGGAGAAATTGAGACAGACGCCTTATCAGGAAACAGAGATCGATACGGAGTGCATTGTCTCTTTTGAGTTGATCGAGCAGGAGAAGTTACTCCAATATATTGAAGATCCATATCTTTATTCCCGTGTGCAGCATACGGACACGTTGCAGCAGGAACAACGTGGTCTGACTGTCTTGCCGGACGCGAGCAATGTATTTGACGAGTCACATATCATCTGGAGAAAGCATGGTGGTAGATATGTGACATTTCTTATGAAAGAAGAAGTTGCCGAGAATTACCCAAATGACTTGCAGAAACATATAGAATATCTGCAGCAATATCATAAAACAGGGGATGTGATCAGTCGATTCCTACTCTGTGCACAGGAAGACGGTAAGGTGTATGATTTCTATAAGACTTTTGTAGAGATTTACTGATCATTATGAATAAGAAGAAACGATACTAGCGTGGAAAAATATGCAAAACATAGAATTCACAAATAAATCAAAAAATGGGATTGAAATTCGCAGAAACAGTGACTATAATTTTTTAGTTAGTAAGAGAAGTAATGAGTGGATAAAAGATGTCTAAGGAGGAGTTAGATATGAAAAATCAGGAGAACGTATTTGAAACAATTTTAGCACCTATGACCGGTACAGCAGTAGCAATTACAGAAGTACCGGATCCTATTTTTATAGAGAAGATTCTTGGAGATGGAATCGCAATCGTTCCGACAGAAGGTAAGGTTGTAAGCCCGGTTGACGGAACTGTATCAAAAGTAGCAGAGACAGGTCACATTTATGCTGTTACTTCTGATAACGGAGTAGAAGTTGTGATACATGTCGGACTTGAGACAGTCGCACTGAATGGAAAATGTTTCCAGATCCATGTAAAAGAAGGAGACAAGGTAAAAGCAGGAGATCTTCTTGCAGATGCGGACCTTGAGTTTATCAAAGAAACAGGACGTAATTCCATCACACCGATCGTCATCGGTTCAAGCCTTGAAGGGAAAGAGCTTGTATGTGAAGAGGGAGAAGTTCAGGCCGGAAAAACAGTTATTATGGAAATTAAGCAGAAATAAGAAGTCTGAAGATATTGTTCCAGAATCGATTTAGCTTAGAAGGAAGGTTATAGTATGAAAGAAGAAAGATATTCAATCATATTCAGCAGCAAAACAGGAAATACAGCAGAGCTGGCAAATGCGATCCGTGATGCATTGCCGCAGGAGAATTGTGATTATTTCGGAACAAGCGAAATCGAAGAAATGGTATCAGAAATGCTTTATATTGGTTTCTGGACAGATCAGGGAAATGCAGATAAGTCCGCATTGGAATTATTGCAGAAGATAAAGAATAAAAAAGTCTTTCTGTTTGGAACAGCCGGGTTTGGTGAGAATGAGGCATATTTTCAGAAGGTTCTGAATAATGTTAAGAGTTCTATGGATGAAAGCAATCAGGTAGTTGGTGAGTATATGTGTCAGGGAAAGATGCCGCAAGCGGTGAGAGACCGTTATGTGAAAATGAAAGAGCAGCCGGATCATATGCCGAATCTTGATCTGCTGATCGCAAACTTTGACCGTGCACTATCACATCCGGATAAGGAAGATCTGGATAAACTCAGAGAGCTGGTTAGAGGGTAGAAAAGTAAAGAAAATTTTGTTTGACTTTTAGATTAACAGGAAATATAATAACTACAAACGAGTAGCAAGTAAGCGTAAATCCAGTTTACCGGCTGCTCGTTTTCTTTTATTAAAATAGAAGTAACTGTTCAGAGGCAACCTCCAAATGCTACGCATTTTGTCGGTGTGGCGTATCCGCCAAATAAAATTTCAAAAACAGTCTTAAAAATGCAAGCATTTTACACCTGTTTTATGAAATTTTGCTTGGCTCTGAACAGTTACAAATAGAATATCGCCATGAAAAAGTGTGTAGCCTGTCAGCGTAAGTCCAGCTTATAAGACAAGGTGCGCACTTTTTTTGTGCAGAAAAGAGAGGAGTTAAAACAAAATGGCGGAAAGCAACAAAATGAAGGATATGCCGGTGAATAAGCTGATGGTCCAGATGGGAATCCCGATGATCTTATCCATGGCATTGCAGGCGGTTTACAATATTGTAGACAGTGCATTTGTAGGAAATATGAGAGTGGGCAGTGAGGCAGCATTAAATGCATTGACACTGGTATTCCCGGTCCAGATGCTCATGGTAGCAGTGGGAATCGGAACAGGTGTCGGAACCAATGCACTTCTGGCAAGAACGCTTGGCCAGGGGAATAGTAAAAAAGCAGCAAAGGTGGCCGGAAACAGTCTGTTCCTGGGAGTGATCATTTATGTGGTTTGTTTATTGTTTGGCATCTTTGGAGTGAAAGCATACATTTCATCCCAGACAGTAGATGCGGAAGTTTTTCAGATGGGTGTCAGTTATCTGCGGATATGCTGCGTGATCTCTTTTGGAATTATTTTCTTTTCTTTATTCGAAAAGTTATTACAGGCAACTGGACGATCCCTTTATTCCACGATCGGTCAGGTGGTCGGAGCAGTTGTAAATATTATTCTTGATCCGATCATGATCTATGGTATTGGACCTTGCCCGGAAATGGGAGTGAAAGGCGCGGCCTATGCAACGGTAATTGGTCAGGTAGCGTCCGCAGTATTGCTGTTCATTTTCCATATAAAATTGAATAAAGAGTTTGAGCATGGAGCGAAATATATGAAGCCAGATGCAGGTGTTATAAAAGAAATCTATGCAATCGGACTTCCGGCGATCATTGCACAGGCATTGATGTCGATTATGGTTTATGCAATGAATCTGATCCTGAAGTTCAATCCGTCAGCACAGACAGCATATGGTTTGTTCTATAAGGTGCAGCAGTTTGTTCTCTTCCTTGCATTTGGCCTTCGTGATGCAATTACCCCGATCCTTGCATTTGCTTATGGAATGAGAAACAAAAAGAGAATAAAGGATGGAATCAAATATGGTCTGATCTATACAGTTGCATTAATGATTCTTGGAATTGCCATTACAGAGATTTTCCCTGGGGCGTTCGCGACACTGTTTAATGCAGGACAGTCAAGAGAATATTTTATCGGAGCAATGAGGGTAATCTCAGTCAGCTTTCTGTTTGCCGGAATCAATGTTGCTTATCAGGGTATTTATCAGGCATTGGACGGTGGTATGGAATCGCTGGTTATTTCACTTTTGAGACAGCTTATCATTATTCTTCCACTGGCCGGAATTTTTTCGATATTTGTCAGAAATGGCCAGATGGGAGTTACATTGATTTGGTGGGCATTTCCGCTTACTGAAATAGTTTCATGTTTTGTGGGATATATGTTCTTAAAGAAAATCAGAAAAAGCAAAGTTGATGTTTTAAGTTAAGGAGGAAGCGGAGATGACAAAAAGAATTATTACAATCAGCAGAGAATTTGGAAGCGGCGGACGTTTTATCGGAGAAGAAGTAGCAAAGAAACTTGGAATTGCTTATTATGATAAAAATATCATTAATGAGATTGCAGAAAAGTCTGGTTTATCTCCGGAATATATTCAGGAAAATGCAGAATTATCGCCGAAAAAAGGATTATTCGCATATGCATTTGCCGGACGTGACATCACAGGAAAATCAGTAGAAGACCTGGTGTATGAGGCACAGAGGAAAGTTATTTTAGAGCTGGCTGAAAAGGAGTCTTGCGTGATCATTGGAAGAAATGCAGATTATATTCTGAAAGACCGGGATGATGTGCTGAATGTGTTTATTCATGGAGACACACCGGAAAAAATACAGCGTATCACTCGCTTATACAATGTAGAAGAACAGAAAGCTGTCAAAATGATGGTAGATATAGATAAAAGACGTATGGCAAATTACAATTTTTATACAAACCAGAAGTGGGGAAAAGCTGACAATTATACGCTGTGTTTGAACAGTTCCCAGCTCGGGTATGACAGATGTGAGAAGATAATTATGGAATGTATATGACTGTGAAAATATATTTTATGAAATATAAAAATGACATTGCATATTTTGTGATAAGATGTGTTCAGTAAAGAAAATATAACATAATGATACAAGGAGATGATAGGAATAAAACAGGATTAAATAAATTAAGGGGCGTGAATCGACAGTAGATTCACGCCCTTGATTTATTGTGAGATTGTTTTTAGTAATCTATGTGACATACAATAACTGTAAATACATGCAATAATTTCTGCAATCCAGAATGCATACCAGCCATGTGAAATGCCAGAGATTTTTATAAAAATCCAAAGGCATGGAACCAGTAAAATAAGCTGACGGATGGCAGCACCAACCATGTTAATGATACCATTTCCAAGGCCGGAGGAAAAGTATCCGCAAAGAATCGTAATTGCAGACATCACAAAGGAAATGGAAATAATCCTCAGTGCCGGAATGCCGAGCAGCAGCATTTCTGAACTTGCAGAAAATAATTGCAGCAACTGTTCGGGAAAACACCAGAATATAACAGTTCCGCACAAGGCAATGATTGCTCCGGTAGGAAGTAAAATCTTCCATGTCTGTTGTACACGTTGGTAGTTTTTATCGCCGTAATTATATCCTACAATAGGTATGGCAGCCTGTCCCAGTCCATTGATCGGCATCATCAGGAAATTTTGCAGTTTGTAGTAGATACCAAAAAGGCAACTGCTGTTGCGGAAACATCAAGAAGAATACGGTTTACTACAAATGTCATAATGCTTCCGATTGCCTGCATAATGATTGTTGGAAGCCCCACCTGGTAGATATCAGCAACATCCTGCCACATGAAATGATAGTTTTTCAGACGGACATGGATGATTGGATTTCGGAAACGGTTAAACAGTAAGGCAGCGATAGCACCAGCTATTTGGCCAATGACAGTTGCAATCGCTGCACCACGGACTCCCATTGCAGGACAGCCAAGCAGACCGAAAATCATAATAGGATCAAGAATAATATTCAAAACAGCACCAATGATCAGGGACAGCATAGATAATACAGTATCTCCAACCGCCTGTAACAGTCGCTGAGCATAAGTTTGCAGAAAGATTCCCCAGCAATATACAAGATTGATGGAAAGATATTGTTTGCAGAGTTCCTGAAGTTCTGAATTAGCAGCCAGTTTAGTGGCAATCGTATCGGACAGAAAAATCCCGATTATTGAAAAGATAAGAGACGTAAAAATCATCAGGAAAAGTCCGGTTGTGGCAGCACGACATGCTTCCTCCGGCTTATGTTCCCCAATTTTTCTGGAAAGCAGAGCATTCAGACCTACTGCAGTTCCGACACCTACGGCAATCATTAAGAACTGAATGGAATAAACCAAAGATGCAGCGGTCAGCGCCGTTTCAGACAGTCTGGCGACAAAGATACTGTCAACAATGTTATAGAGTGACTGTACGAGTAAAGACAGCATTAAGGGAACAGCCATCGTGTACAGTAAAGGACGGATTGGCATTTCTGCCAGTTTGTTTCTGGAATTCATAAAACCTCCTTATAGCATTGCAAAAAAATAAGCGTGAAATCTGTAAGGACAAGCAAATCCTCATGATTTCACGCTTTTACAAGCCGGCTTCTGTTACAATTATTTTTCTTCGGACTTATTATAAACGAAAGAGAAGAGGAAATGCAAGAAAAAAATTAAAGTAGCTTGTATCACTCAGACATTGTGTTTTTCCAATCATGACGGAGAAACGACAGAGTATGCAAAAAAAGCGATTGTACAAGAGTATGGGAAGTATAAAGCACAGTTGGAAAAGGGTGGTACAAAGTACAAAATTTTATCAGAAAAAACAAATGAAGATGGATCTATTGTGATTGAGATTAAGAAACAGTATAATTCTTCTCCGGTTGGTGAATATCTGAATTAAAAAAAGAGTACTTCACGCGTTTCCAAAAACATATTGTAAAAGTGAAAAGTTGTAAAAACAAGAAGTTTTTAAGGCTAAACCAGAAAAACTTCTTGTTTTTTTATGCATAATCTGGATATGATAATAAAAAAAGAAGGAAGTAGGAACGATGTCATTAGAAAAAGCAAAGAAGTATTTAACAGAACAAGGTTATGCAGATCATGTCATTGAACTGGAAGAATCAAGTGCAACGGTCCAACTTGCAGCAGAAGCACTGGATGTAGAACCTGGGATGATTGCGAAGACGATGTCATTTCTGACAGAGGATGGTCCAATTCTGATTCTTACGGAAGGAACAGCAAAGATTGCGAATCGTAAATATAAAGATTATTTTCATGAGAAAGCTAAAATGATTCCTTTTGATGAAGTAGAAGATTATATCGGACATGCTCCAGGTGGCGTATGTCCATTTGGAATTAGAGACGGAGTCAAAGTATATCTGGATGAATCATTAAAAAGATATGATACTGTCTATCCGGCAGCCGGCAACGACCATAGCGCAGTAAAACTGACAATTGTGGAACTGGAGGAAGTTGCAGGAGCAAGTGGATGGATTGATGTATGTAAATAGATACCGATAGACGGAAACATTACTCACGAAAGGAGATGTTTTATATGGCTACAAAATCAGTAAATTTATATGCAAGGATTGAAATTACAATATGCATGGCTCGTAACGTTCACACAATCTTCACAAAATAATTAGCACTCACCTCTTGACCTGGCTAAAAGTTGCGTGCTATATAATAAGTAGAACAAAGGAAGACAGAGAAAAAGAAAAGAAATGAACTTCTGAATCCTCCGAATGTTCTGACAACAACTGCGAAAGCAGCTTATATAAATTGTGAGATCTTCTCACAAAAGGCAACAAAGTTAGTTAGCATTGAAAGGAGAAATGACTTATGATGATGCCTAGTATTTTTGGAGAAAACTTATTTGATGATGATTGGATGAACTTCCCATTTGAGCAGGACTTCTGGGGAAAGAAGAATCCGTTATACGGTAAACACGCTAAGAACATGATGAAGACAGATATCCGTGAGCATGACGCAGGATATGAAGTAGATATCGATCTTCCTGGATTCAAGAAAGATGAGATCAGCATTGAGCTTGAGAATGGTTATTTGACCGTATCAGCTGCTAAGGGTCTTGATAAGGATGAGGAAGACAAGAAAGGTAAATACATCCGTAAGGAGCGTTATGCCGGAGCAATGCAGAGAAGCTTCTATGTAGGTGAGAACCTTACACAGGAAGATATCAAAGCAAAATACGAGAATGGTATTCTGAGACTGTCAGTGCCGAAGAAAGAGGCAAAACCAGTTGAGACAAAGAAAACAATCGCAATTGAAGGATGATTTGAACACTGATGTGAGTCAGGTGTCAAATGTCGAAGGGGCTTATGTAAGCCCCTTCTTTTTGTATATAAATAAGATAAATATGAATCATAAACGCACAAAAAATCAGCCGTAAATATTTACGACTGATTTTTTGACTTTATAATACATTTGTAATTTATTCAGTTTCCGCTTTGATTCCTTGATCGAAGATTTCAACAGCTTTTTTATTTGGTTCAGCAGTAAGCTTTGCTACAATAACAGCAATCAGAATACTTGCAAAGAATCCAGGGACAATCTCGAAGATACCTGTGGCATCTGTCATTCCTGTGAGCAGCCATCCGAGATCTACAACGAATCCGGAGATTACACCTGCTACAGCACCCTGGTAATTAAAGCGTTTCCAGAACAGTGACAGTAGAATCGTAGGTCCGAAAGAAGCACCGAAAGCGCCCCATGCATTTTCAACCATATCCATGATAGCCTGAGCACCGCTTCCCTTGGAGTTTGCGATACCAAAAGCAATCAGGGAGAGGATCAGTACGAGGATACGTCCAACCATCAGCGTCTCTTTTTCAGAAGCATTTTTTCTGAAGAAAGGCTTGTACAGATCTGCTGTGAAGGAGCTGGATGCTACCAACAGCTGGGAATCTGCAGTGGAGATCGAAGCGGCGATGATCGCTGCAAGCAGAAGTCCACAGATGCCTGCCGGGAAGAATCTTCGCGCCATAGCAATGAATACAAGTTTCTGATTTCCCTGAGTGAGCAGTTCAGCGCCCATAACCATTCTGCCTAAGTAAGCAATCAGGACAGCAGAGAACAGTGAGATGATTACCCATACAATTGCTACGATAGAAGATTTCTTGATCATGGATGGTTTCTCGATAGACATAAAACGCACCAGGATATGTGGCATACCGAAGTATCCTAATCCCCAGCCAAGTCCGCTGACGATATCCTGCCAGCTGGCATCAAAGATACCGCCTCCGAAAGCACACTGTGTTACAGCGCCTGTAGCAGCATCAGTATACTCATATACTGTAGTAAGAGCAGTAGGATCCAACAGATCACTGTGACCGATGCAGACTACGAGAGGTACAAGCATCAGTGCAAGCATCATCAGTAATCCCTGGAAAAAGTCTGTCCAGCAAACTGCCGCAAAGCCACCAAAGAATGTGTAGGCAACAATGATCAGCAAGAATGCGAACATAGCAATCTTAGGAGAAACTGTCGGGAACAGTGTTGTGAATACAGAAGTACCGGCTACCAGTGCAGATGCTACATAAATTGTATAAGCAAACAGGAAGATCAGTGCACATGTCAACTGCAGTGATCTGGAGTCTGTTGCAAAACGATTTGTCAGATACTGTGGTAATGTGATTGCATCATCTGCAGCTTTAGAGAATGTACGCAGACGTTTTGCGCACAGAATCCAGTTAGCAGCTGTTCCTAATGCAAGACCGATACCGATCCACATCTGTCCGAAACCGAAAGCTAAGATCGATCCCGGAAGTCCCATCAGCAGCCACGCAGACATATCGGACGCCTGTGCGGACAGTGCTGTTACCCATGGTCCCATAGATCTTCCACCAAGGAAGAAGTCCTCGGAGTTCTTATTGGTACCGTTAAAGTAAAATACTAATGCTACGCCAAGCAAAATGACGAAATACGCAATAAAAGTAATGATTTCCCAATTCATATTCTTTTATCCTTTCCTTATATTATTTTATATGATGATATCAGGCAGGATTGTAAGAAGGCATAGCATTTGTACAATCCATAGGTATCAAAATCATAATTGAAGGCATTTTTAACCCACAATAACATTTAATTTACCGCAATTAGGCGGATATTGTCAATAGTTTGGGGGAAACTACTATTGTTTCAGGTGTTTCTTATAGTTCTGCGGTTAGTAGAAACGGACAGAGATTTTTTCATAAATTATGAAATATTGATGGAATCTCACCTTGTATTGTGAGATAATAGAAATGTAAGAGTTCTATTGCTGCTCGCAGGTAACTGCGAACAGTAATAGATCCGTATCTGTTCAGTATCTTCACAGATACAAGTATTCTAAAAAGTAGAAAACGAGGTAGAACAACATGAAACTGATCAAGGAGAAGAAGATTTATACTGGGAACGGTGTAATCGAAAATGGCTATATCCGCTTTGATGAGAAGATTGAAGAAGTCGGTGATATGGCGGGGTTCGAGCCGAAAGAAGGGGATCTTGAGGTAAGTTGTGCAGGAACAATGGTTGTTCCTGGATTTATTGACATTCATAGTCATGGTGGTTATGGGAAAGATAACATGGATGCTACACCGGATGAGATTGATGAGATGGTTAAGCAGATGACAAAGCAGGAGGGAATCACAACTTATTTCTGTACAACTATGACTCAGACATATGAGAACATCGAGAAAGCAATGCAGAATATTCATGATGCGGCACAGAAGAACCCGGTAATCAAAGGGATTCACTTAGAGGGACCATTTATTTCAACGGTGTTCAAGGGGGCACAAGATCCTTCTTATATTAAGAAGCCAGATGAAAAAACACTGGCAAAATGGAATGAGATCAGCGGTGGTCTCCTGCGTATTGTTACTTATGCGCCGGAAGAGGCAGATCCATCATTTGAGACATGGTGCAAGGAAAATGGAGTTGTCTTAAGCGCAGGACATTCGAATGCATTATACGGGGAATTGAATGCAAGCGGAGCAACACATGTGACTCATCTTTACAATGCACAGAGAGGACTGAATCACAGAGAGCCTGGTGTGACAGGATATGGTATGCTGGCAGAAGGGGTACACGCAGAGCTAATCTGTGATGGAAAGCATATCATACCGGATATGGTGAAACTCGCATGCAAAGTAAGAGGGTATGATGGAATCGAGCTGATCACAGATTCCATGCGTGCGAAAGGAATGCCGGAAGGAAAGAGCGAATTGGGCGGACAGGTCGTAATCGTAAAAGATGGTATGGCAAAACTGGAAGACGGAACGATCGCAGGAAGTATCCTTACATACATTCAGGCATTTAAAAATGTTATGGAATTTACAGGTGCTACAGTTGAAGATGCAGTAAAGATGACCTCTGGAAATCAGGCGAAAGAGTTCGGACTTGATTCTAAGGGGGCTATTGCAGCAGGAAAAGATGCAGACATGGTTGTATTAAATGAGGACTTTGATTTAGTACAGACAATCAGCTATGGTAAACTCGCATAAGGAATAAGAAGTTATAAAATATATCTACAGAAGCAGGAAGCAAATAGATTTGATCTATGAAAATATGGGGTGGCTTCCAAAGCACTCGATATAAATATAATGAAATGAGAGGGTATTAAACATGGAAGTAATTGTAAAGAAGAATTATGAAGAGATGAGCAAGGCAGCAGCAACACTGTTTGCAGCAGAGATTATGGAGAATCCGAAAACAATCCTTGGTATGGCAACAGGATCTACACCGGTTGGTCTGTACAAAGAGCTTGTTAAAATGTATGAGGCTGGAGATCTTGATTTCTCTCAGGTTACTACATTTAATCTTGACGAGTATATTGGACTGGCACCGGAGCATGATCAGAGCTATCATTATTTCATGAATGACAATCTTTTCAATCATGTAAATATCAACAAAGAGAATGTACATGTACCGGATGGGGTTGGATTTGAAGCTGGAGAGGCAGGAAAAGCTTACGAAGAACTGATGGCAAAGACAGGACAGGTAGAAATCCAGCTGCTTGGACTTGGATGCAATGGACATATCGGATTCAACGAGCCGGCAGATGAGTTTACGAAAGTAACAGGTGAGATCGACCTGACAGACAGCACAATTGAAGCGAATAAGCGTTTCTTTGAGAAGAAAGAAGATGTGCCGAGAAAAGCTGTTTCTATGGGAATCGGAACAATTATGCGTGCAAAGAAGATCGTACTTCTTGTAAACGGAGAGAATAAAGCAGAGATCCTGAAAGAAGTAGTAAACGGACCGGTTACACCAAAGGTACCTGGAAGTATCTTACAGTTCCATCCACATGTAACAGTGATCTGTGATGAAGAGGCAGCAAAGTACCTGTAAAATGCCTGCAAGAGGTCATCAACTGACATACGGTTAAAGCTTATGTCTAGAGAGACTTCTTAGTAAACGATAAGAACCATGAAGAAGCTGCCAACGGCAGCTTCTTCTAATATATAAAATTCTTGTAACTATTCAGAGCCAACCTCCAAAATGCTATGCATTTCGGAGGTGTGGCGTATCCGCCAAATAAAATTTCAAAAACAGTCTAAAAAATGCAAGCATTTTACACCTTTTTTTGAAATTTTGCTTGGCTCTGAACAGTTACAAATTCTTAATTATTGAAGGAAAACAGAACATATGAAAACAACAATATTAGAAGCATGCACAGATTGTGTACAGTCAGCGATCAATGCGCAGAAAGGTGGCGCAGACCGAATCGAATTATGCAGCAATCTTGTGATCGGAGGACTTACTCCGGGGAAGGCATTATTTGATCTTGTCAAGAAATATACAGACATCAAGACGAGAGTTCTTCTTCGTCCGAGATATGGAGATTATTGCTATAACCAATATGAATTTGAACAGCTAAAAGAGGAAGTTCAGATGTACTGTGAGATGGGAGCTGATGGAGTTGTCATCGGAATGCTCAATCCGGATGGTACATTGGATACAGAGCGAATGGCAGAACTTATCAAGGCAGCAGGAAATAAAGAGAAAGCGCTTCACCGTGCATTTGATGTCTGTATAGATCCGATGAAAGCGCTCGAAGAAGCGATTGAACTTGGATTTGATACGATTCTGACAAGTGGACAGAAAGAAACAGCGTGGGAAGGAAAAGAGATGCTGAAAGCACTTCAGGAGAAAAGCGCAGGAAGGATTGAGATCCTTGCGGCAAGTGGGATTGGTGCAGAATCAATAGAAAAGCTTCTTCCATATACTGGAATTACTTCTTATCATATGTCTGGAAAAATTGTAGTGGACAGTGCGATGGAATATAGAAAAGAAGGAATAGGACTTGGATTGTCAGAGCGTGGAGATTATGCGCTCTGGCAGACTTCGGAAGAAGAAATCGTGAAAGCAGTAAAGGTTTTAAAAACAACAGGTTAACTTCAACAGACGTGTCTTGCACAGCTTCACAAAAACAGTTATACTCATAGGCAAAGGCAAAAAATATATTTATAAGACAAGAAAATTTTAACAGGAGAAAGCGGATTATGATAAAAGTAATAGCAAGTGATATGGATGGAACACTACTTGGAGACAATCACAAAGTAGCACCGGAGACAGTAGAAGCGATCCGTGAAGCACAGGCGGCGGGAATCCGCTTTATGATAGCAACCGGAAGAAGTTATAATGGAGCAATGGAAGAATTAAAAGGTCTGGATCTGGGCTGTGATTTCATTGTGGGCTCAGGCGCAGAGATACGCAACCCAAAGGGTGAAATTCTAAAAAGCATAGGATTTACATATGAGGTTTGCAATGAGGTGGCAAAGGTATTGGAAGAATATCCAATCTCGGTATTGTATTGCGCCGGACCTTATGAGTATCGTGTGGGAACACCGGAGGAAGTAGAGGAGAGTATTGTTCGTCAGATTCAGCTGTTCCATTTATCTGAGTGCAGAGACCAAATAGAGCAGTCAGAACTTTATAAGCGAGTGAAGGCAAGTTCAAGACGAATCGATTCTGTGGATGAATTAGAAAAACAGGGAATTATGATCCATAAGATTTTCCTTTTTACAGGCGATCTGGAGATGCTTGATAAGATCAAGCGCAGACTGATGCAGAATCCGGAACTCGCAGTTGCGTCTTCCTTCTATAATAATCTGGAAATCACGGTAAAAGGGGCGGAGAAAGGACCTGCAATTCAGGAATATATTGAATCTTTAGGTTATACAAAAGAGGAAGTGATGGTGTTTGGAGACAGCCTGAACGATTACTCTATGTTGTCTATGGATTTTGGAGCAACTGTCGCGATGGAAAATGCAGATGAGGAAGTGAAGCGGGTTTCAAAATATGTTACAAAGTCAAATGAAGACTTAGGGGTGGCATATACTATTCATGAACTGTTGAAAAAGCAGGGGAAAATCAATTCAAATTGGTAACTGTTCAGAGCCAACCTCCAAAATGCTATGCATTTCGTCGGTGTGGCGTATCCGCCAAATAAAATTTCAAAAACAGTCTTAAAAATGCAAGCATTTTACACCTGTTTTTTGAAATTTTGCTTGGCTCTGAACAGTTACTCAAATTGTGAATAATTTTTCGAAAAATGAAACTGTATGTTGATAACACAAAATAAAAGCGAGGCAATTAAGATGGATGTAAGACAGAAAAGAAACAAAGTACTTGGAGAACGTGTGGTGAAAGCACTTGAATCCAGAAATATGGATGCTTATTATGCTGAGACAAAGGAAGAAGCAGTGCAGAAAGCACTGGAGTGGATTCCGGAAGGAAGTACGATCAATATGGGAGGTGCCTCTTCTGTACACGAATGCGGTCTGATTGATGCGATAAAATCCGGAAACTATAATTTCTGTGACAGAGATAAAGCAGCTACACCGGAAGAGAAGCAGGAAATCGCGAGAGCAGCATTTTCCTGTGACTGGTTTCTTGGAAGTGTGAATGCGATGAGTGAAGATGGAGTGTTCATCAATATTGACGGAAATGCAAACCGTGTAGCAGCATATGCATTTGGACCAAAGAATGTACTTCTAATTGTTGGTATGAACAAAGTTGTAAAGACACAGGAAGATGCAATGAGCAGGGCAAGAAATGAAGCTGCACCTGTAAATGCACAGCGTTTTGGAATTGATACACCATGTTCCAAGGCTGGAAGCTGCTTTGACTGCAAGAGCCCGGAATGTATCTGTTGTCAGATTCTGGTAACAAGATTCAGCCGTCAGAAAGGTCGTTTCAAAATTATTCTTGTAGATGAGAATCTTGGTTTCTAGTAGCCGGAGAAGGGAAAAAGAATGGGAAGAAATAGAAAGAAGCCGGTGCGCCACAGATTAGAAAAGCGACAGAAACGAAGCAGGCAAAAGAAAAAAAGCGGTTTATTTGACAAAGTAACAATGGTGATCCTGGTTGTGGCAGTCTGTGTTTTTGCATTTTCGCTTTATCAGCTGGTACGCACAATGGTGCCATATTATTCTGGTGGAAAAGAGTATGATAAGCTCAAAAATAAAGCAATCACTGTACAGGAGCAAACAGATGATCCGGGAGATGTATCGGGAGACACATTTAAAGTAGATTTTGATGTGCTTTTGCAGGAAAATCCAGATACGGTAGCCTGGATCCGGTTTGATGAACCATCAATTATCAGTTATCCGGTTGTAAAAAGTGCAGATAACAAAGAATATCTGACAAAGACGTTTTCCGCAAATGATAATAAACTGGGTGCAATTTTCATGGACATGAAAAATAAGAGTGATTTTTCAGATAGAAATACAATGATTTATGGACATAACCTGAAAGTTGGCGGAGAAATGTTTTCGCAGCTGAAAAAGTATGAGGAAGAATCTTTCTATAAAGAACATCCGAATTTCTATATTTATACACCGGATGGAAAAACAAGGACTTATACCGTGTTTTCAGCAGCTGTCGTGAAGGATACTGCAGATCAGTATAATCTGACTTATGCGACAGACGAAGCGTTTGAGAGTTATTTGAAAATGTGTAAAGAAGATTCAGCATATGACACAGGAACAGAAGTGAATGCGCAGTCTCAGATTGTCAGTCTTTCAACTTGTACCAATGTAAGAGAAGATGAGAGATTCCTTTTGCAGGGAGTATTGACGGCGACAGACGGAGGAGAAAATTAGAATGGCAGACAGATTTGATGTAGGCGACATTATTAAGATGAAGAAACCGCATCCATGCGGAAGTCAGGAGTGGGAGATTCTCCGGGTCGGAGCGGATTTCCGTCTCAAATGTATGGGCTGCGGGCACCAGATTATGGTGCCAAGAAAATTGGTAGAAAAAAATACAAGACAAATTACAAAAAAGGCTTGAAACAACAAATTCTTTATGGTATTATAAGAAACTGTGACATGCTGATGGAACAATTCCAATCAGTCATTCAATTTCCTTGTTCCCGGGAGGAACCGGGGGCCAAGAGACCATAAGGAGGTAAAATAAGATGAATAAGTATGAATTAGCTGTTGTTGTAAGCGCAAAACTCGAAGACGAAGCAAGAGCGGAAGTAATCGAGAAAGTGAAAGCAATGATCACTCGTTTCGGCGGTAATGTAACAGACGTTGATGAGTGGGGCAAGAGAAGATTCGCTTACGAGATCCAGAAAATGAAAGAAGGATTTTATTACTTCATCCACTTCGAGGCTGAAAGTACAGTTCCAGCTGAAGTAGAGCAGCGTATCCGCATTATGGACAATGTACTCAGATATTTATGCGTGAAACAGGAAGCATAAGCGGAAAGAGGTATATATGAATAAAGTAGTTTTAGTAGGACGGTTAACAAGAGACCCAGAAGTGAGATATTCACAGGGAGACAATGCTACAGCGGTTGCAAGATATACACTTGCTGTAGATCGCAGATTCAGAAGAGACGGTGAGCCGACAGCGGATTTTATTCCGTGTGTTATATTCGGACGTTCCGCAGAGTTTGCTGAGAAGTATTTCCATCAGGGAATGCGTGTCTCTATTTCCGGACGTATCCAGACAGGAAGCTACACGAACAAAGATGGTGTGAAAGTATACACAACAGAAGTGATCGTGGAAGAGCAGGAGTTTGCAGAGAGCAGAGCCGAGGCAGAAGCTAACAGAGCAAGTTTCCAGCGTCAGTCTGCACCGAGTCCGGCACCTAGCGCAGATGCAGGTGATGGCTTCATGAATATCCCGGATGGTATCGATGAGGAGTTACCGTTTAACTAAGTCGGAAAGGAGATAACCATCATGGCTTACGAAAAAGGAAGCAGACCAGAGGGTGGATTCAAAAGAAGAGGCCCAGCTCGTAGAAGAAAAAAAGTTTGCGTGTTCTGTGGTAAAGAGAACAACGAAATCGATTACAAGGACGTTGCAAAATTAAAAAAATATGTTTCTGAAAGAGGAAAAATTCTTCCTAGAAGAATTACAGGAAACTGTGCTAAGCACCAGAGAGCTCTTACAGTAGCAATCAAGAGAGCTAGACACATTTCTCTTATGCCTTACGTTCAGGACTAATTGAGATAATTAGCTAATAGCAAGATCGAATTTTTGGAGAAATTCAGAAATTCGATCTTTTTGCTTTTTCTAATTCATTTTTGCGTGTTTTTTTGCATAATACAACCTATAGCATCTTAGGGGAAAAGATGCTATAATAGATTAGCTATATTGTAATTAGTCACAGATGATGGTGATTGATAGTAGTCCCAGGTGAGGTATTAGTTATGAAAAGGAATAAAATGCAGCTGAAGGGACAGCTCAGAATGTACATGCGATGGCCGCTGATCATGACACTTCTCTTGATTGGCATGGATGTATGGATGTACATGGTGGACAAGAAAGCCGGACTTTTGATGTCAGTGATCATAATTATATATGTAGGAATCGCTTTTTCGCTGTATTTCTATAACAGATCTTTGATCCTGGCAGATCTGATCCAGTTTTCAGTACAGTATAAAGGTATTGAAAACCGGTTGCTCAAAGAACTGGCAATTCCCTATGCGATTGCACTCGAAGATGGGAGGATTCTGTGGAAGAATGATTGCTTTTTGAATCTGACAGAGGGTCAGAGAAAAGAACGTTATCTGAACCGTATGATTCCAGAATTACATCCGGGTGTGTTTCCAAAAAATGATGTGGATCATGTAGAATTGGAAGTAACTTATCGTGAAAGAAGTTATCAGGCAGAGCTTCGAAAAGTATCATTGGAGGGATTCAGTGAGAAAGAAGAGTTGCTTCAGATTCCGGAAGAGCAGGAATATTTTGTTGCAGTTTCTTTAAGAGATGTAACAGAACTGAATGCCTACATCCGAGAGAACGAAGATCAGCGAATGATTGCCGGATTGATTTATATTGATAACTATGATGAAGTTATGGAGAGTGTTGAGGAAGTCAGACAATCCCTTCTTGTGGCATTGATCGACCGTAAGATCAATAAGTATATCGGAGATGTAGATGGTATCGTAAAGAAACTGGAGAAGGATAAATACTTTATCGTACTTCGAAAGGATGCTTATAAAAAGCTGAAAGAAGACAAGTTTTCTCTTCTGGAAGAGGTAAAACAGGTTAATATCGGTAATTCAAGATCAGCAACACTGAGTATTGGTTTGGGATTGAATACGGCAACGTATGCGTTGAGCTACCAGTATGCGCGTGTGGCAATCGATCTTGCACTTGCCAGAGGCGGAGATCAGGCAGTTATTAAGGATTGTAACGGAATAACTTATTTTGGTGGTAAGAAGGAGCAGACAGCGAAGAATACACGAGTGAAGGCGCGTGTTAAGGCTGAGGCACTTCGAGAGTTTATTGTGACCAGAGACAAAGTTATTGTTATGGGTCATAAGATTGCTGATCCGGATTCTTTTGGTGCATGTATGGGTATTTACCGTGCAGCAGTAAGTCTGGAGAAAAAGGCACATATTGTGATCAATGAAGTTACAGGATCTGTTCGTCCGTTGTATGATGAGATTTTGGAGAGCCCTGCATATGAGGATGATATTTTTATTACGTCAGAACAGGCATTGGATTATGTGGATGACAATGCAATGGTCATTGTAGTAGATACGAACAAGCCACAGATGACAGAGTGTCCGGAACTCTTGAAGAAATCAAAGATGATTGCAGTGCTGGATCATCACAGGCAGAGTAGTAATATTATTGAGAACGCGGTACTTTCTTATGTGGAGCCGTATTCTTCTTCCACTTGCGAGATGATCGCAGAAGTTCTACAGTATATGGTAGATGACATCAAATTCCCGGCACTTGAAGCAGAGTGCATGTATGCCGGAATTATGATCGATACGAGAAACTTTATGAACCGTACAGGTGTGAGAACCTTTGAAGCAGCAGCATTTTTGAGAAGATGTGGTGCAGATATTACACGGGTACGTAAGATGTTCCGTGATGATATGGCATCTTATCAGGCAAAGGCTGAGGCAGTCCGCAATGCAGAAGTTTATCGTAAGGAGTATGCGATTGCGGTATGTCCAAGCGATATTGACAGTCCTACAGTGCTTGCAGCACAAGCGGCGAATGAATTGCTGGATATTAGCGGAATAAAGGCTTCTTTTGTATTGACAGAATATGAAAATAAGATTTATATGAGTGCGCGTTCCATCGATGAAGTGAATGTTCAGATTATCGCGGAGAAGCTTGGTGGAGGCGGTCATATTAATTCTGCGGGAGCACAGTTTGACCACACGAATATGCATGAAGCAGTCAGCGCATTGAAAGAGACCATTGATAAAATGATAGAAGAAGGAGATATTTGACAATGAAAGTTATTTTATTACAGGATGTAAAATCTCTTGGAAAAAAAGGAGAGATCGTAAACGTAAATGATGGATATGCAAGAAACTTTATCCTTCCAAAGAAGCTTGGACTGGAAGCAACAGGAAAGAATCTGAATGATCTGAAGCTTCAGAAGAATAACGAGAAAAAAGTTGCGGAGGAGAACCTGGAGGCAGCGAAAGAACTTGCAGCTAAGATCGCAGAAGCTAAAATTGTAACACACATCAAAGTTGGAGAAGGCGGAAGAACTTTCGGTTCTGTATCAAGCAAAGAGATTGCAGAGGAAGTAAAAGCACAGTTGAATCTTAATGTTGATAAAAAGAAGATCCAGTTAAAAGAAGCGATCAAGACACTCGGAACACACAATGTGTCTGTAAAGCTTCATCCACAGGTTACAGCAGAACTGAAAGTAGTTGTACAGGAAGAAGCATAAGGAGACGAAATCTTTATGGATATGGAAGCAGCAATGAAACGAATTCCTCCGCACAGTGCGGAGGCAGAGCAGGCAGTGCTCGGTGCGATGCTGATGAACAAGGAGGCCATCACGGTGGCCTCCGAGATATTATCAGGGGATGATTTTTATCAGACAGCATATGGAATCTTGTTTAATTCTATGGTGGAACTGTTTCATGCGGGAAAACCGGTCGATCTGATCACCTTGCAGGAATATCTGAAAGAAAAGGATGTCCCGCCAGAGATCAGCAGCATGGAGTTTGCAAGAGATTTGCTGATGGGAACACAGACTTCTGCGAATATCAAGAGCTATGCTGAAATTGTACGTGAAAAATCAATCATGCGTCGCCTGATCAAAGTAAATGAAGAGACGGCAAATGCCTGTTATCTGCAGAATCAGCCATTAGAGGAGATTCTGGAAGATGCACAGAAGCAGGTTTTTGCACTTGCAGAGACTGGGAATTCAGAAGAGTATGTACCGATCAAGCAGGTTGTACTCAATGCATTGGATGTAATCGAGCGTGCGTCTAAGACAAAAGGAACAGTAACAGGAATTCCGACAGGATTCATTGATCTTGATTATAAGTTGTCCGGTCTGCAACGCTCAGATCTTGTACTGATCGCAGCCCGTCCTTCCATGGGTAAGACGGCGTTTGTATTGAATATCGCACAGCATGTGGCATTTCGTCAGAATAAAGCAGTAGCAATCTTCAGTCTCGAGATGTCCAAAGAGCAGTTGGTAAACCGTCTGTTCTCATTGGAGTCTCATGTGGATGCACAGATACTAAGAACCGGTAATCTGTCAGATACGGATTGGGAGAAGTTGATCGAAGGAGCCGGAACAATAGGATCATCAAGAATGATCATTGATGATACGTCAGGTATTACGATTTCAGAGATGCGTTCAAAGTGTAGAAAATACAAGCTGGAGATGGGACTTGACCTGATCATTATCGACTACTTACAGTTGATGAGCGGAAGCAATTCAAGAAAGAATGAGAGCCGTCAGCAGGAGATTTCTGAGATCTCACGTTCTTTGAAAGGTCTTGCCAGAGAATTGAATGTGCCGGTGCTTGCACTGTCACAGCTGAGCCGTGCGGTTGAGCAGAGAACAGATAAGCGTCCGATGCTTTCAGACCTCCGAGAGTCCGGAGCAATCGAGCAGGATGCCGATGTCTGTATGTTTATCTATCGTGATGATTATTATAATCCTGACACGGAAGATAAGAACATTGCAGAAATTATTATCGCAAAACAGAGAAACGGCCCGATCGGTACAGTGCGTCTTGCGTGGATGCCACAGTACACTCGTTTTGGAAACGAGCTGCGTCAGCAGGATCAGGAGATATAAAAAAGAAAAGGACAGGCACTTGTTGGAGAGCGCCTGTCTTTTTTCGGTATACAAATCCAATAAATCTACCGGTATGTGCAGTGTACAATTAGAAATCGCAGAAATGCTATGTAAATCTTTTTTTGAATCTCAGCACCGGACTATTCTTCACACTTTCTCTTCGGGTCGCCTGTTGCTGGCGAATCAGGCTGTCCAGTTTACGGAAATGTTCTTCTTCCTGCCGTTCTTTTGCCTGGAAAAGAAAATCCATCTCACGTATGACATCTGCGGTGACCTGAGTGCTGATTTCTTTTTCTAATGCTTTGTTATTTTCAGTAACGACTTCAGTCAGCACTTCTCCGATGAGTGAACGTACATGTTCCAGCTGGGTCTTTGTGATAACTTCGACCGGAATAGTGGTAGTGGCTGGTTTGCACTCAGATGTCAGGTCAGGTGCGGGTGTTTTGGTAAGGGCATTCTTTTCCTTGTTTTCAGTGTGTCTCATTATCTGACGTGTAGATTTCAACTCTGGGATCAATGGCTTCAGATCGCGAAGCAGAACCCCTTCATTCTTAAGTTTTTTAATACAGCAAAAGAGCTGGATATCATCCTGGGTATAATATCGATGTCCCATCTCTGTGCGGCCAATCGGAATATGAAGTTCCTCTTCCCAGTATCTTAAGACATGGGATTCTACCTGAACTTTCTTGGCGGCTTCAGAGATCATAAATCTGACTTCACCCATTGATTTTCTATCCTCCTGTTAGAATCATTGCGATTACTGTTCTGATTTCGCTATATTTATTATAGCATAGAGAAATTATGAAAGAAGTGCTAATCGTTCGTCAAATTATGGCAAAAAATGGTAATTGAAGAAAGGTATGGAATACAAGGAAACAAGTTGTAAAAAAAGAAATCCTGCCGCATCTGAATTAATCAGACGGGCAGGACTTCTGCGTTTTGTGATCACTTAGCGCTTATAAATTATGCTTCAGAGATAGCGCCTGTAGGACAAGCAGCCTCACAAGCTCCGCAATCTACACAAGCATCAGCATCGATCTCATATTTGCCATCTCCTTCAGAAATAGCGCCTACTGGACATTCGCCTTCGCAAGTACCACAGCTTACACATTCATCACTAATTACGTGTGCCATTGTATGTACCCTCCTTTTTTGGATTACGATAGGTTTTTCCCTTTTCGTTATCCTCATTTTAATACAAGACGGGGAAATATACAAGAGTTCCTGATGTATTTATTTGAGTAATTCATAAGTTAGTTTCATGGAACTTGTGAACGTGGAAAATAGAAGATTTCTATACTAAATTAGTAAAAAAACGAAAATTCACGAGATTTTAAGAAATTATCTCTTCCATTTTTCAAGGATTCGTGTATCATAATGGATTGAGAGTTAAAAAGTAGAAAACATAGAGATAAAATTGTGTAAATGAGAAGAAGGAGAAAGTTATGCGGAAACGAAATGTAAGAGCAGCGATTGCGGCAGCACTTTGTATGACGGTACTTGCAGCCGGCTGCGGAAAGAAGGCAGATGATCCGGTTTTTACAGGGGATAAGACAGAAGCACCAGCATACCAGGCAAATCTGGATGCGATCAAATCTTCTGCATATGCATCAGTAGACAACCTGGATCTGGAACCTGGAACTTATATTTCTGTAATCGGAAGGGCATCTTCAACACCATATTGGAATCAGGTAAAGGCAGGGGTGGAGCAGGCAGCAACGGACTTGAATACAGCACTTGGCTATTCCGGAAATGATAAGGTGAAAGTATTATACAGTGCACCGGATGAGAATGATAATATCGATCAGCAGGTGAATATTCTGGATGAAGAGCTTGCACGTTATCCGGATGTGATCGCAATTTCCAGTGTAGATGCAAGCGCATGCTCCGTCCAGTTTGATCTTGCGATTGAGAATGGAATTCCGATCGTAGCATTTGATTCAGGAAACAGCTATCAGAATATCCAAAGTACTTGCAAAACGAATAATATAGAAGCGGCAACAACAGGAACAAAGAATTTCTGTGAGAAGATCGGTGACAGTGGGGAGATTCTGTTGCTTGTGCATGATACAGTATCAGATACGGCGAAAGAGCGTGAGGCAGGAATCAAAAATGAACTTGCAGCAAATCATCCGAATGTGACTGTTACAGAGACAATTTATCTGGATCAGCTGGAAATGTTGAAGAAACAGATTGTAGCTGAACAGGTCGGGGTAACACCAGAAGAACTGGCAGCCGCAGAAGCAGGAGAAAAGAAGGAAGAGACAACAGGAACAGGTGATGCTTCCGAGACAATTGCAGATGCAGCATCGAACGCGGCTTCTTCATCAGCAGACGAAAGTGCGAATGAGACAGCACAGGAAGTGGACAATGAATTGTCCGAGAAGATGCAGCAGGTCAACGATGGCGCGGCAAAGATGAGTGATGAGGATGCAATTCAATATTATATGGAGAAACATCCTGATTTAAAAGGATGTATTGCTACGAACGAGACAGTAACCCAGCTTGCAATTAAGACGATGGATCAGCTTGATGCAGAAAAACATATTACATTAGTGGGGTTTGATGCGGGAAAAGAGCAGGTCAATGCATTGAAAGATGGAAAGGTGGATGGACTTATTGTGCAGAATCCTTTTGGAATGGGATATGCGACAGTAGTTGCAGCGGCACGTACAGTTCTTGAGATTGGAAATGAAGCTGAGGTCAACACAGGATATGTGTGGGTGACAGCAGACAATATGAATGACGATACGATAACACCGTTCCTTTACGAATAAGTTGAAAATAAGTCGAACAATTTCATAAAAGAAAAGAGCTTGTCAGGTAAAATAAACGCTCCGCTCAGGATGCGCACTGCGGCGTACAAGGTAGGTGTCGCAAGCGACCGCCGCAGGCGCAAGAATGTGCCAAGGCACATTCTTTGTTCTGTTCACGTTGTCCTTTAAGCTTTGCTTAAAGAAAAAATAAATTCGGTGCCAACCCCTTCTGTACTGATCACATTGATATGTTCATCGTGAGCCTGTATGATTTCTTTTACGATCGAAAGTCCAAGTCCGGTTCCTTTCTTATCCTTTCCACGGGAAAGATCTGATTTGTAGAAACGCTCCCAAATCTTATTGATTTCCTTTCTTGAGATTCCGATTCCATGATCTTTTACGGAAACAAAGATTTTATCATTTTTCGTTGTTACTTCTACTGTAATAGAAGAGTCATTCTCACTGAATTTAATCGCATTATCCAGAAGATTATAAAGAACCTGTTGGATTTTGCGTCGGTCCGCCATTACATTGATCTGTTCAGACAGTAGAAAGAGCTTAATGGATATATGCTTCTGAGTACAGACACCCTCGAAAGACTGGGCAGTATGTTTGATCATCTCCTGAATATCAAAGGAAGTCTTATTGAGCAGGAGCTCTTTTGTATCAAATTCGTTCAAAGTAAGAAGATCCGTTGTCAGGTCAGTCAGTCGTTCCGTTTCGAAGAGAATGATATTTAAGTATTTCTCATGAAGCTCTGGTGGGATTGTTCCGTCTGCCATTGCTTCTACATACCCCCTAATTGAAGTCAACGGGGAACGGAAATCGTGGGATACATTTGCTACGATCTTTTTCTGATAATCATCAGAATCCTTCAGTTGTGTAGCCATATAATTCAGTGATGCGGATAAATATCCAATCTCATCATGCCTGTTAACCGGAATCTCGTAATCTAGATTGCCCATGGCATATTGCTTCGCAGCTTCTGTGATCAGCAACAATGGTCGATGGACGAAGAAATGGAACCCGAGCAGGAAGATGAAGGACAACAGGAAAATAACTCCAAGAGAAATATAAACCGGAACCATCAGCGTGCGGCATCTTTCGTTGATCAGAGAGACCGGGCTGTGAATGATCAGATATCCCTTTGTATAAAATCCCTGTGTGACAGGAGCCATTACAGTAATCATATCTTCCTGAAAATAATTATGATAGGTTCCGATCATGTACTGGTTGCTCCCGATTTCGGCCGGATCAAAATTATTGACGGATTGTGGCGCAGTAGTATCCTTTAGGTTGGCAGAGGTGATCATTGTACCATCTTTTTCAACAAACCACAGAGAAGAATTAAGATACGTCTTCATAGCAGATAACTGAGAATGAACAGCCCAGCTGGAAGATTCGTTTGAAAAATAGGAAGGCAGATAATTATCCGCAATCATGGTTGCTTCTCTGTATAATGTCTGCGAAGTATCTTTTTCCAGACGTTCGGTGATCAGTTCTGTGGTTAATGTTGCTGTTGTGAAAACACATAAAAACCCGAAAATAATATAAAGTACAATAAATTTTAAATGCAGAACTGCTTTCATAATTTCTCCCTAAGTACTCATCGGTCACCAGATGCTGTTTACAGTATCCAGGATCGATGATTTAAATCTATTTTGTCTCAAATTTGTAACCAATTCCCCATACAGTACTGATATTCCAGTGAGGGTGGTCTTTAATTTTTTCACGCAGACGTTTAATATGAACATCAACGGTACGAGTGTCTCCGATATATTCATAGCCCCAGATACGGTCTAAGAGCTGCTCTCTTGTGAATACCTGATTCGGTGATGCAGCAAGACAGTAAAGGAGTTCTAATTCTTTTGGCGGCATATCAACAGGATGTCCGTCACAAACAACAGAGTAGTTTGTAAGGTTGATTGTCAATCCGTCAAACTCTGCACATTTTGTTTTTTCAACAGAAGTATCATTCTGTTGTCCAACCTGATATCTTCTCAAGACAGCTCTTACGCGGGCCACCATTTCCTTAGGGTCAAATGGCTTCATGATATAATCATCTGCTCCGAGTTCCAGTCCGAGAACTTTGTCAAATACTTCACTTTTTGCCGAAAGCATGATAATCGGTGTGGCAGCTTTGGAACGAATCTCACGACAAACCTGATACCCGTCAATTCCTGGAAGCATCAGATCAAGAAGGATCAGATTTGGCTGATAGCTGTTAAAAGCTGCAAGCGCATCTTCTCCATCATATACTAATTTTGTATCAAAACATTCTTTTGTGAGATAAAGAGAAATCAGTTCAGCGATATTCTCATCATCATCTACGATTAGGATTTTCTGTTTTCCAAACATTCTTTTTTCCCCCATTAACCATGATAAGGTAGTTGATAACTGTTTAAAATAATTAGCCAAGTTCTACAATTGTTACACCAGCGTCACCTTCACCGAATTCGGCAAGGTGATAGGATTTTACATGTTTCTGACGACGCAGATATTCATGAATTCCCTTTCTGAGTGCTCCGGTTCCCTTTCCGTGAACTACACGGACAGTATTCAGGTGAGCGAGGATTGCGTCATCCAGGTATTTATCCAGCTCAGCAACGGCTTCATCAACAGTACGTCCGAGCAGATTGATCTCAGGTCGGACAGAAAGAGATTTTCCCATTTTAATTTTGCCTTTTGAAGTACGGTTCATTTTCTTCGGTGCATACGGAGAGACTTCCTCGATAATCTCCAGATCAGAGATGTTGACCTGGGAGCTGAGGATTCCCATACGTACGGTAAGATTCCCTTTGGCATCAGGTAGAGAGCTTACGGTTCCTGTCAGGTTCATGCTGAGAACTTTAACGGATTCTCCGAGCTTGAAGTCAGATGCTTTATGCTCTTTCTTTGGTTTCTGTGCTTTCATTGCAGACGCAGATGCTGTATCTTTGATCTTCTTACGCAGCTTCTCACGTTCCTTTTCCATCTCTGCAGCAGAAATGTTTTCCTTGCCGAATTTACGGAAATCTTTGATCGTCTTGTCGGCAACTTCTTTTGCTTCACGCAGAATGGCGTTTGCTTTTTCATTTGCCTCGCGTAAAATGCGGTCGCGCTGATCATCTAATTTCTCCTGGCGCTGTTTCGCCTGGGCTTTCAGGTCTTCCGCTTCTTTCTTCAATCGTGCGATTTCTTCCTGTTCCTTTTCAATCGTCCGTTTGCTTGTCTCAAGATCAGTGAGAAGATCTTCAAAGGAAACGTCCTGTTCACTGAGCCGTTTCTTTGCATCTTCAATAATATAATCCGGCAGACCTAACTTCCCGGAGATCGCAAATGCATTACTTTTACCAGGAATACCGATCAGCAGACGGTAAGTCGGACGAAGACTTTCTACATCGAATTCACAACAGGCATTCTCCACACCCGGAGTGGAAAGTGCATAGACTTTTAACTCGCTGTAGTGTGTGGTAGCCATTGTACGGATACCTCTCTGGTGAAGATGGGACAGAATAGAAATTGCAAGTGCGGCACCTTCCGTCGGATCTGTACCGGCTCCAAGTTCATCAAAGAGAACCAGCGAACGTTCATCTACTTTCTTAAGGAAAGAGACAATATTGGTCATATGAGAAGAGAATGTACTAAGGCTTTGCTCAATACTCTGTTCATCTCCGATATCTGCATAAATCTGATGGAATACAGCCAGTTCACTGCGGTCTCCGGCAGGAATGTGAAGTCCGGACTGTCCCATCAGACAGAATAAGCCGACCGTTTTCAAAGAAACAGTTTTACCGCCGGTATTTGGTCCTGTGATGATCAGCAGTGTGAAGTCTTCCCCAAGTGTCACGGTGATCGGAACAACTTTTTTCGGATCGAGCAGTGGGTGACGTCCCTCACGGATACGGATGCGTCCCTCTTCATTCAGAAGCGGCCGGCTGGCGCGCATGGATATTGCCAGAGCACCTCGTGCAAAAATGAAGTCAAGATCCGTCAGAGAACGGTAATCCACACGGATTTCCTCGATATATTGTGCGGCTTCTTCACTTAGATTTGCAAGAATCACCTGAATCTCTTCCTGTTCCTTTGCATAAAGTTCTTTTAAGTCATTGTTCAGTTTTACGATTGCCATAGGTTCAATAAAAAGAGTAGAACCTGTTGAAGACTGATCGTGAATGAGTCCCTGTACCTGTCCACGATATTCCGCTTTGACAGGTACACAATAGCGGTCTCCACGCATGGTAATGATTGCATCCTGCAGATAAGTGCGAAGGGAACCGTTGACCAGTGTAGTTAAAGTGGCGTGTACTTTGTCATTGATGTTATTAATGCTTCGACGAATCTGCTTCAGTGTGGAACTGGCATCATCACTGTATTCATCTTCGCCGATAATACAGCGGTCGATTTCATTTGAAAGTGGTGTCAGTGGTTCAAGCAGGTTAAAATATTCATCCAGGCAGTCACAAGCGTCCTCTTGTGTATCATGTCTTCCGTAGGCCTTAACCCTGGCTGCATTTACAAGCAGGCGGGAAATACGGAGAAGTTCTGTGCTGCTGAGTGAGCCGCCAATCTCCAGACGTTTCATGGACTCTTCAACCGGTGCAGCGTCACCAAACGAGATACGTCCCTTTTGCACGATTCGTGTATAAGCGGCAGCAGTCTGTTCCTGATAAGTGTTGATCTTATGCAGGTCGGTCATTGGCTTCAAACGACGGCAGAGCTGTCCTCCACGGAAAGATGTCGCTTCCTTTTCAAGAAGAGCAATGATCTTATCATATTCCAGTTTAAATAATGTTTTTTGATTCATTTATGTTCCTCTGTCATTTCAACTTAATACTAATTTTTTAATCATGTAGCTGTTCACAATACATGTGAACAATAACTATTTCCGAGTCTTATTGTACCTTATTATTTCATTAAATAAAAGGCTTTTATAGATATTGAACAATCTATATGAATCAGTTATACTAAGTAATGGAAATGTCCGTGTCGGTTGATTTTGTAGTTGACACGGAAGTGAACAGTCACGAATGAGGTTCATGTCAATGTCAGAAAAGAAAAGTAATGGTCAGGTTCCGGAAGAGGGTCCTGACGGGAAAAATTTAGAACAGTCAGAAAAAAAGGAATCTTTTGCATTTCTCGAAGAGACGATAAAACCAAAGAAGATCAGCAGACAGCAAGGAATGAAACAGCTCATCCGGATTGCAATATGCGGACTGGTTTTAGGAGGCTCTGCATGCCTGGGATTCTTTGCGTTGCGTCCGCTTGCACAGAAGTTGTTTCCAGAAAAGACACAAGTTGTGACAATTCAGGAGGACGATCAGTCAGGGGAAGATTCAGCAGAAGGTGACGACACGACAGAGCAGAATGACGCGCAGAATCAGCAGGAGATCAGTTATGTACAGATGATGTCCAAAGCATATGAGAAAGCACTGACAGCGAAGAAGAGTGTGGTATCTGTTACGAAAGGAGCAGAACAGGAGAACTGGAATGCAGAAGCGACCGGAATTGATGAGAGTGTATCGGGTGTGATCGTTGCAGATAACGGACAGGAGATACTGATTTTGTCCTATGCTTCGATCTGCGAAGATGCAAAAGAGTGGTGCGTTACATTTTCAGATAAATCGGAATATAAGGCAAGCCTGAAAAAAAAGGATAAAAATAGTGGATTTGCAATATTTGCGGTAGATAAAAAAAGCCTTTCAGATGCCACATGGAGTGCTTCAAGTGTAGCATCACTTGGCAATTCGAATCTGACAGAACAGGGTGATGTTATATTCGCACTGGGAAATATTTTCGGTTATGCCGGAGGAAGCGGATACGGAATTGTCAGTTCGTCAAACTATAAAGAAATCGGACGCGACGGAGAGTATAGCGTGATTGCGACCGATATGAGCAGTGCATCCGAAGGAACGGGTATTTTATTCAATCTGGATGGAGAAGTGATCGGAATGATTTCTTCTGATATTTGGAAAGACCGGGGAGTACGTACCGCAAATGCTTATGCGATCTCAGATCTGAAGTTGGTTATCCAGCTGTTAGCGAACGGTGCAAGTGTACCATATATCGGTGTGTCAGGAACAGCAGTGACAAGTGGAATTCAGAAAGAAGAGGGCATGCCGTCAGGAATCTATGTGATTGACGTGGCAGCAGATTCACCTGCAATGGCAGCGGGCATACAGAGTGGAGATGTGATCTGTTCTGTGAATGGAGAGAAAATTGTAAGCATGAGTGCTTACCGTAAACTGATGTTGACACTGAAAGTAGGAGATCAGATCAAAGTGGAAGGGAAACGCCGAGGATCTGAAGGATATGTAGATATTAAATTTGATGTTACGATTGAAAGTAAAGAATAACAAGTGAAAGAGGCAGAAAATGAGATTTATAGATGGATTATGCGAGGGAGAAACAATCAGGAATGTATATCTTTGTAAAGGAAAACGTTCCGCAGAGACAAGAAATGGAAAGCCGTATGATAATCTGATTCTTCAGGATAAAACAGGAACATTAGATGGAAAAGTATGGGATCCGAACTCCCAGGGAATCGCAGATTATGATGAGAAGGACTTTATCGAAGTTTTTGGAGATGTGATTAATTATAACGGAAATCTTCAGTTGAACATCCGTCAGATCAGAAAGGCGGAAGAGGGAGAATACAATCCGGCAGACTATATGCCGACAACAGATAAGAGTGTAGACGGAATGTACGAGGAACTGACAGCTTATATTCGTCAGATCTCTAACAAATATTTAAGACAGGTGTTGGAATTCTACTATATAAAAGATGAAGCATTTATCAAAAAATTCAAGGCACATTCCGCAGCGAAGACAGTACATCACGGATTTTCCGGAGGATTGCTTGAACATACACTCAGTGTAACTCGTATGTGTGATTATTTTGCAACAAGCTACTCTATTTTGAATAGAGATCTGCTCCTTAGCTCTGCAATTCTCCATGATATTGGAAAAGTGAAAGAACTTTCTGATTTTCCGGACAATGATTATACAGATGAGGGACAGCTGATCGGACATATCGTGATCGGTGTCGAGATGATCGATGATGCGATTCGTTCTATCCCGGACTTTCCGGTGAAGCTTGCTCATGAACTCAAGCATTGTATCGTGGCACATCACGGTGAACTGGAATACGGTTCTCCAAAGAAACCGGCACTGGCAGAGGCAGTGGCACTGAATATGGCAGATTCAACAGATGCAAAGCTTCAGACATTGACAGAACTGTTCAAAGGAAAAACAGGAACAGAATGGCTTGGATATAACCGTTTGTTTGAGTCTAATTTAAGAAGAGCATCCGAGGATTAAATCTAACAATGAGAACAACAAGTGTCACTGTTTGCAGAATCTATGTGAGCAGTGGCTATTTGTATAATTAAGAGTAAAATAGAAGAGAGAAAAGAATGAACAAGAATGATATTGTAACAGTTGAAATAACAGATATCGGAGTGAGCGGGGAAGGAATTGGCCATGTGGATGGCTACACGCTCTTTATCAAAGACGCAGTGATCGGTGATGTGGTTGAAGCGAAAGTCATGAAGGCAAAGAAGAATTATGGCTATGCCAGATTGATGAAAGTTATCACACCGTCAGAATATCGCGTAGAACCAAAGTGTGCATTTGCCAGAAGATGCGGAGGCTGCCAGATTCAGGAAATGTCTTATGATCGTCAGCTTGTGTTTAAAGACCAGAAGATTCGTGGCAATCTGGAACGAATCGGTGGGTTCACAAAAGACCAGATCGATACAGTGATGCAGCCGGTTGTTGGAATGGAGCATCCGTTTGGTTATCGTAATAAAGCACAGTTCCCGTTCGGAACGGACAAAGAAGGCAATCCGATCACGGGATTCTATGCCGGAAGAACACATGATATCATTGCAAACACAGATTGCGCTCTTGGCGTAGAGAAGAACAAAGAGATTCTCGAGATCATTTTACAATATATGCGTGAAAACAAGATCAAATCGTATGACGAGAAGACTGGAAAAGGTCTGATCCGGCATGCATTGATCCGCTATGGATTCAAGACAAAAGAAATTATGGTCTGTCTTGTGATCAACGGAAAGAAACTTCCGAAAGCAGAGCGTCTGATTGAAAAGCTTATTCAGATTGAGGGCATGACAAGTATCACGATCAGTCCGAATACACGAAGAGATAATGTAATTATGGGAGATTCTTATGAAGTTCTCTGGGGACAGGGATATATTACAGATTATATCGGAAATGTAAAATATCAGATTTCCCCATTATCATTCTATCAGGTAAACCCGGTACAAACAGAGAAACTATACGGACTTGCACTTGAGTATGCAGACCTCAAAGGTGATGAAACCGTGTGGGATCTGTACTGCGGAATCGGAACGATTTCCCTCTTCCTTGCTCAGAAGGCAAAACAGGTTTACGGAGTTGAGATTGTGCCGCAGGCAATCGATGATGCCAAAGAAAATGCAAAGATTAATGCGATTGATAACGCAGAATTTTTCGTCGGGAAGGCAGAAGAAGTTCTGCCGGAATATTATGCAGAGTATGAGCGAGAGCATAATGGCGAGACAGCTCATGCAGATGTGATCGTTGTGGATCCACCGAGAAAGGGCTGTGACGAGACACTGCTGGAGACGATCGTGAAGATGCAGCCAGAGAAGGTTGTGTATGTAAGCTGTGACAGTGCGACATTGGCGAGAGATCTGAAGTATCTGTGTGCGAATGGATATGAGATCAAGATGTGTAGAGGTGTGGATCAGTTCCCACAGACAGTGCATGTGGAGACATGTGTTTTATTGTCCAAACTAGGACAATAGTTGGATGATTCGATGACTGGAAAGTAAAGAATTATTATATAAGTCAACGAATACAATGTATTCGTAATATGGCAGAAGAGATTGTGTTAAATGAATTGATTTACAGGTAAACAAAGAGCTGAACAGGTAGGAAGAAAAATCCTATTTGTTCAGCTTTGGTGTTTATAAGGGGTCAAAGAAGAAGCATATTACAATTCTACTGCTAGTCGATTGATTTATGCATACTCCCATTATAATATGTGTGCAGGAGGTGAATATATGTATCAAATTAGTAATGAAAAATTCGGTTTATTTGTAACCGAATTAAGAAAGGAAAAGAATTTAACTCAAAAGGATTTGGCTGAAAAATTATATGTATCAGATAAAACAGTTAGCAAATGGGAACGTGGTCTTAGTATGCCCAATGTCGTATTACTCATACCAATAGCTGATATATTAGATGTTTCCGTTACAGAATTGTTACGTGGAGAAAAAATAGATAGACAGAAAAATATTGATACAAAAGAAGTCGAGGAATTGGTAGTAGGCTCTCTCGATATGGCTGTTAGCAATTCTATTCATCAGCATAGAAAAAACTGGATATTAGCATATTTGCTATGCTTTTTAATATCTATTACAGAAATTATTATGTTAGTTGTATCTGGGAATTCAATAGCTGAGATGAAAGATGATATATTGCTGGTTACAGGGTTAATGCTTTTATTTGGTGCATGGCTTTGTTTCTTTGCCAAAGACATGTTACCAACATATTATGATGCAAATAAGATAAATTATGTTTCACAAGGAATTTTTAGAATACATCTAGTTGGTTTATCTTTTAACAATGGAAATTGGATATACATCTGCACAACTTTAAAAATATGGACACTTGCAACGGTTGTTTTATATCCTCTTGCAGGTATTATAATAATCAATTGCTTCAATATAGGTTTATGGAATATTTTGAATAAAATTTTCTTAATTATGATATTAGGTGGTATGGTAGTTTCGATTTACATTATCGGGAAAAAATACGAATAATTAAATTACCTGTTATCGTTGTGGATAGTACTAATTTACAACATTCTTCATGGGAAATATGGAATGCAGCAGAAGAGATTGTGTTAAGCGAATTAGAGTACATTTAAAACGTGGAAAGCTCCTTCGGAAGCTTTTTGCTGGGTATCAAGAAGGTATATAGAAAATGCATTAATCATATGGTATGATTTGAACAGAAGATAGAATCTTAGGAAGCAAGAAGATTCTTGAGGAATGTAACTTAGAAGTTATAGAATTAAGTTGATCGTGCCATATGGCTTGATTATAAACGCAAAGATAAAAACGCAACGTACATCTTTGGTGTGCCAGAGCCGGTAGGTAGCCCGGCCGTCCTATATAAATAGGGTAAGTAACCTGCCCCTCCGGGTTGTCCATTCTTTGTTCAATCAATTTTAGGAGAGATTCTTATGGACAAAGTAAATGGAAAGCTGACAGAAAAAAAGAAAAACTATACGAAATTCCTGACCTATCGCAGTATAAGACAGATTATATAGGAGATTCTTCAAATGTTATAAATATTGTAAGCGGTCAAGAGTATCCGGAGGGATACTCATATGACAGTATAGAGATACAGTCTGAAACAGAGCCTTATGGATTAACAGTTTTTCTAAAAGATGAGCCGTCTGCAGTCAAGCTTGAAGATGAATTGCAGGTTAATGCAGATATGACATTTGATTTGAGTGGTAATTTGAGAACAATTGATTATAAAACAGCAGATAGTAAAGAAATTATTGTATCGTATGAACGGTGATATATTTTTAGACAATTTGAAGAGCGGAATATAAAAAGGCGTATGGAAGTTTAAATCCATACGCCTTTTTTGAAAAACTCATTTTTGAACAAGAGATTTGTAAGAACATATTATCTATTCAAAGACGGTTATAATTCCATATCATGTGACTTTTTCTTAGTCCGAGCAGGCTGATTTCGCCGTATTTTATACAAAAAACAAAGAGAAAAGGTATTGATGGAAAATTGAGCTAAAATTGAATAAAAAATTAATTAAAATACTAACTTTTTCTACGGTAGGATTGTTATATTATGTAGAAAACGAAGGGGAGAATAAGTGAATGAAGTATAAAATGGATTCTTTGTTAGTACATCTAGCAAGAGCAGGAGATGAAGATGCGTGTGAAAAACTGGTCAAAAAATATTACTCAAGTATATATCAATATTGTTTGCTACATATCAATGATCCCTATGAGGCAGAGGATTTGACACAAGAAGTATTTACACGTTTCTTTTCCAATTTATATAGATATAAAGAATATGGAAAAGTTAAGAATTATCTTTATACAATTGCCGGAAATACCGTTAAAAATTATTACAAAAAGAAAAAAGATATTCCATCAGAGGAACTGCTAAAATCAGAGGACTGTAGTAAAAATCATGTAGAAGAGCTAGGAGTCCGATTAACTATTGAACAGGCAGTGAGAAAGTTACCGGAAGAAATTAGAGAAACGGCAGTTTTATATTTTTTTCAGGAATTGAAGCAAAGAGAAATTGCAGAATTACTTCATATCAAACTTTCTCTTGTAAAATATCGAATCGGAAGAGCAAAAGAACTTTTAATGAAAGAGTTGGAGGTGAAAAAAGATGAAGAATTATAAGCAACAAATAAAGGAATATAAAGAGGAGATTGAAGAAAAGTATGTAAGGGCTGAAGCAGAGAACAAAACAGTAAAAGCATGTCAGAATATTTTGTCAGAGTCAATTTTATCAAAACAATCGCATAGAACATCTTATTTTGAATTTTTGTATGAGCAGACAAAATTCATAAAAAAAAGATGGTGGATTTTACAAGGTTGTATTCTTATGTGTCTATGGATATGGTTGAGTAATTATACGTCAGACATAAAAGATATGATGAGGATTATGGGAATATCTGCCACCATATTTGTGGTTCTGATTGTCCCGGAAATTTGGAAAAACAGAAGAAATGGTGCGATTGAAATTGAGCAGGCGTCTTATTACACACTGCGTCAGATTTGTACAGCAAGAATGTTAATGTTTGGAGTAGCGGATCTGATGATCGTTATGGTGTTTTTGGCAATTACATATCAAACAACAATACTCTCGTTAAGTGATTTGGTGGTTAATTTTCTGCTTCCAGTAAATGTTTCATGTTGTATATGTTTTCGTGTATTGTACAGCAGATGGGAAAAATCAGAATATATAGCAGTGCTTTCCTGTCTGGTATGGGTTGGTCTATGGATGATGATTGTTGCAAATGATGTTATTTATCAGAAAATTGTAACTCCGGTATGGGTGGCTATGCTGATATTGACTTTTGTATATTTTATTTTTTGTGTTCAGAAGTCATTGGTATTTGATGAAAAAATTTTGGAGGATTACACGTATGAAATTAGAATTTAAAAATGTAACAAAACAATACGGAGAAGTAAATGCTGTTAATAAAGTGAATTGTGTTATGGAAAAAGGAATTTATGGACTGCTTGGAGTAAATGGAGCAGGAAAGACCACATTAATGCGTATGCTTTGTACGATTGTTCAACCATCAGAAGGACAAATATTATGGAATGGTAAAGATATATGGAAACTAGGAGGTGAATACCGAGAAGTTCTGGGATATTTACCACAGGATTTTGGATATTATCCAGATTTGACCGTGTATGATTATATGATGTACATTTCTTCTATAAAAGGGTTAAAAATGCCGTTTGCCAGAAATAAAGTGAAGCAATTATTAAATCAAGTAGGAATGGAAAAATTCAGTAAAAGAAAAATGAAGAATTTGTCTGGAGGAATGGTTAGACGTGTAGGAATAGCACAGGCGATGTTAAACGATCCGCAAATTCTTGTCCTGGACGAACCTACCGCTGGATTAGACCCGAATGAAAGAATACGTTTTCGTAATTTAATTAGTGAATTGTCGGAAGAACGTTTGGTGCTCTTGTCTACACATATTGTATCGGATATTGAGTACATTGCGAATAATATTATGTTAATGAAAGATGGAGAACTTTTTTATGCAGGTACTGCGGAAGATTTAGTATCTTCTATGAAAGAAAAGGTATGGCAATGTAATGTTTCGAGAAGTATGATAAACAAATATATGAATGAATATTTGGTTGGAAATATAAAAACAACAAAAACTGGAGCAGAGCTTAGAATTATTTCAATAGAAAAGCCAACAGAAGATGCTGTGGCTGCAGAAAAAAATCTGGAAGATGCATTTCTATTTTATTTTGGAGAAAAATCGGAGGAAAAACAAGATGCTTAAATTAGAATTAAAACGAATTTTTTCAAAGAAAATTAATGTATTTGCAATCGGATTGGCATTGATACTTGCTGTCATTTTTAGCGGATTTGCAGTTACAAGTAATCGCTATGTGGATGAGAATGGAAATGCTAGTACTGGAATTATGGCAACAAGAAAACTTACAGATAACAGACGAGCATGGAAAGGTACATTGACAGAAGATGAACTTGGAAAGGTTATAGAACAAAATAAAAATGCGATGACACAATCCTCAGAAGAAAATGCGATTTATGGAACGACATTACAACCGATAGATGCTATTAGGGGTTTTATAATATCGGTATTAACACCGGATGCAGAATATGATGAAAGTGTTCTAAATCAAATTACAGAAGAAAATATACAAGAGTTCTATGACACTTATCATAAAAATATGGAAAAGATGGCAGAAGAATATGGAAAGACTTCTGTTCAGAAAAAATACTTGGAAAAGAAATATAATGAAATAAAATTACCAGTAGAATACGAATCTTATAGTTCGTGGGATACTATGATTATGTATGTAGAAACGTATTCCATTATTCTGGCAATCATAGTTGGCTTTATTTGTGCTGGAATATTTGCAGATGATTTTCAGACAAAAGCAGATGCAGTATTTTTCTCTACAAAGTATGGACGTACAAAAGCTGTTAAAACAAAAATACTGGCAGGAATAGCTACGACAGTTATGATTTATTGTATGGGAATTATATTACTTAGTGTGATTTGTTTTGGAATTATGGGAACCAGTGGTATGGATACACCTTATCAAATGTATCAGGCATATAGTATTTACATTATGTCATATGGACAATACTATTTGTTGACAGTTGTATGTGGATTTATAGCCAGTATGCTGGCGGCTTCAGTGTCTATGTTAGTAGCGGCTAAAATGCATACAATTAGTGTCGCTGTTTGCATTCCATTCTTTTTATATTGCTTATTGCCATTTATAGGAAGGGCACTTTCTGGGTATACAACGCTTTTCAATTTGATACCAACAATTTTGACAAATGTACAGGCAAGTGTAAAAGTCCCACTTATTTATCAGATTGGGAATTGTGTATTTCGACAAATTCCGCTTGTAATGGTAATGTATACAGTGATGGCAATAGCCTTACTGCCTTTTATTTATAAAAGTTTTCGCAGATACGGAAAGAAGTAAAAATTGTACTCATACTCATGAAAAACAAAGTAAGTAAAATATTTTCTGGAAAAATCAAAGCATAATTTAAAGATTTACGGCGGGCAAGTTGCCCGCCTTAAATTTATGGTTAAGAATAAAGTGGTTTTAAAAGAAAGAGATGCCCGGAGTGATCTGGCAAATTTTATCGGAGATGAGCAGTATAAAAGATTGATGGCGTATATGAAAGCATTGCAGAAGCTGGAGCAAATGGAGCGTATAGTGGAGGACTAACCTGTGAAATCACAAATTGTGACCTCACGGAAAAAGGATTTTTTTGCTGGGCAGGAAGGCGGACGTAGATATTTACCATACGCATTTACAGAGCAAGGAATTTATATGCTTAAGTCGTCTGATAGAATATTCATGTAATATTGTTCTGCTTCAATGTGAGAATTATCAAATACAGTTGCAAATGCATCAGTGGAATCGGCACCAAGCTCTGTTAATTTACATCTCATCACATCAAGAAAAGCATTCGCTATCTGAATTTCCTTATCGTTAAAGCCATCAATATAGATTTCCGGGTCAGTCATGAATTTCCAAAAATTTTCATGTGTGAGCAATTCAGATAATAATCTTGGATTATATTTTTCGTCAGTCAATATTTGGACTGCATCGTCATTCAGGTGCAGATCAGATACTGACTGATTTTTATGTTTCCGTAATTCTGTCCGACAAAGAAGGTAATCTGTGCTTATATTGTAAAAATTTGCAAGCGTTATAAGATTGTCGAGTGACATATCTATATTTTCATCTTTTTCATAATTGCCAAGCGTGGAGCTGGGAATACCGGTGGCATCGGATAACTCCTGTAACGACATTCTTTTTTCTGAGACTCTCAAATCTTTCAGTCTTTCTGGTATGGTAAGTTTTGTATGCATAGTATGTTCCTCGTTTTTAAAGATACAGATAGATTACCATGATATAGCCATGAGATAAAGAGAAATTCTTTTCCTGCCTTGTCCCGGATATTGGAAAAATTGATAAAAACAAAATTTTTCCAGCATCTTGGATATACCGAATCGGTATAGAAAATAATTTCATAAATCGGGAAAGGAAGTGAAGAATTTATGAAATGTTGGAAACACATCAGTATGACAAAGCCGATAGGCGTAGCTCCGTGAAAAATTATTTTCATGGTTTGATTTATCGCAGACACCAGGGATTGGGTAAACCGAATAAAATCTATGTCCATGATATTTTACAGCCGGAAACTTTCGAATGGACACCGGAAATTCAGTTAAAGAAATGGAGAAATAAGAAATGAGAAAAATGTATTATGAAGACGCAAAAGAAAATGCAGTATTTGAACGATGTACCGATGTTATCACTAACATGATTATAAAATATGGTCCACTGTTAAAAAGAAAGTGGGCTGTAGAAGAATGGTTAAGAAATATTCACGTGGGATGCTTTTGGAAAGAACTTGCTGTAAAGCGATATGGAAGATATGTAGAAAATATGAAGAAGTGGAAGTTTGGTCTGGAAAAAAGTACTGCATGACAATATCAGATTGACTTACACATGAATCAAATTTATAATAAAGTCAAAATGATAATGACATAAACGGAGGAAATGAAAATGGAAAAGATTGAAACACTGGAAGCCGCGCTTAAGAGAATAGCAGAATTGAAAAGTGAAAACGAGAAACTTCGTGAAGAACTAGAATATTATAAAAACAGAAAGATGAGCGGACGACAGAAACATAATGCCAAGTGGATGGCAATCTATAATGATTTTGTTGCAGGTTATGAAAGTGGAATGACTATGATAGAGATTGCAAAGCGTAATAATGTCAGTGAGAGAACAATTTACAGGTATAAAGCGTATTATGACAAGATGAGGAACACAAAGGAGAATGTGTTAGAGTAATTGAAGAAATTAATAGTAAAAAACATATTGCTGGCGTCAGCAATATGTTCATAAGAGGAGGAAATTTGAATGGAAAAGAGAATAATAGAATTGTACAGAAGAAAATTTGATGATATCCGACATGAAGCGGATGGCATTGAGTATTGGTATGCAAGAGAACTAATGAAATTATTGGATTATGTTCAATGGAGAAATTTTGATAATGCAATAAATAAAGCAATGATTTCATGTGAGAATAATGGAAACGTAGCAGAAGATCATTTTTCAAGATTTAACAATACAATTGAAGTTGGAAACGGTGCACTTCGTGAAGTTGAAGATTATATGCTTACTCGTTATGCATGTTATCTTATTGCTGAAAATGGAGATCCACGAAAGGAGCAGATTGCTTTTGCACAATGCTATTTTGCGGTTCAGACTAGAAAACAGGAATTGATTGAAGAAAGGATTTCTTATATCGAAAGGACAGAGGCAAGAGGAAAATTAAGGGAATCGGAAAAAAGATTGTCTCAAAATATATATGAACGTGGAGTAGATGATGCAGGATTTGGTCGTATTCGGTCTAAAGGAGATCAGGCTTTATTTGGTGGATTTACCACGAAACAGATGAAAGAACGTTTGGGCGTACAGGATAAAAGACCACTTGCGGATTTCCTACCAACACTTACCATTGCCGCAAAAAATCTTGCAACTGAAATGACGAATTATAATGTTGAAGAAAAGGACTTGCAAGGAGAATCTGCAATCACTGTTGAACATGTGGAAAATAATACTTCTGTTAGAGACATGCTTGGACAAAGAGGAATTAAACCGGAAGATTTACCAGTATCGGAAGACATTAAGAAACTGGAACGTAGAGTGAAGAGAGAAGAGAAAAAGCTTGCAGAGCAATCTGGAAAGTTGACAAATGAATAATACAGGAGTGTGAGATTATTGAAGAAGAAAACAAGATGTTACATATATACTCGTGTGTCTACGGCTATTTAGGTTGACGGCTATAGTCTTGATGCACAGAAGGACAAACTAAAAAAATATGCAGAATTTCAGGATATGGAGATTGTAGGAGAATATTCCGATGAAGGGCATTCCGGTAAGAATATAAGAGGTCGTCAGGAATTTATGCGGATGCTGAATGATATTGAAGATGGCAAGGACGGAGTTGATTTCGTCCTTGTATTTAAATTATCCCGATTTGGTAGAAATGCGGCGGATGTATTCAGCTCTTTACAGCTTATGCAGGATTATGGTGTGAACCTAATCTGTGTGGAAGATGGAATCGACAGTTCAAAAGAAGCCGATAAACTGCTTATATCTATCATTGCGGCCGTAGCAGAGATGGAGCGGGAAAATATCAGAGTGCAGACAATGGCTGGGCGTGAGCAGAAGGCGAGAGAAGGTAAATGGAATGGCGGATTTGCACCGTATGGATATAGGATGGAAAATGGGGAACTTGTTATTGCTGAGGATGAAGTGGAAATTATTCAAATGATTTTTGACAGGTATATTCATACCAATGATGGAATCAATGGCGTGGCAATTATCTGAACAATCATGGATATACAAAGAAGCTGCGTCAGAATGGAACAATACCGGGGTTCTCGGCCAGCTTTATCAAGAAGATAATTGATAACCCGGTATATATGGGGAAGATAGCATATGGACGCAGGCGTACAGAGAAGAAAACAGGGACCCGTAATGAAACGCATGTAGTGGAGCAATCAGATTTCCCTGTTTATGAGGGAATTCATGAAGCAATTATTGCCGAGGAAGACTGGGAGCTTGCACAGGAAAAGCGTTCAAAAAATAATTATAGGCGTGAAAAAATTCATGATCCGGAACATGCACATATTTTGTCCGGAATATTAAAATGTCTTTGCTGTGGAAAAGGAATGTATGGAAATATTGCCAAAGCAGGGAGAAAAGATAACAAGATCAGATATCTGGAAAAACAGTTATCTGTGTTAAATGCAAGTCTTCATCAGGCGGAAACAATAAAAACACGCATTGAACAGCAGATGGACAATCTAGATGTTACAGATACTCATTACGATAAAAAAATATCAGATTTACAGAGACGATTGGATGCTCAATATGATAGAATAGATGAAGTGGAAGAAACAATGACAGAACTGAAGTCTCAGATTTATGAGCTTAAGAAAAATCAGATGGTTATATTAATGTCACGATTGAACTTGATGATGTGGATATAACATCTGCAGAGACTAAGTCAACATATGATGAGATAAAGAATTATAATTTACCTAAAAATGAAGATAGCAGGCAGCCACAGTGCCCAGAAGATAAAGAAAGTGCAATTGTGGAGGCATTGAAGCATTTTAAGATGAATAGTTAATAAAGAGAGGTGCAGATGCTATGCCAGGTATACTCGTGGTTGAAGATGATGAAAATTTAAATCGTGGAATTACATTTTCACTGAAAAAATCCGGATATGAGGTTTTTTCAGCAGAATCAGTGAAAAAAGCGAAAAGAATTGCAAGTGATAATAATGTGGATGTTACCATTTGTGATGTGAATCTTCCGGATGGGAATGGACTGGAATTTGTAAGGTGGATGAGATGCAATTATAATACATACATTATTTGTCTTACAGCACTAGATCAGGAGATGGATCAGGTCATGGGATATGAAGCAGGGGCAGATGATTATATTACAAAGCCGTTTAGTCTTTCGGTACTTCTTTTGAAAATAGAAGCACATTTCCGCCGCAGACAGGAGAAAACGGAAGCCGGAAAGATGATTTCGGGAGATATCGTATTTATCGCAGGAGAAATGAAAGTCCTGATAAAGAGTCGTGAAATCAGTCTGACAAAAACGGAGTTGAAAATGCTGACTTTTTTTCTTCAGAATCCGAAACAGATTCTTTCAAAAACACAAATATTGGAAAATGTGTTTGATCTGGAAGGGGATTTTGTGGATGAAAATACAATCGCTGTCAATATCAGAAGACTCCGTGAGAAAATCGAAGACAATCCGGCTGCACCGATCTATATAAAGAATATCAGAGGTCTTGGGTATATATGGAATCAGGAGGTAAGGCAGTGACAAAGAGATATCGCAAGAAGATCACAGAAGTGCTCTCCTTGGTTTTGCCTGTCATAGTATTGTTTGCAATATTAAATTGCTTTACCACGTATGTGTTTTATGAAGATTATAAATATAAAATGAATCTTATGACAGACATTGCTGCAAAGGAAGAGTTTTCCGGGCTGGATGCTGTTTCGGAATTGCTTAAGGATAAAGATATTGAAACCAACGAACAGGGAAGGCGATTATTGGAGCAATATGGATACTGGGGATATAAAGGGAATGCATTTTATATGCAATTTCGGCATCAGGTTATGGTGACCGGTGCTGTAAGCACTTTGATATGCGTGCTTCTTTTGACTTTTTTACTTTATTGGAAGAAAAAAGAAGATGCGTGTCATCAGAAAATTTTAGACCAGTTGGAAGGAATTCTGATCAGATTCCGTGAAAATAAATTTGATGCTTTACTGAAAACGGAAAATCCAGCAGAACTGGAAAAATTGAATGACCAGCTTGAAGCAATCGGACATCATATTCAGTTGCTAAAGGAAGAAGCACGGGAAGAAAAAGAGAGCACGAAAGAAATGGTTTCTGATATCTCTCACCAGTTAAAGACACCGGTTGCAGCTTTGGATACATGTTTTAGTGTGCTGATACAGAATGACTTAAGTGTCACAGAACAGGAGGAGTTTCGTATCCGTTGTCGGAGTGCTCTGGATGGACTGGAGACATTATTGCAGTCGCTTCTTGAAATATCCAAGATGGAAACTGGACTGATTCAGATTAATAAGAAAAAACTTCCGCTTATGGATACTGTCATATCTGCTGTGAACCGCACTTATCCTAAAGCGGATGAGAAAGAAATTGAATTCGTTTTTGACTATGAAAAAGAGCTGGAAACATGCACGATTATGCAGGATAAAAGGTGGCTTGGTGAAGCTGTGATCAACGTTCTGGATAATGCGGTCAAGTACAGTCCGTGTGGTTCAAAAATTTTTATCCGGTTACAAAAAAGAAACGATCTTGTAAGAATGGAAATTGAGGATCAGGGAATTGGTATTCCGCAGAATGAGTATCACAAAATTTTTCAACGATTTTACAGAGGAAGTTCCAAGGAGGTCATGGAAAAGAGTGGTACAGGAATCGGACTTTTTCTATCGAGAGAAATTATCGAAAAACACGCAGGTACGATTACGGTAACCTCCGGCAAAAAGAAAAAAGGAAGCACGTTTGTGATTCAATTACCATATGTTGGTTAAATTTTAAGTGGGCAGAAATCTTACAATTCTGTAAGATTTCTGCTCGTTTTTTGAAAGTGAAATGAAAGATTGTCCTGATACAATTTGGATGTAGGTTGAAAAATGACCAAATATATAAACAGGCAAAGAAAGCGTGCTGAAAAGGTACACTTTACAGAATTAAAAAGGAGGCAACACATGAGTGTGATATTAGAAACCAAGCAGCTTTGTAAATTTTATGGCGCGGGTGAGAATCAGGTCAAAGCGGTCAATCAGGTGGACATTCAGATTGAGCAGGGAGAATTTGTCGCAATTGTCGGAAAGTCAGGTTCCGGTAAAAGTACATTACTTCACATGCTTGGAGGGCTTGACACCCCGACAAAAGGCAGTGTTACTTTAGCCGGGAAAGATTTATACAGGATGAAGGAAGATGCCCTTGCTGTTTTCCGCAGAAGAAAAATCGGATTTGTTTTTCAGGCATTTAATCTGGTTTCATCTGTTAATGTCTGGGAAAATATTGTACTGCCACTGGGGCTGGATGGAAGAAAAGTGGATGAAGCGTATGTAAATGATATTATTGCAACTCTGGGGATTGAAAACCGGATTTATAATCTGCCAAATCAGTTATCCGGAGGACAGCAGCAGAGAGTAGCGATTGCAAGAGCACTGGTGAATCGTTCGGAAATTATATTTGCAGATGAGCCGACAGGAAATCTTGATTCCAAGACCAGTGATGAGGTGATCGCCCTGCTTAAGATGACAGCAAAAAAATATGGACAGACAATTGTAATGATTACCCATGACGACGAAATTGCGCAGGTCGCTGACCGTATTCTGGTGATTGAGGACGGACAGGTGGTGGATTTTAGATGAAGACAATAAGCAGGATTGCATATAGCAATGACAAAAAGAACAAGACAAGAAGTATACTGATTATGATGTCCATATGTCTGACTACGATGCTGCTTGTGATTATCAGTACTGTGGGAAATGGAATGATCCGTTTACAGAAAAGTCAGGCGACAGGCTCATATGGAAGCAATTATGGTTTGTTTGTTGCAGCAGACGGATCGCAGTTAAAGGAAGTAAGCCGCCGTGCAGAAATAGATACAATGGGAATTATGTGTACAGAAGGTATCATAAAAGGCAACGAAAAAGGCGGGTTTGTCTGCATGGATGAGACTGCAAGAAAAATGCTTCCCTATAATAAGGAATATGAATTAAAGGAAGGAAAGTATCCGGAAAAAATGCAGGAAATTGCCGCCGGAAGAGCGTTTTTTCGTGCAATGGGATATGATGATGTAAAGGTCGGAGATACGGTTACACTGGATTACCGTGCAGGGATGCGGTCAGAATATAAGCCGGAAGAGTTTGTTGTCAGCGGAATCCTATATGACCGGGATGAGTATACCATCGAAGCATCTTATGTTGCTTTTGGGTCACAGGAGTTTTATGATGAGCACGTCGCAGAGAATGACAGACAGTATAATATTTATTTTACTTTAAATGATTCTGCAAATGTATCTATGAATAATATTGAACCGGTTATAAAGCAGATTGCAGCATCTTGTGGAATCGAAGAAAAAAATGTTATAATCAATGATTTCTATCTGCAATGGGTCTTGCAGCCGAGTTATGAAACGATTGCGGTATGTGGAATTCTGATTCTTGCAATTGTACTTTTCTCTGTTGTGGTCATTTATAATATTTTTCAGGTCGGTATTGTCAACAAGATACAGGAGTATGGAAAAATCAAGGCTCTGGGAGCGACAAAAAAGCAGATGAAACAACTGATCTTCAGAGAGGGCATTTTTTTGACATTTTTTTCAATACCGGTTGGATTGCTTCTTGGTTTTCTGATTGCAAAATGCGGTTTTAACTGGCTGGTAGAACAGGGAAACATTGTATCAACAGGAACGGGCTCTATGGGAGTCCAAAATCAGCAGGTGCCACTGTTTTCCCTGCCTGTTATACTTCTATGTATTTTCGTATCATTTCTTACCGTTGCTTTGGCACTGCGCAAATCAATGAAAATTGTTTCAAGGATTTCACCTATCGAAGCAACACGGTATTTAGAAAATGCAGAAACACACAAAAAAGGAAAACGAAATGGCAGAAAAAATGTCACCGTGTTTTCTATGGCAATGGCAAATATAACGGGTAATCCAAAAAGAACCATTGGTACCATCCTCACAATGGGGTTTTCCTGCTCATTGTTTGTGATTATCTCTAATTATGTGGGAAATATTGACACGGAGCATGAAGCACGTCGTTACATAAATCATGGACAATTTGAACTGCAGCTTGACTATTCTGCTGAGTATGATGAAAAATATCCGGAGAATAATCTGGATACGATTCTGACGGAGGATCCATTGAATGATTCACTGATTGAAGAAATCAAAAGCATTCCGGGAGTAACAGATGTCATGACGAGAGAGATTGTCTCTGTAAATCTGAACGGAACAAGATTTCCGGCTGCTATTGTGAGTAAAAAGGATTTTGATTTTATGCGCCAGGACGGGGATATTGGCTCTATGGACTATGATCAGGCGGTAAAGAATGGTGATATTTTCTTTGGCTGGTCAACGTGGATGGAACAAGATGGATATGCTCCGGGTGAATCCATTGCATTTGACTTTGAGAATGGAAGTGGAACCTATACCTATCAGGGAAAGATTGCAGGATCTTTTGTAAGTGCGGACACTTATCTTGTCATTCCGGAAGGTGTATATCGTTCCATGAATCCGAGGGGAACAGTCTATGGCTATCTGTGGGTGGACTGTGATAAAAAAGATGTGGCATCTGTAGAACAAAGTCTGAATACTTTGATTTCTAATACTTCGCATATAAAAATGGATACTTATCATGCGCGGTTACAATCTGCCGAATTTGCAAGCAGCATGATGAAGCTTGGCTGTTATCTGTTTATGGCGGTTGTAGGACTCATCGGTTTTATGAATATGGCAAACACCATGATCATGAATATTACGACAAAAAAGCAGGAATATGGTGTATTACAGGCTGTAGGTATGACAAATAAACAATTAAATTTATGTCTGCAGTTACAGGGACTGATTTTTACGGTTGGCACCATATGCGTAGCTTTGATCATTGGTCTGCCGCTCGGCTATACACTTTTTTCCTATGCAAAACATAATGGAATATTTGGAATGAATATCTATCATGTTCCAATCGTACCAATTCTTATTATGATTTTTTTGGTCGGCCTATTGCAGATTGTACTTTCCTGCGTTTTAAGCAGTAATCTGAAAAAGGAAACGCTGGTAGAAAGAATAAGGTATCAGGGATAGCAAGTAATATGTAATGAACTAGGTCTTAACGAAGAGGAAAAATAGATAACTTCCATTTTGTATGTATGATAAATCTAAACAGTATTTTAGCAACATTTCCAACTGGTTAATTAAATTGAATAGAAATTAAACACTGTTCAATTGAGCAATCTATATGAATCTGATATGCTGAGTATACAAAAGCTTTTGAATTTTTTAGGAGGTGAAGCAAATGGATATAGGTGTTGTTATAAAAAAATATAGAAAAGAAGCTGGTATGACGCAGGAGGAGATGGCAAACAGATTAGGCGTGACGACACCGGCTGTAAACAAATGGGAGAATAGTAATTCCAAGCCGGATATTGAACTGCTGGCACCAATTGCAAGACTGCTTGATATTTCACTTGATACATTACTTTCTTTTCATGAAAAACTTTCAGATACTGAAATCGAAGAAATTATCAGGAAGATGGACAGGATGTTTTCAGAAGAAGGCTATGAAAAGACTTATGAATGGGCATTGAGACTTATAAAGGAATATCCGAATTGTAACATGCTTATCTGGCAGACTGCGGTAATGCTTGATGCAAGAAGAATAACGGATAAATGCACGAATCAGGAAAAATATGATAAGCAGATTAACGCATGGTATGAGCTGGCACTACATGATGAGAATGAAGAGATACAGCATCATGCAGCAGATTCCTTATTTGGATTTTATTTACGTAAGAAGGATTACACCAAGGCAGAAAAATATCTGGACTATTTTTCAGAATACGATCCTATGAAAAGTTATTATCAGGGAAGATTACTCCAGAAGCAGGGAAAAATCAAAGAAGCATATGAAAAATATGAAAATATTATTTTTTCCGGCTTTAGTACACTTAATTTTGTTCTTTCAACAATGGCTGGACTGGCATTGCGGGAAAATGATATCGGTTATGCGAGATTTTTGTCAGGGAAGGTACAGGCAGTTGCACATACATTGGAAATGGGAAAATATAATGAGTATTCGCCAATGCTTGATATTGTATGTGCAGGGAAAGATGTAGAGGGAACATATAAGGTGGTAAAACATCTTCTTGATAATGTGGGTACTATGTATGATTTTAGAAAGTCCGGTTTATATAAGCATATGAAGTTCAGAGATATTGATGAAGCTATATTAGATGGTGTAAAAGAAAAACTTCTTGAAGGATTCAGAAATGAGGAAGAATTCGGCTACATGGCAGGATATGAACCGTGGGAGAAATTAATTTTTGACAGATAAGTTTTTTGAAAACTGTCGTTTGGTAAAATCTATTTCATTTTTAAAAGCCTTGCGATAAAATATGTTCTGTGAGACGGTTGTCTTGCTTTCCAAGGGAATGGTCGATAGCAGAAAAGTGAAGGTGGACTTCTCTCTGGAGGATATGGATTTATCTGAATTTAAGGGAAAAGCAACTTATGAGCAGATAAAGGCATATGTACTTGAAATGACAGGACTGAAGGTTTCATCACTGTATATCGCACAGATTAAGAAGAAGTGTGGATTAGATGTCGGTGAGAACTTCAATCCGGCTAAATCAGAGAATGCGAGACAGCCACAGTGTACACCGGAGAAGGAAGATGCGATTATGCAGGCATTTAGACATTTTGGAATCATATAGATTGTGGATAAGCAGTATCATGTGTTAAAAATATAGTGAAGTATGGAAAAAAGGACATTCCGGAACTGTAGATTTTACAGGTCAGGGGATGTCCTTTTTGCAGATATGGAAGTGTTCAAGGGACAAGGTAATAATACTGATGTATTAAGACTGATTTGAGAGATGTGTGGATGTTGTGACAGCACTGATCTTAAAATATGGACCGGCAATAAAAAGAAAATGGATTTTACGTGATTGGATAAAAAACATACAGGCTGACTGCTTTTGGAGAAGTTTAACCTGTAAAAGATATCAGCGGTATTTCGATTGTATGAAAGCTATTGTAAAAAATAATACAACATGACATAATCGGATTGACTAAAGAAGCACAGATATTTATAATAAAGACAAAATGAAAATGACATGAATGGAGGAGAAGGTAATGGAGAAATCTGTAACACTTGAAGAGGCATTAAAAAGAATTGAGGAGTTGGAAAAAGAGAATGCAGAACTTCGGGAGGAATTGGAGTATTACAGAAATCGTAAATTAAGCGGTCGTCAGAAACATAACGCCAAGTGGATGGCAATTTATAATGATTTTGTTGTTGGGTATGAGAGCGGCATGACAATGGTAGAAATTGCGAAGAGGAACAATGTCAGTGAGAGGACGATTTATAGGTATAAAGCGTATTATGACAAAATAAAGAGAAAAGAGGAATAGACCATATTGCTGATGTCAGCAATATGTTATATGAGAGTTGCGGACAATTTTTTTGACCGCAAAATGGATGGAGGAATTCTATGGCAGAAGATAAAAAGAAAGAAATCGATGTTACAGTAACAGAAGAATATCTAAAAGAAAAACTGTATAAAATTAGGGGTAAAAGGGTATTGCTTGATGCTGATTTAGCAGAGATATATGGCTATGATACGAAGGGATTTAATAGACAGGTAAAAAATAATATTGAAAAATTTGATGAAGATTTTATGTTTGAATTGACAGATGAGGAATTAGAAGATTTGCGGTACAAAAATTGTACCGCAAATATAAGTTCAAAAAGTCGTTATAATCCTCATGTATTTACAGAGCAAGGATTATATATGCTGATGACTGTTTTGAAAGGACCGTTGGCTGTTAAGCAGAGCAAGGCATTAATAAGAACCTTTAAGAAAATGAAAGATTACATATTAGAAAATCGTGATTTAATAGGTCAGCGGGAAATACTTCAGTTAAGCATGGAAACTGCTAACAACAGAATAGAAATTAACAAAATCAACTCAGATATGATATCTATTGAAAAGCAGATTTCAGATGTTGCAGAAGGCTTGAAGGATGTTGTGACAAAATCTGAGTTGGCTGATATGATGAACAGCTTTATTTCAGACGATGATGACAAGTGGCTCATGTTTAATGCAAAATTCAGTAGTGCAGATGAGGTATATGAGTCCATTTATAAACAGGCAAAGTCGTCAATATATGTCGTTGACAATTATATTGGTTTAAGGACGCTGGTACACCTTAAGAATTCTCCTACTGGAGTAGATATTATTTTATTCAGTGATAATGTTGGAAATAATAAACTTCACAACATAGAATTTGCAGATTTCTGCAAGGAGTACCCAACAGTAAATTTGTCAATGAAAAAGACAGGCGGTATATTCCATGATCGTTTTATCGTGTTGGATTATGGAACTGCTGATGAAAGGGTTTTCTTATGTGGTGCTTCATCAAAGGATGCTGGCGCTAGAATAACCAGTATTGTTGAAGATTATGGAATATCTAAATATGCCCCTGTGATTGCCACGCTGTTAAAAAATTCGACGTTAATTTTACCACAATAGAGGGGAGCGAATGATTAAACATTCGTAAAGATAATCTATTAACACAAGAGGAGTTTGGCAAATTATTTCATGTTACCAGGCAAACTGTTTCAAATTGGGAAAACGGAAAAAGTTATCCTGATTTGCAAATCCTTGTAAGCATGAGTAATCAATTTAGCTCGCACCCAGTGCTCCTTAAGACAAAGTAGAAATAGTGCAATTTTCACATGATATTATACAAGAATTACATAGAAATATATCGTATTATTGATATAGTATTCTTGAATTGTATGTGAGGAGAAAACTATGGAAGCGGAAAGAAAAACATTAACACAGCTATCTGTGCCAATATGCTTAGAAACTTTATTTTATATGCTTTCAGGTATGGTTGATACGCTTATGCTATCATCTGTAAGTGATCAGGCTGTAGGAGCAGTGGGAACAGCAAATACATATATAAGTGTTTTTATTATTATGTTTGGAGTAATATCATCGGGTATGATAGCCGTTATGTCACAAAATATCGGAGCTGGAAGACCGGGGATAGCATATCAGGCAAGGCAACTTGGACTTATATTCAACGCATTGATAGGTATCGTAATGTCTGTCGTTCTTGCTACTTTTTCTGGTGGGATACTTAGAAGCGTAAGTATTGCTCCGGCTTTGCTTGAGCCGGCTGAAATATATCTTAGAATTGTTGGCGGCACATGTTTTTAAATGCACTGATTCCTATTTTCTCCAGTTATTTGAGAGTGTTTGGATATACAAAACATTCTTTGATAGGAACTGTTGTTGGAAATGTTCTCAATATAATACTTAATTCAGTATTTTTATTTGCATTCAACTGGGGTGTGATGGGAGTTGCTGTTGCCACGGTTATTTCGAGAGTTGTAAATCTTATTATTGTAGCCGGCATGGGGGCTGTACTTATAAAAGCAAAGCAGAGTCCTGAGCGAATTACATCAAGAAAGATATTTGCACAGATTGTTAAGATTGGTTTTCCTTCTGCGCTTGAAACAGCACTTTACAACATCGCAATGACATTTATAGTGCGTTTTATGAATCAGATGGATGTGGATGGAATGAATGTTACAGCGCGTTCATATGCGATACAGATTGCAAATTTCTCGTATTGCGTGGGAGCTGCCCTTGCTCAGGCAAATGCAATTATGACCGGCTGGAGAATTGGAGCAAAAGAGTTTGAGGAATGTAACAGGGGGACGAGAAAAGCTGCGATATATGGTGTCATCACAGCGACATGCTTTTCCGTGACCTTTGCATTTGCCGGACATTTTATCGTGCATATATTTACGGATGATATACAGATGATAAATCTTGTGGTAAAGTTGTTAATAGTAGATATATTTCTTGAACTTGGAAGGGTAACAAACCTTGTATATGGGCAGGCGTTAAAAACGAGCGGAGACGCATTTTTTCCGGTTATATTAGGTGCGATATTTATGTATTTGTTTGCAGTTGGCGGAACCTATTTTCTCGGAATACACATGGGACTTCTGGCTGTAGGAGCATATATTGCTATGGCAGGTGACGAATGTGCGAGAGCAGTGGGAATGGTACTTAGATGGAAGAGTGGAAAATGGAAGAGTAAAGGTCTTGTAGAAGTATAGGAGAGAGTATGTACTTTGAATTAAAGGAAAATAAACCACATGGTACAAAGGATGATCCGTTTAGTATATATCATATAAAAAATGAAGGACGATCATTTCAGATACCGGTTCATTGGCATGATGAACTGGAAATTATATATGTAAAAAGCGGTTTTTTGACTGTTAGTATATCAGGAGAAAATTATATTGGAACCCCCGGGGATGCTTTTGTAGTGTCGCCGGGTAATCTGCATTTTATGGGTTCACAGACTGATACAGTGGATTATTTTACTTTCCTTTTTCCGTTAAAATACATATCTTTTTGCATAAATGACATGTTGGATGATAAATTATTGGAGCCGTTAAAAAATGGTCATCTGATGATAAGTCCAAGAGTAAAAGATACAGCAAAAGAACTATGTGAGCAGTTGGTTGAAATATATGTGGCAAAAAATAAGAAAACTGAGTCCATAATAACTGCTCAGATAAAGACAAAAATAATTCTTTTACAGTTTATTCTTGAAATGTGGGAGAAGGGCTTTGTAATTGAAAATGATAAAAGCGGGAGAAATACGATAGAAAAAGAAATGATTTCATATATACAGCAGAATTTTATGGAAAAGATATCATTAAAAGAATTTAGTGAGCAGTTTCATCTTTCGGAAAAATATATATCGCGATATTTTAAGGAACATTTTCATATTACCCTTTCGCAATATATAACACATTTAAGGTTAGAGCATGCAAAACAGCTGTTACAAGATACGGATATTCCTGTTACAGAGATTGCAATGCAGAGTGGATATCAGAATGTAAACTATTTTATCAGAAGCTTCAAAAAAACATATGGAGTTTCTCCGTTAAAATATAGAAAAAAATAAGCCAGGTATATGGTTAGAAAGGAGAGGATATGCATATCTTACCGGTATTATGGATCTATATTTCAGAAAAATCATTTCCTGGGTACTAAGTGAGACGTTGGAGGCATCTCATGTAGTAAAATGTTCGGTTTTTACAACAGTCTGTTTCGTGTGTAATTCAATTTTAGGTGTAACTACCCAAGGCAAATTGTAGTAAAGACGATAGGAAAGTGTGGGGGATTTCGCCTGTGTCATGACACAGGCAGTGCTTGCTATTCTTGCTATTCTTGATTAGTTAAAGGTTTTTAACTTCCCTGATTTTTAAATAATACCGATCAATAATATCCTGCAATGTAATGGATTTCATTTTTTCATCTACCATATTTTGAATTTCATGATAGGTAGCCATTGGCGTAAAACTGATTTGTCTGATTCTTGGAGCAGTAGGAATTGCCAATATGTGGCTTGCAATTTTTTGCAGATGTAGGTGTGATGATTCTGGCTGTATTAAATGCGATTCGGGCGAGACCGCTCTTTATTTGCATGGTCTTATCGACAGAGAATACAGTCATATTTGTTTCACTGTTCCTACCGGGTATAATGCAACACATATCAAAAAGAAAAACAAAGAAGTTCGTTATGCAAACCCAGAGATTCTTGATATGGGGATTTGTGAAATCCCGTCAAGCAGCGGTAATTTGGTTAAAGTATATGACAAGGAAAGATGTATTTGTGATTTGATTAAAGATCGAAAGAAATATGAAATTCAGTTATATCAGACAGTAATCAAGGAATATATGTCCTCAAAGGAAAAGAATCTTTCAAGATTGATTGAGTATGCGGTTAAACTTGGAGTAAGGGATGAAGTGATGATGTATGTGGAGGTAATGGTATGATTCATACAGCGAAACAACTTAAAGACAAAGTAAAAAACATGTCCGGCGGGAATAGTGAAGTTGCGTAAGGTTAAAGAATATGAATTTAAATCAGGTGATATTATAAGCGTTAATCACGAGGGGGAAAGTGGCGAATTGTACATAAGTATTGGGCAATTAGGCGAGGATATGGTGTTCTACGAGAATACTTATGATGAGTTTGGTGAATTTGAAGTTGGGATACAGGAAACGGGAAGTTATCAGATTAAGTGTTTCGGAAAGCGTGCAAGTGGAAGAATTGAAATTAATTATATATCATTGAAATTATGATTCTTGATAATGTTGTAATCATATGGTACAATATCCGATAAATCGGAATATAATAGGGGAAGGATAATGTATCATGAACATTTATGAAAAAATCTTTGCAAGACTTGAAGAATTACATATGAGCCAGATTGAATTATCACGAAGAACCGGTATTGCAACCAGTACGATTAGTGACTGGCGTAAGAAAAAGATTAATCCACAGGCTGACAAGCTTATGTCTATTTGTAAGGCACTTGATATGTCTCTTGCGGAGTTACTTTGTGATGAGGAAGTAGTAGAGCGGACAATTGAACCAGACTTTATGGTTGATGGACAAAATATTATTGAACTACTCAGAACATTTGATTTTGAAACGAAAAGAAGAATACTTAGATATTTTGAATTAATCGAAATATGCAGAGAAATCAATCGAGAAAACAGCTCTCAAAAAATCAAGAGAAATGTCTCTGTTATTCAGGACATTGACGGCAATAATATTGTTATGATTAACGATATACGATTTAGGGGAAAACGTTCTGTAGATTGGAAAGATGTCAGGGAATACTTAAAAGAATACGTTGGCGAGTTTTATACTATTGCTGCAACAGGAGATGTTATTTTCATTGGTTCCGATCTTCCTAAGGAATACAGTGGATCAAAATATACCAATAGTATAAAGGGAACAAATGCAAAGGCAAAAGCAAATGCTGCGACTGGAATTCCTGAAATGATAGAGATAGCAGTAGGAAAGCATTTCAGAGAGAATCATGAGGATAAACATAAAAGAGATGCTAAAAATGGATGGTACAGATATGATTCAAGATTTGCACTCCCGGTTTATGACGACAAGGGCGAATTAGAAAGATATAATGTTTTTCATGCCTCTATGCTTATACGTCATTCAAATGATGGAAAGTTGTATTTGTATGATGTAATAGATATAAAAAAGAAACGAGCAACTCTCTCGGCGAATAAACGCTTACCAGACAAAAAACCCATTTCCTTTAGGGAAATATAATACTACAGGAAATGACAGATGTCAATCCGAATATTCGAAAATATTCTTGCATACAGAAGGACTAGAGATGGTTATGCTTTTACGGTGATAAAAATAGAAATTTCACAAAACTGTCCGCGAATGTTAATGCAAAGTAAAGTCACAAGAAAAGAACCTTGTTCAAGAATCTGGGAAATTGCCACAAACAAGTGAATTACATGACGTATGATCCACAACCTGATAAATTTATCTGCGTTGTGGAAGCTGGAAGTTTTAGGGAGATGTGAAGTATGTGGATATTTTATTCAATAGGTTCTTCCTTTTTTACGGGAATCACAGCGGTTTTGGCAAAATGTGGAATTAAGAAAACGGATTCGGATGTGGCAACAGCAATCCGGACAGTGGTGGTACTGTTGTTTTCATGCCCTTCAGAAAGGTGATATCAATAAGGTTGTACCCATTGATAAATCCAGTACTGTGCTTTCCATTCTTTTGGCACTTATATTCCTTCGTGAAGGGATTACAGGGACAAAAATAGTATCCGTATTGTTGATTGGAATCGAAGGGATTGATTCCAATCTCGGTACGGCAATCCGTACCACGGTAGTGCTGCTTTAGTGTTTATTACCGGAAAACAGAAAGAGATAAAGGCAATAGAGAAGAAAGAATTATGTTTTATCTGCCTGTCAGGACTGGCAACGGGAGCGTCATGGCTTTGTTATTATCGAGCATTACAAGAGGGACCGGCAAGTGTGGTAGTTCCAATTGATAAGCTTAGCATGTTAGTAACAATTGCATTTTCCTGGATTGTATTTCACGAAAAGCTGACAAAAAAGGCAGCGGCAGGTGTTTTGTTGATTACAGCAGGAACGGTTCTGCTGGCGATTATTTAAAATGAGCAAAACTCATGTTGCCGTATGGTTGAGGATTTCGCCCTTTTATGATATGCTTTTACATATTAGTAACTGTTCAGAGCCAACCTCCAAAATGCTACGCATTTCGGAGGTGTGGCGTATCCGCCAAATAAAATTTCAAAAACAGTCTAAAAAATGCAAGCATTTTATACCTTTTTTGAAATTTTGCTTGGCTCTGAACAGTTACACACATTATAGGTAAAAGCGAGGTGAGGGGTGTGCTGCACATAGGTATATGTGATGACAACCAAAAAGATATCAGTCGAGTTCAGGAACTGGCTGTCAGATTTTCAGAACAACACCCGGAAATGCCTATACAGATACAGGCTTACAGTTCACCATATGATTTATTGGATGATATAGAAAAAACAGGTGGGTTTGACCTGTATTTATTGGATGTCGTTATGCCACATATGACAGGTGTAACGTTGGCCAGACGGATTCGGGAGCGAAAAGAGAGAGCAGAAATTTTATTTCTGACTGTTTCTAAAGAATATGCCGTGGAAGCTTTTAGCGTAAAAGCCTCTGGATATTTGATAAAACCCGTGAACCAATCCGCTTTTGAGGATGCGGTACTTGACTGTATTCATCGATTGTCACCAGAAAATAATCCCTCTCTTTTGTTGAAGTCAAAAGAGGGAATTCACCGTATATCAATTTGCGAATTGGTGTGTGTTGAGAGTTTTAATCATAATCAGGTATGTACTTTGTCAGACGGTTCTATGTTAGAGGCATCAGCAACTTTGTCGGAATTGATGGAGGAACTAAAGAATTTTTCGGTCTTTGTCCGGCCGCATAGAGCGTATATTGTCAATATGGACTTTATCCGCCGGCTGACAGCCCGTGAGTTGTTGCTGACAGATGGGAAGAGAATTCCGATTTCTCAAAGTAGATATGGAGAAATAAAAAATAGTTATTTTACATATATGTCGCATGCATAAAATTTTATTATTTCACGCAGAAAAAGTGCTGTTTCACGAAAGAAAGCACTTTTTCTGTGTGGTTCTTTTAGTATTAATGTTAATTAGAAACTCTCAGATAGATGTTGACATTTATAGGAAAAATGGTGAACTGTATGAAAGGTTTCGGAAGAGGAGAAAAAGGAGAGATGAACTATGGAGATTAAATGTGACAATAAACGGAATTGTCCCTGTACATACGATTGTCCGCGTCACGGGAAATGTTGTGCCTGTGTAGCTCATCATCGTGATCACAATGAAGGCGTGCCGGGATGTTTCTTTTCGAAAGAAGCAGAAGCAACTTATGATCGCAGTATTAAAGCATTGGCGAAGGATCACGGTATCATTTAAAGAGCGGAACAAAGAGTTTCACAAAGAGTCTCAAAGGATAAAATTGCTTGACGGAAACCAATGGATAATATACAATAAGATTTATCCATTGGTATTTTTTATATAATCATTTGAGAAGCAGGAAAGGCACCCTGCGCTCCTTAGGGAACCTGATATGATGGATACGCCGCCCATCCAAGTGTTTATGTCATAGCATGATCTTGAAAAAGATTGTGCTTTTTTACGTTACAAGAATTTAGAATTCATATGAAGATACAGTTTATTACAGGTTAAGGAGAGAATATGTTAAATATTATAGAAATCAACAACTTTAACGCACCGGAACTGGACGTCTACGCACGTTATACGGAAGCACAGCTTCTGAATAAAGACCGCCCGGAAGATGGGCTTTTTATTGCAGAAAGTCCGAAAGTGATTGGACGGGCGTTGGATGCCGGATATATTCCAATATCTGTTTTGGTTGAAAAGAAGCAGATGGAAGAAAATGAAGAGACGCAGGAAGTTCTTGCAAGATTTGAGAATACAGGCACTTCTATTTTTACAGCAGAGTTTGCTGTCCTTACGCAATTGACAGGATTTAAGCTGACGAGAGGAATGCTTTGTGCATTGAAACGCCGACCACTGGAAGATTTCAGGAAACTTTGCGAGGGAAAGAACAGGATTGCCATTCTGGAAGACGTGATGAATCCAACGAATGTCGGAGCAATCTTTCGATCGGCAGCAGCGATGCATATTGATACAGTGTTACTGACTTCAGGATGCAGCAATCCATTGTATCGAAGAGCATCCAGAGTGAGTATGGGAACGGTGTTTCAGATTCCATGGACATTTATTCAGGATGATAAAGAACGCAGATGCGACAGGAAAGACATCTGGCCGGTTCAGGCGATCGAGAACTTGAAAGCACTTGGGTATAAGACAGCAGCACTTGCATTGACAGATGATTCCGTAAGTATTGACGATCCGCAACTTATGAGCGAAGAAAAACTGGCAGTGATTCTTGGAACCGAGGGGGACGGACTTATGCAGGAGACAATTAAAGCTTGCGATTATACTGTGAAGATTCCGATGTCACATGGTGTAGATTCTCTGAATGTGGCAGCAGCAAGTGCAGTGGCGTTCTGGCAGTTGAGAAAATAAAGATTTATCGTAGGGATTCTTTTTCAAGTTCGGACGAAATCAGATAGCGCTTATAAAGTTTCTTCTAACAGACAAACATTGAGGGATTGATGCAGGCTCCGGGTTCTGTATACAGGAAAGACTAAGAAAAACGAAAAGATTACTAAAAACAAAGCAATGCTCGGCAAACTCGCTGCCGCTTCAGACAGCTGCCTCGCATTGCTTTAACGTAACCTTCCGTTTTTCAAGTCTTTCCAAGCACACAGAACAGTCACCTGAATCAATCCCTCAATGTCTGTCTATCGGTAAGTTTTCAGCGCCATCTGATTTCTACTCTCTCGAAAGAAGAACTCTACTTGAGAAGCAGACGTACCGGATGTTCTATAGAATGATTCCCATTTCTTAAGCGTATTTACTTTAATAAAATTTAGCGTAGAAGACAATCCTTTTTCAGTAAACAGAAAACAGAAAATATGAACTTCGAGAAGTTTCATGTTAGAAGGATGGTACAGGGACGAAGACGAATGTGGAGCATGCTTGCTCATACTTGAAAAACAATGGATTGCGTTAAAGAAAGGATTGACAGCTGTCTGAGCGGCAGCGAGTTTGTCAATCCTTTCTTTGTTCTTAGCAGTCTGTTGTTTTTCCTAGTATGAACAGTATGCGTAACCCTGAGTAGGCGTTCCTGTACCATTCTTCTAACAAGCGACTTTCTAAAATAATATTTTCAGTTTTCGTTCGCACTCAAACAAGAATCCCTACGCTAAATCTTTATTTCCCGGCAATTTATAGAGGAAATTCCCTCATCATTTCCCCACAAAAAGAACAATGTCATATAAAATGTTACATTTTTCACAAAAGAAACCTTGCTGGTGTAAAGTTTTTGTAAAACAAGTGTCTTGTCACCTGTAAACGACAGTGTTATAATGGGCAAGAATAAATCAACAGAGCAATAGACATGAAAGTGTGTTACAGCAGAATTTTATGTCAGGAGAGAATAAGAGAGGTACGTGCTATGACGATCAGAGAAGAGATAGAACAGTTAAAGAAAGAAAAAAATGCCGTAATTCTGGCGCATTATTATGTAAGACCGGAAGTTCAGGAGATTGCAGATTATGTAGGAGATTCTTTCTATTTAAGCAAAGTTGCGGTTGGTCTGAAAGAGAAGACAATCGTATTCTGCGGTGTTTCATTCATGGGCGAGAGTGCAAAGATCCTGAATCCTGAGAAAACAGTGCTTATGCCGGATATGGCAGCAGATTGTCCAATGGCACATATGGCATCTGCGGAGACAATCGAGAAGATTCGTTCAGAGTATGATGATCTTGCAGTTGTCTGCTACATTAATTCAACAGCAGAACTGAAAAGACATTCTGATGTCTGTGTAACTTCATCCAATGCAGTGAAGATTGTAAAAGCACTTCCGAATAAAAATATTTTCTTTATACCGGATCGTAACCTTGCACATTATATTGCAGGATTGGTTCCGGAAAAGAACTTCATATATAATGAAGGCTTCTGTATCGTACACGAATACATGGAGGTTGAAGAGATTCAGGAAGCGAAAGCAGCACATCCGGAAGCAGAGGTTCTTTCTCATCCAGAATGTCCGGCAAAAGTTCTGGAACTTTCTGATTTTGTTGGAAGTACTTCAGAGATTATCGAGCAGGCAGGAAAATCAGATGCGAAAGAATTTATCATCTGTACAGAGAGTGGTGTTTTGTATGAACTTCAGAAGAGAAATCCTGAGAAGAAATTTTACTTTACAGAGACAACTCCAATCTGCAGAAATATGAAGAAGGTTACACTTGAGAAAGTGCTTCATGTATTAAAGACAGGCGAGAATGAAGTTTTTGTAGACGATAAGCTTCGTGAAGAATCTAAGAAACCGTTAGAGAGAATGTTAGAACTGGCCAAGTAAACAGAGGGAAGATAGGATTGACAGCAATCGAAGATCAAAGAAAAATAATGAGATCAAATCGACAGTCGCTGTCGGAATGGAGATATTTATTATGAAAATGGAAGCAGATGTAGTCATTGTCGGAACAGGTGTGGGAGGGCTTTTCAGCGCACTGAGTCTTCCGAGAGATCAGAAGATCATCATGATTACAAAGTCAGATTTAGAGAGCAGTGATTCATTCCTGGCTCAGGGAGGAATCTGCATGCTGCATGACAAAGATGACTATGACAGTTATTTTGAAGATACAATGAAAGCGGGACATTATGAGAACAGAAAAGAATCTGTTGATCTTATGATCCGCAGCTCAAGAGAGATCATTCATGACCTGATTGGCTATGGTGTAGATTTCCAAAAACAGGAGGCAGATGAGTCTGGAAATGAAGCCGCAGACAACGGTGGTGAAAAGGCAGAGATTCAGGATATTTATGCATTTACTCGTGAGGGAGCACATTCACGTCCGAGAATTCTGTTTCATGCAGATATTACAGGAAAAGAAATCACAAGTAAACTGCTTGCACAGGTAAAGCAGCTTTCTAATGTAACATTACTTGAATATACAACGATGACAGATATCATTGTGGAAAATGATGAATGTAAAGGAATCATTGCACAGGATAAAGATGGAAATGAATTCGAAATCCATACAGAGAATACAATCTGGGCAAGCGGTGGAATCGGTGGACGCTATAAGCATTCCACAAATTTCCCACATCTGACAGGAGATGCACTTACTATTTCCGAAAAACACGGAATCCGTTTAGAGCATTTAGATTATGTACAGATCCATCCAACAACATTGTATTCCAAGAAACCAGGAAGACGCTTTCTTATTTCAGAGTCTGTTCGTGGAGAAGGCGCGGTTCTTCTTAACAGCAAGAAAGAACGTTTCGTAAATGAGCTTCTTCCAAGAGATGTTGTGACTAAGGCAATCAGAGAAGAGATGGAAAAGGAAGGCACAGATCATGTCTGGCTGTCAATGGAAAAACTTGGAAAAGAAACCATCATGGGTCATTTCCCGAACATTTATCAGCATTGTCTGGAAGAGGGATATGATGTGACAAAAGAATGTATCCCGGTTGTTCCGGCACAGCATTATTTTATGGGTGGTGTCTGGGTAGATTCAGACAGTAAAACATCCATGGAACATTTATATGCAGTAGGAGAGACAAGCTGTAACGGTGTACATGGTGCGAACCGTCTGGCAAGTAACTCCCTTCTGGAAAGCCTTGTATTTGCAAAACGTGCAGCAAATAAAATCTCAGGTGTTGAGAACGAAGTAAAAGTGCGTGAACTGGCATAATAATAGTGATATAATATTAATCTATGCTGAAAAAATAAAAGTTAAGAGAAGAGTAGAGAAAGAATATAGAGACAGGGACAGGAGATATAAAGATGAATGAAATTACAATGACACTTCAGGCAGATCATTTGATCCTTGAAGCACTCAAAGAAGATATTTCAAGCGAAGACGTAACAACAAATTCAGTTATGAAAGATTATGTAAAAGGTGAAGTAGAACTGATCTGTAAGCAGGACGGTGTAATTGCCGGCCTGGAAGTTTACCGCAGAGTATTTGAACTGTTAGATGCAGATACAAAGACAGAACTTTACTGTAAAGACGGAGACGAAGTAAAGAACGGTCAGTTGATGGGAAAAGTAACAGGAGATATCCGCGTACTTCTTTCCGGTGAGCGTGTAGCACTGAACTACCTTCAGAGAATGAGTGGAATCGCAACTTATACACATTCCGTTGCAGGACTTCTTGAAGGAAGCAAAACAAAACTTCTCGACACAAGAAAAACAACACCGAATATGAGAATCTTCGAGAAATATGCAGTTCGTGTTGGTGGCGGTTACAACCACAGATATAATCTTTCTGATGGAGTACTCCTGAAAGACAATCACATCGGAGCTGCAGGAAGCGTAAAGAAAGCTGTCGAGATGGCAAAAGACTACGCACCATTTGTAAGAAAGATCGAAGTAGAAGTTGAGAATCTTGAGATGGTAAAAGAAGCAGTAGAAGCCGGAGCAGATATCATCATGCTTGATAATATGTCAACAGAAGAGATGCAGGAAGCAATCAAGATCATTGACGGAAGAGCGGAGACGGAGTGTTCCGGAAATGTAACAAAAGAGAACATCGGACGCCTGACAGCTCTTGGCGTAGACTATATTTCCAGTGGAGCCCTGACACATTCCGCTCCGATTCTTGATATCTCGATGAAAAACCTTCATGCTGTAGAGTAAAAGTGATATAATTGTTAAAGAACAATTATTAGTATGGATTTCAATTTAGAAAGGAAGAGGCATGATGACAGGACCAGAAAGAAGAACTGCCATTATAAATCAGATAAAGACAAGCTCAGCACCGGTGCCGGGAAAGGCATTGGCTGCACAGTATGAAGTAAGCCGTCAGGTGATCGTGCAGGATATCGCACTCATCCGTGCCGCAGGACATGACATTATATCTACAAACAGAGGATATATTTTGCACGAATCACATTTAGTAGAAAGAATCTTCAAAGTGAAACATACCGATGACCAGGTTGAAGATGAACTCTATACAATCGTAGACCTTGGTGGAAGAGTTCGTAATGTGATGGTGAATCACAGAGTCTACGGTCATATGGAAGCAGCACTCAATATTAATTCTAGACGAAATGCAGTAGAGTTCATAGATGATATCCGAAGCGGAAAGTCTACTCCGCTGAAAAATATCACATCCGATTATCATTATCATGTAGTAGAAGCGGATAGCGAAAAGACATTGGATATGATTCAAGAAGCACTGGAAGAAAAAGGATTTTTGCTGGAGCAAGAAGAGTGGGAGAAAGAGCTTTTTGCAAAATAAAGATTTATCGTAGAAATCATTTTTCGGATATGAGGACGAAAACTGAAAATATTATTTTAGAAAGTCGCTTGTTAGAAGGATGCTACAGGAACGCCGACTCAGGGTTACGCATACTGTTCATACTAGGAAAAACAACAGACTGCTAAAAGCAAAGAAAGCATTGACAAACTCGCTGCCGCTCAGACAGTTGTCAATCCTTTCTTTAACGCAATCCATTGTTTTTCAAGTATGAGCAAGCATGCTCCACATTCGTCTTCGTCCCTGTACCATCCTTCTAACATGAAACTTCTCGAAGTTCATATTTTCTGTTTTCTGTTTACTGAAAAAGGATTGTCTTCTACGCTAAATTTTATTAAAGTAAATACGCTTAAGAAATGGGAATCATTCTATAGAACATCCGGTACGTCTGCTTCTCAAGTAGAGTTCTTCTTTCGAGAGAGTAGAAATCAGATGGCGCTGAAAACTTACCGATAGACAGACATTGAGGGATTGATTCAGGTGACTGTTCTGTGTGCTTGGAAAGACTTGAAAAACGGAAGGTTACGTTAAAGCAATGCGAGGCAGCTGTCTGAAGCGGCAGCGAGTTTGCCGAGCATTGCTTTGTTTTTAGTAATCTTTTCGTTTTTCTTAGTCTTTCCTGTATACAGAACCCGGAGCCTGCATCAATCCCTCAATGTCTGTCTATTAGAAGAAACTTTATAAGCGCTATCTGATTTCGTCCGATTTTTGAAGAAGAATCTCTACGATAAATCTTTATTTCGTCCCCTATATCCCTTGACATCTCCCTTTTTATTCTGCAAAATAGTAAGAAGAGTCTTTCAAGATTCTACTTTATTATAGAAGAAAAAGAGGTCATTTATATGGAAGAAATCATACAGTTTTTAACTGGGATTTTGAATAGAGAGTTTATTCGTGCGGTGTTTAGTAACCCGCGAGTAAAGGATAATGTAGTTAAGGCAAAGCTTCGACCGACGGAACAGAAGGGGGAGCTTTTATTTCAGTTAGAGTCTTTCACAAAGACGCAGGCATTTCATAAGAATCTGACAGTGGAAGAGACGAAGGATGAGCTTGCGAAATTGTTGGAAGAGTTTCGTCAGGTTCAGGTTGAGACGGTGAGTGAGGATATCACGGTATTGATCAGTAAGAAAGGGAAAGCAACGATTAAGAGAAAGCGCAAGAAGGTGCAGGCGAAAGCTGCGGATCTGTCTCATAACAGGAAGAAAAAATATATTTTGGAAGAAGGGATTGTGGTTCCATTTCTTCAGGATCTTGGAGTTATGACACAGGATGGAAAGATTGTGCGGACGAAGATGGATAAGTTCCGTCAGATCAATCGTTTTCTGGAATTTGTTGAGGACATTCTGCCGCAGCTTGACAAGGACAAAGAGCTTACACTTCTGGACTTTGGATGTGGAAAATCATATCTTACATTTGCAATGTATTATTATTTACACGAGTTAAAAGGATATGATATTCGTATTATCGGATTAGATTTGAAGACAGATGTGATTCTGCATTGTAATGAACTGGCAAAGAAGTATGGATATGAGAAGTTGACATTCCTTGTTGGAGATATAGCGGATTATGAAGGTGTGGATCAGGTTGACATGGTTGTGACGCTTCATGCGTGTGATACAGCTACAGATTATGCACTTGCGAAAGCGGTTGGCTGGAATGCGAAAGTGATTTTGTCTGTTCCATGTTGTCAGCATGAGGTAAACAAGCAGCTTGAAAAGCAGAGAAATCTGCATTCAGGCAAGATGAAATCGAAGACGGAAGTTATGGGAGTTTCAGAAATGCTGGGAGATCAACTAGCTTCCATGGAAGAAGTGCTCGGACCAATTATGGATTATGGATTGTTGCGAGAGCGTTTTGCAGCACTTGTGACAGATGGACTTAGAGCAAAGCATCTGGAAAGCGAGGGATATGAAACTCAGGTATTAGAATTTATTGATATGGAGCATACGCCGAAGAATATTCTACTGCGTGCAGTGAAAAAGGGGAGTCCTGCAGCAAAGAGCAGAAAAGAGGCAGAGGATTGTGAAAGATTTTTGAAGATTCAGCCAACATTAGGTATGCTTCTGGCAGAGCAAAAGGGAGATAAATAATGAAAAAAAGGGTAATAAAGATTGCCGCACTGGTTGTTCTTTTTGCGGCTGTGCTGGTGATCAGTAATGTGATACTGAACCGTGGAAATGATGATCAGGTTGTGGATATGGGAGATGCCACGTTACCTAGAGTCTCATTTATGATGGGGGGACAGAAGATAAATGCGTTGTCTGGTTATGTAGATGATATGGATATTGCCGCAATGCGAGATACCATTACACCATTAGAGAGTGATGGTACACTGAAGATGCAGATTGAGAAAAATGATAACCAGATTCGTGAGATCAGTTATAGTGTATATTCTCTGGATGGAACAGAGACATATGATAAAGGAACTCTAAAGTCTGCAGAAAGCGAAGATGTTACATTAAAGCTGGGGAAATCATTTGGAGATAAAATTCAGGAGGCAGTACTTCAGGTTTCACTTGTGATCGGTGAGGAGAAAGAGGCAAGGAAAGTTAATTTCTATACCAGAATTGAGAAAGCAGATGATATTACAGCATCACAATGTCTTACATTTGCACAGAATTTTCATACGAAAGCATTTAATAAGACGGATGTAGATTCATTGAATATTTATCTGGAACCTGGAGATGAGAGTGATAATACAACTTATCAGACAGTCAATATCCATTCAGATATTTCTCATATTCAGTGGGGAACTATGCAGCCACAGTTGCTTGGTGATGTGCGTTGGAGTATAAAGGAAAGTAATAGTGTGTATACCTCTCTCCTTGCGAATTACAGAGTTTCCTGCGTGGATGATGCCAGTGAGAATGCAGTTTATGATATTAAAGAATTTTTTCGTGTGAGAATCGCAGGAACTACAATTTACCTGTTGGATTACAATCGTGATATGCAGGAAGTATTCAGTGAGAACAGAAGTGTGATCGATGAAAACGGAATTCTGCTCGGCGTTACACCTTCAGATGTTCCGTATGAGACAAATGAGAAAGAAACGATTGCAGCATTTGTGGAGTCCAGAAACCTTTGGATGTACAATAAGAGTTCGAATGAATTATTAAATATTTTCGGATTTGCAGATGCAGATACGACAGATGAAAGGAATCTGAATGATCAACATGCAGTTCGTATCATCAGTATGGACAACAGTGGTAATCTTGCATTTGCTGTGTATGGATATATGAATCGTGGCGAACACGAAGGAGAAGTCGGTGTCGGAATCTATTATTTTGATGTAGAGAGAAATCTGATCCAGGAGAAAGCATTTATACCAAGTAAGAAGTCCTATGCAATCGCAGCGGATGAGCTTGGCAAGATGGTTTATTATAATCATGCGGAAGAGCAGTTATATGTTTTAGCAGACGGAACTTTGTATCAGGTAGATCTGAAAAAGAATAAACAGACAACACTTGCAGAGAATCTTAAAGAAGGACAATATGCGGTTTCTGATGATGGACATCTGATGGCATATCAGTCAGAAGGAGATAAGAGTGGCGGAACAGTGATCCAGGTAATGAATCTAAGCAGTCTGGAGACGAATACTGTTGAGGCAGCAAGCGGAGAAAAAATTAGTCCACTTGGATTTGTTAATGGTGACTTTATTTATGGAAAAATGAAATCCGAGGACGCAGGAAAGAAAGCTTCCGGAGAATCGATCACTCCAATGTATGAATTGGAAATCCGTAATTCTAAGAACAAAAAAGTTGCCAGCTATTCCTTTGTTGATAAAGGCATTTATATTTCTGATATTTTAATTGATGATAATATGGTAACACTGAATCGTGTAGAGAAAAGCGGGGATATTTACAACGTTACTTCACAGGAGTTTATTACGAATAATGAGGAACGCAAAGATACGGCGATTAAAACAGAAGTATATACAACAGCACTGATGGAAAAACAGATGCGGATTACATTTGCAGAGGGAGCAGGAGATAAGAGCGTGAAAGTGATCCGGCCGAATCAGCTGGCATCAAAGAATGAACTTGAGATGGTTCTTGCTGATAACAGCGAAAGTGTGAAATACTATGTTTATGGTGTTGGTGAACTGGCAGGAATTTACGATAAAGCTTCTTATGCCATTCAGAAAGCACAGCAGATTTCAGGAGTTGTGATCTCTTCTGACCAGAAATATGTCTGGGAGAAAGGAAATCGAGATCTTGCGTATTCGATAGAGGATGTTGCTCTTTCGAAAGAAGGAGAAGAGACATCACTTGAAGCATGTGAGCGTTATATGAAGACATATGATGCTCAGAAAGTAGATCTGACAGGTTGTACGCTGGATCAGGTACTCTATGTGATCAATAGAGGATGTCCGGTGATTGCACTTACAAGTGCAGATCATGCAATTCTTCTGACAGGATATACGAAGAATGATATTACTTATATCGATCCTGAAAATGGAGAGTCACAGACAGTTTCCATCAGTGAGATGGAAGGAATGGTTTCCGGAAGCGGAAATACATTTATTGGTTATATCAAATAGAATATGTAACTGTTCAGAGCCAAGCAAAATTTCAAAAACAGGTATAAAATGCTTGCATTTTTAAAACTGTTTTTGAAATTTTATTTGGCGGATACGCCACACCGACGAAATGCGTAGCATTTTGGAGGTTGGCTCTGAACAGTTACTAGAAAATGGAATAAAAACGACAGGTTCTTCAATAGTTCAAATGAAGATCCTGTCGTTTTTAGGTTACATAAGAAAAATCTATAAAGCTTTTTTAAAGATAATTCCTCGATATTTGTTAAGTGCTCCGTAAAGAATCAGACCAAGCACACCGGCGGAAATCACTTCTCCGACACCAACTGTCAGCATCATGAAAGGAATCGGAAGTGGAACCATATAAGCGTATTTTAATACAAATGGAACCACGATGATGTTGGCAACAACCGGAGGAACAGGGGCAAGGAATTTGCTCTTGTTTCTTAAAGACCATGTAAAGATGGCACCAATCAGTGTTGCAAGGCTGCCGAAGATAATGTCAGGCAAGATCGCACCTCCAAGTGTGTTTCCGATGAGGCATCCTACAAATAATCCAGGGATTGCAGCCGGAGTAAATACCGGGAGGATCGTCAGTGCTTCCGCAAAACGGATCTGCACCTCTCCAAAAGCCAGTGATGCACCGACAACAGTCAGTACGACATAGATGGCAGCAATCATGGCTGCCTGTGCCAGGTAAAGCACTTTGTTACTTGAGTTTTTCATTATTCAGTTCTCCTTTAGTTTTGTTTTACGAGTGGAAGGTCACGAACACTCGATTCATTTTCGCGCAGCAATGAGTCAGGCGGCCATGATTGCATGGACATTTGACGAATGCCGCGGAAGGCATATACAGTAAGTATATGACCTTACGCCGGAAATCGGCGAAACCCTTGTAAGACCTTGTTTTTTCGGGTTTGGTAACGGGTGATAGTATAGCATGAAAAGCCGGGAAAAGCAACCTTAATGAAAAATTAAACTTAATTAAGAATTATAAAGCTACTGTAACCAAGCCGGATATGATAGACTATGAGTTGTGTAAAATATAATTCATGGAGAGGGAAAATGAGCAGAATATACAACGCCTTAATTGAACTTGTTGCAGCAGCAGTTTTTATAATTCCGCTTTGGGGTATATATGAGAAGTTTTTCTTTCAGAGCTGGAAACGAACGATGGTTTATATGATATTTGGATTTTATCTGACAGTAGTACTAGCATTAGTGGGATTCCCGAATATTACGATGCTGCAAATGGAGTTTACAGTGAATCTGATTCCGTTTATTTATATGTTGTCAGATCTTGTTAATGCGTGTTTAAATGTGCTTTTATTCGTTCCGTTTGGTTTCTTTTTACCAATGTTATGGAAAGAATTCAGAAGTATAAAACGTGTTGCCCTGGCAGGAATCGTTGCAACGTTTTTTATTGAAATTTCTCAACTTTTTACTGGCAGAGCAACTGATATAGATGATATCATTACAAATAACATCGGTACTTTGATCGGCTACTTTACTGTGCGTTTTGTAACCGAAAACTTTACAAAGCGAACTTTATCAGATTCAAAAATAAATGATTTTTATTTGATTTGTAGTTCAGTAGGTGTTATTATGTTTTTCTTACAGCCATTTGTCTCAACATGGTTATGGGGAATACTTTTACGATAAATCCGGATATCAGTTTCAATAAGGAGGAACTTATAAGTGGCTAAACATATTGATTAATGTGGTTAAATGTACCTACGGAGGTATTATTATGAACACATCAAATATCACAAATTATAAACCAAAAGATTTTGCTGAATTAATAGGTGTTTCTGTGAAAACATTACAGCGTTGGGACAGGGAAGGAATTCTAGAGGTAAATCGGACTCCAACTGATAGGCGTTATTATGCTTACGACCAATATCTTCAATTTAAAGGCATAAAACCAAAAAAATATACGCCAAGTAGTTATTTATGCAAGAGTTTCTACAAAGAATAGAAAGGGATGAAGAAATTGTTAAAGAGCTTCAAGACAGAAATCAATCCCACATCAGAGCAGAAAATCAGGATTCACAAGACCATAGGCACTTGCCGATATGTCTATAACTTCTACCTTTGTCACAATAAAGCCTTGTATGATAAAGGTGAATTTATGACTGGTAAGAGCTTTAGTGTATGGCTTAACAATGAATACATTCCAAATAATCCTGATAAAGCATGGATTAAGGAAGTGTATTCAAAAGCCGTGAAAAGATCCATTGAAGACGGATGTACTGCTTTTACAAGATTTTTTAAACATCAGAGTGATTTTCCTAAATTTAAAAAGAAAGGTAAATCAGATGTAAAAATGTATTTCGTTAGAAATAACCCAAAGGATTGCGTGTGTGAAAGGCATAGACTTAAGATTCCAACTTTGGGTTGGGTCCGCATCAAAGAGAAAGGATATATTCCAACAACAAAAGATGGATATGTAATCAAAAGCGGTACAGTTTCAATAAAAGCTGACAGATACTATGTTTCGGTTCTTGTAGAACTGCCGGATAACAAGACAGCTGATAATTCCAATGAAGGAATTGGCATTGACCTTGGATTAAAGGATTTCGCCACTGTTTCTAATGGTAAAACTTATAAGAACATTAACAAATCAGCAAAATTAAAGAAACTTGAAAAACAACTTATTCGAGAACAGAGAAGTCTTTCTCGAAAATATGAAAATTCACAGAAAGGAGAGTCCACTCAAAGAGCGAATATACAAAAACAAAAGCTCAAGGTACAGAAACTTCATCATAGGATAGATAATATCCGCACCGACTACATTAACAAAACAATCGCAGAGATAGTGAAAACCAAACCATCCTACATTACGATTGAAGATTTAAATGTAAAAGGCATGATGAAAAACAGACATCTTTCAAAAGCAGTTGCGTCACAGAAGTTTTATGAGTTTAGAATAAAACTTCAAGCTAAATGCACCGAAAATGGAATTGAACTTCGTGTGGCAGACAGATGGTATCCATCTTCTAAAACCTGCCATTGCTGCAAAAATATCAGGAAAGATTTAAAACTTTCAGATAGAATTTTTAAATGTGATTGTGGTTATATCGAAGACAGAGATCTCAATGCTGCACTCAATTTGAGAGATGCTATGACTTACAAAGTTGCATAAATAAACGCAAACGTAGGTATGTACCGAAGGCTATTTCGGGAATTTACGACTGTGGAGTGTACAAGAACTTGTGAGTAGATATGATTTCGGTTAATCCAAAGCATACACGATAAAGCAGTAAGTAGAACTCGTGAGGGTCTACATTATCTCGATGTGAGTATATTTAATCACATTTTGAGTGGCAGTGAGCGAACATGACATTACAGCAATTAACCTATTTAGTTACGGTTGCTGATTGTGGAAATATTACAGAGGCTGCAGAAAAGCTTTTTATTTCACAGCCGTCGCTTAGTGCAGCAATTCATAATCTTGAAAAAGAGATGGGAGTGACTGCATTTACAAGGTCTAACAAAGGCGTTACTGTTACAAGAGAAGGCGAAGAGCTATTGTCCTTTGCAAGGATGCTCTTAGAGCAGGCTGACAATATGAAAGAACATTTTGGAAATGGAGAGAGAAGAACACCAAAGTTTTCTGTGTCTTGCCAGCATTATTCGTTTGCGGTAAATGCTTTTGTTGATTTGATCAAAGAATATGATGCAGAACAGTATAGTTTTATTATAAGGGAGACACAGACGGGCGAGATCATTGAAGATGTGGCAAGCGGAAAAAGTGAGATTGGAGTTCTTTATCTTTCGGAACACAATGAAGATGTGATTCTGAAGCTGATAAAGAATAATCAGTTGAAATTTGAGGAAATGTTTGTTGCAGAACCGCATGTATTTATCTGTAAAGATCATCCACTGGCAGAAAAAGAAATGATTTCCATGGAAGATTTACGACCATATCCGTATCTTGTTTATGAACAGGGAAATAATAATTCGTTTTATTTTTCAGAGGAATTTATAAGCATGCTTGATTTCCCTAAGAGTATACAGGTGAGAGACAGGGCGACCTTATTTAACCTGGTGATCGGATTAAATGGATTTACAGTAAGCAGTGGTGTGATCGACCAGAAATTAAATGGAAGCAGTATTATAGCGAAGCCATTAGATGTTGATAAAACGATGAGGATCGGTATTATTAAAAAGAAGAATATTATTTTCAGTCGTTATGCGTCTTATTATGTAGATGCGCTGAGAAAGCATTTGTAAAAAATAAAGAGCAGGGATTTCGTCATAATGAAATCCCTGCTCCTTCTTTTACTAGCAGAAGAATTCTTTTGCAGCTCGTACCAGATACTCAGTATCTTTCACACCTGCAGTCTCATAAGGGGAATGCATTGCCAACTGCGGAAGTCCGATGTCAACGGTATTGAGCGCAACCTGAGAGTTGGAAATATTTCCAAGGGTAGAGCCACCGGCCATATCAGAACGGTTTGTAAATGTCTGAACCGGAACATCTGCCCGCTTACATAGGTCGCGGAACATGGCAGCAGATACGGCGTCCGTACAGTACTTCTGGTTTGCATTGAATTTCAACACGATTCCTTCGTTCAGGTAAGGACGGTTTGTCGGATCTGCTTTTTCTGTATAGTTTGGATGAACCGCATGAGCATTATCCGCAGAGATCATAAAGCTGTCTGCAAGATGGACACGATAATCTTCTCCATCATATCCAAGTGCTTCGTGAACACGGATCAGTGTGTCAAAAAGGAACGTGGATGCGGCGCCCTGTTTCGTACCGCTTCCAACTTCTTCATTATCCAGAACACAGTGTACAGCCATACATTCTTTTTTCTCACCGGAAAGAAAACCTTGAAGTGATGCGAAGGCACACTGCAGGTCATCAAGTCTGCCACTGGAAATGAATTCTTCAGAAGCCCCCCAGATGGAACCTTCCTGTCGGTTATAAAGGAATAGATCATGTCCAAGGATTTCATCTTTTTCTACCCCGGCAGCTTCAGCAATCTGTTCCATAAAAGTTCCTTTAGGAGAACCACAGCCATAAAGTGGGAGAAGATCTTTTTGTGCGTTGTAGTTGTAACCGCTATTGATCTCACGGTTCATGTGAATCGCGAGATTCGGGATCATAACAAGATCCCGGTCAATATTGACGAGTTTGCTCGCGAATTGTCCGTTTGTCTTATCTTTTATTATAACGCGTCCGGCAACAGAGAGCGGACGGTCAAACCAGGGTGCACAGAGCATGCCACCATATTTTTCTACATTTAATTTCACATAATGTTTTTCTACTTCGATCTCCGGATTCTCTTTGATCTTAAAGGTCGGAGAATCACTATGACTTGTCAGAATGTGCATCTTATCAATACCATTTTCCGGAATTGTAAACGCAATCAGGGAAGAGTCATTTCGTGTAACAAAATAGTGTTTGCCGCATTCTATATTCCAACGCTGATTTTCCTTTAGTTCAGTAAAATCAACTGCAAGAAGCTCTGATTTCATCTGTTGAACTGCATGAAACGCTGTGGGACTCTTTTGAAGAAATTTTAATAGTTCTTGAGAAACTGAATTGTTCATAGATATTTCCTTCTTTCAAATTGTTTTAAAAATCTTTTTTTGCTGATATATTTACTTTTTAGGATAGGGCAAATCAGAGAGAAATACAAGGAGAAAAAGCATAATAAAAACTTTTTATTTAAGAAGAATTTCACAACATACTGTTTAAAAATGTGCTATAATCTAACTTGGAATGTCAGAGATTCCATTGGAGGAGTACGAATGAAAAAAATATCTTTGAAAATAAAATTAACACTAAAATATACAGGGTGCATATTCGTGGCAACAGGCATTGCGTTGTTTCTTGCTACAATGATAAATGGAACAGATGCGCAGACAGCAAAAACGATGGCGAAGGTGGTACTTCCAATCGTTTTCATTGCATCTCTTGCAATTGGGTACTTTCTGGTAAGAGAGGCTCTGAAACGGACTGCAGACCTGGCAGAGTCAGCGGCGGAAATCTGTAGAACAAAAGATTTCTCCAGACAGTTGGAACTGGAAGAATCTGATGCGGAATTGGAGAGACTGCAGCTGACATTGAATGAATTACTTGAGGATGTGCGCGAGGAGGGACATTTTGCAGAAAATGTTGTACAGGAGATGTGGATGCCGGTCAGTGTGATCCTTACACGAAGCGCATGGTGCCTTGGCGACTGGCGACTGTCCCAGCGTCAGCGTTGGCAGATTGAACTGGTGCAGAAGAAGGCACAGATTCTTTCAGATTTTATTCAGGAAGTCTCATTTTTTGCAAAGGCAGATCAGGGATGCCAGCCGGCTTATAAAAAACGCATGAATATCAGTGAACTGACAACAGGAATTATAGAAGGTCAGATCAGCAGACTTCAGGAAGCAGATGAACCGGTACAGATAGAATATGAGATTGAACCGGAGATTTACGCAGAAGTGGATGAGAACTGTTATCGTAAGATGTTGTTAAATCTGCTGGAGAATTCCATTGATTATAGCCGGGAGATTGGACTGATCAAAGTTGTTGTTGAAAGCAAAGGCAGTGAATTTACCTGTAAGATTGCAGATGCGGGAATTGGAATTTCGGAGACGGATCTGCCACATGTATGGGATCGGTTTTTCAGAGGAGATCCTTTAGGTGCCGGAGAAGGTCATTTTGGACTGGGACTTTCTGTTGTAAAATGGATTGCTGAAGTACACGATGGATGGGTGGATGCAGAAAGTATCCTGGGATCCGGAAGCTGCTTTACAGTGGGGATGCCGTGTGAACCGAAGCCAGAGGCAGAAGTAGAAGAAGTGTCAGAGGAAGAGAAGACAGTTGATGCGCTGTTAGAAGGAATTAATGGAACAGACGAAACAGAAGAGGAGACGGATGCAGATCTGGCTACAGAAGCAGAAGGAGCAGTTGAGACAGATGCAACTACAGAAGAAGCTGAGACAGAAGGAGTTACAGAAATAAATGCGGCGACTGAAACAGAGGCAGTGACCGAAAACAGAGATAGCTCAGAAGAGTCCGAAGCTTTGGGTGAGACAATCGCGATGCCTGTGATTACAGAGGACACAGAGGAACAGTCATCAGAGAATTTTGTGCCGGATGCAGAGAAAGATGAAACCGATGTAAAGAGTGAAAATTCGTTCAGGAAAATCAAAATTTGTTTATCAAAAATCAAAAGCTTTCTTGAGGAAGAAGATGACGAAGAAGATTCAGACGAAGAAGCTTCAAATGAATGCGAAGTGATTCCATTTAAAAGCAAAGAGGATTCAGACGAAAAATAAAGAGGAGGACTTCTGACGTGAAAGACGTAGCAACAATGAAGGTGGAATTAAAGAAACTTATTGATACAGCTGCAGGAAGAGTTCCGGCAGATCTGGTGATCAAAAATTGTAAGATTGTAAACGTATTTTCAGGAAAGATCCAGGAAGGAGACATTGCATTTTCAGGTAATCAGATTGCAGGTATCGGTGAGTATGAAGGCGTGAAAGTGATTGATGCAGAAGGAAGATATGCAGCGCCAGGATTTATCGACAGCCATATCCATATTGAATCTTCTTATGTAAGTCCTGAAGAGATTGGACGCCTGTTAGTTCCACATGGAGGAACAACAATTATGGCAGACCCACATGAGATCGTAAATGTATGTGGAATCGCTGGTCTGGACTATATGATGAAAGCAGCTGAGAACACAGTGCTTGATGTAAAATATGAGCTTCCATCCTGTGTACCGGCTACACCATTCGAGCACTCAGGTGCGGTGATCGATGCAGAAGCAATGAAAGAGCCAATCACAAGAGAAGGAATTGCCGGACTTGGTGAGTTCATGAATTTCCCGGGTGTGATCAATGCAGCAGACAGTGATCTGGATAAGATCATTGTAGCAAAACAGGAAGGCAAATTTATTGATGGACATGGACCTGGAATCACAGGAAAAGAGCTGAATGCATATGCCGCTGCAAGAATCGCAGCTGATCATGAATGTTCTACCGTAGAAGAGATGAGTGATCGATTGGAGAGAGGAATGTACATTTTGCTTCGTCAGGGTTCAGCATGCCATAACCTTCGAACACTGCTTAAAGGTGTGACAGCAGAGAACAGCAGAAGATGCCTGCTCTGTTCTGATGACCGTCAGCCGAAGACAATCCTTCACGAAGGACATCTTGATAATCATCTGCGTATCTGTGTAGAGGAAGGTCTTGATCCTGTGACAGCAATTCGTATGGCAACACTTAACGCAGCAGAATGCTTTGACCTGAAAGACAGAGGAGCAATTGCACCGGGATATCGTGGGGATGTTGTTCTTCTGGATGATCTGAAAGATTTCCATGTAAACCGTGTATTTATAGAAGGTGCCCTGGTAGCAGAAGAAGGAAAATATCTGCCGGAGATCAAAAAATGTGATATCTCTTCCGTTAAGGGAAGTGTGATCGTAAAAGATTTCTCCAAAGAGAAATTTAAAATGAACCTGAAATCAAACAAAGTAAATGTAATCAAGATTCTTCCGGGTGGAGTTGTAACAGCGAAAGATACAGCAGAGATTGAGTTGGATGCAAATGGAGAGTTCGTAAGAAATCCAGAAGTTGATCTTGTAAAAGTAGCTGTTGTTGAGCGTCATCAGGGAACAGGAAATGTAGCTTGTGGATTCCTGAAAGGATATGGAATCAAAGAAGGTGCTGTAGCACTTTCAGTAGCTCACGATTCTCATAACATCATTGTTGTTGGAGTTAATGATGAAGAGATGGAATTTGCCGTGAACAGTCTGATCGAGCAGGAAGGTGGTATTGTTCTTGTGAAGGAAGGAAAAGTGATCGAGAGCATGCCAATGCCGATTGCCGGACTGATGAGTGATCAGAGCGGAGAATGGGTAGATCAGAAACTGACAGATATTCACGAGAAAGCATATGAAGAACTTGGAATCTGTGGAGATGTGGAGCCGGTAATGACACTGTGCTTTATGTCACTTGCAGTAATTCCGGAGATTAAGCTGACAGATATGGGAATGTTTGATGTGACAACATTTTCATTCATTCCTGTAGAAGTTGAATAATAAAAGAAGTTAAAAATCAAAGAAAACACCATTGACGTACTGCGTGTATTTTGTTATACTTTAATAGTTAAATAAATACGGCGCAGTAGCCAAGCGGTAAGGCGTGGGTCTGCAACACCCTGATTCACCGGTTCAAATCCGGTCTGCGCCTCTGAAGAACCTGAAACTGATTTGTTTCAGGTTCTTTTTTGAGCAGCTACGCCAACAATCTCAGAGATAGAAAAAACTCATGTGAGTTCGTTAGAAGAGATTCACATGAGTTTTTCTTTAAAACAGTCCTTATTTATTTTCCCAGTTCTTCTTATAAATCAAATACAGCGGAAGTCCGACAAAGATCATACCACCGAGCATATTTCCAAGTGTAACCGGAATAAAGTTTGCAAGGCTGTGAAGTGGTGTCAGTGTCGCAATCTGTTCAGCTGTAATTCCGTAAGCTTCTTCTGCTTTCGCAACATAAGCCGGATTAAGTGAAGCAAGGATACCAGCCGGGATATAGAACATATTGGCAACGCAGTGTTCGAATCCGCCGACTACGAAGGCACAGATTGGGAAGAAAATTGCCCATACCTTACCGGCAATATCTCTTGCGGAAGTAGCCATCAGTACTGCAAGACATACCAGAATGTTACATAAGATTCCGGAAGTGATTCCCTGCAGTGGTGAAATTGCAATTTTTCCAACAGCAACTTTGATTGTATAAGCACCGAGAAGCCCACCTGAGTAGTTCAGGTTTCCACTGTATACAATAAGCAGATCCACGCAAAGAGCACCGACCAGGTTACTGAAAAATACGATGAAAAGATCTCGGAATAATCCGCCCCATGTGACACGCTTGTCAAATACATCCATGATGATCAGACAGTTTCCGGTGAAAAGTTCGCCGCCGAGAAATACGATGAGCATCAGTCCGACAGGGAAGATACATCCGGCAAGAGCTCTTGCTACGCCAACATTTTCTACTGCGTGCGCTGCTGTGCTGCTTGTAGCACCACCGAAAGCGATAAACGCGCCAGCCATGATGCCGAGCAGAATCATTTTTCCAAGTGGAAGACGGGTTTTGTTCTCGCAGGCCTTGATACTCAGATCAATGACTTCTGCGGGAGTGTTAAAATGATTGTCCATGATATAACTCCTTATTCTTTTGTAATTCGGCAGCTCTCTTGCTTTGAATGGTAACACAGTAAGAGAACTGCCGTTGTTATATTGCTATTCGTCAAGAATTTAACGAGAATATTTTATACTAGAAAATATTGGATTTCAAGAGTGGAAAGGTATGTTTGTAGATAGATACAATAACAGGTATTACTGTTCACAAGCTCCTTGCAAAAAGTAACGCAGTTTATCTGAAAAAAGCATTTTCGGAGCAGAAGAACGGCACAATCTCGTAGTTTTATCTTATGGGAGCATATCACACAGTGATCTCTCTTTTTTAATTTGGTGAATGAATATTTCCAATCAGGTTTAACCGAGTTCCAACACATACAGAAACTGTGCAGGCAATAGGAACATCATCTTCAGATATAAAGTTTGTTACAAGAAGTAAAGTGTCTTCTTCAGATAATTGTAAAAGCTCAGTTAAGGTTTGCTTTGTAATTAAAGATAAAGAATCAAGAGCCTCATTTTCATAAATTCGTATGAAAAAAGACTGTACTAAGGTTGGTGGGATTTCTTTCATCTGAAACAAACCAGGGTAAATGGTATTGTATTCAGTTTTTATTGCATCACAAGAAAAAGCGATGATTGTTTCATCAACACTTTCTAGAGAAGACGAAATAGTAATATTATAATCATATGTTATACATAAAAAATTATGAATAATATTGCTCATAATTGTTGGTAAGAAATTTTGAGCTTCAGCTTTATAAGAATGGTCTTTTAACAGACTATCTGCTTCGGGAAAACTGAAATAACACAATGTCCGATTTATTTTTTGGGGACAAACAAAATAACCTTTTCCACGATGACTATAGATCATTCCCTTGTCGATCAGTTTCTGCAAACCATTACGAAGTGTAATTCGGTTTACATTTAACGATGTGGAAAGTTCTCTTTCAGTTGGAAGTTTGTCATGTGGTTTTAATTGATGTTCATTGATATATTGTAAAACAAATTCTTCAATTTCATCTGTTAGAAGCTGATAAATTTTAGGCATAATTGTTGTAAATCCTCTCTAAAAAATTATATAACAACCTGTGCATTTACTTGATAAATACCGTTTTTGAAAATGCCATCCGTATAATATTTGCTGAATTCAGGCCGTACAAGAACTTCCGTATATTCGACAACCTGGTTATCAATCAGCGAGGATGTAATATCAACGTAAATAACAGAAGTATCATTTTCCAAATTAAGAAAACGTGCGTCCGTGTTATGAACTTTTGTTGTAGAAAAAGCATGGCTAATATCTTGAATCTTTATATTATTGGTTCGAAAAAGATCATACAAAGAGTAAATCTGAAAATCAATATTTTCAATATCAGGGATACTGTCATGTAAAATATAAGTATTTTCAATAGATATAGGCTGTTCATTTCCGAGACGAAGTCGAAGCACTTCAAAAATCTCCGTATCTTCTGATACATCGAAAATCTTTGAAAATTTGTAACCGGCTTTTCGAGTCATTGTATTTAAAATTTTACTGGAAGGGTCATAGCCGGCTTTCTTTAGCAACTCACTCATACCTTTAAAATGCTTGGAAGAATCATCAATATCTTTTAGCATAATGTAAGTTCCCTTTCCATGATATTTTTTTAAAATGCCTTCAGTACACAGCTGTTCAATTGCTGAGCGAACTAAGGAACGGCTTACATCAAAAGATTTTGCTAATTCACGCTCAGAAGGAAGAGCAAGACCAAAAACATATTCATTGCTGTTGATTTTTTCTCGTATAATTTCTGCAAGTTGTTGGTATGAAAGATCCATAGTTATATCTCCTAAAATAACAGAATTACTAGACACGGTGTGGCGCAAAAAGTAACAAATAAGGTTTTCTAAGCTTATTATACCAAACAAAAATAGAAAAAGAAACCTAAAAAGCAAAAACTTGTATAATAAAAAATAAAAGTGGTTGACATAACAAAAATAGAGTGGTATATTAAAAATGCGAAGTGGTTACAACACTAAGCTATGCGCATAAAGTTAAAATTATTATTTTGATTATGGAGGAACCAGAACATGTACGGATATGAAGACAAAACTTACAATGAAGTATTAACTCAGGCAGTAAACAATATTGAAGAAATCAATCAGGCAGTAGATGCTATTTGTGAGAAGGGATATAAGAACCTTTATCTTGTGGGAACTGGTGGAACTTATGCGATGGCAAGCCCATTATCTTATCTCATTAAGACAAATTCAACAATTCCGTGGTATTATGAAATTGCAGCAGAACTAGTTACAGCCAAACCAAAACAACTCACAAAAGATTCTGTTGTAATTACAGCATCTCTTTCAGGAACAACAGTAGAGACAATCAATGCAGCAAAATATGCAAAAGAAGTTGGTGCAACAGTAATCGCTCTTGTAGGTGAAAAGGAATGCCCACTTGCTGAGTATGCCGATTATGTGTTCGAAAACAGAACAGCATCCAATGATAATCTTGTTGAAGAGATTTATATTCAGTATTTTGCACTTGGTGCAAGATTCATGAAAAACAACGGAGAATTCCCTGAGTATGAGAAGTTTATTGATGCTCTGAAACAGATGCCGGAAGTACTTCAGAAAGTAAGAGAAGATAATGACGAGCGTGCTCTTGCATTTGCAGAGAAACATAAAGATACAAAATTCCATATGTGTGTAGGAGCTGGAAACACATGGGGAGAAACATATTGCTTCGCAATGTGCGTACTTGAAGAGATGCAGTGGATTGCAACAAAATCTATCCATGCAGCTGAGTTCTTCCATGGAACAGTGGAAATGACTGAAAAAGATATGAGCTTTATGCTTTTCAAAGGTGAAGATGAGACAAGACCATTACTTGATCGTGTTGAAAAATTTGTAAGAAAGTATTCAGATGTAGTTCAGGTATGGGATACAAAGGATTATGAACTTAAAGGAGTTGATCCAAGCGTAAGAGGACTTGTTTCACCACTCGTTATGGCTGCACAGCTTGAAAGAGTTAGCGCACATTTTGAGCATGTAAGAAATCATAGTCTGGAAATCAGAAGATATTACAGAACAGTAGAGTACTAAAATTAAGATGAAATAAGGAAGTGGAATAGTATGAGGAAATTATTAGTAGCAACTCATGGAAGATTTGCATCAGGGATTATGGAGACATTCAAATTAATCATGGGTGAAAATGAAGATATTTCAGAAATCAGTGCATATGTTGAACCAGGGTTTGATATGCAGAAAGAAGCAGAAAAGAAAATTCATGAATTGAATGAAGAAGATGAACTGATTATTGTTGCAGATATTATGGGTGGCAGTATCGCTAATACGTTTTCCTCATACATTCAATCTGAGAAGATACATATTATAACAGGGTTGAATCTTCCTTTACTGATTGGCTTGGCACAGGATTTGGATTCGGATGTTTCAACAGATGAATTGATAGAAAATGCAATTCAGATGGGAAGAGAAGGAATTGTGGATCTGAAAAAAATGATTGAAGAAAATAGCGATATAGAGGAGGATTTCTAATGATTAAATTATTAAGAGTAGATGAGAGATTGATACATGGACAGGTTGCTTTTGCATGGACAAATTCATTGAAAGCAGATTGTATTCTGATAGTAAATGATGCAGTGGCAGCAGATAAACTCCGTAGCACTTCATTGAAAATGGCTGCTCCGGCGGGCGTGAAGTTTGTTGTAAAAACACTGAAAGATGCGATTCCGTTGTTGAATGGAACAAAGACAGATAAATATAAGCTGTTTCTGATTGTTGATAATACATCAGATGCATTAGAACTAGTGAAAAATGTAAAAGATGTTGATCACGTTAATCTTGGTAATATGAAACTGACAAGTGAAAGAACAATGATCACTCCGTCTCTTGCAGTATCTGAAAAAGAGAAAGAACAGATTCATGAGATGGTTGCGGCAGGTGCAGAAGTTGAATGTAGAGCTGTTCCTACAGATAAAAAAGTCATGGCAGAAAGTTTAATCTAAACCGTTATAGTAGTAAGAAGGAGGGAATATCATGTTAATACCGGCAATTCTTGTGTCTATTGTCGCTCTTCTTGCGGCAATGGATGAGCAGTTGTTTGGAGCATCTATGATGGCTAGACCGTTGTTTACAGGTCCAATTATAGGTCTGATTATGGGAGATCTTCAAACAGGTGTAATTATTGGAGCAACATTGGAATCAATGTTCATGGGATCTATTATGGTTGGAAGTGCTGTTCCACCGGAAGTATATGCTTCTAGTATTTTAAGTATTGCAATTGCAATTCAGACAGGAGCTGGAGCTGGAACAGCTGTAGCACTTGCGTTACCACTGTCTGTATTCCTGCAGCTGTGGAGAAACTTCTGTTATGCGATTCCTGGAAGTTGGGCAGGAAAACAGATTGAAAAAGCACTCGATGAGAGAAATCTGAAAAAAGCGAATCTGTTACATTTAACAGTAGTACCACTGTCAATTGGAATCCCTTCAGCACTTTTGGTTTTCATCGCATTATTCTTCGGTGCTGATGGAATTAATAGTGTACTGAATATGATTCCTGAGGTGGTACTGAATGGATTTAATGTTGCAGTAGGAGTACTTTCTTGTGTAGGACTTGCGCTTTTGATTAAAATTATGTCTAACAACAAAATACTTCCATACCTTTTCCTCGGATTTGTAGCAGTTATGTACCTTGGAATGGATGTGATTGGTGTTGCAGTTGTAGGATTATGTATCGCATTTCTTGCAGTAAATAATATGCAATTTGAAGAGGAGGATGATTTCTGATGGAAGAAAATAAAAGAACAGAATTAGACAAAATAAATGAAAAAAAGGAAATCATGACTCCTAAGGATTATAGAAGTATTTTCTGGAGATCATTTACGATTCAGGGATCATGGTCTTTTGATAAAATGATGGCGTATGGATATATGTATGCAATTGAAAAGCCATTGCGTAAAATATATCCAAATGATGATGATTTTTATGCAGCGTTGAAAAGACATACAGAAACATTCAATGTAACTCCACATGTTTCTCCGTTCCTTATGACACTTGGTGTGGCAATGGAAGAAGAAAATGCAAAATCAGATACTTTTGATACATCTTCTATTAATAATGTAAAGGTTGGTCTGATGGGACCTATGTCTGGAATAGGAGATTCCTTCTTTTGGGGAACATTTAGAGTAATTGCCGCAGGAATTGGAATTGGACTTGCAAAAAGCGGAAACATTCTTGGCGCAGTGATTTACTTCCTGTTATATACAGCAATTCATTTTATTACGAAAATTCTTGGTGGAAAGTATGGATATAAGATGGGAACAAAATTCCTTGAGAATTCAGAAGAAAATCATTTGATGGACAAGCTTTCCATGGGGGCATCCATTCTTGGTATGACAGTAATAGGTGCAATGATAGGAACGATGGTCTCGTTACAAACAACCCTAAGTTTTACATTGGCAGGAACTGAAACAACATTACAATCAATTTTCGATCAGATTTTCCCGGGAATTCTTCCGTTAGGAGCTACATTCCTTTGTGTAGCCCTGTTTAATAAAAATGTTAAGACCATTTATATTATACTTGGCATATTTGTCTTATGCATTTTAGGATGTGCAATTGGAATCTTCTAAAGTAATTGTTATCTTTGATGTAGATGGCACAATCAATCAGACAGAAGTATATGCAGTAAAGGCATATAGAAAAGCCTTGGAAGAAGTAGGAAAAACTGGGTTTTCGGATAAAGAATTTATAGAACGGATCGGGGCTCCATTTGAGCAGGATGTAAGATATTTCTTTGGAGAGAATCAATCTGAACAAGTGGAGATATTCAAAACATTAATTCAGAAATATTGGATTGATGGAATGAAAGAGTCAGCAAAAACATTTGAAGGAATCCATCAAATGTTAGAAGAGTTAAAAGAAAAAGGATATAAGTTGGCAATCTGTTCTAATGCATCAAAATGGGAGTTAGATGTTATTTTAAGAAAATTAGAAGTAAATGATTATTTTGATGTGATCCAGGGGGTTACAGAAAAAAATAACAAAAAGTATAGTCTGGAAGAACTATTACTGAGAGAAAAGCCAGAACTTGCAGTTATGGTAGGTGATCGAAGTTATGATAAAGAGGCTGCCAGATATAATCAGATTCCATTTGTTGGTTGTAAGTATGGATACGGAAAACCAGAAGAATTAAGTGATTGTAAATATAGTGTCGAGACAGCATTAGAGCTGTCGAGAATAATTGATGAAATTATTTCAGCAAGGGGAGGAGCGGATTAGTCCGAACCTCCTTTTTTAAATGGTAAAATGTGAAGAAGAAACCTTATAAAGTGTTGCAGAGGAGACAAATATGAGTGAATTTATAGAAAGTATACAGATGTGGATAAATCATTTGTCTGTGAACTCGATAATTATTTTCATAATGATGATCTTTATGCTTATCGGAGCAGTTGATAGAATCCAGGGAAACCGATGGGGATATGGACAACAATTCGAGGAAGGATTTCATGCAATAGGACCGATGATGCTGGCAATGGCAGGGGTAATTGCGGCAGCACCAGTCTTAGCAATAGTGCTAAAACCAATTGTTGTACCTATATATCAGCTGATAGGAGCTGATGCATCTATGTTTGCGGGAACCTTACTTGCAAGTGATACAGGGGGATATCCTTTGGCAATGGAACTTGCAGGGAATAATGCGGTAGGAAACTTCTCAGGGTTATTAGTAGCAAATATGTTAGGGGCAACGTTAGTTTTTACTTTGCCAGTAGGAATGTCCTTGATGAAAGAAAAAGATTATCCTTATCTTGGTGCAGGTGTTTTGGCAGGAATAATAACAATACCCATCGGATGTTTGGTCGGAGGAATTGTAATGAATTTTACGTCTTATAAGATGAGTCTTTTATCGATCATTAGGAATATGCTTCCGGTAATTTTGATGGCAGCGCTGATTGTAATTGGTCTTTGGAACTGGCCAGAAAAAATGCTGAAAGGATTTCAAAAATTTGGAACAGGTTTGAAGATATTAATTACAATTTTTATAGCAATTGCAGTGTTTGAATATCAAACAGGAATTCATTTTCCTCTGTTTCGGGTTATGGTAGAAGAAGATTCTAATGGTACAATCCCACTTGAAAATTCTTTTTTAATTTGTGGACAGATTGGAACTATTTTAATAGGTGCTTTTCCAATGGTGAAATGGATGACAAAAACATTTGGAAGTATTTTATCAAAAGTAGGAAAAACATTTGGAATGAATGAAGTAGGTTCAGCAGGGTTAATAGCAACTTTGGCAAACAATATAGCAATGTTTAATATGATTGGTGATATGAATGAAAAGTCAAAAATCATAAATATTGCATTTGCTGTTTCAGCATCATTTACGTTTGGAGATCACCTTGCTTTTACAGCAGGAGTTAATCCAAAGATGATTGTTCCGGTGATCGTTGGAAAACTTACAGCAGGATGTACCGCTTTTTTATTAGCTTCGGCTTTGACATCTAAGTTACTTGTAAAAATTCAAATAAAAAAGTGAAAAAAGAAGTGCTAGTTATGATTATGAAAAATGCTTGAATGAAAAGAAAGGACGGATCCAATGGGAGGAGGATTCGTCCTTTTTTGAACTATGGAAGGAGAGCTGTGTAGACAATGTTGTAAGCAAAAATATTTCATATTCAAATCTTAAGACACATTCTTATAATTCCTAAAATCAGCAAATGTACTGGATAAAAAAGATAATTAAACCACTTATTTTGTTTTCCGCGTTCTCCATTATAAGTAAGTGTCAGACCAAATCCAAGCAAAGCCCACGGTTCTTTAAACATAGAAAGATAGGAAAATGGAATCGCAAGTGCCTGTCGGTCATGAAAAATATAATAGAAATATCCGATTAGCACAGCATGGTGTTCATAATCTAATCCCAGATTCATTGCAGCAAAGCACAATACTGTCACAATGAGAAATGATACGAAATACCATGAAGCTTTCGGCAATGCTGCCATCTTTTCCTTGAGTACATCGATCAGCCAGATCATGGCAAGCACCAAGGCTAACGTAAACATAATATTGTTCCAGTTGACTTCAAAAAATGTAGCTGTTGTACACATATCAAAAGGAATTTCTGATATCACTCCAAATACAAGAAGTGTAATTAAATACTTCCATTTATTCTTTGTGTGGAAATAGCCTTCCACGAGAAGGAAGATGAATATTGGAAATGCAATTCTTCCTAAAATATCAAAAAAGTCACTCAACCGATTCAATGCTCCTCCATCCAAATTCGGATAGATTAACGCTTTGTTTGTGTGATCGATAAGCATGGATAGAAAAGCGATGTATTTAAGCTGCGCTCCTGAAAATATTTTGATTCTCTCTTTTACATTATTCATAAAAATTAGTCCTTTTTCTCAAATAAAGAAATATTATTCTGGCATCTTCCGGCTTCTGTATTTTTTTGGGGTGATTCCCTGGTATTCTTTGAACTTACGAATGAAATAGCTGATGTTGTCAAATCCACAGTTAATGGCAATATCAGAAACAGACAGTGAGCTGTCATCCAAAAGGATAGCAGCTTTTTTGATGCGGTATTCATTCAGGAAGGCGAACGGTGTTTTTCCCATCTCCTGATGGAAATATCTGCAGAAATAGGTCGGGCTCATGCAGGCAATGTCAGCAAGTTCTTTTAATGTAATTTCTTCGGCGTAATGTGACCGGATAAAATCAAGCACTTCCTTCAGCTGATTCATGGAGGAGAGCTGCTTTCCGGTAGTCTGGTTCTGTATAAGAATTTCTGTGCGGAAACAGAGTTCCAAAATCTGTAGAAGACAGATCTTAATTTTGAGAAGTGCACATTGTTCTGGGTAGTGGTAATTACAGATCAATTCAAGAAAAAGCTGTCGGAGACTTTCTCGTTCTTTCTGACTGAGGGCACTGGAGATGTTGTTTGGGAAGAGTAGTTTCTTCTGTGTGATTGGCTGGATGAAATTGTGCTGACAGGCATCATACAAATCAAAATTAAGTAATTGGGGATCGAAAACAATTGCATGATGCAGGGAATGGTTGTGTGCGCTTAGTTCATGCAGTTCACCAGAGTTGATGAAATAGAATTCACCGGCTTTCATTTCATAAGGGGTTCCGGAAATGATTCCGCGCATAGTTCCTTCCTCAATATAGAGAAATTCCAGTTCCTCATGCCAGTGGGCAGTAACGGAATAGAAACCGTTCTTATCTTTATGAGAATAAATCTGTAAGGGGAACATAGGGGTTCCGTGAAAATTTGTCTCTTTTAAGGAATGTGACATGAGTGATCTCCTTTCTTGTAGTGAAACAGTTCAGCCATGCAGCTCGAATTCGACACTGCGTGACGAATCCTCGCTTAGGGGCGTCTGCCCTATGTCTGCATAAGAACAGACTATTTTATATAAGCGAGCTTATAACGATAGTCTGTCCTTATACAGCCGCATGGCTGAACTGGTACATAATATTGTGTTATTTTCTGACAAAATAATGAAAGTATCTTTTTATTTTTTGTATTATACTTGGTTCGAATAAAAAAAGCAAGAAGGGGACATAAGATGGAGAAGAAATGGTGGCAGAGCAGTGTCGTTTATCAGATATATCCTCGGAGTTTTGCGGACAGCAATGGGGATGGAATGGGGGATATTCCAGGAATTACAGGGAAAATTGAATATCTGAAAAAACTGGGAGTTAATGTACTCTGGATCTGTCCAATCTATCAGTCGCCGCAGGATGACAATGGATATGATATCTCTGATTATCGTACGGTTTACCCAGAATTTGGAACAATGGAAGATATGAAGATATTGATACAAAAATGTCAAGATAATGATATCAAAATCATTATGGATCTGGTAGTGAACCATACATCAGATGAACATCCATGGTTCATAGAAGCAAAGAAAAGCCTGGATAATCCATATCGGGACTACTACATCTGGAGGAAAGGTGAAGATGGACAGCCACCGAATGATCTGATGTCAAATTTCGGTGGAAGTGCATGGGAGTATTCGCCGGAGACGGATGAGTATTATCTGCATTTTTACAGTAAGAAACAGCCAGATCTGAACTGGGAGAATCCGAAGCTGCGGCAGAAAATTTATGACATGATGAACTGGTGGCTGGATCAGGGGATTGCAGGTTTCCGTATGGATGTGATTGATCTGATTGGAAAGATACCGGATCAGAAGATCAAAGAGAATGGGCCGATGCTTCATAAATACCTGCAAGAGATGAACGAAGCGACCTTTGGTCACAGGGACAGCATGACGGTTGGTGAGTGCTGGGGGGCGACCCCGGAGATCGGAAGATTATATACTGATCCGGCAAGAAAAGAACTTAGTATGATCTTCCAGTTTGAACAGATTCAGCTGGATAAGAAACCGGGCGGACAAAGATGGGATTTGAAACCACTTTATCTGCCTGATCTGAAGTGTGTTTTCAGCAAATGGCAGACAGAGTTAGAAGGTCATGGATGGAACAGTTTATTTTGGAATAATCATGATCTCCCAAGAATCGTTTCCCGTTGGGGAAATGACGGAGACTATCGTGTTTTGTCTGCAAAAATGCTTGCGACACTGCTTCATGGAATGAAGGGGACACCGTATATCTATCAGGGGGAAGAGATTGGAATGACGAATGTTCCATTTCAGACGATTGATGAATTCCCTGATATTGAGACACAGAACATTTATCAAGAACGCCTGAAAGCGGGATTCACAGAGGAAGAGACCATGTATGCAATCCGGGCGAAGGCGAGGGATAATGCAAGGACACCGATGCAGTGGAATGCCGAAAAGAATGCAGGATTTACAGAAGGAACTCCATGGTACAGAGTCAATCCAAATTATAAGGAAATCAATGTAGAACAGGCATTAGCGGATCCAGAGTCTGTTTTCTATCATTATCAGAAATTGATTCAGCTTCGGAAAGAACATGAAGTTATGGTATACGGAACTTATCAACTGCTGTTCCCGGAGGATGAAGACCTTTATATCTATACAAGAACGCTGGAGGAGGAAAAATGGCTGATTGTCTGTAACTTTCATGAGAAGACAAGAAAGTTACAGTGTAAGAGAGCCGGGCAGGTCATGCTTAGTAATTATGCAGATACGCCTGCCGCGGAAAAAATTACAGAACTCAGACCATATGAGGCGGTTATTTATCAGATGGAATACTGGGATGCGAATCATGGAGAACGCGGACAAGATCATAGTTCTGATTTTGAAGTCGATATTGAGTTGGTGTAGTTCCGAAAGCTTTTCGAAAGACCTTACAAAAATAATTATCATTTGAAAATCCGACCATGGAGGCGATTTCGGCAATTGTGTGTTGGCAGCTCTGTAAAAGAAGCGCACAGGATTTCTGAAGACGCAGATTCGCCAGATATTTTCCGGGCGAGATTCCATAGAGATGGTTGAATTCTCTGCAAAGATGATACTTGGACAGCCCGACGGCATCAGCGACTTCGTCAAGGTTCAGATCCGTGTTGTAATAATTGGAATCCAGATAATTCTTGGCCAGTGTAACACGAGGTGAAGAAAGTGCCGGGTGTTCCAATGCATAATCTGCCAGATCTAAAAGAAAAGCGTAGGCCGCTTTGGAATTATCAAATACCGATGCTAACTGATTGGAAATCGCATCAGCATAGAGCTGTTTCATCTGTTCAGGTAAAGTACTGGATGCTTCCAGGTGGAAAGCAGGTCCACAGGATTGATGAATGTGGTAGAGAAGAGGGAGACACTCGGAGGAAAATTCTAGATAAAGAACATCCCAGCATTCCGAATCATCGGGTAATGAGTATTGGCTGTCTCCGGGTACTTGAACAAGGAAGAGATCACCCGCCTGTTGAGGATAGGTATGGTCTGGTGTCTGGAAACTTCCTTTTCCTGAAATCGTGTACTGAAGTAATACATAAGAGTTTTTGCGGACTCGGTTATCCCAATGATAGTCATGGGAAGTGATGTGATGCATGCCGATTCCACGAAGTGTCTGGAGGGGAAGCGCAGAGGTTATATGAAAACCGACGGAATCAAAAGGCGGTTGGGCAGATGATTTTGTGTTTGTCATAAAAAGTACTCCTTTCAAAATAAATGAAGATTGCGGGGCGCAACACGAAACAATCTGTAGAAATCTTAGTTTTGGGTTTTATATCCGATATTATAATATAGCAATCAATAAAAAATAGCAAGAAATTACCATTCACTAATCTGCATTACCATTGAAAGTGAAAAGAGATGGAAGTTATAATGCATTTAGTCAAGCGATGAAATGAAGCAGAATGAGAGAGTGGAGGAATAGAATGCAGATCAGTTTTGAGGAAGAACAGCAGGTTTTTCATCTATACAACGATAAGATCAGTTATGTGATTCAAGTAGAAAAACAACGATATTTAAAGCATTGTTACTACGGAAAAAGAATAAAGAGATGGCACAGCGGCATCAAGGATTATTATTACGACCGTGGATTCTGTGCGAATCCGATAGCGGAAGACAGGACATTTTCTCTGGATACACAGTTGAGGGAATTTCCGGAGTCCGGACAGGGGGACTTCCGAAGTCCAGCTTACGAACTAGAAGATAGAAATGGAGATAAAAACGCAAGATTTTTCTATAACGGCTATCGCATTCTGAGTGGAAAGATCGCTCCGGATGGCCTGCCACATGTCTATACTGATGCGGACACCGAGGCAATGACACTGGAGATTACGCTTCAGGATAAGGTGAGAAATCAGAGAATTCTGTTATATTACACCATCTATGAAGATGCAGTGGTCACACGATTCGCAAAATGGATCAATGACGGAACAGAACCGATAGAAATCTGTCGATTCTTAAGCATGAACATGGATCTTCCAACACAGGAATATGATGTACTGACATTATCCGGTGCACATACAGAAGAGAAAAACGTGTATCGACGTCCATTGTGTGCGGATTCAGTCACGATTGAAAGCAGTCGTGGAACGAGCAGCCCACAGGCAACCCCATTTATCGGATTGTTAAGTCCCGGGACTACGGAAGAGCAAGGGGAAGTGCTTGGAGTAAACCTGATTTATAGTGGAAACTTCTATGGATGTGTTCAGTGTGGACAGTATGGAACAATCAGGGTACAGCTTGGAATTAATCCGTATCAGTTTGGATGGCAGCTTTCACCGGGAACAAGCTTCTGCACACCAGAGGCTGTACTGGTCTATAGTGCAAATGGACTTTCCGGAATGTCAAATACATTTCATAAGTTATACAGAACGCGCGTCTGCCGGGGATGGTACAGAGACCGGGAACGGCCAGTTCTATTGAATAGCTGGGAAGGTATGTATTTTGAGATCAATGAAGAGAAAATGCTGACGCTAGCGGAAGAAGCAGCGGAACTTGGGATCGAACTTCTGGTGATGGATGATGGCTGGTTCAAGGGAAGAAATACAGATACGACTTCCTTGGGGGACTGGACGGAAGATAAGAAGAAATTTCCGGATGGACTGCAGAGTCTTGCCGAAAAGGTGAAACAGAAGGGGATTGATTTCGGAATCTGGTTTGAACCGGAGATGATTTCAAGGGAAAGTGACCTTTACAGGGAGCATCCAGACTGGGTGATCCGAAGTCCGCTCTACGAACCAATACTCAGCCGACATCAGCTGGTACTGGATCTGTCGAATCCGGCAGTTTGCGAATATCTGATCGAAGCAGTCAGTAAGGTGTTGGTACCGGGAAATATCAGTTATGTAAAATGGGATATGAACCGGCATCTGACAGATCTTGGGAGTGCTTATCTTGACAGGAAAAATCAGAATGAGCTTTCACACCGCTACGTGCTTGGACTTTACCAGGTAATGGAGACATTGACAGAACGTTTTCCACAGGTGTTGTTTGAAAGCTGTTCCAGTGGAGGTGGCAGATTCGATGCAGGAATGCTTTATTACATGCCACAGACATGGACCAGCGATAATACAGATGCGGTCTGCAGGCTGAAAATCCAGCATGGAACAAGCTTTCTGTTTCCGACAGTTACAATGGGAGCGCATGTGTCAGCATGTCCGAATCATCAGGTCGGACGGACCACACCGCTTGCTACAAGATTTGCCGTGGCGGCAGCAGGCAATCTTGGATATGAACTGGATCTGAAGAAGCTTTTAAAAGAAGAGAAGAAAGAAGTCAGAGAGCAGATTGCAGAATATAAAAGGAGACGAAGAACCGTACAGTTCGGAACTTATTACCGGCTGGCGGATTCATTTCAGGAGAATCAAAGTGCCTGGAATATTGTTTCAGAAGATGGAATGGAAGTCATCTTCACTCACGTGCAGATCCTTGCACGCTCAGCCTACAGGGTTCCGGTAATTCGCTTAAAAGGACTGGATCCGGATGCAGTTTACACAGATTGTGAGACCGGGCAGGAGTACGGCGGGGATGAACTGATGTATGCAGGAATTCGAATACCAAGAATCAGACAGGACTTTTCAAGTACAACGATGGTACTAAGAAAATCCTGATTGAGATAGAAAAGAAATGAAGTTACAGGAGGAGTTAGAATGAGTAAAGAGCAGAGTTACCAGAATGCAGCAAGTGAACTTCTGCGTCTGGTAGGCGGAAAAGAAAATGTAATCAGCGCGGCTCACTGCGCAACCAGATTACGTCTGGTATTAAAAGATGAGAGCAAAGCAGATGTAGATGGAATTCTCAAGACAGAGCTTGTAAAAGGACAGTTTTCCACAGGCGGTCAGTTCCAGATCATCATCGGAAGTGGTACAGTAGATGAAGTATACAAATATTTTATTCAGTATGCAGACATCAAAGAAAGTACAAAAAATGAAGTGAAAAAGGCTGCTGACCAGAAGATGAATCCGTTACAGAAACTGGTAAAGATGCTGGCGGATGTATTCGTACCGATTATTCCGGCACTGGTTGCCAGCGGTCTTCTGATGGGTCTGAACAATGTTCTGACAGCAGAAGGACTTTTTGTCTCAGGAAAGTCACTTGTTGAAGTATATCCGAATATTGCAGATCTTGCATCTATGATCAACACATTTGCAAGTGCAGCATATGCATTCCTGCCAATCCTTGTAGGGTTCTCAGCAACAAAGATGTTCGGTGGCAATCCTTATCTTGGAGCAGTTATGGGAATGATCATGGTATCCGGTGATCTTCTGAATGCATATTCTTATGGTACAGCCATTACAGAGGGAACGGTTCCGGTATGGCATATCGGAGCGCTGACAATTGAGAAGGTTGGATATCAGGGAACTGTACTTCCGGTACTTGCAGCGGCAGCAATCCTTGCATTTATTGAGAAGAAACTTCACAAAGTAGTTCCGGAATATCTGGACAACCTCCTGACACCTGCACTTTCCGTACTCGTAACAGCATTCCTTACATTTACAGTGGTAGGTGGAGTGATGCGTACAGCCGGAGATTGGATTACAAATGGTATTCTGTGGCTCCATGATACATTAGGTGTTGTCGGTGGATTTATTTTCGGATTTATCTATGCGCCATTAACAATGACAGGAATGCACCACAGTCTTCTCCCGGTTGATATCCAGTTGATTGCAGCAGGCGGATCTTTCCTCTTTGCAATCGCAGCATGCAACAATGTGGCTCAGGGTGGAGCAACACTGGCAGCAATGTTCTGTGCAAAGGATAAGAAGATGAAGAGCATCGCAGTTTCTTCCGGTATCTCAGCACTGCTTGGTATTACAGACCCAGCAATGTTCGGTTCTGCTGTAGGATGTGCTTATGTGACACTGACAAATGTTCAGAATATCTCCCCGGGAGCAGCAGGAATCATCGGATTCGTATGCATCAAGTCCGGCGGAATGCTGAATTATATGATCGGAATTCTGATCTCACTTGTTGTTGGATTTGCAGTGACAATGGCATTGTCCAAGCATTCGAAATTTAAAGAAGTGTAAGCCATTCACCGTTTATTATTCAACCACTTGAACCGGGAGAACTTATCGCTCTTGATACAATTTTGGATGAGGAATAGTTTGGACTAAAAATAAATATCAGTACATATTTAAGGGTGTCGCTTTGCGGCACCTTTTATCATGCATGTATTATCACTTTTTTCAGAAAGAAATATGGATTTTCGGATATGTATTCAGGTGGCTTCTATCCCTATGCAACTTTAGAGGAACACTGGGCATATTGGAGCAGATATATCTATATCAATCGATATATGGATGCGCCAAAACCGATATATCAGAACTTGTATGATCTGATGAAAGAGAAGGATTATTTTGTACTGACGACAAATGTGGATCATTGTTTCCAAAAAGCCGGCTTTGATAAAAACAGCATCTTTTATACACAGGGAGATTATGGTCTGTTTCAATGTAGTGAGCCTTGCCATAAGGAAAACTATGACAATGAAGAAATCATTAAAAAAATGGTGCTGAGTCAGGAATTTCAGATAAAAGATGGAGAACTGCAAAAACCGGAAGACGGAGAAATAAAGCGTATAGTTCCGTCTGGTTTGATTCCATATTGCCCACACTGTGGTAAGCCGATGAGTATGAATCTCAGATCGGATCAGACATTTGTTGAAGATAGGGGATGGCATCAGGCAGCAGAACGGTACGAGAAATTTATACAGGAGCATAAAAAGCAGAAAATAGTATTCCTTGAATTAGGTGTAGGATATAATACTCCTGTTATTATAAAATATCCGTTTTGGCAGATGACAAACACATTTGAACATGCATTTTATGTGTGTCTGAACCAGCGTGAAGCATATGCACCGGAAGAAATAAGGAAAAAGTCTGTCTGCATGAATGAAGATATCGGAGAGGTTCTGAAAGAACTGTAGACTTGACAAGGGCATTTGACCAAAATGAATTTCTTCGAAATTTATGGATTAATTATTATCCTGGGCCGGGGCTTGATAAGCCGGACTTTTCTTCTGTATTAAAACAGATTGATTTATGGTTAGATGGACATTCTGAAATGGAAAGTTTTTGACATCCTACCCTTTTTAATTTAAGACAGGTATATTACGGATGAGGTGATGAAAATGAATGAGCTTGATGAAATCACCAGAAATTAATATAGCAGAATAAAGGTTGTTTAGAAATTCCATTGATTGTGAAAGAAGAAAAAGAGAGTATGAAAGAAGTTAGTAAAGGTATCCTCAAATGACACAGCATATCGCAAAAAGTGTGCAAAAGCATATGCGACTATTCTGCATGGAATGCAAGGTCGCCTTTTTATAGTGGTTGACACTTCTCGACAGGAAAGCTATGATAAATGTATCTGTAGTATGACGTAGACGGAATCTGTCAGTGAGACGCTATAAATCAGAAAAAGTGGGGGACTTTAAGATGGGAGTAATGGATGTTATAAAATATAATGGAAGGCCGGATGTCTTCGCATGGAAATATCCAGGTGAAGAGCTTGGAACATGGTCGCAGCTGGTAGTTAATCAGTCACAGGAAGCCGTGCTTGTAAAAGGTGGAAGTGTGACAGATGTGTTCGGACCCGGAACGCATACGTTGGATACAAAGAATATTCCGATTCTGAATAAGATTATTAATCTTCCGTTTGGCGGGAAATCTCCGTTCAAGGCAGAAGTATGGTATATTAATAAAGGATATTATCTGGATATTAAGTGGGGAACACCAACACCGATTCAGATCCAGGATCCAAAGTATGGAATATTTATTCCGATACGCTCGAATGGAGCGTTTGGAATTCATGTAACAGATTCGGTGAAGTTTCTGACAAAACTTGTGACAACCATGAATGTTTTTGACGCAGAGACTGTAACGAAGTATTTCAGAAGTTTGTATGTGACGAAGATAAAGGATACGATTTCTTCATATCTGCTTCACAGAAAGATCAGTATTCTTGAGATGAATGCGTACATAGATGAAATTTCACGATATATGAAGGAGACAATCTGTCCGATAATGGAAGAGTATGGACTGGGACTGACTTCATTTTATGTAAATGAAATCAGTACACCGGAAGATGATCCGTCTGTGGGAAAACTCAAGGAGGCTTTATCCAAGCGTGCCGAGATGGAGATTATAGGCTACAATTATCAACAGGAGAGATCCTTTGATACATTGGAAAATGCGGTCAGTCACGGGAATGCAGATGCAGGTTCTGTGATGGGAACCGGAATGGGACTTGGAATGGGATTCGGCGTTGGAAGAGAGATGGGGAACCAGTTTTCTTCTATGGCACAGAATATAGATTTGCGTGGCGGATATAGAAAATCAAAATTCTGCCCGCAGTGTGGGAGCGAAGTTCTGGCGGATGCAAAGTTCTGTTCCGAGTGTGGAAGCCGTCTTATAAGCAAAGAGAGACACTGTTCACAGTGTGGAACTGTGCTGGAAGGGAATCTACGTTTCTGCCCGGAATGTGGAAAACGATTAGATGGGGAGGAAATATAAAATGTTGATCATGAAAAAGATTCTGTCAGTTGTGGGGATTATCGGAGGAACAATTTTCCTTTTGGTTGCAGCAATCTGTGTGGAAGAATGGTTCTCTAATCCGGCATATGCAGCGGATATGGAAATTTCAGGATTGATTATGTGCATTGTTCTTGGAATTTTCGGGGTGATCTTGATTGTGCTTGGAATCCAGACACTCCGTCTGCAAAAGCTTTATCGAGAATATAAAGAGATTGCAGAAACTTCGAATGATGGATTTATCCCGGATATGGCAGCGATTCTTAACCAGCCGGAGGATAAAGTACGTCGAAATCTTGAAAAATTGTGTAAAAAGAAATATTTTAACGATGCTTATGTGGATAACAAGGCAAAGTTATTTGTTCGAAAGGATCAGATGAGTCAGAAGATTGGTAACCCCTCTTTTACAAAGACGGTCAAACAGACAGATGCAGAACTTGTTACTGTAAAATGTAAGGGATGTGGTGGTATCAACAAAATTCAAAGAGGAGCTGTGGGCGAGTGTGAATATTGCGGTTCGCCGATCAGCGGGGAATAATAAAAGTAAGGGGCTGTCGACAGCCCCTTTTCCATTGAAAAAGTGTGGGAAATATCTAGGAAATCAAAATTAAAAACTAATACCAAAAAATGAATAATTTTAAAAAAGTGGGAATAGAATAATGACAGAAGGCACAGAGTGTGATAATATCAGTCTATGAAATATATTACCGAAAAATAAAAAATATTAAAAAAGTGGGAATAGGAGATCGTAGCATGCAGCTTATCGTAAGAAAAGAGTATTTAAACGAACTGATTGAATTGTATGGGACACCGGATATAAAAGTAATTACAGGCATCAGACGAAGCGGTAAATCGGTATTGCTGCAAGAGTTTGTCTCTTATCTGCAGTCATTAGAGGAACCGGTAAATATTGTTATGATAAACCTTCAGGAATTAGAGTTTGATCATTTATTGGAGTATCATGCATTGCATAAGTATGTCTTGGAACAGTACAAAGAGGGAATGACGAATGTTTTATTGATTGATGAGGTTCAGCTATGCCCGCAGTTTGAACTTGCAATTAATAGTATTTATACAAAAGGAATTTATGATATTTATATTACCGGTTCAAACGCATTTTTGCTAAGCTCAGATTTAGCAACACTTTTTACCGGAAGAACGATGGAAATAAAAGTATATCCATTTTCTTTCGTGGAATATCTAACTTATTATGGAATTACAGACAGGTATGATGAAGCTTTTGATCAGTATGTCCGAATTGGTGGTATGCCTGGATCTTATGTATATAAGACTGAGGACAGACAGTATGATTACGTTAGGGATGTGTATTCAACCATTCTTATCAGAGATTTGGTTGAAAAGTATAAGATAAGAAATAAATCAGAGTTCACTAATATATCTGAATTCATGATGGATAACATCGGTAATTTACTTTCGCCTAATAATATCAGCAAAACTTTAAAAAATGACCAGAGTGAGATAACCAGAAAGACGGTGTCAAAATACATTGGGTATTTGGAAAATGCATTTCTGTTCTATGAGGCAAAACGCTATGATTTAAAAGGGAAAAAGTATTTGGCAAATAATAGTAAATATTATCTTTGCGATACATCATTTCGTTATGCAGTCAATGGTACACGAAACATGGACTTTGGAAGAGTTTACGAAAACATTGTTTATCTGGAGTTGCGTAGGAGAGGATATGAGGTATATGTGGGAAAACTTTATAAAAAGGAGGTAGATTTTGTAGCAAAGAAACGTGAGGCTCAAATATATATTCAGGTAAGCGATAATATTTCAGATGAAAAAACATTTGAAAGAGAATATTCGCCTTTGCTTGCAATAAGAGATGCATATCCTAAGATGATAATTGCAAGAACACATCATGAAACTTATGATTATAAAGGAGTGCAAGTGGTTGATATCTGTAGATGGTTACGAGAATAGTACCAACTACTGAGTTCATAACTATACAAGGTGTCAGGCAGATCTGAATAAACAGGCGTAGGAACTGATTTATGCATAGCTGATAAAAAGTAAGACCTATTGTGGAGTCATTATCCACGATAGGTCTTTCATAGTTGGCACTTTTTTAAGACGGAATCAAGACACATGCACAATATCCCGGAGCTGGTTGAAAACAGTAGATGGTCAGAGTCTTGTCGATTTCCGGACTATAATCATGCAGGATATGTTTATTACCGTTTAACGCTACATCCGCATAAGTAACAAGCCATTTTTTATCTCCATTTTCAAAGACTTCATAAAATGAACGATTCAACATTTCTGAAACGGGAACGCCCTCAACAACAGCCATTTCATCATTGCAGTAACGAAATACAAAGTCTACACCATGTCCATTCGCATCAAATACAAGCTCAATAATACAAAAAGCAAGTGGCATATCATTGAGAAAGCTACAGTTATCAAATAATTGAAGTGAGCTGTCTTCTGAAACATCCGAAAGGTTCTGCGTATTTAAACCAAGTTCCTTACGGATTTGTTTGTGCTGACTCAGATTACGTTTTCTCCCTTGAAAGACAGCACCATCAGTCATTGTATAAAGTCCTTCGTCGGATATATGAACAATTTGATTTTTTCGAAGAACAATGCCTTTTGAGATGTTTAGAAAATCTTCTTCCGGCAAGTAGAGCATAAGTTCTTTTATCGGGATTGTAGTCGTAATGCTTTCTCCCGAGGAAAGCGTAATGATTGTGTGAGGATTCTGTCTGGTAAGGTAAAAAATATCTGAACTTTTGATATTCTTTCGTTCGAAATATAGTGGAACATTATAACGCATATGAGACCTTCCTTTATTGTGATAATTTTATATTACTATAGTTGTTTTTAAAATACAATAGAAATAATTAAAATGCAATAATCAATGCAAATAAAATGCACTTTAATTGAGCTTCACAACAATTTATCTAAGAAACATCAAATAAAAGCGCGGATTTGAGCAAAAAAGATTGCTGATTAACCGTGTGAGTGGTATTATAAAAAGGTATAAATAATGATACAAAACGAATTATCAGGCAGAGACAGGAATAAGGAAGGAGTGGGAAGCGGATGAAAAGAAGAATTTCGAAAAGGATTATTGCAATTGGAATGAGCCTTTGCGTAGCATTTTCGATTATGCCTTTACCGGTAAGTGCAGAAGCAGAGACTGCTGCACCGGCAGTTAAACAAAATAATCTATGGGTGAGTACCGGAAAAACATTTGTCAATCGTATTTACACAGTAGGGTTGACTACTTGTGGGTCAGCACTTGTCAGAATTGCCGGAGCGACAGAGAGTGAAGGATTTCAGAAAGTAGCTTCATTTGTTAATAAATGGATTTGTGGAGGCAATAACACTGGACAGACACTGGCAGAAATTCAGGCTCTTTGTAATGAGATACTTAATGAAGTTAAGATCGTTGATCAACATCTTAAAGAGTATGATGCAGAAATAGAGAATACACTTCAGAAAATACAGTACACAGAAGCGAAAAATGAGCTGAATCAGCAATGGTCTAAAGATATAGATGTATATGAAACTGCCGGAAATGTAGGAAATACATTGAGCGCCTACGAAGATTATATGAAAGCCGCGCAACTGTATATGGATGGTAAGACGGATATAAATGCTGTCGAAAAGAGTAAGCAAAAGCTTTATGACAATTTTATTGAGGTTTATAAAGCGGCTGGAAATAGCTTTGAAAATCCAACCGATGAGAAAAAAAGGACGCTATATTTTGTAATGACACGATAGATGGTGTATTCAAAAGATCGATTTGGAGTATGATCAATGCGTTGAATAAGCCAAGTGATGAGAAAAATTATGCGGATGCTGCGGCACAATTTGCATATAGGGCTTATGGATTTTCTGGTGATCAATATAATTACATAGTTTCAAGTATTGATAAACAATTTATGGAAATCATTAAGATGGAGATGATGTATCAGGAATTTATTGCACAGCGTGGTGATTATTTTGAAGAGAAATATCCAGATGATGAAAGTAAATGGGAGAGCTATGCTGCATGGACGAATGATTTAAATAAGTTGAATGAAGATGTTGCCAAAGCTATGGATACTATGCTTGACAGAGAAATATTAGTTTCGGATTCAACGGTTGGTTCGATTCTGTTCCTGAAAATTTGCGGTTTTATAAATTTGAAGAGAAAATAGACGAGTTTTGGTCGCATGATGAGCATATTCCAAGTTGTGATTTTTTCAATTTAACAAGAGAAAACTATAGTGATGAGCTGAATCAATTTAGTTGCGTGAAGAATACGGCAGAATTTCAGAGTTTATTCGCTACAGGATTATTCAGTACATTATCAAGTGTACCTGCTAATTATCTGAGTGAATATCTGGTTACAAAAGAAAATACAAAAACATATTCGTTCTTGTATGTATTTGTACTTTATCAGTTTCAAAGAAATCTCTGGCTCAGGAGACAACAGATTCTGCAACTTATGCGGGAAGTACCAGCGTAAAAGCATATGTGACAGGAAATTCCGAAAATGAGCAGGAGAACCAACCCGAAGATGAGGGGGAACATTTACAAGATAAAAGCACAACAAATGCGAAAACAGGAGATGAGAGCAAAGCAACAATTTGGATTGCGATATGGATCTTCTCAATGCTTGTATTTGGTTGTGGAATAAAATATAAAAAGGTAACAAGTAAATAAAAATTGTGTTATCATAGAAAAAAAGAAATGTAAAAATGAAAGGGGCAGCAAAAATGAAGGAGAATAAAACAATTAAAATTATCACAATGATCACGGGAATTCTGACAGTGTTGTTAGGTTTTTATGCAGTAGTTCGACCTATGAGGACTTTTTTAGCAATCGGATGGATTCTTGGAATGCTTCTCTTCGTGAATGGTATTGAACTTGTGATACTTTCATTGTCAAAAGAGAAGAAAGATATCGGAGGATGTATTCTTGGAGTCCTGGAAGGACTTGGCGGTATCATTTTATTGTTCAGTGGCGTACAGAGATTCCTGACAGATATCATGGCAACTTATCTGGTTGGAGCCAGCATCCTGGTTTATGGTATCTTCCAGATTGTAACCGGAGTGAAGAAGTTTAAAGATTCTAAGGGAAAAGCAATTTTAGCAATTGTTTGTGGTGTGTTATCCATTATTGTAAGTATTATAGCCTTTACTCATCCGGTATTGACTATGTTCTCAGTTGGATATATGATTGCATTTGCTGTTTTAATGCAGGGAATCAATATGATCGTACTTGCTGTGAATTTTGGAAAAGAGAGTGAGTAAATCAAAGAAAAATAGTAAATGACTAAGAGAAGAGAACTCCAGTAAAATGAGAGTTCTCTTCTTTTGTAATATTGAAGAAAAAGTGGACATTCAAGATTGAAAAGTGGATATTGAGAATGAAAAAGTGGATATTCAAGATGAAAAAGTGGATATTGAAAGTGTACTTTCCGAAAAAGGCAACGCTTTCTCAGTAAAAACGACAGTTCATATTCATAGACTCTTTGAAGAGTTTGGCTTTGATGAGGTATTTGGAAGAAGTGCAGTTATGAAGCTTCTCGAGCTGAAAGGTTCAGGTGCTTCCAAACTTCTTTCCAATTTGGTGCAGGCAGAGATTATTGAACCTGTATCCGGTTACGGAAAAGGGAAATATAAATTTAAGAGGTAATTGAGGCATTGTAAAGGGGCAGATTTTAAAAGAAATACACTATTAAATCAGATCTGCTTCTTGAAAAAATGTGCTAGAATTAAGAGATAGATAAATATTTGATACTAGGGTGAGCAAGGTAGATAAACAGTGGAGAGTCGTTTCGTCTACCTTGCTTTTAAAGAAAACTTACAGCGTATGCTCACGGACAGTGAGTTCACTGTAAAAGAACGTATATATAGGGAAAATAAAAGCTTTACATCATAAAAAGTATTATGATAAACTGAATATCGAACTGAAAATTTGCGGTGTAGGAGATTCCTTACACCGCATCTGTGTTTTAGAAAGTAGAGGGATGAATATGCCAATAGGAGTTATTATCAATGCCCTGTCGGTTGCAGCCGGCGGTGTGATCGGGGCATTATTTGGGCACAAGCTGCCTGCAAAAATTAATTCGGAACTTACCAAGATATTTGGTGTCTGCTCAATGGGAATGGGAGTTAGTTCCATTGGACTTATGAAAAATATGCCTGCTGTTATTTTTGCAGTGATAATTGGAACTGCCTTTGGTCTAGCAGTCAATCTGGGCGGAATTATTAATGGCGGAGCGACCTGCATGGAGAAACCAGTGGGAAAACTCTTCCCAAATAAGAACAAATCCATGTCCAGAGAAGAGTATATGTCAATGCTTGTGACGATCATCGTATTGTTTTGTGCCAGTGGGACTGGGATTTATGGTTCACTGGATTCCGGAATGAGCGGTGATCATACAATTTTGATTTCGAAGTCGATTCTGGATTTCTTTACTGCGATGATTTTTGGAGGAACATTAGGTATGGTGGTTGCTGCAGTTGCAATTCCGCAGTGTGTGATCTTCCTTATTATATTCGCAGCAGCAAAATTTATCTTTCCACTGACCACGCCGGATATGATTGCCGACTTCAAGGCATGTGGAGGCTTTCTGCTTCTTGCAACTGGTTTCCGGATCGCAAAGATTCACGATTTTCCAGTCGCAGACATGATCCCGGCCATGGTGCTTGTGATGCCGGTGAGCTGGTTCTGGGTAAATATGATCGTACCGATGCTGTAAAGTAGAAGAAATGTATCATTCTATATTTCAGCATGTTCCAATACATAATTCTTAAAATTCGTAACAACAGGTGCCTGATAAACATTCTTCAAAGTTGCCATGTAGAAGAGTCTCTCCCAGGACGGAGTTGAAATTTCTATGATTGAAACCGGTAAAGAGGAAAGAATCGGCATTCGCGGCACAACTGCGATGCCGAATCCGGCACTGACTAATCCGGCAACACCCTGATCTTCTTCCATTGAGTAAGCAATCTGAGGGTATCCGCCACATTTTTCAAATAACTTGTCAATTACATGTCTTAAACCGCTTCGCTTAGAGAAAACGATGTGCGGATACGTAAGCGCTTCTTTTAGATCAATCGAAGTTTTCCCGTCCAAAGGATGTCCTTCCGGTACGATCAGTACAAGCTCTTGTTTTGCGACGGGAACAAACTCAACGAGCGGTTCATTGTCCATCTTGGAACAAAATGCGATGTCGTATTTTCGCTCTTTTAATCCCTGGATCATGTCGGATGTGAGTCCGGTTGAACTGTGAAAATAAAAATCGATTTTTTTGTTAGGCGTGGAATCCAAAAAACCTTTTACAAAGTTCGGAACAACTGCACTGCTGAGCGTACGGAGTTCAACAATATCGATGCGGCCTTCCCCAAATCCGGTCATCTGCAGTTTATTGATGCTTGAATCCAGCATATCCAAAGCCTGTTCCACATCGACAAGAAAAGCCTGTCCACATTTGGTGAGGACAACGTTACGTCCATCTTTTTCAAAGAGTTTTACTCCGAGCTCACTTTCCAGAGATGAGATTGCATGACTTAAGCTTGGTTGAGTGATAGAAAGAATCTCCGCAGCCTTTGTGTAGTGTTCTAGATGAGCGAGAGTAACAAAATATCTAAGATGATAGAGATTCATAAAGTCTGGTACCTTCCTTATAAAAATTTGTATCTTCCCATTTAATCAGGTTCATTTTATATCTATTTGGTAACTGTTCAGAGCCAAGCAAAATTTCATAAAACAGATGTAAAATGCTTGCATTTTTAAGACTGTTTTTGAAATTTTATTTGGCGGATACGCCACACCGACGAAATGCGTAGCATTTTGGAGGTTGGCTCTGAACAGTTACTCTATTTGAGGGATAAATACGCAATAATGCTTATTGATAATAATATCGTAACACGAAGTGTAAATAAAATCTATAAACAAAATGCATGGATTGTGATAGAATTACTAATTTGTCATTTATTTAACAAGCAGATATAATAAAACCAGAAAAAAATAACAAGATTGAACAGGAAAATCCAATGGATTATATTCAATTTTTACAATGGAGGAAGAATTATGTCAAAGAAAAACCCAATCACAGTAAGTTCATGGACACTTGGAGATCAGTGCAAATTTGAAGATCGTGTAATCGCTGCAAAGGAAGCAGGATATGAAGGAATCGGTCTTCGCGCAGAGACTTATGTTGATGCATTGAATGAAGGACTTCATGATGAAGACATTCTTGCAATTCTTGACAAACATGATATGAAAGTAACAGAGGTAGAGTACATTGTTCAGTGGTGTGAGGAACATCGTTCTTATGAGCAGAAATACAAAGAGCAGATGTGTTTCCATATGTGCGAACTCTTTGGAGTAGGCCACATCAACTGTGGACTGATGGAAAATTATTCTGTTGAGTACACAGCACAGAAATTAAAAGAACTTTGCCAGAGAGCAGGAAAATACATCATTGGTGTTGAGCCGATGCCATACAGCGGAATTCCGGATCTTAAGAAAGGATGGGAAGTTGTAAAAGCTTCTGGATGCGACAACGCAATGCTCATTCTTGATACATGGCACTGGGTAAGAGCAGATCAGCCATACGATATCCTTACACCGGAGATTGCCAAGAAAGTTATTTCTATCCAGATCAATGATGCTTATGAAAGACCATATGCAGCATCTATTTTAAGAGATGAGTCTATGCACGATCGTCTTGCACCGGGAACAGGAGCAAAAGATACAGCAGGATTTGTTAAGATGATCAAAGACGCAGGAGTTGATCCGAAGGTTGTTGGTGTAGAAGTTATTTCTGATGCAATTCTTGGAAAAGGACTGAAAGAAGCAGCTGCTTATACATATGAAAATACAGAGAAAGTATTAAAAGAAGTTTGGCCAGAGTTGGTAGACTAATTTGAAAAAACAGATGATGCCAAAGAGAGAGGTAAAATGATGAAATTCAAAAATATGTTTTCTCCGATTCAGATTGGACCTATGACAGTTAAAAATCGTTTTGTGGTTCCACCGATGGGAAATAATTTCGCAAATTCAGACGGAACATGGAGTGACGAATCTGTGGCTTACTATGGTGAGCGTGCGAAAGGTCAGTTTGGTCTGATCACAATTGAAGCGACTGTAGTACATAAAGGAGCGAAGGGCGGTCCTAAGAAACCATGCCTTTATGATGACAACAGCATTGAAAGCCTAAAGAAAATTACAGATGCCTGCCATGAAGAAGGTGCAAAGGTATCTATCCAGCTTCAGAATGCAGGACCGGAAGGAAATGCAAAGAATGCAGGAGCACCGATCCAGGCTGCTACAGCAATTGCATCAGCAGATGGAAGAGACATTCCTGAAGAAGTATCTACAGAAAAAGTGTATGAGCTTGTAAAAGGATATGGTGAAGCAGCAGAACGTGCAATGAAAGGTGGAGCAGATGCAGTAGAGATCCACATGGCGCACGGCTATCTTGTAAATTCATTTATGTCACCAAGAACAAATAAGCGTGTCGATGAATTTGGCGGAAACTTTGAGAACAGAATGAGATTTTCACGTCTCATTATTGAAGAAGTAAAGAGGAAAACAGAAGGAAAGATTGCTGTTCTTGCACGTATTAACAGTACAGAAGATATGTTTGGAGGACTTGATAATCACGATATGTGTGCAGTTGCTTCTTATTTAGAAGATTGCGGAATTGATGGTCTTCACGTATCCCGTGCAGTACATTTAAAAGATGAGTATATGTGGGCTCCGACAGGAATTCACGGCGGATTCTCAGCAGAGCTTGTTGCAAATATCAAGAAATGTGTTTCTATTCCGGTTATTACAGTTGGAAGATATACAGAACCACAGTTTGCAGAACAGATCGTTAAAATGGGAAATGCAGATTTAGTAGCATTTGGACGTCAGTCACTTGCAGATCCGCACACACCACAGAAAGCAATGGAAGAAAGATTGGAAGATCTTACACCATGTATCGCCTGTCTTCAGGGTTGTGTTGCCAATATGTATGCAGGTAAACCAATTTGTTGTCTTGTAAATCCGGTACTTGGGCATGAAAAAGAAGGACTGCCAAAGACTGAGAAGGTGAAAAAAGTTTACGTGATCGGCGGAGGTGTAGCAGGTATGTGTGCTGCATTTACAGCGAAGAGACGCGGACATGATGTAACATTATTTGAAGCTACAGATAAGCTTGGCGGTAATATGAGACTGGCTGCATATCCGCCAGGAAAAGGTGATATCACAGGCATGATCAGAAGTTACATTGTAAAATGTGAAAAAGCCGGAGTTAATATCAAGATGAATACAAAAGTAACTGCACAGATGTTGAAAGAAGATACACCGGATGCAGTGATCCTCGCAACAGGAGCTGAGACTTTAGTACTTCCATTTATCAAAGGTATTGAAAATCCGGATATCGTTTATGGTGTTGACTGCCTGGAAGGAACACGCTCGATAGGACATAAAGTCTTAGTTGTTGGTGGCGGTATGGTAGGTGCAGAGACAGCAGACTTCTTAGCAGAGCAGGGACATGAAGTAGCCATTATCGAGATGAGAGATGCAATCGGACCGGATGTGATCCATGAGCACAGAATTTTTCTTATGGAAGCATTTGAGAAATATGGCATCAAACAGATTACAAGTGCAGCTGTATCAGAAATCTTCTCAGATGGTGTAAGTTACAAAAATGCAGCAGATAAATCAGACGAGACGATCTACGAGGCAAGAGGATTCGATACAGTTATTCTCTCTATGGGATTCAGCTCACGTTATACACACCGTGATGGACAGAACGTAGTTTATGATTTTGCAGAAGAATTAAAAGACATCGTACCAGAAGTCCACATGGTAGGTGACGCAGTAAGAGCACGCCGTGCACTGGATGCCACAAAAGAAGCATATGAGGTTGCATTGAATTTATAAATGAAATTATATCAGGAGGATTAGAATCATGGAAAAAAGAATTTCTGGACACACAGGCTTAATGGGATTATTTGGATCACCGGTTGGACATTCAGGATCACCGGCAATGTACAACTTCAGTTTCCAGCATGACGGATTAGATTATGCATATCTGGCGTTTGATGTAACAGAGGAAGAAATGCCAAAAGCATTTGAGGTAATTCGTTTATTCAAAATGCGCGCTGGTAACTTTACAATGCCATGCAAAAATATTGCAGCAAAGTTAGTCGACAAACTTTCTCCGGCAGCAGAGATCATCGGAGCATGTAACGCATTTGTAAATGATAATGGTGTGATCACAGGATACATTACAGATGGTGTTGGATTTGTTAAAAATCTTGAGATCAACGGTGTATCTGTAAAAGATAAAAAGATTGTTGTACTTGGTGCCGGTGGAGCAGCTACAGCTATTCAGGTTCAGTTAGCACTGGACGGAGCAAAAGAAGTTAACATTTTCAATGTGAAAGATAAATTCTATGAAAGAGCAGAAGGAACAAAGGCTAAATTAGCAGAGAAGTGTCCGGACTGTGTTGTTACTGTAGATGATCTTGCTGATAAGGCGAAACTGGAAGAAGAGATCAAAACTTGTGATATTCTTATCAATACAACGATTATGGGAATGAAACCACACGAGGATGTAACTCTGGTTGACAAATCTTTATTCCGTAAGGATCTTGTTGTTGCAGATACTGTATACAATCCAGAGAAGACAAAGATGATCCTTGAAGCAGAAGAAGCAGGATGCAAAGCAATTGGGGGCGCAGGAATGCTTCTGCAGCAGGGTGCAGTTAACTATGAACTGTTTGTTGGAAAAGAGATGCCACTTGCTGAGTACCAGGAATTTCAGAAGGCTCAGGGCAAATAATTATATTCACAAAAGGAGAATGATGGAATGAGAGCAAAGAAATATTTGTGGTCTATCCTCTGTGTATATTTTTGCTATTTAACACATGGTATCCAGGCTATCATTTTAAGTCAGAACAACGTAAACTTTGCAAAACAGTGGGGATTCAATATGGCAGACCCACAGTCAGCAGCATATGCAGCAGGTCTTGCAGCGGTAAGTACAGCAGTTGCATGGACAGGCTTTGGTAAATTCGTCAGCGTCTGGATCGGCGGAGAGATTTCGGATCATGTAGGACGTAAAAAATTAATGATCGGTGGAGCAGCATTATATATTCTGTGCTTCCTTGGATTCTTATTTACAAAAAGTGCATTAGTTGCTTCTGTATGTGGATTTGTTTCAGGAGTTGCAACATCCGGTTTCTGGGATGCATCAGGATATCCTGCTGTACAGGAAGCTTATCCGGCAGCACCTGGATCTGCACTGATCGGAATCAAATTTTTTGTTTCTGTTTCCGGTATGATTTATCCATTCCTGGTTGTTCATAACGCAAGCAGCGGAAACTGGAAATTAAATGTTATTATTCCGCTTGTGATGTCGATTGTTTGTCTTGTACTTGCAATTATTGCACCGTTTGCTTATGATGATCAGAAGAAAGCGTCAGAAGGAAAGAAAGACAAATCCGACAATGCAGTGCAGGCAGAGATTGATGCAGCGAAGGCTGCAATGCTTGTAAAGCCAAACAAGTTTATCGTATTTCTTGTCATGTTTTATGCGTTCCTCTGCATGGCGATCATGTATGGCGCACAGCAGTATACAAAAGCATTTGGACTTTCCGTATGTGGACTTTCCGAGATTCAGGCAGCAGGTATGACTTCTATTTATACGATCGGATCTATCTGTGCAGTACTTTTCTGGGCGTTCATGATGGCAAAATTAAAATGGAATCCGCTGAAGGTTGTACTTATTGATTCTATCTGTACAGCAGTTGCACTTGCGGGTGTACTGTTTATCCATCAGGTGGCAATCATTTACATCGCTATCGCAATGTTGGGATTCTTCGCAGCAGGAGGTGCTCTTCAGACTGGTCTTGCAGTTGTTCAGTTATTTAACCCAGGACCGAAGGGAAGAAATACTGGTATTTATTACACATTTATGGGTGCGGCAAGCTACCTGATTCCAGTAGTGGCAGCACAGCTTACAAAATCATCAGGCGAGGCCAGTGCAGTATACAGCCTCATGATCATGTTGTTAGTATTTGCAATCCTTGCTATTTTAAGTTCTCTCTACTTAGTAGCACAGCACAAAAAAATCTTCGGGAAAAGTGCATTATAGGAAGTAACATAGTAACAATCTCAATTCATACGAAAAAAATGGGCTGTTGTTCCAAAAGATGTTATCATCAAGAAGAATGCAGTCCAATTTTTTGAGATTAAATTGTTAAAAAATAGACACTTGTAAATCAGAAAATGAAGGAGGAGCTTAAAAGATGAGTCCGAAAGGAACAAGAAAAGCCAATGAACTTCCCTATATTCCACTCGGCCCATTTCAGTGGCGTATTCCGGGAATTCATTACAAATTAGAATATGTAGAATTTTTTCAAGGTCTGATCCTTGGCGCCACTGCGTTAAGTTCGATCCCATATCTGACGGATAATCTTGGACTTCCGTATGAACTCGCATGGAGCTGCGTCATCATTGAAGTATTTATGTACATGCTTCATGGATGGTTAGGAGATCCGGTTGTCCCGGGATGGATCACACCGACATTACCATTTACACTGGCATATTTAAATGGATTCCCAAAAGGACCGGAGCGTATTCAGGCAATGATTGCATTGCAGCTGCTTGTTGCATTTGTATTTATATTTATGGGAATTACCAGGCTTGCAGATAAATTTGTGAATGGTGTGCCGAATTCAATCAAAGGCGGTATTCTGATTGCAGCACCGATTACAGTATTGCAAGGACAGCTCTCAGATGGAAGCCAGCTGATGACTGCGCCAATCGCAACACTTTCCGGTACATTGTTACTTGCGTTTTTGAGTTTTTCACCGTTTTGTGAAAAGAACAGAGAAAAATACAAAATATTGGATATCATGGCAAAATATGGAAACTTATTCCCATATCTGATTGCTATGTTAGCAGGAGTATTGCTTGGAGAATTGTCAAAACCGGTTCTCGAACTTGGAACGCTCATCCGAATTCCTGACTTTAGTAATATTTTCCACACAGTCAGTATTTTTGCAGTCGGATTTCCACCGATTTCAAAATTTATAAGTGCAATTCCGTTGGCATTGATCTGTTATGTACTTGCGTTTGGAGATTTTGTTACATCACAGACGTTGGTAGAGGAAGCACAGGACAGCAGAAGTGACGAATATATAGACTTTAATTCAAGCAGATCAAACCTGATTAGTGGTCTTAGAAATCTGATCCTTGCAATTTTTGCACCGTTCCCACCGCTGGCTGGTCCGCTTTGGATTGGTATGACTGTATCTGTTGCAATGCGTTATAAAGAAGGAAAGAAAGCAATGAAATCTCTGATCGGTGGAATGAGTTCTTTCCGTATGGCAACATTCATCAGTGTTATTTTAGTGCCGATCGTGTCATTCATGAAACCAATCATGGGTGTGGGTTCTGCGATTACTTTGTTATTCCAGGCATATGTATGTGCAAGAATCGGTATGGATTATTGTAAGACGAGTACAGATAAAAGTATTGCCGGAGTAATGGCAGCAGTGCTTGCATTCAAAGGTTCCGGATGGGCTTTGCTTGTAGGTTTTGCAATGAACATCTTACTGTCTAATATGGAATTTCAGAAGAAGAAATTAGAGATCTCAGAGACAGAACAAAAAGAATAAAAGAATTAGATATGGAATTCAACAGGAGCAGTTAGTCTGGAAAATAGACTAGCTGCTTTTTGCGTAAAAAGCAGCAGAAATACAATTTTTTTGAGAGAGACAGATTTTTTTTATTCTGTTATAATAAAATTATAGATAAAATAAACACATCGGATATATCGCAAAAGGAGGAGTCAGTATGGGACTTATTAAAGCAGGTATGGGTGCACTTGGTGGAACATTAGCGGATCAATGGAAGGAGTTTTTCTATTGCGAATCTATGCCGAAAGAAGTGCTTGTTACAAAGGGGCAGAAGAGAACGACAGGTCGTTCTTCTAATACAAAAGGAAATGACAATATCATTTCTAACGGTTCCGGTATTGCTGTGGCTGATGGACAGTGTATGATCATTGTAGAACAGGGCAAGGTTGTAGAAGTTTGTGCAGAGCCTGGTGAATTTACATATGATACCTCAACAGAACCATCTATTTTTTCGGGTAATCTCGGTGAGAGCATTAAAGAGACATTTAAAACCGTAGGCAAGCGTTTTACTTATGGTGGAGATACAGGTAAGGATCAGAGAATTTATTACTTTAATACAAAGGAAATTCTGGAAAACCGTTTCGGTACAGCGAATCCGGTTCCGTTCCGTGTAGTAGACTCCAAGATCGGATTGGATATTGACGTATCAATCCGTTGTTCAGGTGTATATTCTTATAAGATTGTTGATCCGTTGTTGTTCTATTCAAATGTATGTGGAAATGTAGAACAGGAGTATTCCCGTGAAGAACTTGACAGTACTCTTAAGACAGAATTTATCTCAGCCCTGCAGCCGGCATTTGGTCGTCTGTCAGAGATGGAACTTCGTCCAAACCAGATCGTAACACACAACACAGATCTTGAAAATGCCATGAATACTGCACTTTCAGAGAAGTGGGGCGCTCTTCGTGGACTGAAGGTTGTCAGTATTGCTCTTGGATCAGTTACTCTTCCGGACGAGGATGCAGAACTGATCAAACAGGCACAGCGTACAGCAATCATGCGTGATCCTACAATGGCAGCAGCTACACTTGTCGGTGCTCAGGCAGATGCAATGAAGACCGCAGCAGGCAACGAGGCAGGAGCTATGACAGGATTCATGGGCATGGGTATGGCAATGAACGCTGCAGGTGGTGGAATGAATGCACAGAATCTTTTCGCTATGGGACAGCAACAGCAGGCTCAGCAGGCGGCTCCGACACCACAGCCGACACCGGCACCGCAGGCAGCAGGCGGATGGAAATGTGCATGTGGTACTACAGTAACAGGTAATTTCTGTCCGAACTGTGGAGCAAAGAAACCGGAACCGAAACCAGAACCGGGCGCATGGAAATGCTCTTGTGGAGCTACGGTGACAGGCAACTTCTGTCCGAACTGTGGAACAAAGAGACCGGCAGAGGACGAAGGCTGGACGTGTTCCTGTGGCGCAGTAAACAAAGGCAAATTCTGTACGAACTGTGGAGCAAAGAAGCCGGCAGGCGCACCGCTTTACCGTTGTGATAAGTGCGGATGGGAACCGGAAGATCCGAAGAATCCGCCGAGATTCTGTCCGGAGTGTGGAGATATCTTTGACGAGAACGACAGACAGTAACGGATGAATAGCGGTTAGAAAATAACTGCCGGAAGCCCGGCACGGAAGAAAGGAGAATGAGTTATGGCAGGCTTGCAGGAATATAAATGTCCTTGCTGTGGCGGTGCAATCGCCTTTGACAGTAAGATTCAGAAGATGAAGTGTCCGTACTGTGATACTGAGTTCGAGATGGATGCACTCAAAGGTTATGATGCAGAGCTGCAGAATGAACAGACAGATGACATGGAGTGGGATACTTCCGCAGGCAGTGAATGGCAGGAAGGTGAAACAGATGGTTTACGCACGTATGTGTGTAAATCCTGTGGAGGCGAGATTGTCGGAGATGCCAACATGGCAGCAACATCCTGCCCATTCTGTGATAATCCGATCATAATGATGGGACAATTTGCGGGAGCATTAAAACCGGATCTGGTGATCCCGTTCAAATTAGATAAAAAGGCAGCAAAAGAAGGATTGAAGAAACATCTGACCGGAAAACGTCTTCTGCCAAAGATCTTCAAGGATCAGAATCATATTGAAGAGATCAAAGGTATTTACGTTCCATTCTGGCTTTTTGATACAAATGTAGATGCCACAGTCAGCTATCGGGCAACAAAGGTACGCATGTGGAGTGACAGTGATTATGATTATACTGAGACAAGTCATTTTATGGTTCACCGGGGTGGAAGTATTGGTTTTGAAAATGTTCCGGTAGATGGATCCACAAAGATGGCAGATGATCTGATGGAATCTATCGAGCCATTCAATATTTCAGGTGCGGTGGATTTCCAGACTGCTTATCTCGCAGGATATCTGGCAGATAAGTATGACGTAACTGCCGAACAAAGTATTGAACGTGCCAATAAACGTGTAAAACATTCTACAGAGGAAGCTTTTGCTGAGACAGTAAAAGGTTATGCTACAGTAACAACGGAAAATAGCAGTGTACAATTTCATGGCGGAAAGGCAAAGTATGCACTGTATCCGGTATGGCTTCTGAATACGACATGGAACGGAAATAAATATACCTTTGCAATGAATGGACAGACAGGAAAGTTTGTCGGTGATCTGCCGGTAGATAAAGGTGCAGCAGCACGCTGGACAGTGATGCTGGCAGCTGTATTCTCAGTTGTAACGTATGGTGCTGCATGGCTTTTGCACCTGATCGGACTGTTTTAGGGAGGTGGGGAAATGAAGAAAAGAATTTTATCGTTTATGACGATCCTCATCCTCTGTCTAGGTCTTGCAGTTCCGGCTTTTGCGGAGGAAACAGAAGGATTCGCGAATGAATATCCTCGTGTCATCGACAATGCGGAGCTTCTGTCTACAGATGAGAGGGAGCTGTTAACCAGTAAGTTGGATGAGATCAGTACGCGACAGAAGGTAGATGTGACGGTTGCCACAACCGATACACTGGATGGACTGACGGTATCTGATTATGCGGAACGATTCTACGAGTCTCATAATTATGGTTATGGACCGGACAAGGATGGAACAATACTTCTGATCAGCATGGAAGATCATGATTGGTATATGGCAACCTACGGATATGCTATTACAGCATTTACGGATGCAGGTATCCAGTACATAGGAGAAGAGATGACGGGTGATTTGTCTGATGGCGATTTTGCGGCAGCATTTGATACATTTGCTGACGAGTGTGATGATTTTATTACGCAGGCAAAAACCGGAGAACCTTATGATATCGATAATGAACCACAAAAACCAATGTCATGGATCTGGATTCCGATTTCATTAGTAGCTGGTATCGTCCTTTCATTAATTGTTGTTGGCACTATGAAATCAAAGCTGAAAACAGTACGTTTCCAGGCAGCAGCTAATAATTATGTGAAAGCTGGAAGTATGAATCTTACTGAGAGCAGAGACATATTTCTGTATAATACAATGACAAAAACGAAAAAAGAGAAAAATGATTCTTCCAGTGGTGGCGGCGGAAGCAGTACGCATACAACATCTTCCGGAAGCACGGCCGGAGGCGGTGGCGGAAAATTCTAGGAGAGATGTCCGGATACAGAATACCGGGGCAATTTAATCGTGAAAAAAGAGAAGCAATTTCCCAAATGATTGGGAATTGGCTTCTCTTTTTTAATGATGCAATTATCTTTTCACATCCACAAAATATTTCCTGAACTCATCATAAAGACACGGCTGTCCCCAGTAGAATCCCTGGCAGTAATCCGGTTTCAGAAGTTTCATCTTCTGTAATTCGTCTTCTGTCTCAATACCTTCAATACAAAGTTTCAGACCAAGATTATGAATCATGTTACTAAACTGATTTAACAGATAATATTCCTTTTTGTCCGTGATTGCCTTGGAAGTAAAACCACGATCAATCTTAACAATATCAGGGTGAAGTTCACTCAGATAATGAAAGTTGGAATAACCGGTTCCAAAGTCATCCAATGCTAACTGTAAGCCGGCCTGTTTTAATTCTTTCAGGAAGTTTTGCGCCTTTTCATTTTTTTCGAGCAGAATACTTTCTGTCAGTTCGATTGCAATTGCAGCAGGTGGAAGACCAGAAGCGTTCATCTCGCTGATAAGGTCTGTAATAACATCTGATTTTGTGATCTGCACCTGGGATACATTAATATTAACTTTGAAATCAGGAATTTGCATCCGGATTTTCCGGCAGGCGGTTATTGCTTCTCGCATGAACCAGCGTCCGGTTGGAATAATCAGTCCGCTTGTCTCTAAAAGTGGTATGAACTCAGCAGGTGAGATCGGTCCAAATTTTTTAGAAGTAAAGCGTATCAGCACCTCTGCTCCGGTCAGTTTATCCTGTCGGATATCCATGACTGGCTGGAAGATTATTGAGAATCCACGGAAACCATGATTTACTGCTGAATGAAGCTCATTTGTGATCTCGCGGATACGTAAGAAATTCTGGTACTCTTCTTCCTGGAATATATAACAGCAGTTTCTTCCATGCTGCTTAGCCATGGTCAGTGAAAAGTCAGTTCGCTTTATAATCTCTTCATAACCGGTCCGTGATAGATCCGGAAGCGGCAGGATACCGGCAGAAATAGTAAATACCGCAGCAAAGTTGTTTTCTTCAATAAACTGATTAATATGTTTGCATATGCAAGTTTCCGTTTTCGTTTTATGCGGTACAGCATGAGATCACTTCGTTCTGAAAAGACAGTGCCAAACAGGATGAACAGGATTAAAGAAATCCATAATTTTTCTTAAATTTCATAACTTTTTCCTTTTATAGAATATCACTTCCATCCGGGATCTTGGAAATAATCGTTCGATTAGTCCTGAACAGAAAGATAAGTGAGACAATCAGTGACATGATCTCAGCAGTCAGGAAAGCCCACCATACTGCATGAAGCCCACCAAATTTTGCCAGTACATATGCAGCCGGAATCAGTACTACAAGCTGACGCATGATGGATACGATCATACTGAACACGGCCTTTCCAAGCGCCTGGAATACAGTACCGCAGATGATGCCGAACCATGCAAGTAAGTAATGGATACCGATGATACGAAGCGCAGGGACTCCAATCGTAAGCATATCAGCAGATGCGTTGAACATTCCAAGAAGTACCTGTGGAACTAATTCAAAGCAAAGGAATCCGAAGAGCATAATGCAAAATGCTGTTGCCATACTGAGTTTGATCGTCTTGACCATACGTTTTCTGTTCTGCGCACCGTAGTTGAATGCAATGATCGGAGTGATACCGTTATTCAAACCGAAGACAGGCATGAAGAAAAAGCTCTGCAGTTTGAAATACACTCCGAATACGGCAGTTGCAGTAGATGAAAATGTGATCAGGATACGGTTCATGGAGTATGTCATAACAGAACCAATCGACTGCATGATAATAGATGGAATACCGATTGCATAAATTGTTCTGATAATTCTTCCGTCCGGACGGAAACCACGGAACTGAAGCTTTACATCCGGGTTGAATTTATGATTACATGTAAATGAAACAAGTGCTCCGACACACTGTCCGATGACCGTAGCCACGGCAGCACCTGTAACCCCCATCTTCGGGAAACCAATCAGACCAAAGATCAGGATCGGGTCAAGGATGATATTCGTAATCGCACCACATAACTGGGAAGTCATACTAAAAATGGTTCTTCCTGTGGAAGTGAGCAGTCGTTCAAAGCAAATCTGTGCCAGCAGTCCCATAGAGAAGATCATAACTGTGCTCAGATAATCAATTCCCATTTCCATGATCTCAACGTCTGCATTTCCAATCTGGCTTGCATAGAACGGTTTTACAACTGTAAAGCCAAGGATAAGGAATACAATATAACTTATGATATAAAGAAAAGCTGCGTTAGATGCAATCTTATTTGCCTCGTCAGTTTTTTTTGCTCCGAGTGCTCTGGAAAGAAGTGCATTCATACCAACGCCGGTACCGGTTGCAACTGCGATGAGCAGCATCTGTAACGGGAAGGCAAGAGAAACTGCAGTAAGAGCATTCTCTGACAGTTTTGCTACAAAGATGCTGTCTACAATATTATAAAGTGCCTGCACTAGCATGGAAACCATCATCGGTAAAGACATATTGAACAAGAGTCTGCCGATCGGCATGGTTCCCATTTTGTTTTCTGCTGCAGGGGCAGAAGCTGTTTTTTGGTTCATATATTCTCCTGTTATTACTAAAAATTCATTTAAAGTGCCAATTATTAATAATAGCATTATATGGTGTACGTTTCAATAGTTGAAGACTTGAAAATGTCTTAAAGGTCAGTTTGGCATTCTTGAATTATTGTGTTAATAGGTAAAGTCAGTAGAAGTAATAGTAACAACTTGACAATTTGCGTACTGTATGATATTTTCTAAGTAGTAAGTAGTAAGTAGTAAGTAGTAAGTAAAAATAAAAATGGCGATCAGGAAATAAGAGGAAAGAGAGGAAGACAGGTATGAAAGATCTTACATTATCTCAGCAATATGCATTACTTGCGTTGGACGGACAGGAGAGTATTCATCCAAGCGTGGCAAAAAGTGCTGTATTGAGAGCTGTTTCGGCTGCGCGGGTGTTGGAGACAGAATTAGGAAAAGCAGATGCGGATTCATTTTCAGAATTTTCTGCAGAACTGCAGAAAGCGGTACAGATGGCAAAAACATTAAAGAAAAAAGAGGAGACTCAGATTGAGAAAGAAGTGGCTGCTGTTTTGGAAGCAGAAGAACTTCTAAAGGAAGTACCGGACATTTTGGGCTGTGATATGAATTATGATACATCAGGTGTTGAACTAAAGGCATACCTTAGTGATGAGACAAGTTATATCAGAATAAAAGAAGGACTTCGTGCAGAGATTCTAGAGGATGGTCCAATTAGTCTGGAAGATGCGGTTCTCTTATGGCTTCTCCGTGAAAGTGGCTGTATCCATGACTTATTTTCTGTATCAGAGCAGAACCGTGTAGAAGAGCGTATGACAGAAGCTGCCGTTCAGGAAGAGAAGTACCGTGCATTATGGGAAGCAGAATTTCACAATGTTTTTGAAGGATTTATGAATCGGTTTGTGAAGACTAAGAGCAAACTGCTTAAGAATCCATATTTAGAGGGTGTTAATCTTGTATTCCCGTATCTTGACAGAAGAAAATCTGTATTTATTGATACGGTTATTTTTGGAACTAACGTGGCAGACAGAAGAGCTGCGGCTGTAGAATATCTGAAGAAAAAAGGCTTTGCGGTAGAGGAGATCAGAGTAGGCAGTGAGACTTTACTAAAAATAGGCAATATATATTACCGTATCTTCCCAATGACGAAAACAGCATATAAAGTACCGATTCAGGGAGTCAACCTGGTACCGGTATACTGGCAGTAGGAGGAAAGTACTGAAATACTAATTATGTAGACAGTAGAAAAGGTGAGCAGATGTCAAGACAGAGAAGCATGGAGGTAATAGAGCAGGCAGAATATGTGACAATCGGAGAGCTTGTGCGGCTTACGGCAGTGCGTTACAGTACTTTGAAATTTTATACAGAGGAAGGAATGCTGCCGTTCGAGCAGGCAGAAGAGAATCTGACCAGAAGATACCGCAGAGTTGAGAGCTTAGAAAGGATTGCGCAGATTCGTCGGTTAAGAGAACAGAAGAAGACGATTCCGGAGATTAAAGAGATTCTGGGATGTGGTGAACTGTAAAATATGAATATTATCTAGAAAAAATACGAATCTCCAGAAGAAGTTCAAGTATAAAAATACTGATTTCTACTGGAGATTCGTATTTTAAGAATATGTGTTAATATTGGAAAATTATGCATCCAGTATGCTTTCTGCAACTTCTGGAAGAATTTCACTGACTGCTCCATGGTAAGCTACGGTTGCTTTTTCATCCAGATAATGTGGTTCCTTGTGGATTACGATCAAATCTTTGCCTGTGAAATGTGGAAGCATATCTTTGCACAGACTGGAATTCAGGTTCATTCCGAGAACGAGAATCGTATCAGCTTTAGCGACTTCTTCCACAGCATGGCTAATGACAGTATTACTGAGCATTTCACCATGTAAATAAACTCCAGGATGAATCACAGTCGATTTACACACATCACAAAGAGGAACTTTATCACTGTTTTTGATATATTCAATCGGGAAAATCTTTCCGCAACGTGGACACGTATTATTTTCATAAATATTTCCATATATATTGATCACATTTTTACAGCCGGCTTTCTGAGGCATATTATAGATGCCTTTTGTAATGATTGTCTTTAAATATCCTGCCTCTTCTAATCTTGCAAGTGCTTCATTTCCCTTTCCAGCCTCCAGATGCTTGGAAAGGATTTCATTTCTATAATATTCATAGAATAATTCTGCATGTGTGTTAAACATACGGGCACTGAATAATTCTTCCGGAGAGTAGCCATACTTTTCTTCAATCCGATAGGATTCGTCGCTATCTCGATGATATGCGACATTTTGCTCTCTCATAAATTCCATTCCGGCGAGACAAACAAGATATTTAGATGTTCTAATTGTTTCTTCAAGATAGTTTAAATTCATAATCATCCCTGCCTTTACAAAATGCTGCTGTTAACGAGTTACTATAATGCTAGTATAGCATAAATAAAAAGAATTGTCTGAAAATTCAAATAAAAACAGGATAAAATTTAAAGAAAAACTGGACAAAATAAAATTTACAGTTGACAATAGCGAGAAAATAAGCTATATTAAAAATATAATAATAGTAATTATTATTAAAATTAAAAGGAGGTTATCACATGGAGAAAAAAGCACTTTATAATTTGTCTTATGGAGTATTTATGTTATCCACACGTTCCAGTGAGAAAGTAAATGGCTGTATTACCAATACATGTATGCAGGTAGCGAATGACCCAGTTCGAATTGCGATCTCTGTTTTGAACAGTAATTATACCTGTGATCTGATCAAAGAAAGCGGAATTTTTGCACTGAGTCTGTTGGATGTAGAATGTTCCTTTGAGACAATTAAGCATTTCGGATTCCAGTCAGGAAGAGATGTGGATAAGATGAAAGATCTTACGTTACCGGTAGATCAGAATAATATTCCGTATATGGGATATCAGGCATGCGCCGTGATCAGTGGTAAGGTCCTGGAACAGCAGGATCTCGGTACACACACTCTGTTCATTGCAGAAGTAACAGATGCAAAACTGCTGAATGAGAATGCACCGCTTACTTACGCCGATTATCAGAATCGCGTAAAACCAAAGAAGAAAGAGATACCTCAGGATAAGAAGATCGTTGGATGGAGATGTAAGATCTGTAATTATGTATATGAAGGCAGTGAACTTCCGGCAGATTATATCTGTCCAATCTGCGGACATGATGTCAGCGATTTTGAACCGATTTTTGAAAATTAGTGGTAATGATTCATTGATCTTGTTGTGTAGTGAATGGATGCAAGGTCAGGAATAATTATAAAAACAAAGATGAAAAGAAAAGGAGATATGGAATTATGAAAAAATATGTATGCGATTTATGTGGATGGGAATATGATGAAGAGCAGGGATACCCGGAAGGCGGTATCGCACCTGGAACAAAATGGGAAGATGTACCGGAAGATTTTGAATGTCCTCTGTGTTCCGCAGGAAAGGATCAGTTCTCTGAGGAGTAAAGAAAAAATTACTCTATAATTGAATTTTATGTAGAAAATGCGAGAGTTCAATATAATGTACAAAACAGAACAACAAAATAGACAGAAAATTTATTTTATAAAAAGTTGTTGACAGACAATAATGAACGTGATATTGTATGCTTGTACAAAATAATAGACAAAAACAAAGAGCAAAGGTGCTTACATTTCGTAGTAGCTTTGCTCTTTTTGTTTTTGTTTATTATAAAAATTTTTCAGCGCGCGATGTATTTGACAATTAGTTGAGATTAAGGCAACTGTGAAACAGCTGCAGATTCAGGAGGATTTGACAATGAGATTAAAAGACACAGGATTAACAGCACAGGATATCAAAGACAAAGTAAGCAAATACATGATCGAGACTTATGAGCGTTTCGATTTTCTTGCAGAGACAGCCGAGGGGATGTATCTCTATGATGAGAATGGAACACCATATCTTGACTTTTATGCAGGAATCGCAGTAAACAATGCGGGAAACAGAAACCCGAAGGTTGTAGCAGCAGTCAAAGACCAGGTGGACGATATAATGCACACATTTAACTATCCATATACCATTCCACAGGCGCTGCTTGCTGAAAAAGTATGTAAGACACTTGGAATGGACAAGATCTTTTATCAGAACTCAGGAACAGAGGCCAACGAGGCAATGATCAAGATGGCGCGTAAATATGGTATTGAGAAATATGGCCCAAACAGATATCACATCGTTACAGCAAAGGATGGTTTCCATGGAAGAACATTTGGAGCAATGTCAGCAACAGGTCAGCCGGGAAATGGATGTCAGGTTGGATTCGGACCTATGACTTACGGATTCTCTTATGCACCATATAATGACCTGAAAGCATTCAAGGATGCATGCACAGAGAATACGATTGCAATTATGATCGAGCCTGTACAGGGCGAAGGCGGAGTTCATCCGGCAACACAGGAATTTATGAAAGGACTTCGTGAATTCTGTGATGAGAAGGGAATGCTCTTACTTCTGGATGAGGTACAGACAGGATGGTGTAGAACCGGAGCAGTTATGTCTTATATGAACTACGGAGTAAAACCAGATATCGTATCTATGGCGAAAGGTCTTGGTGGCGGAATGCCAATCGGAGCAATCTGTGCAACAGAGGAAGTATCCAAAGCATTTACAGCCGGATCACATGGAACAACATTTGGAGGACATCCGATTAGCTGTGCAGCAGCACTTGCAGAGGTTGGAGAACTTCTTGACAGAGACCTTGCAGGAAATGCAAAGAAGGTCGGAGATTATTTTGCAGCGAAATTAGAGAAGTTGCCACATGTAAAAGAGGTAAGACATCAGGGACTTCTGGTTGGTGTTGAGTTTGATGATACAATCTCAGGAGTTGATGTAAAACATGGATGCTTTGACAGAAAACTTCTTATCACAGCAATCGGAGCACATATTATCCGTATGGTTCCACCACTGATCGTCAGTGAAGAAGAGTGTGATAAGGCAGTTGAGATTATCGAAGAGGCAGTAAAAGCATTATCATAAATAGAGAAGAAGTATAGAAGACAAGGGCGTCACGAGAATGATCGTGCGCCCTTTTTCTTCGTGGTTTCTGGAATCGTTGAGACGATAATGAAATGCTGTTCACTCTCGTGTAAATCAGAAAAATCATTCAGATGATTTGTATGGGAGTAAGCAGCAGAAATAGAAGAGAGGGTGAATGATATGGCACATCTAGTTATTACAATCGGATGCGAATACGGTGCAAAGGGAAACCAGATTGGCCGGAAAGTCGCAGAAGATCTAGGAATTAAATTTTATGATCGAGACACAGTGGATCAGATCATAAAAGAAGTCGGAATACCGAAAGAGATTATGGAGAAAGTTGAGGAAGGTGTTACAATCGCAGGAAAAGGAGCGGAAGGAGATGTTCGTGGTTCTTTTTCAAAATATGCAGATCTGACAGATCGTGCGATGCATGTTCAGAAAACGATTATACGAAAACTTTCGGACAGAGAATCTTGTGTGATCATCGGGCGATCAGCAGATTACATTTTGAAGGAACATCAGCCAATTCTCAGAGTATTTATTTATTCTCCAAATGAAGTGAGGATTCATAACGTAATGAAGAGTCACAATCTTTCAGCAGACGATGCAAAGCTTCTTATCATAGAAAAGGATAAGAGGTACCATAAACGTCACCTGGCACTGACCGGAAGCAACCGTGGTGACCGTCATAACCGTGACATGCTGATTGATAGTAGTCTTCTGGGAGTAGATGGAACCGCAGAGTTGATTGAAGATGTAGCAAAAAAGATAATGAACAAGTAGGAGGGAACAGGTTATGACACAGAAAAAATCAGAGTTTAACAAAGTATTGAATGCCTGGGACATCCTTGTAATCGCCTTTGGCGCTATGATTGGATGGGGCTGGGTTGTATCAACAGGTGGTTGGATTGAAAAAGGCGGAGTTATCGGAGCTGCACTTGGTTTTGCAATCGGTGGTATCATGATCTTCTTCGTGGGTCTGACATACGCAGAGCTGACAGCAGCAATGCCACAGTGTGGTGGAGAGCATGTATTTAGTTACCGGGCAATGGGGTCAACGGGATCTTTTATCTGTACATGGATGATCGTACTTGGATATGTCAGTGTAGCATGTTTTGAAGCTTGTGCATTTCCAACGATCATTACTTATCTTTGGCCGGGATTTTTAAAAGGTTATATGTATACAGTTGCAGGATTTGATATCTATGCATCCTGGCTGATCACGGCGATCGTAATCGCATTTTTGATTATGTTGATCAATATTATCGGTGCAAAGACAGCGGCTATTCTGCAGACAGTTCTGACTTGTATCATCGGTGGTGTAGGAATCTTACTGATCGTTGCATCGGTGATCAATGGAACAGTTGACAATCTGGATGGACAGATATTTGCAGGAACTACAACAGGTGTGAATATCAAAGCAATCATCGGAGTTGCGGCAATGTCACCGTTTTACTTCATTGGATTTGATGTTATCCCGCAGGCGGCAGAGGAAATCAATGTTCCACCGAAAAAGATTGGAAATATCTTGATTTTATCTGTAGTGCTTGCAGTTATCTTTTATGCATTTGTTATTATAGCAGTTGGATTTGTTATGAATCCTGGAGACATTATCGCGTCACAGGAAGCAACAGGACTTGTAACGGCAGATGCGATGGCAGCGGCATTTAACACGAAAATCATGGCAAAGGTTATTATTGTTGGAGGAATGTGTGGAATCGTTACATCCTGGAACTCCTTCTTACTTGGTGGTTCCCGTGCAATGTATTCCATGGCAGAGTCTTACATGATTCCAAAATTCTTTGCAAAATTACATCCGAAGCACAAAACTCCTGTAAATGCTTTGATCCTGATCGGTATTCTGACAATGCTTGCTCCGTTCGCAGGAAGAAAGATGCTTGTATGGATCAGTGATGCCGGTAACTTCGGATGCTGTTTCGCTTACTGCATGGTTGCTCTGTCTTTTATGATCCTGAGAAAGAAAGAGCCGGATATGCCGAGACCGTATAAGGTTCCATGCTATAAATTTTTCGGAACTATGGCAGTTATCATGTCAGGATTTATGGTTGCAATGTACTGTATTCCGGGAAGCGGTGGAAACCTGATCCTTCAGGAGTGGCTGATGGTACTTGGATGGTCAGCACTTGGTGTTGTGTTCTATGTTGTATGTAAAGTGAAATACAAAGAGTCCTTTGGTACACTTGTTGAGATCATCTCTGATGAGGATGCAGCAACTCTGATGCCGGAGGCAGATGAAGAAGAGCTTGATAAAGTGATCGATGCAGCCATTGATCGTGTATTGATGCAGAAAAGTGATTTGATTGGAGGCACAGTTTAATAATGAATGAATTTAGTTTTTCAGTTCCACAGAATATTACAGTAGGAAAGGGAAGCCTTGCAAAGCTTCCCGAGATTGCTAAGAAGTCAGGCGGCTCACATGCATTTCTTATGTCCGGACCGCATCTGGCGAAGATGGGGCTTGTGGAGAAGGCGGCAAATTCTTTGAAATCTGCAGGGATTTCCGTTGATACATTTACAGATATAGAAGGAAATCCTTCTGTTGAGACAGTGGATAAGGCAACAGCAGCATTCAAAGAAGCAGGCGCAGATTTTATCGTTGCATTTGGAGGAGGTTCTCCGATGGATGTGGCAAAAGCAGTCGGTGTTACTGCGAAATATGGCGGAAGCATTACGGAATATGAAGGTGCCCACAAAGTTCCGGGACCGATCATTCCGTTGATCGCGATACCAACAACAGCAGGAACAGGTTCTGAGGTAACCGCATTTTCAGTTATTACAGATCACAGCAGAGACTATAAATTGACGGTATTCAGTTATGAGATTCTTCCAGCATATGCAATCCTGGATGCAGAGCTTCTGACAACAGCTCCGTCAAGCGTTGCAGCAGCATGTGGAATAGATGCATTTATCCATGCGGAAGAAGCATACATTTCTACTGCAGCATCACCGTTTTCGGATGCGATGGCAGAGAAAGCCATGAGTCTGATCGGTAAAAACATTCGTCGTTTCGTTGCAAACCGTGGAGATATCGAAGCAGCAGAAGCAATGCTTGTCGGTTCACTTTTTGCAGGAATCGCATTTTCCTTTGCAAGACTTGGAAATGTACATGCAATGAGTCATCCGGTCAGCGCATTCTTTGATGTGCCGCATGGAGTGGCAAATGCAGTATTGCTTCCGGTGATTGCAGAGTATAATGCACTGGCTGACCATGGAAGATATCTGACAATCTATAATGATATCAGTCCGGTTCCGGCTTACGCAGAAGAGTTTGAACCAATGATGCTGGTGGATGCGATCCGTGAGTTATGTGGAGAGATTGGAATTCCGGCAAATCTGACAGAAGCAATTAATAATGCCAGCAAGACAGGCCCGGTGAGTGCAGAAGAGATTGAGAACAAGATTGAAGCAATGGCAGTGGATGCCATGAAGAGTGGAAACATTGCAGTGAATCCGAGGTCTTCCAGACAGTGTGACATTGAAATGTTGTACAGAAAAGCGTTGTAAGGATGAAGTAGATGGACTATTTATCACATAATGTATCAGAAAATTTGAAGAAAATTCGTAAAGCAAAGGGAATGAGCCTGGAATTTGAGACGGATGAGCCACATGTGTACCGGAACCAGGGAAAAGAAAAGGTATGTTGTGTGTGCTTCTTCCTGGAGTATACGAGAATAATATAAAAAAGAGATTTTAAATATAAAAAACAGGTGGTAGAATAAACACAGAACTATTCTATCACCTGTTTTACGTTACGAAAGAGAGGAAAAGAAACATGTATCAGGCAGCAAATGACAGATATGAGAAAATGGCTTATGTACGTTGTGGAAAGAGCGGATTAAAACTCCCGGCAATTTCACTTGGATTGTGGCACAACTTTGGAGATACCGGTGTTTATGAGAATATGAAGGAAATCCTTTTCACAGCATTTGATAATGGAATCGTACACTTTGATCTGGCAAATAATTACGGACCTGCTTATGGAAGTGCGGAGAAGAATTTTGGTAAGATTCTGAAAGAAGAACTTGGCGTGTACAGAGATGAGCTTCTGATCAGCACAAAGGCCGGTTTTGATATGTGGGAAGGCCCTTATGGAAACTGGGGAAGCAGAAAATATCTTCTTTCCAGTCTGGATCAGAGCCTGAAGCGTATGGGGCTGGATTATGTAGATATCTTCTATCATCACCGGATGGATCCGGAGACTCCGCTGGAAGAGACGATGGGAGCACTTGCAAGTGCAGTGCAGTCAGGAAAAGCACTTTATGTGGGACTTTCAAATTATGATGGTCCAACATTGGAAAAGGCAGAAGCAATCTTAAGAGATTTGAAGTGCCCATTTGTGATCAATCAGAACAGATATTCTATCTTTGACAGAACAATTGAGAAAAATGGATTGAAAGACACTGCGAAGAAGCTGGAGAAGGGAATTATTGCATTCAGTCCGCTGGCGCAGGGACTTCTTACCGACCGTTATCTGAAAGGAATCCCGGAAGACAGCAGAATTATGACGGACGGTCGTTTTCTGAAGAAATCTGCTCTGACAGAAGAAAAACTTGTGAAAATCAGAGAACTGAACGGACTGGCAGCCGGAAGAGGTCAGACATTGGCAGAGATGGCATTGAGTTGGATTTTGAAGGATGGTATTGTAACAAGCGTTCTTGTAGGCGCATCAAAACCGGAACAGGTATTAGATAATATCAAGGCAATACAGAATACAGAATTTACAGAAGAAGAACTCCGCAAGATTGATGAGCTGTCACTCGTTTAAGCTAGTTGTCACTGTTAATCTGTGTTATACTGGTTAAAAATGAAAAGTTGAAAAAGGAGAATTTACCATGGATAGAATTGCAAGCTTTACAATCAACCACCTGGATCTGATGCCGGGATTGTATGTCTCAAGAAGAGACGCAAAAGGAGATTGTGTCACAACAACATTTGATCTGAGAATCACAGCACCGAACAGAGAGCCGGTTGTGGATACTCCGGCACTTCATACGATTGAGCATCTGGCGGCAACTTATCTTCGTAACAGTGAGAAGAAGGATGACGTGATCTACTTTGGACCAATGGGCTGCAGAACAGGATGTTATCTTGTAATGTTCGGTAATCTGGATTCAGAGGATGTTCTTGATCTGGTTCTTGAGATGTGTGATTTCATTATCGGATTTGAAGGAGAGATTCCGGGAGCTGCACCGGAGCAGTGTGGCAACTATCAGGAGCAGAACCTTGATATGGCGAAGTATTATATTAAGAAATACAAAGATGCATTGGTGAATGACCGTCATCTTGTATATCCGGAATAATGTAAAGTGGGAATTGTCTGACAAGTTGTTTTCAGATAATTCCCACTTCGATTATACAGATCTGATTTTTAACATAATATAGCATGTCACTGAGAGGAATTGCAAAAATGCAAATTTAGTTCTTAAGCAATTCCGCATTCTTATGAATTGTCTCATTAACAATATTCTCTACATAACTTCCGATATGTTTTTTGACATCCTTATCCAGTTCATTTGGATAGATCGGAGTACCGTATTCGAGAACAACATGTGTTTTCTTGATCTTTGGAAAATGATTTTCGAAAATTTCAGCAGTATTATTCATAGAAATCGGTACGATCGGACAGCCGGTCTTTGTGGCAATCTTGAAAGCACCTTCTTTGAAAGGAAGAAGACTTAATTCTTCACCTTTATTTCTTGTACCTTCAGGGAAGATACAGATAGAGATACCGTTCTTTACATAATCGATTGCCTGCAGGATTGTCTTTAAACCTTCCTTTGGATTCTCACGATCAAGGAAAAGACAATAGACAAAACGCATCCAGGTAGAAAGAAGCGGAATCTTTTCCATCTCTTTCTTTGCCACATAACCTGTAAGATTCCTGCATCTGCTGTAAGTGAGCAGAATGTCAAAGAAGCTGCGGTGGTTTCCGATAAAGAGAACAGGTTCATCCGGTACATTCTCCTCACCGATCACAGTAACTTTCACACCGGTCATTTTCAAAATCACTTTAAATCCCCACTGGACAATGCGCAGAGAACTGATGTCACGCGCATGTGGGTTGAATTTACCGATCAGCCATTCCACAAAGAAAACAGGAATAGAAAGAATCAGGTAAAGAATTAGAAAAATTGCAACAAAAATAAATCGAAACATATAATATCCTTTCTTTATCTTAAGAATAATAGAGTCGCCATAATATAAAATAACTACTGGCGCATGTAGCTTTATTATACCGTAGCAGCATAAAAAATACAACTGATGCATAGATTGAAGGGAAATAAAAAAACCGGATGGCGTTACTGTTTACAGTATCTGGAATATTGTAATGAAAAATAAAAAACAAAAGGGCATTTTAGCTGTGTTTCTACTGTGTGTCTGTTTTTTTATAAGCGGATGTATTACCAGGATTGAGAAAGAGCAAAAACGAAAAGATCTGGAATATATTCTGATCGACCAGGAGCATCTTCCGGAGGAAATGACAGAAGTGCTCGGTCAGTTAAAAAAGAAAGCATTTCATTTTGTTTATTCGGATCAGGGAAAGACGTATCTTGCAGAAGGATACGGTGCATGTCCGACAACAGGATATACTATTGAGGTGAAGAAACTTTATGAAACGGAGCAAGCAGTTTGTTTGCATACAAGTCTGATGGGACCGGCAACTGGTGAAGAGACGAAAGAAATCACGACATTTCCATACATAGTCGTGGAAATCAGTGAAACAGAAAAAGAGGTTATGTTTGATTGAGGAGGAGCAGGATGGAAATTGTGAAGAGAGCGATACGCCTGATGCATGAGGGAAAATGTATTTACGATCAGTTTCAGCTGGACGAAGACTATAACGTTCCGGATGCGAAGGAGGATGTGGGAAATGTAATTGAAGGGACAGTCTGTGTGAAGACGGAAGATATGAAGCTTGTAGAGAATTATCTGAAAATCAGTGGAAAAGCTCTATTTAAGATTTTGTACATGACAGCTTCTCTGGATCCGCAACCGGCAGTTTTAGAAGGAAAGCTTCCATTTGAAGAAATGGTATATGTAGAACAACCGGGAGAGGAAGAATATTTCCTGAAAAATCTCAGAACAGAGTTCAGTGTATCAATGGTGCATTCCAGAAAGCTGAGCCTGCATCTGCTGACAGAACTTGAAATTGGAAGAACCCAGATGATAAGTGAAGAAGTCACGGAAGATGTGGAAAGTGAACATGCTGTTTATAAAAAAATGAAAAAGTTTCGTCTGCTTGGATTGTCAGACACAAAAAAAGACACTTATAGAATAAAAGAAGAGATTACATTACCGGGAACGAAGGAGAGCATCAGCCAGATTCTGTTGTCCGAAGTGAGCGGTAGAAAGTTAGAACTGCGTCCGGGGACAGATGAGGTGACAGTCAGAGGAGAACTACAGGTGTTCTGTCTCTATCTGTCAGAAGAATCGAAGGCAGACTGGGTCAGCCAGGTGATTCCATATGAAGGAAAACTTCTTTGCAATGGCCTGACAGAAGGAATGTTTTATTCTGTGGAACATACGCTGGAGGATACACTGGTTGATATCCGTATGGATGAGGACGGCGAGATGCGGATCCTTGGGATTGAAGGGACATTACTGCTGCGGATGAACTTTTACGAAGAGCAGGAGATGGAGTTGTTAGAAGATATTTACTCTTTGCAAGAGCAGTGTATTCCGGAAAAACAGGAGACGGTTTTTGAAGAGCTTTTAATGCAGAACCAATCCAGATATAAACTAACGGAACGGCTTTCACTTCCAGAATTAAAAGATGATGTACTTCAAGTACTCTGCAGCAGAGGGGAAATCCAGATAGAGCATACGGAGTATAGAGAAGAAGGAATCCAAATAGAAGGAATCCTGCATCTTAACTTTCTTTACCTGCGAGGGGATGATGCAAGACCATATGGAAGCTGGCAGGGGATGATACCATTCCAACATCTGATCGAATGTTCCGATCTTCCGGAAAATGTACGGTGTACGATGAGTCATCATGTGGATCAGATCCAGGTGTCTATGGCGGGCAGTGAGGCTGTAGAAGTGAGAGCAATTCTTGCATTTGATGCATTCTTACGGCGGGAGGTAGAACTTCAGACAATCGTGTCTGTCATGGAGAAACCGCTGGATCTTGAACAGATGGATAAGAGGCCGGGAATCGTTGGTCATATTGTGCAGGAGAAAGAAGATCTCTGGGAGTTGGCGAAACAGTATATGACTACAGTTGAGGGGATTATGAATGTAAACGAATTGGAAAATGAAAATGTGAAAATAGGGGATAAATTGTTGATTTTTAAAGAAAATATGAGTATACTGTAAGTACTATGTATACAAGATACATTTGTGTAAATTTTCACATCTGGTTCTTTAGAAAACAGCGATGGAGGTACACAGGATGAATCAAATTGAATTAAAAGCACTTGCCAAGATTAATTTAGGCCTGGATGTGCTTGGAAGACGCGAGAATGGATACCATGATGTCAGAATGGTCATGCAGTCTATTTATCTGTATGATGAAGTGAAGATTGCGAAGAAGAAAGAACCTGGAATTACACTGACAACAAATCTGAAGTTTCTTCCAACCGGGGATGGCAATATCGCTTATAAAGCAGCGCAGCTTCTGATGGATGAATTTGATCTGAAAGAAGGGGTTCAGATCACGCTGAATAAGCACATTCCGGTAGCTGCCGGTCTTGCAGGAGGAAGCTCGAATGCAGCTGCGGTTCTGTTTGGAATGAACCGGCTCTTCGGACTGCGTCTGACCCAGCAGGAATTGATGGATCGGGGCGTGAAGCTTGGAGCAGATGTTCCTTATTGTATCATGAGAGGAACCGTTCTTGCAGAAGGGATAGGAGAAGAATTAAGTGTCCTTCCTGCCATGCCGAAATGTACGGTACTGATCGCCAAGCCTCCGATCAGTGTTTCAACGAAGATGGTGTATGAAGCACTGGATTCCAAAGAGATTGTCGAGCATCCGGATATTGACGGGATTCTGGAAGGACTTCGAAAGGGAGATCTTCACAAGGTCGCAGATTCTATGGGGAATGTGTTAGAGGATGTGACAATACCGATGCATCCGGTGATCGCGGATATCAAGCAGGTGATGCAGGATTGCGGAGCAATCGGGGCAATGATGAGCGGAAGTGGACCGACTGTGTTTGGTCTGTTTGAAAACCGGGCATCAGCAAGAGAAGCACAGAAGATGATTCGGGACAAAGGTCTGACAAGACAGGCATATGTGACGAATATACACAACGTTAGGAGGAAGTAAAGATGGGAACTGATTTTGAAGTAACAATGAATGAATATCTGCCTCTGAGAGATGTGGTATTTAATACATTGAGACAGGCAATCCTGCGCGGAGAACTGAAGCCGGGGGAGCGTCTGATGGAGATTCAGCTGGCGAATAAACTTGGAGTGAGCAGAACCCCGATCCGTGAAGCAATCCGTAAGCTTGAATTGGAAGGGCTTGTACTTATGATTCCGAGAAAAGGTGCGGAAGTTGCAGAGATCACAGAGAAGAATCTAAGAGATGTGCTGGAAGTGCGCTGTGCGTTAGAAGAGCTTGCAGTACAGCTTGCATGTGACAGAATGGATGAAGAAGGAGTGCGCGAGCTTCGTGCAGCAGCGGAGACGTTTGAGTCTATTCTCAACAGTGATGATATTACACAGATCGCACAGGCAGACGTTGCATTTCATGATATTATCTATGCTGCAACAGACAACCGCAGACTGATCCAGCTTCTGAATAATCTGCGCGAACAGATGTACAGATACAGAATTGAATATCTGAAGAAGAAAGAATGCTACCCACAGCTGTTGAATGAGCATCAGACAATTATTGATGCGATTGCCGGACATGATAAAGAGCTGGCTACAAAGTTTACAAGCCAGCATATTAAGAACCAGGCAGAAACGGTTGTTGGCACTATCCGTGAGAAAGAAGAAAATGCTTAAAAAATAAAGAATGTGCCTCGGCACATTCTTTATTCTATATGTATGGAATTCATTTTTGTGGAAAGACTCCATGTATGAACAAAATTGATTTATCATGTTACTGTTCACTCCCGTGTCAATCACTCCGCTGATTGACACGGAGGATGCATGTTTTGGCTTGAATGCATCTCGCCCCATCGCCAAAGGCGATTTAAAATGGCGAGATGCGTTGCTGGTCGCACATCGTGTGAACAGTAACTTTATCATAGATGGAGGATGATATTATGAAGAAACGGTTTGCATTGCTCAGAAGAAAGCTGAAGTCTGTCCGAGAAGAAAAACTGCCGGGAAGAGCAGTGATTTTTTCAGTGGCAGCGGGGCTTCTGATCGCTGCTTTCTTCACAGGAATGATATATACAAAACAGGAATTATATGCACAGGAAGAAACGCAGAAGCATCTGGCGCAGGAAGTGTTTCGCTTCCATGTGTTAGCGAATAGTGACAGCGAAAAGGACCAGAATCTGAAATTGCAGGTAAGAGATGCAGTATTGGATTATATGAAAGAAGAATTGTCAGAAGAACCGGAAGAGAAACAGTGTCTTAAGCAGACAGTGCAGTGGGCACGTACACATACAGATGAGATCCGTGCAATCGGAGAAAAGACAGTTGCGGCGGCAGGAGAAGATCAGAGTGTGAATGTGGCTGTAACAACCTGTTACTTTCCTGACAGGACTTACGGTGATGTGACATTTCCTGCGGGAAATTATCAGGCACTGCGGGTGGAACTGGGGAGTGCAGAGGGACATAACTGGTGGTGCGTGCTTTATCCGAATCTCTGCTTTTTGGACACAACGAACGCGGTGGTTCCTGACAAAGGAAAGAAGCAATTAAAACAGGTACTGACGGAAGAAGAATATTCCAAAGTGACAGCGAATACAAAGTTTAAGATTGGCTGGTATTTTTGGAAATAAGAAATAAAAGAGGTTAAGAAAATGTATGAATTTGACAGCAGAGTACGTTACAGCGAGGTAGATCACCACGGTACGATGAAAGTTCCGGCGTTGATCAATTATTTTCAGGACTGCAGTACCTTCCAGTCGGAGGATCTTGGAATTGGTACAACAGTTCTGAAGGAAGAGAAAAGAGCGTGGCTTTTATCTTACTGGCAGGTGATCCTGAATCGGAAACCGGAGCTTGGTGAGAAGATCACAATCGGAACATTTGCAACAGAATTCAAGGGATTGTTTGGAAACAGAAACTTTTATATGAAAGATGCAGATGGAAAATATCTCGCTTGTGCGAATTCAGTCTGGGCATTTATTGATACAGAGACAGGAAGACCAACCAGGCCGCAGCCAAAGGATGTTCAGTTGTATGGAGTAGAAGAACCACTTGATATACCATATGAGGGAAGAAAAATCAGACTTCCGGAAGAGACAGATGATCTGGAAGCATTTCCGGTCAGAAAGTATCATATTGACACAAATGAGCATGTGAACAACTGTCAGTATGTGCAGATGGCATTGGAATTTCTTCCGGATGATCTTCAGATTGCACAGTTGCGTGTAGAGTATAAAAAGGCAGCTGTACTGGGGGATATGATTTATCCGAAGCTGAGTAAAGAAGCAGACAGAATCGTTGTGGAACTCTGTGACGAACAGGCAAAACCATATGCAGTTCTGGAATTTAAAGAAGAAATATAAAAGAAGAGATAGAATAGAAAAACTCCCGGATGTTCCTACAGAAATTTTTGTGAACATTCGGGAGTTTTTTGTTGCGAACAAGTAACGTTCGCAGGTGATATTTACTTATCAAGACTTGCCAGGACATCTTCCAGAACATCCTCAACAGAATCAGTTACTTTATCCGCATAGTAGGATACACCAGGTGCACTGTTTGACATTGCGTAGCTATGACTGACCAGTTCAAGCATTTCCAGATCATTATACTGATCTCCGAATGCCATACATTCTTCCGGCTTTACATGGAATAATTTCATCAGGTTAGAAAGAGCAGCACCTTTATTTGTTCCCGGAGCAATGAAGTCAATCCAGATATTTCCGGAAGTAACAACCTTAATCTCTGCACCGAACATTTCCTGTAAGTGTTCTAAATATTGCATGATTACTTTTGTGTCATCAATCATATTACAGATTGCAATCTTGAGAAATGGACCTTCGATTTTGCTTAGGTCGTCTACAATTTTTGTTGTGTTCTGCATGATATTTACAATATGATTTACAAAAGCTTCATGATTATCTTCAATCAGACAAGCATCTTCTCTGGAGATGAGAATATCAAAATTCGGTGATTTTTTCACTTCATCTATAATGCGGCAGGCAAGGTCATCTGCAATTATTCCGCGAGAGATTACCTTTCCCTGATGAATACAGATGGAACCATTTTCTCCAATATAGGAAATCTCGTCCTTAATCTCAGAAAACAGTCTGCGCTCATTATCATACTGGCGTCCGCTTGCAGCAACAAAGTGAACCCCTTTCTGTGTCAGTTCATGAATCAGCTCTATGGCACGAGGAGTCAGTTTCTGTGCTCCGTTATGAAGAAGCGTACCATCAAGGTCGCTTGCGATTAATTTGATCATATGTAAAATCCTCCTGATTTTTCAAACTCTGTTTACGCAAAAAAAGTTTAACATCATCTTTCGAAAGAATCAAGAAAGTTATTTCGCAATCACTTCTTCTGCACGTTTCAGTGCAGCGCTGATATTCGGCTGGAAGTTCTCTTTTCCGACCAGCTCTGTGAATCCGGCTTTCTCCATAACTTTCATTGGCTGTTCGTTGACGTGGGAGAAGACAACCGTAATTCCCTTTGACTCACAGACTTCTACCAGATCAACCAAAGCATTCATAGCAGTACTGTCCAGTGCAGGAACGCTTCGCATACGAAGAACGAGGCAGGTAGTAAAATCTTTTACGACAATGTGTTCAATCGCACTTGCTGCTCCGAAGAACAGAGGTCCTGAGATTTCGTAGACACGGATCTGAAGTGGAAGTTTCTGAAGGTGTTCATCGACATCCGGGGTATCATCATCCACATAAGTCCAGCTGTTGACATGTGTTTCTTCGCTCATACGCTTGATAAAGAGCAGGCAGGCAAGAACCATACCAATCTCGATTGCTACGACCAGGTCGAAGAGTACTGTCAGGATAAAGGAAGCAAAAAGTACAATGATATCACTCTTTGGAGCAGTCTTGACCAGTTTTACAAAGGTACGCCACTGGCACATATTATATGCAACGATAAACAGGATTGCTGCGATTGTTGGCATTGGAATCATTCCGGCATATGGCATCAGTACGACAAGTACAATGACCAGTGTAATGGAATGAACGATTCCGGCAATCGGAGTACGTCCGCCGTTTTTAATATTTGCAGCAGTTCTTGCAATAGCTCCTGTCGCAGGGATTCCGCCGAAAAGGGCAGAAGCAATGTTGCCGGCTCCCTGGGCTACAAGTTCCATGTCGGAACGGTGTTTACCGTTGATCATTCCGTCTGCGACAACACAGGAAAGCAGAGATTCAATCGCTGCGAGAACAGCAATTGTAAATGCGTTCGGAAGTGCATTTTGAACAACTTCAAATGATACAGCCGGAAGATGGAAGGATGGGAGAGAGTTGCTGATCGTATAAAGATTTCCAATTGTAGAAACTTTTAACGGCAGGAACTGAACCATCAGGATTCCAATGATAACTGCGATCAAAGATCCAGGAATTCTTTTGAAGATGTATGGAGCAATGATCAGAACAGCAAGACTTACTGCACCGACAATCAGTGCATCAATATTAATTGTAGAGAAGTTTTCAACAACAGCACGGAATTTCTCTGTTGTCTCGATCGGTTTTACCCCCTCCGGATAGGTAAGCCCGAAGAAATCTTTCAGCTGTCCGATTACAATTGTAACAGCAATTCCGGAAGTGAATCCGGTTGTGATCGTAAATGGGATGAATTTGATCAGACTTCCGAAATGGCACAGTCCCATCAGAACCAGAAAGATACCGGCGAGGATTGTTGCGAATGCAGCTGTTGGTCCGGCAATCTGTACACTGCTTCCGCCAAGTGCAGAGATGACAAATCCGGCAACGATCGCAGTGAAGATACCAGCCTCCGGGCCTACACCGGATGCAAGTGCCAGTGCAATTGACAGCGGCAATGCAATAATTGCTACAATGATTCCGGCAGTTACGTCTTTGATGAACTGAGAACGATTGTAGCTCTTTAATGATGTAAGTAACATCGGCTTCAATGAATTCATTTGATAGATCAATCCTTTCTTTTGTGATAACTATAAAACATAACCTTTCAAGTATAGCATAGAAAAAGGGACACTGAGAAGAGGAAACCGTGTATGTTTTTAAAGACATGAAGAGGTTATTGTTCACTCCCGTGTCAATCACTCTGCTGATTGACACGGAGGATGCATGTTTTGGTTTGAATGCATCTCGCCCCATCGCCAAAGGCAATTTAAAATGGCGAGATGCGTTGCTGGTCGCACACAGTGTGAACAGTAACATGAAGAAGAATGTTAAGAGAAAAAAGCTTGTATCTGATTTATAAAGGTAATATAATAGGAATAACTTGTAAAGCATGTCTTATATAATAAAAATATGTTTTACGGTAGCAAATTTGTGAATAGATCTGATAACAAAAGTGGTATCACAAGAAAGAAAAGGAAGATTATTATGGGAAAATATTTTGGAACAGATGGTTTCCGTGGTGAGGCGAATGTAGTTCTTACAGTAGAGCATGCATTTAAAGTAGGACGTTATCTTGGATGGTATTTCGGACAGGACCACAAGGCCAGAATCGTGATCGGAAAAGACACAAGAAGAAGCAGCTACATGTTTGAGGATGCACTTGCTGCAGGACTGACAGCATCAGGAGCTGACGCTTACCTTCTTCATGTGACAACAACACCAAGTGTTTCATATGTAGTAAGAACAGAAGATTTTGACTGTGGACTTATGATTTCAGCGAGCCACAATCCATACTATGATAATGGTATCAAGGTAATCAACAGCGAAGGTCATAAGATGGAGGCTGAGGTTGAGGCAAAGATCGAGGCTTATATCGATGGGGAGATTGATGAGATCCCGCTGGCAACAAAAGAGAGCATTGGCCGCACAGTTGACTATGCAGCAGGAAGAAACCGTTATATCGGTCATCTGATTTCTCTTGCAACACGTTCCTTCAAGGATATGAGAGTTGGACTTGACTGTGCGAATGGTAGTGCGTCAAGCGTTGCAAAGAGTGTATTCGATGCACTTGGAGCAAAGACTTATGTAATCAACAATGAGCCAAATGGTGTGAATATTAATACAAACTGTGGTTCTACACATATCGAAGTTCTGCAGGAGTATGTAAAAGAGAAACATCTGGATATTGGATTTGCTTATGACGGAGATGCTGACAGATGTATCGCAGTTGATGAGAATGGAAATGTTGTAGACGGAGACCGCATTATGTATGTATGTGGTAAATATCTCATGGAGCAGGGAAAACTGAAAGACAATACAATTGTTACAACAATTATGTCTAACCTTGGACTTTATAAAGCTTGTGATAAGATTGGTATGAAGTATGAGCAGACAGCAGTTGGTGACAAGTACGTTTATGAGAACATGCTTAAGAATGGATATGTTCTTGGTGGAGAGCAGTCCGGACATATCATCTTCAGCAAACATGCACGTACAGGTGACGGTATCCTGACATCTCTTATGGTTATGGAAGCGATCATTGAGAAGAAGCAGACACTTGGAACACTTGCAGATGAAGTGAAGATCTTCCCACAGCTTCTGAAGAATGTTCGTGTAAAGGATAAAAAGACAGCACTGGATAACGCAGCAGTTCAGGCGGCAGTAGAGAAAACAGCTGAAGAACTTGGAACAGACGGACGTATCCTTGTTCGCGAGAGTGGAACAGAGCCGGTAATCCGTGTTATGGTAGAAGCAGCTTCTGATGAGATCTGCGAGAAGTATGTAGACAGCGTAGTGAAAGTGATCGAAAGCGAAGGTCTTTGCGAGTAAATAATTAAGAATGGAACAGAGTTGTTGGATAACAGCTATGAAAAGGACATCTTGCGGGAGTAAATCTCTGCAGGATGTCCTTTTTCACTAAAAAAGAAGAGAAACATTTCGAAAAATGAATCCCTTCTTTCAATATCTGATCGAAAATTCTTATCTGATTTAAAATCAGTCGATATATTTCAGCCATCCTTCCGGTGCTTCGATACGTCCCATCTGGATACCTGTCAGTGTATCGCGAAGTTTTGCGATTGTAGGTCCCATCTGTTCCATTCCACTAGGGAAGCAGATTTCTTCTCCGTGGTTGACAATCTTACCAACCGGTGAGATAACAGCGGCTGTTCCGCACAGACCACATTCAGCGAAGTCTTTTACTTCATCAAAGTAAACATCTCTTTCTTCTACTTTCAGTCCGAGATAATGTTCAGCAACATACATCAGAGAACGTCTTGTGATAGACGGAAGAATTGTTGTGGAGTGTGGTGTAACTACAGTGTTATCTTTTGTTACGAACAGGAAGTTTGCTCCACCTGTTTCCTCAACTTTTGTTCTTGTAGCGGAGTCAAGGTACATATTTTCATCAAAACCATTTGCGTGAGCTGTAACAATTGCGTGAAGGCTCATTGCATAGTTCAGTCCGGCTTTGATGTGTCCTGTTCCATGCGGTGCGGCGCGGTCAAAGTCTGATACGCACAGTGTCAGTGGTTTCACGCCGCCCTTGAAGTACGGTCCAACCGGAGTGGCAAATACACGGAACTGATAGTCAGTAGCCGGTTTTACACCGATTACGGGATTGATTCCGAACATATAAGGTCTGATATAAAGTGTTGCTCCCGTTCCGTAAGGTGGAACGTAAGCTTCATTTGCCTTTACTGTCTGAACAATAGCATCAACAAATTTATCTTCCGGGAAAGGCGGCATCTCAAGACGTTTCGCTGAGTCGACCATTCGCTTCGCATTGAGGTCCGGACGGAAAGTGACAATGTGTCCATCCTCTGTTGTGTAAGCCTTCATTCCTTCAAATACTGTCTGCGCATACTGAAGAACTCCGGCACATTCATTCATGACGATGTTAGGATCTTCTGTGAGACCACCTTCATCCCATGCTCCATCTTTATAATTAGCTACAAAACGCTTATCTGTAGGGATATATCCGAATCCGATATTTTCCCAGTCAATGTTTTTTTTCTCCATTGTAGTAAATCCTCCATTCCTTTATGCGGCGAAAGACCGTATGATTTCTAATTAACGCTATTATAATACCGTCAATTGAAAAAATCAAGAGTGCGCTCTGTTTTTTGGAAATGTTTTTACGGACATGTAATAGTCAGAATCTAAATCCTGCAACTAAATAGTTACAATAACTGTCTGATATCCGGCACGCTTCAACCGGCGTTCCATTTTTACAGCTTCGTCAAGCGTATCATATTCTCCGACCGTTACCCGGAATAAACCATCCCCTTCTGTCAAAACAGCAGGAAAATTCAATTCAGTTAATTCATTCAGGAGTCGTCGGGCATATCGTTCACTGCGGAAAGCCCCGGTCTGCACTGCATAGTGAGGGAGAGAAGAAGCATTGCTGATTTCTCCGCTTTCTTCTAATGTATCAAGGATTCCCTCAGCAATCGCAAGCGCAATATCATCAAAGTTATTATCAAAGAGCCGGTTATCAGTGTCAGAGTTGATAAATCCGACCTCTACCAGAACCGCCGGCATCTGTGTACGGCGCAGAACGACCAGACCGGGGCGTTCTTTTACGCCGAGATTGATGAAGCCGAGAGCTTCCAGGCCTTCATTAATATTTTGAGCCATTGTGTACTTCAGACCGGATTTGTTGTAAACCAGAGATTCTACGCCGGATACGGTATTATCTGTTGGATAAGAATTACGGTGAATAGACAGAAAGAAGTCTGCACCGGCTGCATTTGCTTCCAATGCTTTCTGATAGGGAGATTCATAAATGTCTGTTGTGCGTGTATAGAGCACATCAATCCCATGTTCCTGCAGCAGTTCTCCAATGGCAAGCGTTAAAGATAAGGTGTCATCCTTTTCCCGGCGGCCGTTATAGACAGCTCCGGGGTCACGACCGCCATGGCCGGCATCAAGCATGATAGAATAAGACATATAATCACCTCATTATTTTTGTGTTTCTATATATTATATGATGTAAGTGTCAAAAGGATAAATTGCGTTTGTGCTCGCACAAATAAGCAATTTATCCTTATTGACACGCCGAACACCGAAAACGGAATAAAATGGTGTGAATACGCCATTTTATGGGAGTTTGAGGTGTTCGAGGATTGCGGGAATTGCATAGCAATGGAGCAATCCGGTTACATCAGTGAGTGGCAAAATTTACTTTTGACACTCACATCATTATATGAAAGCGTGCATTGCCTGTGAAACGTCAAAAAATGCCGGCTGCGATAATGCAGCCGACATTTCAAAAAGTTCTATTCATGTGAGTGTTTATCATTTTCAGAAGCATCAGAAGTTTCTCCATCCACTTCTTCTGTATCTGTTCTTTCAGGAAGATAAACATGTACCATTTCTACGCGGTTCTTATCCAACTTCTCGACCACCAGACGAATTCCATCTTCAGTGACAACTTCATCACCCATCTGAGGTAAACGGTCCAGATGTTCGATGATCAGTCCTCCGAGAGAATCATAATCTTCAGAGTTAAGTTCTGTATGTAAGTGATCGTTCACATCATCAAGACTCATGGAGCCTTCGATAATATATTCATGATCAGAAATCTCTTTGATCAGTTCATCTTCATTCTCATCATATTCATCATGGATCTCACCAACAATCTCTTCCAGAATATCTTCCAAAGTGATGAGTCCTGCCATCTCACCGTACTCATCCAGAACAATTGCAATATTAAAAGTAGAATCTCTCATCTCTACAAGAAGTTCAGAGATATCTTTGAACTCATAAGTGAAATGTGGTTTTCTTAAGAAATCCCGGATATTGAACGGTGTATCATGATCGTAAAGAAGCAGATCCTTCATGTTAATAATACCGACAACATTATCCTGTGTCTCTTCGTAAACAGGAAGTCTTGTGAATTTGTCTTCACGGAAAATATCAATCAATTCATCGAAAGTACTATTGACATCAGCAAATGTAACATGTACGCGAGGAACCATAATGTCTTTCGCCTTGGCATCGCCGAGATCGAATACATTGTAGATCATCTCTTTTTCATCAGACTCGATTACGCCATCTTCATGGCTGACATCCACAATGGTACGAAGTTCTTCTTCTGTCATAGCTTTATTCGCCGCATCCGGATCTACGCGAAGAATCAGCATGATTCCGCGGGAAAACAAGTTAATGATGAAAATGACAGGAGTCATGACCGTCATGAAAAACTTGATGACCGGAATATAGCGAAGGGTAAGCTTCTCAGCGTTGATCGTTGCATAATTCTTCGGTGTAATCTCTCCAAATACAAGGATTGCCACTGTCAGAATCAGTGTAGCAATGCTGACCATGTATCCACCAAATGAATAGGCAAGGGTTGTAGCAAGAGAAGATGCTGAAACATTCACAATGTTATTACCAATCAGGATCGCACTGAGCATCTTCGCTGTGTGATTCTCTGTGATATCAAGAGCCAAAGCTGCCCGCTTGTTCCCACCGTCTGCGAGAGAGCGGAGTTTAATTTTATTCACTGACATCAGCGCAGTCTCGGTTGATGAAAAAAATGATGAAAACAATAGTAAAATTAACAGTATAATTAATAGGTACGTGTCACCTGCGTCCACTTTAAATATTCACTCCTTTGATTAAAAAATGTGCCTCCAAAGAGGCTTGGTTAATTTTAGATATACGCATTCATTATACATGGTTTATTAGTGTTTGGCAAGGCAATATACTTTACTTTATGAAGTGGGTGGTGTATGATGTTGATGACTGATAAGAATATTTAATACTATTATATAGAAGAAACGGAGTATAGATATGGAATTGTACAATAGATTGTGCACTATTACAAAACAGGAAAATGTAATGAAAGATGAGCCGATGAAGAAACATACAACATTTCGTATTGGTGGTCCGGCAGATTATTTCGTGACACCTGAATCAAGGGAAGAGATCCAGGCAATCGTTGAGTTATGCAAAAAAGAGGAAATCCCATATTCCGTGATCGGAAACGGAAGTAATCTTCTTGTTGGAGATAAGGGATATCGTGGCGTAATCCTTCAGATTTTTAAGAAAATGAATCAGATCAGGGTAGAAGAGAATAAGATTTATGCCGGAGCAGGCGCACTTCTGTCGAAGGTTGCGGCAACAGCACTGTCAGAATCTCTGACAGGCTTTGAGTTTGCAGCAGGAATTCCGGGAACATTAGGCGGAGCCGTTCGCATGAATGCAGGTGCATACGGTGGAGAGATGAAGCAGGTACTTGAGAGTGTGGAAGTGATGACAGCAGATGGAGAATTTCTCACGATCCCGGTAGAAGAGATGGGGCTTGCTTATCGGACAAGTGTGGTAGAACAGAAGAATTATATTGTTCTTGAAGCAGTGATTTCTCTTGAAAAAGGAAATCCGGAGAAGATCAAAGAAGTGATGGATGATCTGAAAGAAAAAAGAGTGACAAAGCAGCCATTAGAGTATGCAAGTGCAGGAAGTACATTTAAGCGTCCGGAAGGATATTTCGCAGGAAAACTGATTGAAGATGCAGGACTTCGCGGATTCAGGGTCGGAGATGCACAGGTCTCTGAAAAGCATTGCGGTTTCGTGATCAACAGAGGGAATGCAAGCGCAGCAGAGGTTATGGAACTGATGCGTCAGGTAGAAGATAAAGTAGAAGAAAATTCAGGAGTCCGTCTGGAAGCGGAAGTAAGAAGAATAGGAGAGTTTTGATATGCGTTTTGTTATCGTAACAGGGATGTCAGGAGCGGGAAAATCAACAGCACTTAAGATGCTTGAGGATATGGGATATTTCTGCGTGGACAATCTGCCGATCGCAATGTTTCCTGGATTTGTGCAGATGATTGAGAATTCAGAAACTTCAATGAAGAAAGTGGCATTGGGAGTCGATGTGCGAAGCGGACAGGATATTTCTGGATTAGAGAAAGACCTTGAGCAAATGGATGAAAAGGGAATCAAATATGAGATTCTGTTTCTGGACGCAAAGGATTCTGTACTTGTAAAGCGATACAAAGAAACGAGAAGACAGCACCCTCTGAGTGGGTCGGGACGTGTGGATACCGGTATTGCGAAAGAACGTGAGAAGACCGCATTTTTGAAAATGAAGGCAACGTATATTCTTGATACAAGTAAGATGCTGACAAGAGAACTGAAGATTGAACTTGAGAAGATTTTTGTGAAAGGTGAGAGTTTTTGCAACCTCTATATCACAGTAATGTCCTTTGGTTTTAAATACGGAATTCCGCAGGACGCAGACCTTGTATTCGATGTGCGTTTTCTTCCGAATCCGTACTATATTGATACATTGAAAGAAAAAACAGGAAATGATCCGGAAGTCCAGGATTATGTCATGCAGAATGACAAGGGACCGATTTTCCTTGAAAAATTAAAAGACATGGTTGAATTTCTGATTCCAAATTATATTTTGGAGGGAAAAAACCAGCTTGTGATCGCAATTGGATGTACCGGTGGGAAGCATAGATCTGTAACGCTGGCGAATGCGTTATATCACACGCTTGAGACAGAGGAAAGTTATGGCGTCCGTATTGAACATCGTGATATCGGGAAGGATAGTATCACAAAGAGAAAGTAAAAGGTGGAAAATATGTCATTTTCTGGAAAAGTGAAGGAAGAGCTTGCAAGGAACATCAGTTCAGCCAGACATTGCCAGATTGCGGAACTGACGGCTTTTATTGGCATGTGCGGGACGGTTGTAATCAATAGTTTTGACCGGTGCAGTATCAAGATTCGTACAGAAAACATTTTAGTTGCAAGAAAGGTCTTTACATTAATAGAAAAAACATTTAATATAAGGAGTGATATTTCCGTTCGGAGAAATATAAAGAAGCAGACAGAGACCTATTCTGTTATCGTAAAAAAGCATGAAGATGCGATACGTATCTTACAGGCTACGAAGATGATAGGGGAACAGCAGGAGAATGCGGAAGAGTTGCATGCCGTGAATCCGATGATTGTCCAACAGGTTTGTTGTCGAAGAGCATTTCTCCGCGGAACGTTTCAGGCGTCCGGATCTATGAGTGATCCGAACAAGGCATATCATTTTGAGATTGTCTGTTCCACAGAAGAGATGGCACATCAGATCTGTGATCTGATCTGCAGTTTTTCTATGGACGCAAAGATCGTGCTCAGAAAAAAGTCGTATGTTGTTTACCTGAAAGAAGGAGCACAGATAGTAGATATTCTGAATATCATGGAGGCACATGTCTCATTAATGGAACTTGAGAATGTAAGAATTCTCAAGGAGATGAGAAATTCTGTGAACAGAAAAGTGAATTGTGAAACTGCCAATATTAATAAGACAGTATCAGCAGCAGTGAAACAGCTGGAAGATATTACATATTTGAGAGATCAGATAGGATTTGAGAATATACCGAAAGGATTAGTCGAGGCTGCTCTTGCCCGCCTCGAGCATCCGGAAGCAACATTGAAGGAACTGGGAGAATCCCTGAATCCTCCGGTTGGAAAATCGGGTATCAACCACAGGCTGCGTAAGCTGAGTGAGATGGCAGACAAAGTTCGGCAAGAACAAGGAGGATTATTATGATTAAGACATCTGTTGTAGTGAAAGCGGACCCAGGGTTTGATGGACGGCCGATCGCCCTTCTCGTACAGGAAGCCAGCCAGTATGCGAGCAAAGTGTACATTCAGGTAGCCGAGAAGAACATCAATGCAAAGAGTATTATGGGTATGATGAGTCTGAATCTGATCGGAGGCGAGGAGATTACCGTTGTGACAGACGGCGAGGACGAGCAGAAAGCAGCTGAAGGCATTAAGACATTCTTTGCTAATGTATAATAACAATAAGATGGTAATTGAAGTCACAGAGAGATAACCATGTGATTACAAATGAATATAGAGGGGCTGTACTTTGAAGAGGAGTACAGCCATCTTTTTCTATGGGGGAGAGTTTGCAGCTGATGTGAACACAAATGATTTTTGAATAAGGAGGTATTTGTTTATGAAAAGAATGCTATTTGTTTACAATCCGAATTCAGGAATGGGACTTCTGAAGCCGAAACTTTCAGATGTGATCGACACTTTTGTGAAGGGCGGATATGAGGTGACGGTTTATCCTACACAAAGAAGTCAGGATGCTGTAAGAAAAGTCAGTGAGTACAAAGAAGAATATGATCTCGTGGCATGTAGTGGCGGAGATGGTACATTGGATGAAGTCGTGACCGGTATGATGATGCGAGAAAATAAGACGCCAATCGGATATATTCCGGCCGGAACAACGAATGATTTTGCAAGTAGTCTGCATATTTCCAAGAATATGCTGGAGGCCGCAGATACAATTGTAACAGGAACACCATTTTCCTTTGATATCGGTCAGTTTAACGATGACTACTTCGTATATATTGCAGCCTTTGGCATTTTCACAGATGTGTCATATGAGACGAAGCAGAGTATGAAGAATATTCTTGGTCATATGGCTTATATTCTGGAAGGAACCAAGAGACTGTTCAATATTCCGTCTTATAAGATCAAAGTCATACATGACGGAGAGACGATTGAAGATGAGTTTATCTTTGGAATGGTGACAAATTCACGCTCTGTAGGAGGATTCAAAAGAATCACAGGAGAAAATGTTATTTTTGATGATGGCGTTTTTGAGGTGACACTCTTTAAAACACCAAAGAATCCAGTCGAGTTGAACGAACTGATTGGGGCAGTTGTGATGCGTCAGATTAATTCGGACAGAATATACTCCTTCAAGAGTGGTGAAGTCCGTTTTGAATCTGTTGAGGCAATTCCATGGACTCTGGATGGAGAGTACGGCGGTACTCATGAAGAAGTTGTAATTAAGAATAAAAATCAGGCACTTCAGATTATGGTCAAGGAAGAAGCCGTAGAAGAACTGAGTGAACAGTTGGTGGAAGCAGAGGAAGTCTGAACACATAATCTGAAATATTTTCAGTGATATTTTAGAAAGTCACCCCTTTTTTGAATTTAAAGCTTGCTGAACAATCGCCGAAAACCGCGTGAAATCAAGAGAAAACAGCAATTTGAAAGAATAATAAAAATTTTTTGAAAAAAATTAAAAAAAGGGGTTGCATTTTCTGAAAGCCTGGTATATAATAACTATTGTCTTGTGGCGGTAACAAAAAAGACGCAGACGAAAATGAATAAGGCTCCGTGGTCAAGCGGTCAAGACGCTAGCCTCTCACGCTGGAATCAGGGGTTCGATTCCCCTCGGAGTCACTGAAAGAAGCTCGTATTTACGAGCTTTTTTTGTGCTTGAAAATCATAAGTGAATCAATTAGTGAATCAAACGTGCGTTCGGCACATTTTTTGCAAAAAATTATAAGGAGGAAATCTTGAACATATTCCCCTCAGAGAATTTCAAGCGATCACTTTACTAGCGAATAAAAGGAAAAAGAAGAATAAAAATGCCTTGGCAGGTAATTCATGTGTGTGTGCATCTGAAGAACAATGTCAGGGCATTTTTGATTATTACTAGAGTGTGTGTCGAAAGTCTGTAAATACATAGACAGAGTTATGTTGGACACTATAGGATAAAAAAACTTTTTTAATAAAAAAGCCTTGATTTTAGGGGCTTTTTTAGTGTCGAAGAAAAAGTTGGCACAGTTCTTGCAGTATATAAGGGCAGAAAGAAAAGAAAGAGAGGAAGAAAAAATTGAAAAAATTTTTATTCGCAACACATGGAACTTTGGCAGCAGGGGCGAAGAGCACATTAGAATTACTCATAGGAAACGTTGCAGATATTACTTGTTTGACTGCATATGTAAATCCGGATGACAATGTGGATGAACAACTGAAAGCATATTTTTCAGAAGTTAGTGATGAAGATCAGGTAATCGTATGTACAGATCTGATGGGTGGAAGTGTCAATCAGAAAATCGTTCCGTACGCACAGAAAAAAAATGTATTTCTGATAGCAGGATTCAATCTGCCGCTGCTTCTGGAACTGGCAATGAACGAGGATAAAGTCACAGAGGAAGAATTGTTGGATTCTATAGAAGAGTCCAGAAAAAATATGATGCTCGTTCGGGTAGAAGTAACGGACAGCGGAACTGAGAAAGAAGAGGAAGAATTCTTAGCATAACAAAAAGAAAAGGAGAGAAAAAAGATGATTGTATGTTTAAGAGTAGATGAGAGATTAATTCATGGACAGGTTGCAATGACATGGACAAAGGAACTGAAACTGAATGGACTGGTAGTTGCAAGTGATGAGGCTGCATCAAATGGGATTCAGAAAATGACATTAAAGATGGCAGTGCCGGAAGGAATCAAATGTATCATCAAGTCGGTAGAAGATGTGACAACAATTCTGGATGATCCACGTTCAGAGTCTATGCGTCTGATGGTACTTGTACCGATGGTAAAAGATGCAGTTACATTGTGTAAACGTTACAAAAATATTGAAATGGTAAATATCGGAAATGCCGGTAAAATGACATCCGGAGAAAAGAAAATCTTATCAAAAGAAGTTATGCTGACAGCAGACGAACTGGAAGCACTGAAAGAACTGACAGAGCTTTATCCGGACACATTTTTCCAGGGAACACCGGCGATGGAAAAGAAAATGGCATCTGCAATATTAAAGGGATGTTGATTAAAATAGGATAGAGGAGGATGAGATCATGATGTTAGATGCATTTTTTGTAGCACTCGCTGTTTTTGTGGGAGTTGCAGGACATGAACTTTTTGGAATGGCAATGTTGAGCAGACCGATCGTAGTGGCACCGCTGGCAGGACTGCTTTTGGGAGATGTGCAGACAGGACTTATTGTAGGTGCATCATTGGAGTCGATTTTTATGGGAGTTGTAAACATCGGAATATCCAGTACAGCAGAACCGGCACTTGCAGCCGGACTTGCAACTGCTTTTGCAATTAATCTCGGAGGAAATGTCGGAACCATTATTCCAATCGTTTTCCCATTGGCAGTGCTTGGATTACAGTTAATGAACTTTATTTTCTCTTTTGTGATTGGTCCGTGCGCACCGAAATTTGAAGAACTTGCAAAAGAAGGAAAAGATAAAGAAATTACAATACTTCATTTTGGTTTATGGTTCGTACATTATGCGTTATATGCATTGATTCCGTTTTTTGCAGTATTGTTTGGTTCGGATGCTGTTCAGCGTATTCTGGAAATGATACCGGATGTAATTATGAACGGTCTGACGGTAGCGGGAAATATGCTTCCTGCAGTTGGTATGGCAATGCTTCTGCAGATGCTCTGGGATAATAAGATTGCAATCTATTTCCTGCTGGGATTTATTCTCGTAGCATATTTGGATCTTCCACTGATCGCAATTGCAGTATTGGGAACAATTATTGCGGTTGTGACAGCACAGCGTGATATGCAGTTAAAGAACAATCAGGCGGCACCGGTAGAAAAAACGAGTGAAGAGGAGGACTTTTTCGCATGAAATTAATGAATAATGTCAGTAAGGAAGAGAAAAAATTAATCAGAAAAATGTTCTGGAGATCCGGAGCAATGTATGCATCAGTAAATCCGGTTACCATGGGAGGAGGCGGTTTCTGCTATTCCATGATTCCGTTTATCAATCATTTTTATAAAGATAACGAAGAAAAAAGAAGAGAAGCATTGACACGTCATGTGAAATATTTCAGTACGACAATTCCGATGGCATCTTTTGTAATGGGAATTGCAGGCTCCATGGAAAAAGAGAACAGTGAAAAAACAGATTTTGATGCAGGATCCATTAACTCAATCAAGCTGAGTCTGATGGGACCGCTGGCCGGAATCGGCGATTCCTTATTCTGGGGCGTATGGCGTGTTGTTGCAGCCGGACTTGCAATCGGACTTGCCAATGCAGGAAATGTGCTTGCACCATTGATTTTCCTTCTTGCATTTAATATTCCGAACTACCTGTGCCGTTACTATGGAGCGTTTTTAGGATATTCTCTTGGCGCAAAATACATAGAAAAGATTTATTCTAACGGAATGATGGAGATTCTGACGAAGGCAGCGGGCATTGTCGGACTGATCATGGTCGGAGCGATGACGAGTAAAACGGTTCTGTTTACGACAATTCTTGATTTTACGATGAAAGGAAAATCCGTAATGGATGTACAGTCTTCTCTTGACAGTATTTTTATCGGAATTGTACCGCTTTTGCTTACATTTGGATGTTTTAAACTGTTAAAGAAGAAAGTAAATATCATTGTTTTGATCTTTGGAATTGTTGCATTGGGAATTATATTATCCGTTCTCGGAATCTGCTAAGGCAGGAGGAAAAGTTATGACAGGAAATCGTATCAGAGACAGTAAAAGAAATCCGTTTTTTCAGGTAAAAGTAAAAGACGGAAAATACAGCACGGAAAATCAGGTGAGTTATTATGGAAAAAAACTACCGGATGATACATTTTCCTTTGATGTTTCCAATCAGAAAGTACAGGCGAATCTGGATGAATTCGGAACGATAAGACATATTACATTTTTTCACGGAAATTATCTGATGGAAAGTAAGCCGGGGGTGTGGGTGGCAAAGGATTTTGTGCAGGAACATCAGTTGTCTGTTTCTGTAAAATGGAATGGACAGACAGAAAAATTATGTGAACATACAAAATATGTGGAGATGGATCTGGCAGAAAATCTGTTTCCACGCTGCAGGCATTATTTTCCGTGGGGAGAAGTCACGATTCTTGCCACAGCACCGATTACAGCAAAAGGAGAACGGCTGAGTTGTCTTCTTTATGAAGTAACGGTAAAAAATACAGGCAGAGAGGCGGCAGAGATGACGGTCTGTCTCCCTGCTTTGTATGAAAAGAAATATTCGGATACAAGAAATGTGTTGATGATAACAGCGGAGAGTGGAACGTATCAGGATGTTTCCTTTACACTGCAGCCAATGGAGCAGAAACGGGTTTCACTTCTGTTTGGAGATCCGAACCGGTATCAGGATATAGAAATGTTTTTAAGTAAAGATACGGATTTCTGGATGGAACAGACGTTACAGTATTTCCGGTCATTGACAGGAGAACTGAAGATGGAAGAAGATGCGATGGCAGGAATGCTTTTGCAGAGAGCATACCAGCAGGCGTTTGGTGCGTTTGCAATGTCAGGCGAGAATGAAATTCTGGGTTCCAACTGGGGAACGTATCCGGTCACACCACATGTATGGAATAAAGACATGTACTACTCCAGTCTGCCGTTTACACTGACAGAGCCGGAACTTTGTAAAAAATGTATTCTCTGGTTTGCAAAATATGGAATCAAATATAAAGGAACTAAATTCGAAGGCGGCGTCTTTCATTCATTGAGCAATTCGTTGTCTGTGATCATGCTTTCCGGTGCATATTATGAGTATTTCGGTGAGAAAGAATTTTTCCAACAGCATCCAAAGCTCTATAAGAAAATGAAAGCAATTCTTCAGACGGTTCTCGAAAGCCGTGAGGAAAATGAGCCTTATCTGTATCGTACAACGTGGATTTCCGATGCGTATGCACTGGGAAAGTATCATACAGGAACCAATCTCTGTATGTACCGCAGTTTTATGGCATTAGCAAGAATTGCGGAAGAAGTTTTCGGAGAGAAAAGTTATGCGGAAATGTTGAGAAGTGAAGCAGGAAAGACAAGAAAAGATATCGAACGGTATATGACTGCGAAGGGGCTCTTTGGAACACAGTATCTGGAAGGAATCAGTGGAATCGCAGAGGAAAAGAAGGAATGTGATTCTGCAGAAAAGTATCAGAAAGAGATGTTGGACCAGGGGCTTCAGTTTATAACAGATGTGAACCATGACGGAGAAATTTGTCTCAGAATGCATGATGGGGAAGAATCGGATACAACCCTGATGAAATACTACAAATATCAAAGTGAAGAGCAGGATACTTTGAAGCAGTATGGTCAGTTTACAGGAAGCAGAGAAAATCCTACTTACAGTGAACTGAGCAGAGGAATCAAGTGGGGAAATCAGTCCGGGGCAACATTTCCGGGATATATTTCGATTTTAAACGGTGCGGCAGAGAAAGAAAGCTGGTCAGGAGACGAAGGTAGATTTCGTGAGTTAGAAAGACTGACAGACCTGGATGGTTCCTGGTGGTGGTGGCCGTATAAGATCGGAGCGCAGACCGGTGATGTTGTGAGAATGAACAGCTGCGGAAAATGTGGATGGGGTGCAGGAATCTTTTTTATCCTTTTTATCACGGAATTTCTCGGAATCGAATACGATGCGCCGAAGGCGGTGTTCAGAATCCATCCTAAGCGGTTTATCGGCGGATTCTGCTGGAAAAATATGCGGATAGGAAATGCCCGATTTGATATTTCGGTTCGGTATGAGCATCATATGGCAGAGTTTTCTATGAAAAATAGAAGTACATTTCCGGTTTATGTAGAAATGAAAAAAAATCAGAAGAAATTAATTCCCCCAAACAACGAAGAGAAATGGAGTCAGGATTATGAATTTATTAAATAATATCACAACCTTTAAGGGCGAGCGGTCAAGAGCAGTATCTCCGGAAAATCCGACGGGAGAAAAGGGAAGAGCATGCATGGAAGACAGTGCACTCGGACCGCAGAGAAAAGGAAGAGGAAGTATCCGTCTTCCAATGGGAGAAGAGACGGTCATTGCAGATATAAAAGGACCGGGAATCATTCGTCATATCTGGATGACGATTCGTGAAAATACAGAAAAGGGAAGTTTTGTTATGCGTGATGTTGTACTCAGAATCTATTGGGACAACAGCAGCACTCCGGCGGTAGAAGCTCCACTGGGAGATTTCTTCTGCAACGGATTCGGTGAACGATGTGACATTGCGTCTCTGCCGATCGTAGTAAATCCAACGGGCGGTATGAACAGCTATTTTGAAATGCCGTTTCGTGAGAGAGCAAGAATTACCATTACAAATGAACATCCGAAAGACATTACTTCATTTTTCTATACAGTAAATTATGCGGAGACAGACAGTCTGCCGGAAAACACTCTGTATTTCCACGCATACTGGAAACGGGAAAGACAAACAGAACTGGCAAAAGATTACGTGATACTGGATAAGATTAAAGGAAAAGGCTATTATGTAGGAACATTTCTTGCGCTGACTGCACTGGAAAGATATTGGTGGGGAGAGGGTGAATTTAAGTTCTATCTGGATGGAGATGAAGAATTCCCGACAGTATCCTCCACAGGTTCTGAAGACTATTTCGGAGGTGCGTGGGCATTTCATCAGAAAGATGAGCTGGGAAGACCTTCCGTTAAGAACTATTCCACACTGTTTCTAGGTTATCCGTTTTATGAGACAAAGGACAAGACACGTGTACGGTTTGAAACAGGAAAATTAAATGCAGTACATGCATTTGGTGATGACAGTCTGCCGCGCCATGGTCTGTACCGCTGGCATATTCTGGATCCAATCGCATTTTCAGAAGATATCAAAGTAACTTTGCAGCAGATTGGAAATGATGATCTGTCATTGTTTGAACGTTCGGACGATGTGGCAACAGTGGCTTATTGGTATCAGGATTCTGCAGAAGGATTTGACCGGGCATTTCCGGACAGAAGAGCACGTCTGCCGAGGTAAGAATGCCGGGAGTTACTGCTCACAGGTTAACATGTGAACAGTAATCCCCGGGACAAAAAGCCATGAGATGGAAAAGAAAAGTGTTGTAGAGAAATTCAAAATTCATTATAATAGGGGTACGAAAAAGCAGAAAACCCGGGAGGTACTTTTTATGGAAGCAAAAGACAGGGTATATCAGGCACTGTGCAGGATGGCGAAGAGTGATTGTCAGATTACGGCGGCAGCACTTGCAGAAGAACTGAATTTAAGCCGACAGGTAGTCAGCCATTATCTGAACCGTCTTTTGGAAGAAGGCTGTGTGGAAAAGACACTTACCCGGCCGGTATGCTGGAATATCAGGAAACAACAGAGAGAGAACGTGCAGGGTTCTGTCAGTGAAGAAAGAAAAGAAATAGAAGAAGTGCTGCCGGAAGTACGCCGGGAAGATGTCTTTGATGCAATGATCGGTGCTGACGGCAGCCAGAAAAATGTAATTGAAAGATGCAAAGCGGCGGTGTCATATCCGCCGGACGGACTGCCGATATTGATTACAGGAGAAAGTGGAGTCGGAAAAAGCTTTCTGGCAAGACTGATCCATCAATATGCAATTTCCAGAGCCGTTATCAGGGAAAGTGCTCCGTTGGTAGTGCTGAATTGTGCAGATTATGCGAACAATCCAGAACTATTGTCGGCAGCACTTTTAGGGTACAAAAAGGGAAGCTTTACAGGAGCGGATACAGATAAAGAGGGGCTTTTGCAGGAAGCGGACGGCGGTTATCTCTTTCTGGACGAGGTTCACCGGTTGTCTTATGAAAACCAGGAAAAGCTTTTTGTTTTCATGGACACAGGAAGATATCGGCCACTTGGTGACAAAAACTGGAAAGCAGCGAAGGTAAGGTTTATTTTTGCGACGACGGAGGTACCTGAAAAAGTCCTTCTGGAAACATTTCGCCGGAGAATTACCGTGCAGATTTCAATCGGAAGTATTGCAGAAAGGCCGCTGATGGAACGGCTTCAGTTGATTTATCGGTTTTATCAGAAAGAAGCAGTAAAGATCAACAAGGATATATTGATTGAAAAGGATGCGATGCAGTATCTGTGTTTTTCAAAGTTACCCGGAAATATCGGAAAACTGGAAAATCTTGTGCAGGTAAGCTGTGCGGAAGCATATTTTCGGCAGCAGGAGAAGGAACTGTTGAAAATCTCTTCAAGAGAGCTGCAGAATGAGTCACCGGACAAGGACGATTCCTTGGAAGAAATTGTCTGCCCGATGAAAGTTTTGTGCAGTCAGGAATGTGAATCTGCGTATGAAGCATGTGTCACGGAGCATACCGTGAATGTTTCAACACTTTGGGAAGAGGTAGTGAAGGCATCCTGGGATGAGATCGATATGTTATATCTGCGGTATAAACATCAGATGAAGACTTGGGAAAAATACGTCACAGTGAGTTCTTCGGTGTTTGAAAATACGGCAAAGAAGATGTTTGAAAGCAGCTGCAGATTGGTGCTGAAACGCTATGGAATCCGTGTGACAGACCAATGTCTGAAGGAACTGTACCTGAGTTATAAGATGTTTTCGCAAATGGAATTGGATGCAGAGATGGAGTGGAAATTGTCTGTTTATTTTGAACAGGCTCTTTCAAGGGCACATTATATTGCAAAACGCCTTTTTGAGAAAGTGGCATCGTTGGAACAAGGCTGTGGAAAGCATGTTCTGTTTTTGTTTACACTTGCTTTGCATGAATATGTTGCAGAGTGTGTTGAACTGGCAGGTCTGATTGCTGCGCACGGAGATACCACGGCAAGCAGTATTGCAAAAGTGGTGAACCAGGCATGTGAAACCTTTGTGTTTGAAGCAATTGATATGCCGATGGATTCTTCTTTTGATGCGACGATCGAGAAAGTAAAGAGTTATCTGGAAGATATCCCGGGGGGAAGAGGACTGATTCTGCTGGTAGATACAGGTTCTCTCAGCAGAATGTATACATTGATCAAAAACAGTCTGTCAGGGGATCTGATGATTATCAATAATGTTTCCACGGCAATTGCACTCGATATCGGAATTAAAATGCTGGGACATAGTTCCTTTACGGAAATTACACAGAGTACAAAGAAACTCTGTAGTTTTGATGTACAGTTTTTTGAAGGCCTTTCACAAGGAAAAAATATTGTCATATCCTGTATGTCCGGAGTGGGAATTGCGGAGAAGATTCAGGAAATGATGAAAAGCGTGTTCGGAGACTGTGGGCTTGATTTTATTACGATGGATTATAAGGAACTGATTCGGGCTTTGGATGAAAATGATGAAAAATCCTTTGAGCAGACACTGTTGATTTTGACGACTTCTTCACTTTCAGAAGGAGTAAAAACTCCATGGCTGAGTATGTATGACGTGTTGGATGGAAGTGGAGAACAGGTGCTGTGGGATTCTTTAAAGACAGTGATCAATCCGGAGCGGTTTGAAGTGCTCAAAAGAGAATTTGTAAAGTTTTTCTCAATGGAAGGTATTGTAAGCCGTCTGCAGTTTTTGAACCCTGCGGTTGTAGTTCAGGAAGTAGAATTGATTTTGATGCGGTATGAACAGTATTATACATTGGAAATGTCGGGGTATGTGAGACTAAATTTGTATATGCACATTGCATTTATGTTTGAACGTCTGATGATCGCACAGGATGATTATGAGGAAGAACAACGGGAATTATCTGAGCAAGAGCAGGAGTTCTATCGGATTTCACGGATTGTATTTTCAGAAGCAGAAAAAAAATACAGAATCAGACTGGATGAATATGAATTGTCGATGCTATACGAATTGTTTAAAAGCCTGATTAAGTAGCAAAGAGGAAATTCGATGGGACTGGAACTGAAGGTTGAGCAGAAACAAAGGGTATATCAGAAGCAGATTGAGCAGGCACGCATCCTGCAAATGAATGCACAGGAACTCGCTGTGTGTATTCAGGAGGCAGCATTGGAGAATCCGTTGATTGAACTGGAAGAAATGATGGATGTGCCGATAGAAGAACTGGTGAAGAAGGATGTGCGAGAAACTGATGAAACAGAAGCAGAGGTATCGGAGGATACCGACTGGAGATATACCGGCGGGCATCAGTCACCAGAAGACTGGTGGACTCCACAGGGAGGAAAATCGGAAAGTCTTGTTGATATGATACATCAACAGCTGCTGACGATGTCAATTGGGGAAAAAGAAAAGGAAATTGTGGAAAAGTTGGCGGGAGCGTTGGACAGCAGAGGATATCTGGAGATTCCGGTGAAAAAACTGGCAAAATATATACCATGTTCGGTGCAGGAACTTCGGAGTGCATTAGAGATACTTAAATCATTGGAACCGGCAGGAATCGGTGCGACAGATTTGAAGGAATGTCTGATTCTGCAGTTGAGACGGCAGAAAGACTCCCGGCTTGCGGTTACATTGGTCAAAAATTATCTGGAAGACTTGCCGAAACATAGAATTTCAGCAATTGCAAAGGAACTGGGAGAGAACGAGGATGCGGTAAAAGATGCATTTGCCAGAATCAGGACCTTGAACCCAAAACCGGGAAGTATTTTCGGGGAAGGAACAACGGTGCTCTATGTGATACCAGATATTATTGTGTCGGAAGAACATGGAGAATACACAGCGGCATTGAACGAGGCTGTGTACCGGAAACTGCGGCTGAATGAATCCTATGTGAAGCTGAAGGATTCTGAGGAATCAGAGGTAAGAGAATATATTATTCAAAAACAGGCGCAGGCAGGGTGGCTGAAAACATGTATTGAACAGAGAAGTCATACACTGCAGAGAATCGCAGATATATTGATAGATTTCCAAAGGACATTTTTAGAGACGGGAAAGGATATGAAACCGCTCAGACAGAAGGACGTTGCACAGATCATGGAAGTGCATGAATCGACGGTCAGCAGGGCTGTAAAAGGAAAATATCTACAGTGTGGCAGAGGTGTATACGCACTGTCGGATTTTATGCCGAAAGGAATGGAAGAAGTCAGCAGTGATTCTGTAAAGCAGATGCTGAAGAAAATCATTCAAAATGAAGATAAGAAAAAACCACTGAGTGATCAGAAACTGGTAAAGAAACTGGAAGAAGAGGGTGTACAAATATCAAGAAGAACAGTGGCAAAATACAGGATGCAGATGGAAATTCCAGATGCATCCGGCAGAAAAGCAGAGTGAGCTGCGAATCAGAGCTGTTGGCTGAACTGATACCATTTTTTAGGAGTTGTGACATTAGGGTATGACTTCTTAAAAAATATTAATAGCAATTCAATGGTTAAATTGTATAGAAATAAAAACAATTTTAATGTTTGTAAAAAAAATATTGTGAAAATGTTAACAATAATTACGTCTGTGGATTGTTTTTTATGCAAAACATAAGATTGTCATTTATAAATTAATACGCTATAATATAGAAGAATTCTAAATAAATAATTCCTGATGGTTTTCACGGGTGTCAGGATCTTTAAGAATTGGAGGAAAGAAATATGTTAGTATCAGCTACAGAAATGCTTCAGAAAGCAAAAGCAGGCCACTACGCAGTAGGACAGTTCAATATCAACAATCTTGAGTGGACAAAGGCTATTCTTACAACAGCACAGGAACTCAATTCACCAGTTATCCTTGGTGTATCTGAGGGTGCAGGAAAGTACATGACAGGATATAAGACTGTTGTAGGTATGGTAAACGGAATGATGGAAGAACTCGGAATCACAGTTCCGGTTGCTCTTCATCTTGACCACGGCAGCTACGAAGGATGCCTGAAATGTGTAGAAGCAGGATTCTCATCAATCATGTTTGACGGATCTCATTATCCGATCGACGAGAACGTTGAGAAGACAAAAGAACTCGTTAAGATCGCTCACGAGCACGGAATGTCAATCGAAGCAGAAGTTGGATCCATCGGTGGAGAAGAAGATGGAGTTATCGGAAGAGGTGAGTGCGCTGATCCGGAAGAGTGTAAGAGAGTAGCTGATCTGGGAATCGATTTCCTGGCAGCAGGTATCGGTAACATTCATGGTAAATATCCGGCAAACTGGGAAGGATTAAGCTTTGAGACTCTGGATGCTATTCAGCAGCGTACAGGAGCAATGCCACTCGTACTTCACGGTGGTACAGGTATCCCGGAAGATATGATCAAGAAAGCAATCTCTCTTGGAGTTGCTAAGATCAACGTTAATACAGAGTGTCAGCTTTCTTTCGCAGATGCTACACGTAAGTACATCGAAGCAGGAAAAGATCTTGAGGGTAAAGGATTTGACCCACGTAAACTTCTCAAACCAGGTGCAGACGCAATCATGGAAACAGTAAAAGAGAAGATGGAGTTATTCGGATCTGTCGGAAAAGCCTGAGAAGAACTTTTTTAAAAAAGCACTTGCGTTTTAAAGCAAGTTGAGGTATACTGACTCACGTAGACAGAACAAGGGCGTTCCAATTATAATTGGAGTGCCCTTTTTTTATCGCTTGGGAAATGATCCGCATGATTGAATCAGATTAGATGGATAAAATCAGATCTGATCTGACTGGATCAGACGGATGATTTCCTGAGAGGTAATCTATTATGGGGTTTCCCGTAGTGTAATCGAATATTGTTCATTGCAGTGAACGGTAATCGAAGAATTAAGAGAAAAGGAAGGTATAGGGTATGAGCACAGAATTATTCAATGTAGCTGACATCTTTGGAGAAAATGTATTTAATGATACAGTTATGCAGGAGCGTCTGCCAAAGAAAGTTTACAAGAATCTGAGAAAGACAATTGAAGAAGGAAAAGACCTGGATCTCGAGACAGCAGATGTTATTGCTCACGAGATGAAAGAATGGGCGATTGAAAAAGGAGCGACTCACTATACACACTGGTTCCTGCCACTTACAGGAGTTACAGCAGAGAAGCATGATTCCTTTATCTCAGCTCCACTTCCAAGTGGAAAAGTCCTAATGACTTTCTCAGGAAAAGAATTGATCAAAGGTGAGCCGGATGCATCTTCATTCCCGTCAGGAGGACTGAGAGCAACATTCGAGGCAAGAGGATATACAGCATGGGATTGTACATCACCGGCATTCGTAAGACAGGACGCAGGCGGAGCTACACTTTGCATCCCGACAGCATTCTGCTCCTACACAGGAGAGGCACTGGATCAGAAGACACCACTGCTTCGTTCTATGGAAGCGATCAATAAAGAAGCATTAAGACTTCTCCGCTTGTTTGGAAATACAACATCTAAGAAAGTTACTCCATCTGTTGGAGCAGAGCAGGAGTACTTCCTTGTAGATGCAGAGAAGTTTGAAGAAAGAAAAGACCTGATCTACACAGGACGTACACTTTTTGGAGCAATGCCTCCGAAAGGACAGGAACTTGATGATCATTATTTCGGAACAATCCGTCAGAGAATCGCATCCTTCATGAGAGATGTAAATATTCAGCTTTGGAAAGTAGGCGTTCCGTCCAAGACACAGCATAATGAGGTTGCACCGGCACAGCACGAACTGGCTCCGATTTATACAGAGGCGAACATTGCGGTAGACCAGAACCAGCTGACAATGCAGACATTGAAGAGAGTTGCCTGCCAGCATGGACTGAAATGCCTGCTTCATGAGAAACCATTCGCAGGAGTTAACGGATCCGGTAAACATAATAACTGGTCCATTACAACAGATGACGGAATCAATCTTCTTGAACCAGGTAAGACACCGCATGAAAATACACAGTTCCTTCTTGTACTTGCCTGCATTATGAAGGCAGTTAATGTACATGCAGATCTGCTTAGAGAATCCGCAGCAGATCCGGGAAATGATCACAGACTTGGAGCAAACGAGGCACCTCCGGCAATCATTTCCATTTTCCTTGGAGAACAGCTTGAGGATGTTGTTGAGCAGTTGATCAGTACAGGAGAAGCTACACACAGTCTGAAAGGCGGAAAGCTGGAGACAGGTGTAAGCACACTTCCGGATCTGTTCAAAGATGCAACAGACAGAAACAGAACATCACCGTTCGCATTTACAGGAAATAAGTTCGAGTTCCGTATGGTTGGATCAAGAGATTCTATCGCAAACCCGAATATCGTACTGAACACAATCGTTGCAGAAGCATTTGCAGATGCATGTGATATTCTTGAGAAGGCAGATGACTTTGATCTTGCAGTACATGATCTGATCAAAGAATACCTGACAGAGAACCAGAGAATCATCTTCAACGGAAACGGATACTCTGACGAGTGGGTTGCAGAGGCTGAGAGAAGAGGACTTCCGAACATTAAGTCTATGGTTGAAGCAATTCCGGCAATCACAACAGACAAGGCTGTAGAATTGTTTGAGAGATTCAGCGTATTTACAAAAGCAGAGCTTGAATCCCGTGCAGAGATCCAGTATGAGGCATATGCTAAGGCAATCAATATTGAAGCCCGTACTATGATCGATATGGCAAGCAAACAGTTCCTGCCGGCATTTATCAAGTATACAAAGACACTTGCAGATACAGTAAATGCTGTGAAGGCAGCTGGTGTTGACGCATCTGTTCAGACAGAGACTCTGAAAGAAGTAAGTGCTCTGATGGCTGAGACAAAGGCAGCACTTGATAACCTTGTAAAAACAACAGCAGATGCAGCAGCAAAAGAAGAAGGCAAAGTACAGGCTACATACTATCATACAGAGGTTGTTCCGGCTATGGATGCACTCCGTGCACCGGTTGACAAACTTGAGATGATCGTGGATAAAGAAGCTTGGCCAATGCCATCTTACGGAGACCTGATCTTCGAGGTATAAAATTGTATTACAGAAAAGTAATTTGAAGTAAATGATTGGAAGTCATTATTCGGATAAAGAGTCTGGATAATGGCTTCTTTTTGCTCTGAAAATCGGGAAAGCTGCATGACTATTTCATGCAAGAAAGCAAAAATTATTGTATAATGAGAAGTGGTTCGTGCAGCTTGAGCGTATTCTGCACGAATGAGAAAAAGAAAGAGTGGAATAAAAATGCAGTCAGAAGCAGAACTTAGAAGTTTATTATCAAGAATAGATCACCGGGGATATCCGGCTTATAAAGATACAAAAGGACAGTACCGATTTCCGGGATATGTTTTATCGATCGATCACGTACAGGGAGATCCGTTTGCGTCACCGTCAAAGGTAAGTGTACTGGTGAGTGGGAAGACAGCAGGATTCCCACAGGAATTATATTGTGGAAAATGTCAGAGAATTGCACTTCAGGACGAATTGCTGCGCCAGTTTGGAAGAAGGGCAGAACGGTTTGCATTCAAGGCAAAAGGTTCAGGTAAGAGTGGTCTGATCTCTGTCAGCAGATGCGGACAGGAAGTTCTGGAGAGAACAGCGTGTCAGATTCAGCCGGAGAACGGAAATATCCTTCTTAGAATGGAAATCGGATTTCCGGCAAATGGACGAACAATCAATGCGAGAGAGTTAGAGAAGATTTTATTTGATTTTGTTCCGGAGTGTGTAAAGGCATCCCTGTTTTACAAGAATCTGGATGTAAAGAGATTGAGAAGAATCATAGATCTGGCAGAAGACCAGGAGTATATTCGTAAAGAACTTCCGAAACTTGGTCTGTGTGCTTTCGTGGCAAACGGAAGTGTACTGCCAAGGGAATCCGGAATCTCATCCCGGCCGATGCGTGACGGAATCGCCTTCCAGTCTCCGAAGGAACAAGAAGTGACACTGGAACTTCCGCATAAAGGAAAGATTACCGGTATGGGAATCCGTAAGGGGATTACCTTGATCGTCGGCGGAGGTTATCACGGAAAATCAACACTTTTGAAAGCATTGGAACTTGGAGTGTACAATCACATCGCAGGGGATGGAAGAGAGTATGTGATCACAGATGCGACAGCAGTGAAATTGCGTGCGGAGGATGGAAGAAGTATCCAGAAGACAGATATTTCCATGTTCATCAACGATCTTCCGAACGGAAAAGATACGACATCATTCTGTACAGAAGATGCAAGTGGAAGTACTTCACAGGCGGCAAATGTGATCGAAGGAATTGAGGCGGGAACATCGCTGTTCCTGATTGATGAAGATACGAGTGCAACGAACTTTATGATCCGTGATGAGCTGATGCAACGTGTGATCCACAGAGAGATGGAACCGATCACACCATTTATTGAAAGAATCAGGGAATTGTATGAAAATTATGGGATCTCGACAGTGATCGTTGCAGGAAGTTCGGGAGCTTATTTCCATATTGCGGATAGTATTATTCAGATGGATCGTTATGTTCCGAAAGACATTACGGTACGGGCGAAAAAAGAAGCAGAGAATTTCCCACAGATCAGCGTGCTGGAGCAGCCAGCAGAGAAACCGACTTATGACAGAGTGCCGCGACCGGATAAAGCATTTCGCGGAAATGACAGGATCAAGATGAAGACGATGGGAAAAGAATCAGTGATGATCAACAGGGATATGATCGATCTGAGATACTTAGAGCAGATTGCGGATAGCGAACAGGTGACAGCACTTGGATACTGTGTACGATATGCACAGAAACATTTGATTGACGGAAAGAAGAATCTGATCCAGATTGTAGATGAGCTGGAAGAAGTGATGCAGAATAAATCCCTGGCAGCATTGTGCGAGAGTACATCCAGTGTATCCTGCATGGCAGTGCCGAGAAGACAGGAAATATTTGCATGTTTTGACAGATATAGAGCGCTTAGGTTAGTATGTTATAGGAGTTGATAATATGAAATTAGAGAATGGAAGACCAGAAAACACAAAAGGAAGATTAGAAAAGGAAATCAGGGTATATGATTTCCTCGACAAGCTTGGTGTGGAATACCAGAGAGTTGATCACGAGGCGGCAATGACAATGGAAGCCTGTGAAGAGATCGACAGAACACTTGGAGATGGAACTGCAATCTGCAAGAACCTGTTCCTTTGCAATCGACAGGAAACAGACTTTTATCTGCTTCTGATGCCGGGTGACAAGCCATTCAAGACAAAGAATCTGTCGGCACAGATAGGTTCTGCCAGACTTTCCTTTGCAAAGCCGGAGTATATGGAGAAGTATCTGGATATTACACCGGGATCTGTCAGCGTTATGGGGCTTATGAATGATACAGAGGGTAAAGTACAGCTTCTGATCGATGAGGATATAATGAAAGATCCGTATTTTGGATGTCATCCGTGCATCAACACATCCAGCTTGAAGATTCGTACATCTGATTTGATCGCAAAGATCATTCCGGCGCTGAAGCATGCGCCGAAGATGGTGAAACTTCCGGGAGCGGAGGAGTAACAGTAGTAATGAAAATGTGATTAATCGACACCAGGTTCATTTCCTGTTGGTTGTATATTTTTCGTGCATTTGCTATAATTTATATGTTGATATGCGAATAGCAGGTATCATTTTCAGGATTGATGCAGAGAAGATAAAAAGGAGGACTAGCGTGTCTGAGGAAAATAAAGTGATAGATGAAGTGAATACATCAGGAGTAGTCGAGCAGCCGGTGGATGCGGAGGAGATTCCGCCAGTGAAGACAGAGGCGATACCACCGGTGAATACGGAACCAACACATCCTGTACAGCCACCGGTAGAACCGGCGCAGAAGCTGGAAGATTATTACAAAGAGACTGCGGAGGATCGTGCAGCTGAGGAAGAGTACGAGCAGGCGGTTAAAGATCCGCAGAACCGGAAGGAAAAGATCGATCAGATCAAGAGTATTTTCCACCGCAGTGGGGAGAAGAAGTTTTCCAGAGAAGAAGTGATTCTTTCTAAGATCCGGCCGGAAGATATGCTGGAATATCTGACGTTGGAACAGCGCAGACTGGAATGCTTACAGAAAGCAAGACAGAGCCGGAATGAGAAGCTTCTCAAGGTGCTTCAGCTTGCAGCGATACTTGCAGTAATTGTGGCGGTTGTCGCTTTACTGAAGGATAATCCGGTCGTTCTTGTGAACATTCTGTATATGCTTGGTATTGTAGCAGCAATCTGGATCTGGAAGAATCCGGGAAAGAAGTAAATTTACTGTAATGAGGTGACGATATGAAATTTTTTCATTTATCAGACCTGCATATAGGAAAGCAATTACATCACTATAACCTCCGGGAGGATCAGGAACATATCCTTGCGGAGGTTCTTTCATATGCAGCGTCCATACATCCGGATGCAATTGTTATCGCAGGAGACATTTATGACAAATCAGTGCCATCAGGAGAAGCGGTAAGTCTGTTTGATGAATTCTTGACAGCTCTGGCTAAGATTGAACCGGTGATTCCGGTTCTTATTATATCGGGAAATCATGATTCGGCACAGCGGCTTGATTATGCCAGTCGTTTGCTTGGAAGCCATCAGATTTATATTGCGGGTCAGGCTCCGGAGGAAGAAGCAGATCGTTTGAAAAAGATTACTTTGACGGATGAATTTGGAGAAGTGGATTTCTGGCTGCTTCCGTTTTTAAAGCCGGGATATGTGCGCAAGATCTTTGGCGGAGAGGTGCCGGAGAGTTATACGGCAGCTGTACAAGGAATTCTGGAACGGGAGAAGATTGATTTTTCCAGAAGAAATATACTGGTTTCCCATCAGTTTTATACAGGGAAGGGGGAGACTCCAACAACGTGTGAATCAGAAGTATTATCTGTCGGAGGCATTGATAATGTAGATATTTCCGCAGTGCAGGAGTTTGACTATGTGGCACTTGGACATTTACATGGTGCACAGAGAGTCGGACAGGAGAAGATCCGCTATTGTGGAACGTTGCTGAAGTATTCTGTCAGTGAGGCAAGCCAGAAGAAGACACTTCGTGTAGTTGAACTGAAAGAAAAAGGGAGCGAGCCGGAGATTCAGAATCTGCCGCTGCATCCACTTCGTGATGTGAGAAAACTTAGGGGAACGCTGGAAGAGATCCTTGAAGCGGAGGACGGAACCGGGAGTGAAGATTATGTCAGTGTAACGCTGACAGATGAGGTTGATCCGTACAAACCAAAGGAACAGCTGGAAAGAAAGTTCCATCATATTCTAGAAGTGCGGATGGATAATGAGAGAACAAGACAGAAGCTGGAATTTTCTGAAGAACAGATACGGATCGGTACTCCGTTTGAAACATTTTGTGATTTCTACAAAGAGATGCAGGGGCAGGAAATGTCTGAGCAGGAACAAAAGATCTTAAGAGAGATTCTAAGTGAAATGAAAGGGGAAGACGTATGAGACCGGTGAGATTGACGATGTCCGCATTCGGATCTTATGCGGGCGTCCAGGAGATAGATTTTACAAAGATTCACAGCGGATTATTTTTGATTACCGGAGATACGGGTGCAGGAAAAACAACCATCTTTGATGCAATCATGTATGCGCTGTATGACCGGACGAGTGGCGGACGCAGAGATGGAAATATGATGCGCAGCCAGTATGCATCAGAAGACACAGACACTTATGTTGAATATGTGTTTTCTTATCGGGGACAGGAATATACCGTGCGCCGTAATCCGGAATATCTCCGGGTAGGGAAGAGAAGAAAAGCAGATGGAAGCCTCCGGTATGTGAAAGAGACAGCGAAGGTGAGTCTCCTTCTTCCGGATGGAAGGGAATATCAGGGGAAGAAGCGAGAGACAGACCAGAAGATTCAGGAAATCATTGGTCTTGATGCGGGGCAGTTTACGCAGATTGCCATGATCGCACAGGGAGATTTCTTAAAGCTTCTTCATGCAGAATCGAAAGAACGTAAAAAGATCTTCTCGCAGATTTTCCAGACACAGATCTACTGGCGGATTCAGGAAGCACTGAAAGAAAAAGGAAAAGATCTGTATATTGCGCTGAAGGAAAGTGAATCAGACATCCGGCGTGAGATGGAGCGTGTGGAACCGGAGAATACAGAGCAACAGGATCTGGCAGACCAGTGGAAAGAACTCTGTGAGTTATCCATGCCGGAAGGGGAAAAGGTTCTAGAGGCTGTGAAAAACTTTCTCGAATATGAAGAAAGTTGTAGAAAAGTCTTAAAGAAAGAATCAGAGGAACTTAAGAAACAGTCAGAAACACTTCGAATGCTGATTCAGAAGAAAGAAGAGAAGAATAAGATATTTGATCGTTTGGAAATGGAAGAGAAGCAGCTGAGTATTCTGAATGCAAAAAAGGAAGAGATGGAAACGTGTCGGGTTCAGGCAGGGCTTGGACACCGGGCAGAGCAGGCGAGACATCTGGAAGTGCAGGCTCTTCGAACAGCGAAATCCGTGAGGCAGATACAGGGAGAAATCGAGCAGATTACTGTATGGCAGAAGGAACAGGAAAAGGAACTTTCTGAGGTTAAAGAAAAAGCGGAAGAATTGGAAGAAGTTTTTGCAAAGGAAGAACCGGAAATGCTGAAAAAAATTTCACAGTTATCGGATCTCCTTCCACATTACGCAAATGTGCGTAAGTATTCGAAAGAATATGAAAATCAGACAGGGGCAATGCAGCGTTGTATACAGAATTGTCAGGAAGCATCAGCTCAGTATGAGGAAGCATATGCGAAATTCTTTCAGGAGCAGGCGGGAATCCTGGCAAAGGAATTACAGGAAGGCACGCCGTGTCCGGTCTGCGGATCAGTAGAACATCCGCATCCGGCAAAGATTTCCGGAGAAGCACCGGATAAAGAGACGGTAGAGAAATTGAAGCAAAGACGTGATCTGCTGGAACAAAAAAGAATACAGCAGCAGGAAAAGTTTCAGATATGTAAAGCACAGCTTGAATCAGAACAACGTATTCTCGGAGATAATCCTGTGAAAGAAGAGCAGGTGAAAGAAGAGCTTCGGAAGATGCAGGTTGAACTGGATCGGAAGAAGAATGAAACAAAGCAGGCACAGGAACAGTGCCGTAAGATGACGGAGGAAAGCAGACGTCAGGCAGGAAAACTGGAGGGACTTCGAGGCCAGAAGGCAGAACTTGAGAAGCGTTTTGTAAAAGAGCAGGAAGAGTTCCGAGAGGAGATCAGCCGACAGGAATTTACTTCACAGGAAGAATTCCGTGAGGCGAAACAGTGGATCGAAGGGTGGCGGGAGAAAGACAAAGAAGTGAAAGAACATGACCGCCAGCTGTTAGAGAAAAAGGCAAAGATCGAGACGCTGAAGGAACAGACTGCAGGCGAAAAGCGGGAAGATCCGCAGCAGGAGATGGAAAAGCGAAATGAAGTAGAACATCTGTTGAAAGAAAAACAGGATCATCAGATGCAGCTTCACAGCAGATGGACAGGTAACCAGAATGCGTACAAGAATCTGAAACAATATTTTTCTTCGCAGGAAGCTCTGCGAAAAGAATATGAGGTACTTTCCAACCTGAGCAAGACTGCAAATGGCAATTTGAGCGGCAGTGTGAAACTTGATTTTGAGACGTATGTACAGCGGACTTATTTCCGGCAGATCATTCAGGCGGCAAACCGCAGGCTGGCACGGATGACATCAAATGAATTTATTTTACAGTGCAGGGAGATTCAGGATCTGAGCAGTCAGGGACAGGCCGGCCTTGATCTAGATGTCTATGATCTGGTGACAGATTCTGTCAGAGATGTAAAGTCTCTCTCAGGAGGAGAATCCTTCATGGCAGCTTTGTCGATGGCATTGGGACTTGCAGATATTATCCAGAATACAGCCGGAGCAGTGAGTCTGGAGACGATGTTTGTAGATGAAGGATTCGGATCTCTGGATGATGCATCAAGAGACCGTGCGATTCAGATTCTCAAAGAACTTGCAGGAGAGAAAGGACTGGTTGGAATCATTTCCCATGTAAATGAATTGAAAGAGCAGATTGACTGGAAATTAAATATTACAAAGACGGAGCATGGAAGTCAGGCAAAATGGGAAATCTAAAAGCATAAGGCAATAATAGGGACAGCTACGAAGAAGGACAGAATACAGGCAGGTGCGGAAAATGAAACAAAATGGAATGAGAGAAAGAAAAGGAAGGATTTCAAGATACGGAAGAAGGATGTTGGCAGTTCTGCTCAGCGCAGGGATGCTGCTGACAGGGACTCTTCCGGTATTCGGAACAGAAAATACGGAGGAAACGGCACGCCCACATCAGCTTTATTGCACAGTACTTGGAGACAGTATTGCGAAAGGTTACACTTGCGATAAATCCTGGATGGAGAATTATGGAAGTCTGGCAGCAAAGGAAATAGCATATAGCGAAGGGTGCAGATATATTTATCACAATTATGCAAGAACAGGTCTTGATACAGCAGGATTGAACGAAAAGTATTTGTCAAAGCAGGATGTGCAGACGAATCTTGCAAAAGCAGATGTTATTTTTATAACAATTGGTTCGAATGACCTGCTCAACGAATGTAAGCGTGTGGTTCAGGAAATCCTGAAGACAGATACAAAATTTAAAAGTGCGGATGAGGCACTTGCATCTTTGAAAGAGTCCGTAAAGAAGAATCCGCTGCTTGTGCTGAGTGCGATCAACGCGTTGAACAACTGGGATTATAATTCCTTTGAAAAAGAATGGATCCAGATGATGAAGACAGTAAATTCATTGAAAAAGGACGATGCAAAAGTGATCGTGACTACAATTTATAATCCGGCAGGAAATATGAAGCTTCCATCTACGCTGAATAAAATTGTAGAAGACATTATTGAAAATATGAACGCGATCATTGAAAAACGAGCAGGAAAATACGATTATGAAGTTGCGGATGTGTATCAGTCATCTGTGATATCTCATCTGCAGAAAGACGGAGTACATCCGGATTCTCAGGGGCAGCAGATCATTGCAGATCTGGTTTGTAAGGAATACGAAAAGTAAAAAAGAAGCATTCTTTGTGTTGGTTCTTATATGGAACAATGCAGAGAGTGCTTTGTTCTTTTTGTAAGAAATAGAACTGTCACATTTATAACACAAAACATTCACAGAATCCTGATACTTTTGAAAGGTCAAAAATCCCGGTTTGTCTGCATAGATATAGACTGGAAGAAATATAGGGAGGTAAGACTTTGATAGAAGTAAAGAATCTTGTGAAGAAGTATGGAAATCATACAGCAGTAGATCATTTAAACTTCACAATAGAGGAAGGGCATGTCTACGGCTTTCTTGGACCGAATGGGGCGGGAAAATCAACAACGATGAATATTATGACAGGATACCTCGGTGCTACCGAAGGAGAAGTACTGATCAATGGACATGATATTCTGAAAGAACCTGAGGAGGCGAAAAAGCAGATTGGTTATCTGCCGGAATTGCCACCGTTGTATATGGAGATGACAGTCCGTGAATATCTGGAATTTGTAGCGGAGTTGAAAGGAATCGCTAAGAATAAAAGAGAAGAGTCTATCAATGAAGTAGAGAAGATGGTGAAGATCTGGGAAGTGGAAAACCGTCTGATCAGAAATCTGTCGAAAGGATACCGTCAGAGAGTCGGACTGGCACAGGCAGTGCTTGGATTTCCGGAGATCATTATTCTTGATGAACCAAGTGTCGGACTTGATCCAAAACAGATCATAGAGATCCGTGAACTGATTCGTCAGCTTGCGAAGAAACATACGGTGATCCTGAGTTCTCATATTCTGGCAGAAGTCCGTGAAGTCTGCGATTATATTTTGATCATTTCCAAAGGAAAACTGGTCGCAAGTGACACACCGGAGAACCTGGAACGGAATCTGGGAGATTCTGATCTGATTGAGATCGAGACGAAAGCAAGCCCGGACGAAGTTCGAAGAATTCTTGAGACAGTAGATGGAATTCGAAGCATTTCTACAAAGCATCTGGAAAATGGAATCACATGGACTCAGATTCAGGAAAAGAAAAATACAGATATACGTGAGAAAGTATTTCAGGCATTTGCACAGAATCATCAGCCACTGCTGAAACTGAATCCGCTGCAGGTAAGTCTTGAAGATGTCTTTATGGAACTGACGCAGAGCGACAGGGCAGCAGAAGAATATGCAGAAAAGGCGAAGAAGAAGGAAACGGAGGACATGAAAGATGCTGGCGATTTATAAAAGAGAAGTACGCTCCTATTTTCAGTCTATGGTGGGATGCGTGTTTGTTGCATTTCTTATTGCATTTACAGGGATCTACTTTATGGCATATAACCTGACAGCTGGATATCCATACTTTTCCTATACGCTTTCAGGTACACTGATCGTATTTATCGTAGGGATTCCGCTGATCACGATGCGCAGTTTTTCAGAAGAGCGTAAAAATAAGACGGATCAGCTGCTTCTGACAGCTCCGGTCAGTCTGTGGAAGGTTGTGCTTGGAAAATATCTTGCAATGGTAACGGTAATTGGAATCCCGAATGTGATCTTCTGTGCGTTCCCATTAATCATTAAGGCACAGGGAACTGCATATCTGAAAGTAGATTACATATCCATCGGGGTATTCTTCCTGTTGGGTTGTGTATATGCGGCAATCGGCATGTTCCTGTCTGCTCTGACGGAAAGTCAGATGATCGCATTTATCAGTACATTTGGTATTCTGCTTATCTTGTATCTTTGGAATGGAATTCTTTCCATGCTTCCAAGCAGTGCAGTCAGCGGATTGGTCGGTGTGCTTATCATTCTGACTCTGATTGTTGTTTATATTTATCAGATGACAGGAAATATAGTGATTGCCGGTGTGATCGAAGCAGTTGGTGTGATCGCCGGTGTGGTCGTGTACTTTGTGAAATCAAGTCTTTATGAAAACCTGCTGACAAAGATGCTTGGAAGACTGGCACTTGCAGATGTATTTACGGATATCACTTCGAACAGTATTGTAGATATAACAGGGATCGCGCTGTATCTTTCACTGATCGTAGTCTTTGTGTTCCTGACAGTACAGGCAATCCAGAAGAGACGTTGGAATTAGGAGGGCATGAAAGTGGATAGAAGAAAGAAAACAACAGGAAAGATCAAAGGGATGTTCCACACCTCCGGTACAAAGCACGGATCTTACAGTGTGGGGCTGACAGTACTTGTAATCGCGATTGTTATTGTGTTCAATCTGGTAATCGGACAGATCCCGGAAGCTTATCGCAATCTGGATATGAGCAGTACAAAGATTTATGAAATTTCAGATACAACAAAGGATCTGCTGAGCGGATTGAATGATAAAGTCGATATGAAAGTTCTTGCGGTAAAGAAAGACACGGATGACAGGATTAAGACATTTATCAGTAAATATGCAGCACTTTCAGATAAGATCAATGTTGAGTGGATCGATCCGGTTCTGCATCCGTCAGCATTGACAGAGTATAATGCATCCGAAAATACAATCGTTGTATCTTGTGAAGCAACAGGAAAGACAACAACTATTTCTTTTGACAAGATTCTTGTTATGGATATGTCTTCCTATTATTATTCAGGAAATGCATCTTATTCAGAATTTGACGGAGATGGCCAGTTGACAAGTGCGGTGAATTATGTGACAAGTGATGTGCAGAAGACAATCTATAAAGTAAGCGGGCATGGAGAGGCGGAACTGTCATCTACAGTTACAGATTTGATGAGTAAAAATAATTACACGCTGACAGAGCTGAACCTTCTGATGGCAGATTCCATTCCGGATGATTGTGATCTTCTGCTTATGAATGCACCGACGAATGACCTTTCAGAAAATGAAGTGACACTTCTGACAAATTATCTGGCAGCAGGTGGAAAAGTAATGTGTCTGCTTGGAGATACCTCTCTGACGGATTTCCCAAATCTGGCAAGTGTGCTGAAGGTGTATGGAATTGAAGGTGTAGATGGTTATATTGCGGATCCGACAAGATGTTATCAGAACCAGCCATATTATATCTTCCCACAGTTGAATGTATCCGGTGATCTTGCGAACGGAATCAGTTCTCAGATGGTGCTTTTGACGAATGCACATGGAATGACATTGACAGATCCGACACGAGATACGATAACAACAAGTGCATTTATGGAGACATCGGAAAATGGATACGCAGTAACAGAGTCCGAACAGAAACAGGGAACGTATGAACTTGGAGTTGTCGCAACAGAGACAATTTCTTCGGGAGATGATTCTTCTTCGGATAGTTCAGATGCCGAGGCAACAGATACAACAACTGATGATAGTGAAAGTACGGAAGATTCTGAGGAAAGCAGTGCAACAGAAGCCCGTCTGACGGTGATCTCCGCAGGAAGTCTGATCGATCAGAATATTACAGATGCATTTTCACAGCTTGAGAATACACAGATCTTTATGAATGCAGTAAGTGCAAACTTTGACGGAGTACAGAATCTGTCCATTGAGGCAAAGAGTCTTGGAACAGAGTATAATACGATACAGCATGCCGGTCTGTTCAGCCTTCTTGTAATTTTTGGAATCCCGGCAGTGATTCTGATCGCCGGATTCAGCGTATGGTTCAGAAGAAGAAAAGCTTAAGGAGGAAGAAAATTAGAATGAAGAAAAAGAAAGGGCCATTGATTCTGATCGGTGTTCTGGTGTTGCTCCTTATCCTCTATTTTGCCTTAAGCACATGGAATAAGAAGCAGGATTCCAAGGAAGAAGAAACGGTGAAAGTGACAGACCTGAAGACCTCAGAGATTACCGGGGTGAAATATGATCTTGGTACGGGTGAAATGAATTTTGAGAAAGGCGGAGATACCTGGTACTATACCGCAGATAAAGATTTTCCATTGCGTCAGAGTTATCCGAAGACAGTGGCTGATGCTATGGGACAGTTGAGTGCGGATCGAGAACTTGAGGATGCGGATGCGCTAGAAGAATATGGATTAGATCATCCGACTTATACAGTTACACTGACAAATGAAGATGGAACTGTGACAACAATCAAGGTTGGAAATGCGACCGGAAATGATTACTATGCGACAGTGGACGATACGGAAAAGGTTTATACAATTCCGGCGACTTCATTGGATGATATCCAGACAGAACTGGATCAGATCGCTCAGCTGGATACTTATCCAAGCATCGGAAGTGGAAATCTGAAAAAAGAAGTGATCACACAGAACGGTGAGACAACAACCTATGATTCCGAAAATGAGGATCAGGCAGAAGATGTTGCAGCAGTAGCCGGAGGACTTGGTGCTGTGAAGCTGTCAGAGGCGGCGGATTATTCTGTAGATGATGCGGATCTTGCAGGGTATGGTCTGGATGCGACTTCCAGAATCACAGTAGAAGTTACTTATACAAGCGATGATGAAGATCAGACAATGACGCTTTACATCGGAGGAGAAAATGGAAGTGGAGACAGATATGTCATGATGAATGATTCCAGGATCGTGTACCTGATCTCGGATGAAATCTGTAATAATATATTGAATCAATAAAGACTGGTAACTGTTCGGAGAAAACGAAGAAAATTCGGTGCGTTTCCTTTGGACAGTTACCACATTTTATATTTATTTAATTGACTTTTATTCGAAAACAGCGCAGAATAAAGCACATATCGTTTTTATAGAAAATGCATAGCATTTTGGAGGTTGGCTCTGAACAGTTAGAGATAATATAATTGGCGAGATGCACAGCAGAGAAGTATGAGCAGTAAAAATGTGCATGAGCAGATTTATCAAGAAAGAAGGATTTGTATGAAAGAAAAATTTTTACGTTTTATGCAGGGCAGATATGGCGTGGATCAGTTTTCTAAAGGTCTGCTCATTGCCGGACTGGTAGTAGTACTCTTGTCCTCATTTTTTGCAGGAGGAAGGGTAGGATCATTATTCTATTTACTTGGATGGGTATTGATCATTTATTGTTATTTCCGTATATTCTCCAAAAATGTATCTAAACGATATGCGGAAAATCAGAAGTATCTTGCAAAGACATACAAGATTAGGACTTATATTCAGCAGCAGAAGAACAGTCTGGCGCAAAGAAAGGCATATCATATTTATAAATGTCCGGGGTGCAAACAGAAGATTCGTATTCCGAAGGGGAAAGGAAAGATTGAGATCCGATGCCCGAAGTGTGGAACAACATTTATTAAGAAGAGTTGATGTGTTTACTGGAGAGAAAGCATCTGTTATGATAGGTAGTGCGTGTTAGAATGAATGCGAGAGAAAGAATGAGAGGACGGGAAGGATGTCAGATCCATACAGTATATTAGGTGTAGACAGGAATGCTACGGATGAAGATGTGAAGAAAGCTTATCGAAAGCTGAGCCGACAGTATCATCCAGATGCGAATATCAATAATCCGAAGAAAGATGAGGCTGAGGCGAAGTTTAAGGAAGTGCAGCAGGCTTATCAGCAGATTATGGATGAACGCGAAAAAGGATATACTTCCGGATATGGTTCGAGTGATGGTTCAGGTTATGGAGGTTACGACCCGTTTGGAGGATTCGGCGGTTTTGGTTCTTATGGATATGGTTCAGCAGGAAGTACGGGCGGAACTTCCGGGATGAGTGAGGAAGATGCACATCTGAATGCGGCAGCTAATTACATACGAAGCGGACATTATAAAGAGGCTCTTAACGTACTTGACGGAATCAGTCAGCATAGTGCAAGATGGTATTTCTACAGCGCATCGGCGAATTCCGGATTAGGAAATAACGTGACCGCATTGGAACATGCGAGAGAAGCAGTTCGTCTGGAGCCACAGAATATGCAGTATCAGATGTTACTTCAACAGCTGGAAGGTGGCGGAAACTGGTATCAGACAAGACAGACAATGTACGGATATCCGGGAACCTATAATAGTAGCTGGTGTGTGAAACTATGTATTGCCAATCTGATGTGCAATATTTGTTGTAACAGTGGCGGACTGTGCCTGGGAGGCGGTCCGGGTGGCGGAACATTTATGTAAGAGGAATAGAAGAGGAGAACCGAGAATGTTAACACAGTTTTCGAGAACAGAACTGCTTTTAGGCAAGGAAGCAATGAACAAGCTGGAAGATGCCCGCGTTGCAGTATTTGGTATCGGTGGTGTCGGCGGCTATGTCTGTGAGGCACTTGTAAGAAGTGGTGTAGGAAAATTTGACTTGATCGATGATGATAAAGTGTGTCTGACGAACTTGAATCGTCAGATCATTGCAACGAGAAAAACAGTTGGAAAATATAAAACAGATGTGATGAAGGACAGAATTCTGGAGATTAATCCGAAGGCAGAGGTGAATATTCACAATTGCTTTTTTTTGCCAGATACTGCAGATGAATTCCCTTTTGAAGAATATGATTATGTTGTGGATGCAGTAGATACTGTGACGGCTAAGATTGCGCTTGTCATGAAGTGTAAAGAACTGAATGTGCCGATCATCAGCAGTATGGGGGCGGGGAATAAGCTGGATGCAAGTGCCTTTCGCGTGGCGGATATCTATAAGACGAAGGTGTGTCCGCTGGCAAAGGTAATGCGCCGTGAATTGAAGAAGCGCGGTGTGAAGAAGCTGAAGGTAGTTTATTCAGAAGAACAGCCAACCCGGCCGTTGGAAGATATGTCTATCAGTTGTCGTGCAAACTGTATTTGTCCGCCGGGAGCAGAACATAAATGTACCGAGCGCCGGGATATTCCCGGAAGTGTTGCGTTTGTACCATCTGTAGCCGGTCTGATCATTGCAGGAGAAGTTGTAAAAGATCTGGCAGGAATTAAGAAAAAATAGGATAACGGGGGAAAAAATGGGTATTTCAATAGAAGAACTCCGCAAGCTGGAGAAAGATAGTTATCAGATCCTGGATATTAGAAATGAGACAGAGATTTCACATGGAGCAATTCCGGGAGCGATTGCGGTTGCGGAAGATGCAATTGACGGGCATCCGGAGATTGATTTTACAAAGAAACTGGTCATCTGCTGCAGCAGAGGAGAGCATAGTGTGGAAGTGGCAGAGACACTGGAAGAAAAAGGTGTTGATGCAGTCAGTCTGAACGGCGGATATATTGCCTGGCTGATTGATACGATGAAGCAAAAAGAGGCGGAGGATGCGAAAGAAGAAGTGAACTTCGCAAAAGAGGTAGAGCAGAGTTTAAGGAAGAAGTTCAGAAAAAACATCTGGTGCAAGTTTACCAAGGCGATCAATGAGTATGAGCTGGTAAAACCGGGAGACAGAATTGCAGTCTGCATCTCCGGTGGAAAAGATTCTATGCTGATGGCAAAGCTTTTTCAGGAATTAAAGCGTCATAATAAATTTGATTTTGAAGTGAAATTCCTTGTGATGGATCCGGGATACAGCCCGGCGAACCGCCAGGTGATCGAGGAGAATGCAAGACGTCTGGAGATCCCGATTGAGATTTTTGAATCAGATATCTTTGAATCCGTCTATAATATTGAAAAGTCCCCATGTTACCTGTGCGCAAGAATGCGCCGCGGATATTTGTACAGTCATGCACAGAAGATGGGCTGCAACAAGATTGCACTGGGACATCATTATGATGATGTGATAGAGACAATCCTGATGGGAATGCTCTATTCGGCACAGGTACAGACGATGATGCCGAAGCTGCACAGCACAAACTTCGAGGGGATGGAGCTGATCCGTCCGCTGTATATGGTCCGTGAGGATGATATTAAAGCATGGAGAGATTATAATGATCTGCATTTCATTCAGTGCGCATGCAAGTTCACAGATACATGTACGACATGTAATAATGAGGAGAACCGTTCCAAGCGTATGGAGATCAAAGAACTGATCGCAACCTTGAAAAAGGTGAATCCATACGTGGAGGGAAATATTTTCAAGAGTGTTGAAAATGTAAATCTGGATACTGTAGTTGCGTATAAGTCAAAAGGTGAGAAGCATCACTTCCTTGACACTTATGATGAAAAGTTGGAAGGACAAGGTGAATGATACGGAACTGCGGAAGCAGTGAATATAAGATGCTAAATTGAAAAATTGAGAAAGAGGCTTGACTTCTGTTTGTCCCCATGATACAATGTTTGGGCGAATGGAAGTAGGCTTTTTTTTTATGCCTAAAAATTGATGGCTCGCAACCATCAGCAACACGTAGGTGAATATATTAAAAGCGAGGTGGAAGTTGTGCGCACAAGAATTACTCTGGAATGTACGGAATGCAAGAACCGTAACTACAACATGACAAAGGATAAGAAGACTCATCCGGAACGCATGGAAACCAAGAAGTACTGCAGATTCTGCAAATCACACACACTGCACAAAGAGACAAAATAATTGTTGTCGAAAGGAAGTGGAATTATGGGTGAGAATACAAAAACTCAGAAAAAGAGCTGGTTCAAAGGACTTAAGGCAGAGTTCAATAAGATCGTTTGGCCAGACAAGAATACACTTGCTAAACAGACCACGGCAGTTGTTGCTGTCTCCGTAGTGCTTGGAGCGCTGATCTCAGTAGTTGATGCGCTTTTGAGATATGGAATTGACTTTTTAGTGAAATAGTTGACCGCAGCAGAAAGGTGATTTTATGTCAGAGGCAAAATGGTACGTCGTTCATACCTATTCAGGGTATGAGAACAAAGTAAAAGCAAACATTGACAAGACAATTGAGACTCGTCATCTGGAAGACCAGATTTTGGAAGTTCGTGTTCCACTTGAGGAAGTACCTGAGATACGTAATGGAGTGGAAAAGGTCGTACAGAGAAAGATGTTTCCTGGATATGTTATGATCCACATGATTATGAATGATGACACTTGGTATGTTGTAAGAAACACAAGAGGTGTTACAGGATTCGTCGGACCTGGATCCAAGCCGGTACCACTTGATGAGAGTGAGATGGAGAACCTTGGAATCAAACAGGATGAGGTGATCCTTGATCTTGAGATCGGTGATGTTGTAACTGTACTTAGCGGTGCATGGGAAGGAACAGTTGGAGCTGTTCAGACAATCAACGAACAGAAGAAGAGTCTGACAATCAATGTTGAGCTGTTTGGCCGAGAAACTCCGGTTGAACTTGGTTTTTCAGAAGTGAAGAAAATGGATTAAAATTGCGTGGGAGGGATGAGAATCCCGCCAATACCACAAGGAGGTAATTGAAATGGCAAAAAAAGTAGAAGGATATATCAAATTACAGATTCCTGCTGGAAAGGCAACTCCGGCACCACCGGTTGGTCCTGCACTTGGACAGCACGGTGTAAACATCGTAGAATTTACAAAACAGTTCAATGCTAGAACAGCAGATCAGGGAGATCTTATCATCCCTGTAGTAATCACTGTTTACAATGACAGAAGCTTCAGCTTCATCACAAAGACACCACCGGCAGCAGTTCTTATTAAGAAAGCTTGTAAGATTCAGTCCGGTTCTGGTGTACCGAACAAGACAAAAGTTGCTACAATCACAAAAGCTCAGGTTAGAGAGATCGCTGAAATGAAGATGCCAGACCTGAACGCAGCTACAGTAGAGGCTGCTGAGAGCATGATCGCTGGAACATGCCGTTCCATGGGTGTAGTTGTAGAAGACTAATCCAAATTTTATAACGATTATATTGTAGGATACAATCAGCCGACCTTTTCCGGTGTCCTCGGGGGAGAGAGCGCTGAGAGTTCAATTGTTTAGTAAATTCATAAAGTGGGAGGGGCAAGTTCCCGCCAATACCACAAGGAGGTTATTGTAAAATGAAACGAGGAAAAAAATATATCGAAGCTGCAAAACTGATCGAAAGAGGAAACCTCTATGATCCTGCAGAAGCAGTAGCATTAGTAAAGAAATCAGCAACAGCAAAGTTTGACGAGACAATCGAAGCTCATATCAGAACAGGTTGTGACGGACGTCACGCTGATCAGCAGATCCGTGGTGCTGTAGTTCTTCCACACGGAACAGGTAAGAAGGTTCGCATCCTTGTGTTCGCTAAGGACGCTAAGGCTGAGGAAGCAAAAGCAGCAGGTGCTGACTTCGTTGGAGGAGACGAACTGATCCCGAAGATTCAGAACGAGGGATGGCTTGACTTCGACGTTGTAGTTGCTACACCGGATATGATGGGTGTTGTTGGACGTCTTGGACGTGTACTCGGACCTAAGGGACTTATGCCAAACCCGAAGGCTGGTACAGTAACAATGGACGTTACAAAAGCTATCAACGATATCAAAGCTGGTAAGATTGAGTACAGACTGGACAAGACAAACATTATCCATGTTCCGATCGGAAAAGCATCCTTTACAGAGGAGCAGTTAGCGGACAACTTCCAGACGCTTATCGATGCAATCAACAAGGTTAGACCAGCCGCTGTTAAAGGTCAGTACATGAAGAGTGTAACTCTTACATCTACAATGGGACCTGGCGTAAAGGTTAACCCGGTTAAGCTTGCATAATAAAATGTAAAAGAGACAGTTGCGAGACTGTCATAGAGGAGGGTCTGCTTTCGGCGGATCCTCTTTTGAAAAAATTTTGAAAAAGAAAAAAGAAAAAGATGAAAAATAGGCTTGACATATGGAAAATAACATGGTATTATAGCCTAGCAACTGCCGAAGACAGTAGGTGCTGAAAAGCGTAAGTTATGAACGCCTACCGAGGAAGAATGAATTTTTACATGCGTATGAATTTGTAGAACCTCCACGTCTTTGGACCTGGAGATTTTTTTAGTTTCAGCAGAGTGATCTGCTGGGAACTTTGGCAGTACACGAATAATATAAGGAGGTGTACCGAAAAGTGGCAAAGGTTGAAGTAAAACAGCCAATCGTTGACAAGATTGCAGAAGAGATTAAAGACGCTCAGTCAGTAGTTCTCGTTGACTACCGTGGACTTACAGTTGCTCAGGATACAGAGCTTCGTAAACAGCTTAGAGAAGCTGGTGTGATCTACAAAGTTTACAAGAACACAATGATGAAGAGAGCTTTCGAGGGTACTGAATTTGCAGCCCTTGATGACTGCCTGGAAGGACCAAGCGCTATTGCTATTTCTAAAGATGACGCAACAGCACCGGCAAGAATCCTTTACAAATTTGCACAGGATGCTCCGGCACTTGAACTTAAGGGTGGTGTAGTTGAAGGAACAGCATATGATGTAGCAGGTATTTCTGAACTTGCTAAGATCCCTTCAAGAGACGAACTGCTTTCCAAGTTGCTTGGAAGCTTACAGTCACCTATCACAAACTTTGCTCGTGTTATCAAACAGATCGCAGAGCAGGGTGGAGAAGCGGCTCCAGCAGAAGCAGCAGAGGAGACAGCAACAGACGCAGAGTAATATGTGTCAGCTGATCTGGATACAGACAGCATATATGAGCAGATGCTCATCTAATTAATTAAGAATGAAAAGAAAAATGGAGGATATTTAAAATGGCTAAATTGACAACAGCTGAAATGATCGAAGCGATCAAAGAGTTATCAGTATTAGAGTTAAACGAGCTTGTTAAAGCTTGTGAAGAAGAGTTCGGCGTATCTGCAGCAGCAGGCGTTGTAGTTGCAGCAGCAGCTGAGGGTGCAGGAGCAGCAGAGAAAGATGAGTTCGACGTAGAGCTTACATCCGCTGGAGCATCTAAAGTAAAAGTTATCAAGGCTGTTCGTGAGATCACAGGTCTTGGACTTAAAGAAGCTAAAGAGCTTGTAGACGGAGCTCCGAAGGTAGTTAAAGAGGCAGTTTCTAAAGCAGAGGCTGAGGAAATCAAAACTAAACTTGAAGAGCAGGGAGCAGAGGTTACTCTTAAATAATTTTCCTGAATATAAGTTTATTCCGACCGCAGAAGATGATATGCTTCTGCGGTCTTTTTGCGAAAGAGGCGTTAGAAATGGATGCAGTTGAGTTGACGAGAGAGCTGATTAAGATAGAAAGTACGGATCCGGGAAGCTGGGAAACCGAGATTGGTGAATATATCTGCGACTATTTGAAAGAGAGTGGAGCAGATACAGAGACTTACGAAGTAGAGCCGGGAAGAAAAATTGTAAAAGGTGTTGTGAAAGGTGCGAAAGCGCATCCGGCACTGGTGTTTATCTGTCACATGGATACGGTTGTTAAGGGCGAAGGATGGACAAAGAATGCATTCGACGCAGAAGTTTCAGATGGGAAAATCTGGGGACGAGGAGCTTGTGATATGAAGTCAGGACTTGCAAGTGCGTTGACAGCATTTGCGGAGGTGGCAAAATCACAGAAAGAGAATGCTGAGGATATAGAAAAACTTCCGGGAACATTAGTCTTTATCGGAACTGTAGACGAGGAAGCAGATATGAAAGGGTCAGAAGCAGCAGTGCAACAAGGATGGATTCAGAAGGAAGACTGGGTTCTTGATATGGAACCGACTTCCGGAATGATTCAGATGGCTCACAAAGGGAGAACCTGGTTTGAACTTAATGTGGAAGGTATTACTGCACATGCGAGTATGCCGGAGAAGGGGGCAGATGCAATCGCCGGAATCGCATTTATGATCGCAGAGATCCGAAAAGCGATGGCAAAAGTACCGACACATGAAGAACTTGGAAAGTCTACGGTTACATTTGGACAGATTTCCGGAGGATACAGTCCGTATGTAGTATCAGATCACAGTATGGTGACGATAGATATGCGTCTTGTTCCGCCGATGAATACACAAGAGGCAGAAAAGATTGTTCGAAAAGCAATTGAAATTGGAGAAAATGCAGTTCCGGGTGTAAAGGGTTCTTATAAGATTACAGGTGACAGACCACCGGTGGAGACACACATGGAGTCAGGTCTTATGAAAGCTTTATCTGAATCAGTGAAAAAAGTTACTGGAAAAGATCCAGTTGTGTCAGCGTTCACGGGTTATACAGACACAGCAGTTGTGGCAGGTCTTTTGGGAAATCCGAATTGTATGTCTTATGGGCCGGGAAATCTTGCACAGGCTCATAAACCGGATGAGTATGTTGAAATTGCGGATATTGAGCGGTGCGTTCAGGTTTATCGTGAACTGATCTGTCTTTATGAAGATATGATATAGAAGTTATTTCTGAAAAAAGATACTGTTCAAAAGGAAAAAGCTTAGAATAGCGGAAGATATAACATATCTTGAGAAAAAAGTCAAGAAAAATATAAAAAACACAAGAATCATGTTGACAATAAAAAGAGCTTTGTGATATAGTAGAAAATGCGCTATTGTGGAAAGGTATGCCATATAGTGACAGAGAATACTGTCGCAAGGCTCTTTTCATTTTTATATAACTGGAACTCGTAAAAGGCAGTTTATTGCCTGTAAAAACAATAAATGAGGAGTGAAACGTCAATGGAGAAAAACAGAATTCGTCCCATCAAAACCGGAAAAAGCTTCCGCATGAGCTATTCCAGGCAGCAAGAAGTATTGGAGATGCCTAACCTCATTGAAGTTCAGAAAGATTCCTATCAGTGGTTTCTTGACAAAGGACTGAAAGAGGTATTCGATGATATTTCCCCGATCGCAGATTACAATGGTCATCTGAGTCTGGAATTTGTGGATTTTACACTCTGCGAGGAAGATGCAAAATATACGATTGATGAGTGTAAAGAACGTGATGCAACTTATGCAGCACCTCTGAAAGTCAGAGTAAGGCTTTATAATAAGGAGACTGATGAGATTAACGAGCATGAGATCTTTATGGGAGATCTTCCGCTGATGACAAAGACAGGTACTTTTGTTATCAATGGTGCTGAGCGTGTTATCGTCAGCCAGCTTGTGCGTTCCCCGGGTATCTATTATGGAATCGCACATGATAAGTTCGGTAAGAAACTTTATTCAGCAACTGTTATCCCGAACCGTGGAGCATGGCTGGAATATGAGACTGATTCCAATGACGTTTTCTATGTACGTGTAGACCGTACAAGAAAAGTGCCGATCACAGTTCTGATCCGTGCACTTGGAGTAGGTACAAATGCAGAGATCATTGAACTCTTTGGTGAAGAGCCAAAACTTCTTGCAAGTTTTGGAAAAGATACTTCTGAGAACTACCAGGAAGGTCTGTTAGAGCTCTATAAGAAGATCCGTCCGGGCGAGCCGCTGGCAGTAGACAGTGCAGAAAGCCTGATTACAAGCATGTTCTTTGATCCAAGACGTTATGATCTTGCCAAAGTTGGACGTTATAAGTTTAATAAGAAGCTTCTTCTTAAGAACCGTGTATCAGGACAGATCCTCGCTGAGGATGCTGTAAGTGCGATCACAGGTGAAGTTGTTGCTGAAAAGGGAACAAAGATTACTCGTGAGATCGCTGATATGATCCAGAATGCGGCAGTACCGTACATCTGGGTAGAGGGTGAAGAGACTTCCAGAAATATCAAGGTTCTTTCCAATATGATGGTTGACCTCCAGGCTGTTGTTGATATTGATCCGGCCGAGGTTGGCGTGACAGAGCAGGTATATTATCCGGTTCTTGCAGGAATCATTGAAGAATCTGCAGGTGATGTAGATGAGATGAAGAGACTGATTAAGAGAGATCTTCATGATCTGATTCCGAAGCACATCACAAAAGAAGATATTTTTGCATCTATCAACTACAACATGCATCTTGAGTATGGCATGGGAAATGATGATGATATCGACCATCTAGGTAACAGACGTATCCGTGCGGTTGGAGAACTTCTTCAGAATCAGTACAGAATCGGTCTGTCCAGACTGGAAAGAGTTGTTCGTGAGAGAATGACAACACAGGATCAGGATGGTATTTCACCACAGTCCCTGATCAACATTAAGCCTGTAACAGCAGCAGTGAAGGAATTCTTCGGATCTTCCCAGCTGTCACAGTTCATGGATCAGAACAACCCGCTTGGAGAGCTGACACATAAGAGACGTCTCTCCGCACTTGGTCCTGGAGGTCTGTCAAGAGACCGTGCAGGATTCGAGGTCCGCGACGTTCACTATTCTCACTATGGAAGAATGTGTCCTATCGAGACTCCTGAAGGTCCTAACATCGGTCTGATCAACTCCCTCGCATGTTATGCGAGAATCAACGAGTATGGATTTATCGAAGCACCATACCGTAAAATTGACAAGACAGATCCGATGAACCCGGTTGTTACAGATGAAGTTGTATATATGACTGCTGATGAAGAGGATAATTACCATGTAGCACAGGCGAATACACCTCTTGATGAAGAAGGTCATTTCATTAATAAGAACGTATCCGGTCGTTACCGTGAGGAAACACAGGACTACGAAAGAAATAAATTCGATTACATGGACGTATCACCTAAGATGGTGTTCTCCGTGGCTACAGCGTTGATTCCGTTCCTTCAGAACGATGATGCCAACCGTGCGCTGATGGGATCTAACATGCAGCGTCAGGCAGTACCGCTTCTTACAACAGAAGCTCCGGTAGTCGGAACAGGTATGGAAGTTAAGACAGCTGTTGACTCCGGTGTGGCTGAAGTTGCAGAGCAGGCTGGTGTGGTTGAAAGCTCTACATCTACAAGCATCACGATCAGACATGATGACGGAACAAAGAAAACATATAAACTGACAAAATTCCAGAGAAGTAACCAGAGCAACTGCTACAACCAGAGACCAATTGTTGACAAAGGTGAACGCGTTGAGGCAGGACAGGTTATCGCTGATGGACCGTCTACATCCGGTGGAGAGATGGCTCTTGGTAAGAACCCACTGATCGGATTCATGACATGGGAAGGTTACAACTACGAGGATGCTGTTCTCTTAAGTGAGAGACTGGTTCAGGATGATGTCTACACATCTGTTCATATTGAAGAATATGAAGCAGAAGCAAGAGATACAAAGCTCGGACCAGAAGAGATCACAAGAGACATCCCAGGTGTTGGTGATGATGCACTGAAAGATCTGGATGAGAGAGGAATCATCCGTATCGGTGCTGAGGTTCGTGCCGGAGATATCCTTGTCGGAAAAGTAACTCCAAAGGGAGAGACAGAGCTGACTGCTGAAGAGAGACTGCTTCGTGCAATCTTCGGTGAGAAAGCACGTGAGGTAAGAGATACATCTCTGAAAGTACCTCATGGAGAATATGGTATCGTAGTAGATGCCAAAGTATTTACAAGAGAAAACGGAGATGAGCTGTCACCTGGAGTAAATCAGGCAGTTCGTATTTACATCGCTCAGAAGAGAAAGATCTCCGTTGGTGATAAGATGGCCGGACGACATGGAAACAAGGGTGTTGTTTCCCGTGTACTTCCAGTAGAAGATATGCCATTCCTTCCGAATGGACGTCCTCTGGATATCGTGCTGAACCCACTGGGTGTGCCTTCTCGTATGAACATCGGACAGGTGCTCGAGATTCATCTGAGTCTTGCAGCAAAAGCACTTGGATTCAACGTATCAACTCCTGTATTCGCAGGTGCGAACGAGAACGATATCATGGATACACTGGATCTGGCAAATGATTATGTAAACCTTGAGTGGGATGAGTTCGAGAAGAAGCATGGCGAAGAGCTTCGTCCGGAAGTTCTCCAGTTCCTGTCTGAGAACAGAGATCACAGAGAACTCTGGAAGGGTGTTCCGCTGTCAAGAGACGGTAAAGTTCGTCTTCGTGACGGACGTACAGGAGAGTACTTCGACAGCCCGGTAACAATCGGACACATGCATTATCTGAAACTGCATCATCTGGTAGACGACAAGATCCATGCTCGTTCTACTGGTCCTTACTCTCTCGTAACACAGCAGCCGCTGGGTGGAAAAGCTCAGTTCGGTGGACAGCGTTTCGGAGAGATGGAGGTATGGGCCCTGGAGGCTTATGGTGCATCTTATACACTGCAGGAGATCCTGACAGTGAAGTCTGACGACGTTGTAGGACGTGTGAAGACATATGAGGCAATTATTAAGGGAGAGAATATTCCTGAACCAGGAGTTCCTGAGTCATTTAAGGTTCTTCTTAAAGAACTCCAGTCACTTGCTCTGGATGTCCGCGTACTGCGTGATGACAATACAGAGGTTAAGATCATGGAGAGCGTTGATTATGGTGAGACAGACCTGCGTCATATCATCGAAGGAGACAGAAAGTATCGTGATGAGAATGAATCTTTCGGAGATCATGGATTCACAGAGAAGGAGTTTGTCGGAGAAGAACTGGAAGATGTTGAACTGGACGAAGAGCCGGACGACAGCAATCTTGAGAACTTAAGTTTTGATGATGATGATTACCTGGGTGAGGAATAATAAGGAGGAGCCGTTTTTATGCCAAATAACAATGAACAACAATATGAACCGTTAACATTTGATGCGATTAAGATCGGCCTGGCTTCACCTGAAAAAATCCTGGAGTGGTCCAGAGGTGAGGTAACAAAGCCGGAGACCATCAACTACAGGACTTTGAAGCCGGAGAAGGACGGACTTTTCTGTGAGAGAATCTTCGGACCAAGCAAAGACTGGGAGTGTCACTGCGGTAAATACAAAAAGATCCGTTATAAGGGTGTTGTATGTGATCGCTGTGGTGTTGAGGTTACAAAGGCCAGTGTTCGTCGTGAGCGTATGGGACACATCGCTCTGGCAGCACCGGTATCCCATATCTGGTATTTCAAAGGAATTCCGAGCCGTATGGGTCTGATCCTTGACATTTCTCCAAGAACACTGGAGAGAGTACTTTACTTTGCTTCTTACATCGTGCTTGATAAGGGAGAGACAGATCTCTCTTACAAACAGATTCTTTCAGAGGCAGAGTATCAGGAAGCAAAGGAAAAATGGGGAAGACATGCATTCCGTGTAGGTATGGGTGCTGAATCCATCAAAGAGCTTCTTGAGTCTATTGACCTTGAGAAAGAATATGCAGAACTTCAGGCAGGCCTGGAGAATGCAACAGGACAGAAGCGTGCGAGAATTGTAAAACGTCTGGAAGTTGTAGAAGCATTCCGCGAGTCCGGAAACAGACCGGAGTGGATGATCCTTACAGCTATCCCGGTTATCCCGCCGGATCTGCGTCCTATGGTACAGCTGGATGGAGGACGTTTTGCAACATCTGACCTGAATGATCTGTACAGAAGAATCATTAACAGAAATAACCGTCTGAGAAGACTCCTTGAACTGGGAGCACCAGATATTATCGTAAGAAACGAGAAGCGTATGCTTCAGGAAGCTGTTGATGCGCTGATCGATAACGGACGTCGTGGACGTCCGGTAACAGGACCTGGAAACAGAGCACTCAAGTCTCTGTCTGACATGCTGAAAGGTAAGTCCGGACGTTTCCGTCAGAACCTGCTTGGAAAACGTGTTGACTATTCAGGACGTTCTGTTATCGTCGTTGGACCAGAACTGAAGATCTATCAGTGTGGTCTGCCGAAAGAGATGGCAATCGAGCTGTTCAAGCCATTCGTTATGAAAGAACTTGTAGCGAACGGAACAGCACACAATATCAAAAATGCAAAGAAAATGGTCGAGAGACTTCAGCCAGAGGTATGGGATGTGCTTGAAGAAGTAATCAAAGAGCATCCGGTTATGCTGAACCGTGCCCCTACTCTGCATAGACTTGGTATCCAGGCATTCGAGCCAATCCTTGTAGAAGGTAAGGCAATCAAGCTTCATCCACTGGTATGTACAGCTTACAATGCCGATTTCGATGGAGACCAGATGGCTGTCCATGTACCGCTGTCACAGGAAGCACAGGCAGAGTGCCGTTTCCTTCTTCTTTCACCAAACAACTTGCTGAAACCATCTGATGGTGGTCCGGTAGCCGTTCCTTCACAGGATATGGTACTTGGTATTTACTATCTGACTCAGCTTCGTCCTGGTGCAAAGGGAGAGGGCATGTTCTTTAAGAGCGTGAACGAGGCTATTCTTGCATACGAGAATGGATATATCACACTTCACTCACAGATTAAAGTACGTGTGACAAAGACTCTTGCAAATGGAGAAGAGAAGACAGGAACTATCGACGCAACACTTGGTCGTCTTCTGTTTAATGAGATCATTCCACAGGATCTTGGTTTTGTAGACCGTGAGGTTGAGGGAAATGAACTTAAGATGGAAATTGACTTCCATGTTGGTAAGAAACAGCTGAAGCAGATCCTTGAGAAAGTTATCAACACTCATGGAGCTACACAGACAGCAGAAGTTCTTGATGATGTTAAGGCAATCGGATACAAGTTCTCTACAAGAGCAGCTATGACAGTATCCATTTCCGATATGACTGTACCACCGCAGAAACCGCAGATGATGCAGGAAGCACAGGATACAGTAGACAAGATCACAAAGAACTACAAACGTGGTCTTATCACAGAGGAAGAGCGTTACAAAGAAGTTGTTGAGACATGGAAAGCAACTGATGATAAACTGACAGAGGCACTGCTGACAGGTCTTGATAAATACAATAACATCTTCATGATGGCAGATTCCGGAGCCCGTGGATCTGACAAGCAGATCAAACAGCTTGCAGGTATGCGTGGACTTATGGCTGATACAACAGGTCGTACGATCGAGTTGCCTATCAAGTCAAACTTCCGTGAAGGTCTTGACGTACTGGAATACTTCATGTCTGCCCATGGAGCTCGAAAAGGAATGGCCGATACAGCTCTTCGTACAGCCGATTCCGGTTACCTGACAAGACGTCTTGTAGACGTATCTCAGGAGCTTATCATTCACGATACAGATTGTGCAAAACCGGGTCAGCCGCTTCCGGGAATGTATGTATCTGCATTCATGGATGGAAATGAAGAGATTGAGAGCCTTCAGGATCGTATCACAGGAAGATTTGCTGCTGAGGATCTTAAAGATAAAGACGGAAACGTCCTTGTAAAAGCAAACCATATGATTACACCTCGTCGTGCAGAGCGCGTGATGAAGAAAGGTGTTGACGAGAACGGAAATCCTCTTGAGCAGGTTAAGATCCGTACAATTCTTACATGTAAATGTAAGAACGGTGTATGCTCCAAATGTTATGGTGCGAACATGGCAACAGGTGAGGCAGTTCAGGTTGGTGAGGCAGTCGGAATCATGGCCGCTCAGTCAATCGGAGAACCAGGTACACAGCTTACTATGCGTACATTCCATAATGGTGGAGTTGCCGGTGACGATATCACACAGGGTCTTCCTCGTGTCGAGGAGCTTTTCGAGGCAAGAAGACCTAAGGGACTTGCCATCATCACAGAGATCGCAGGACGTGCAACACTCAGTGATACAAAGAAGAAACGTGAGGTTATCGTTACAAACGAAGAGACAGGAGAATCCAAATCCTATCTTATTCCTTACGGATCACGTATCAAAGTACAGGACGGCGTTATGCTTGAAGCCGGAGATGAGCTTACAGAAGGTAGCGTAAATCCACATGATATCCTGAAAATCAAAGGACTTCGTGCAACACAGGATTATATGCTCCAGGAAGTACAGCGTGTATACCGTCTCCAGGGTGTTGAGATCAACGATAAGCATATCGAGGTTATCGTTCGTCAGATGCTGAAGAAGATCAGAATCGAAGAGAAGGGTGATACAGAGTTCCTGCCTGGAACAATGGTAGACGTTCTTGAGTTCGAAGAAGTAAACGAGCAGCTTGTTGCAGAAGGAAAAGAGCCGGCTACCGGAGAGCAGATCATGCTTGGTATCACAAAGGCTTCTTTGGCAACAGAATCCTTCCTGTCAGCCGCTTCCTTCCAGGAGACAACAAAGGTTCTGACAGAAGCAGCTATCAAGGGCAAAGTTGACCATCTGGTTGGTCTGAAAGAGAACGTTATCATCGGTAAACATATTCCTGCCGGAACAGGTATGAAGAAGTACCGTGACGTAAAACTCAACACAGATATTAAGATGGAAGATGAACTGGATCTTGAAGATGATCTGAATCTGGATGAAGATTTTGACATGGACGAAAATGCTGATCTGACAGATGAGTTCGTAGAAGAGAACACAGAAGATACTGCAGAAGCATCCGTAGAAGAACCAGCAACAGAAGAATAAAACATTTTAAAAAGCTAGTTAAAAAAGAAGATCCCCATAGATGATGAATTGTCTATGGGGATCTTCTTATATAATGAGATAAATAAAGAGTTATCGTAGAGATTCTTCTTCGAAAATCGGACAAAATCAGATAGCACTTATAAAGTTTATTCTAATAGACAGACTTTTTCGTCGCTATCTGATTTCTACTCTCTCGAAAGAAGAACTCTACTTAAGAAGCAGAGGCACCGGATGTTCTGTAGAATGATATCCATCTCTCAAACGTATTTGTGTTTAATAAAATTTAGCGTAGAAGTCTATCTTTTTCAATAAACAGAAAACAGAAAATATGAGCTTGAAGAAGTTTCATGTTAGAAGAGTGATACAGGAATGAAGACGAATGTGGAGCATGCTTGCTCATACTTGAAAAACAATAGATTGCGTTAAAGAAAGGATTGACAGCTGTCTGAGCGGCAGCGAGTTTGTCAATCCTTTCTTTGCTTTTAGCAGTCTGTTGTTTTTTCTAGTATGAACAGTATGCGTAACCTTGAGTCGGCGTTCCTGTATCATTCTTCTAACAATCGACTTCCTAAAATAATATTTTCTGTTTTCGTCCGTATATCAGTAAAATGATTTCTACGCTAAATTTATATTTAGATAGTCTCTCCGTTTTTATATTTCTGAAGTACATTCTGGATACGCTCATTCGGACTGAGAATCTCACTCAGTGATCCGTCATGATTCAGAGTATCAATGATCAGAGCAATGTACTTGCTCATATCACAGTTGATATAATATGGTTTTGAAAGAAGGTTTGGTGTCTGATAGATAAGGTTTGTTGTCAGGATACCATCAATAATACCTTCTTCATAAGCTTTGTCAAACTTCTCCATTCCGTTAGTAAACAGACCAAAAGTAGCAGCGGCAAAGATACGTTTTGCTTTACGTCTCTTTAATTCTGTAGCAACTTCAATGATACTGTCTCCGGAAGAAATCATATCATCAATAATAATTACATCTTTGCCCTCTACAGAGCTTCCAAGGAACTCATGAGCAACGATAGGGTTACGTCCGTTTACAATCTGAGTGTAATCACGGCGTTTGTAGAACATACCCATATCCAGACCAAGAACGTTTGCAAGATATACAGCACGGTTTGTACCACCTTCATCCGGACTGATCGCCATCATATGTTCACTGTCGATCTGAAGATCCTTTACATTGCGAAGAAGACCTTTGATGAACTGATAAGTTGGTGAGATTGTCTCAAATCCACTCAGCGGAATCGCATTTGATACACGAGGGTCATGAGCATCAAAAGTGATAATATTGTCAACTCCCATACGGACAAGCTCCTGAAGCGCAAGTGCGCAGTCAAGAGATTCACGGGAAGTTCTCTTATGCTGACGGCTTTCATAAAGGAATGGCATAATAACGTTAATACGGCGTCCCTTACCACCTACAGCAGCAATGATTCTCTTTAAGTTCTGGAAATGGTCATCCGGTGACATATGGTTTGTGTTTCCTGTCAGAGAGTAAGTAACATTGTAATTACATACATCGACCATCAGGTAAATATCTTTTCCTCGTACGGATTCTCCAAGGATACCTTTGGCTTCACCAGAACCGAAACGCGGTACGCTGGCATTAATCAGATAATTCTCTTTCTCATATCCGGAGAAAGCAACATCATTCTTGTGCTCGTGAGCGCTTTCGCGGCGCCATTTAACAAGGTAATCATTTACCTTATTTCCAAGCTCTTCGCAGCCAAGTAAAGGAATGATTCCAAGGCTTCCTACTGGTATGTTCTCCAAGATACGTTCTGAACGACTTAACATGAGTCATAATCCTCCTAATGTTCTAACTTCTTTTTAATACGTATATCATCACCGACTATTTTCAACAGACTATATCTGCTTGTAATTCTGGAGAAAGAACGCTCAGTATAAAGATCAGCGAGCGACTCCAAAGAAAGGTTTGTTGAAATAATCGTTGATTTCCTATGCAGCAGCCTTTCATTGATGCAAGTAAAAAACTGTGATGCAATAAAGGCGTTTGTGTACTCTGTACCAAGATCATCAATAATAAGCAGATCACAGTCAAAAATGTATTCACACATGTTATGTGCATCAATGTCATTTTTGTCAAATGCATTCTTGGCAAGAGTATTAAAAAGCTGTGGAGCAGAAAAATACAAAACAGAATATTCTCTGTTCATAATCTCTTTTGCGATACAGGTGGAGAGAAAGGTTTTCCCAACACCGACATCTCCATAGAAAAAGAGATTGTTAAACTCTGTACCAAAGCTGTCGATAAAATGATGGCAGATGCGCAAAGTATCTTCCATCATGGAACGAGAAGAACGTCCCGTTTTCTTATCGTAATGTGAAACCGGATAATAGTCAAGTCTGAAATTGCTAAAATCTGCTTCTACAGGGAATTTTTTAATATTTGACTGGTCATAAAGCAATCCAATGATCGCTTTTTTGAAACAATGGCATTTTTCATTACCAATATATCCGGTGTCTTTACAATCCGAACAGTCGTAAACCGGCTCCAGATAATCTTCTGGGAAGCCGGCTGATTTGAGCAGATGAATCTTACGATTACGTAATTCTGCAAGATCTTTCTTTAAAGAATCAACTGCACTGGTATCTCCATCAAGTAGTTTCTTTCCATGCTGAATAGACAGGGAGGCAATGGAGTCATCAAGTGTTTTGAATTCAGGGAGCTTTTTATAGACTTCTTCATACCGGGCCATCTGAATGTCATGGCTATGTAATTGTTTCTGCTCATATTTACGCATGATTGCATGGTACTGTGAATTTTTTAATCCCATGTAAAGACTCCTTTTAAATTCTCTTAAATATAATTGATCTTCTAAACTATTGTTTTTTCATTAGTTGCTCTTTAAAAGCTGCTCTTCCAGAGAATCCATGTCGTAGGAACGTCTCTCAAAATTATTCAGATTTCTTGTGACATTCTTTGGTTTTGTGGCAGGACTTCTATGTAAGGAACGTTCTTTCTGGAATTCATGATCCAAGGCATTGATATCAGTCAGATGATGAATATTGCATTCATACCATTTTGTGAGAATGGAGTCAGCATATTCAAAACTTGGCTGATGGGTGGCAGAGATTGTTCTGCGGCAGGCTTCCTGAATGATGTCAGCGGAAAATCCATAAGTATCAGCCCATTTATTAATATATTCCAGTTCGGAAGAGGCAGGTCCTCTGTTCTTAATGCCGAATGCATTCAAAACCGTGTAGCAGTTACGGCTGTATGCAGCAGCCTGTTCTTTTGCCTGTGATATAGTTTCAACTCCGTTCTCTACCCAGGAAATGGCAACCTTCTGGATATAATGCATACTCTTATGTCCGTTCTCTACACAGGATTCAATCAGATATTCAATCAAATCAGCAGACATATGCAGCGTATCATAGAAGTAAGTAATTGTGTCGACATCCGTATGCGTCAGTGTCTTGCCAAGGTACTGTTCTGTGATAAACAGGAGAGACTTGATCTCCTTCTGGGCACGGAATGTATCAAGAGGAACCGCATTGGAAACAGGAGTCTGGATACTGCTTTCTACCGGTGCAGAAACAGCTTCTGAGCGGAACTCTGTTACCGGAGCTACCGGAGTCTGAGTTGGAATTGAATCCTGCGGATAGCCTGATGCACAGCCGGAAAAATCAGTTGTATCTCCACAAGTATTCTCTTCTTCATCGCGAAGAAATTCAACGGCAGTGATTCCACCGTCCGGTCCGTGTCCAAGTCTGAGAAGACCGACAGATTCCCAGTAACGGAAAGCGCGAAGAACATCATTCTCTGTATTATTCAGATAATCTGCGATCATGGAGATGCTCAGAGAAGATGCAGCATCCTCAACATGGCGGAGAAGAAAAAGGTATACTTTTACAAACTCTCCGTTCGCATTCGCCATATAATGATCTACAAAGCTGTTCGGCAGCATTGTCATATTCATCTGAAAATTATTCTTTAAAACCAAAGTCTTCATAACTTATCCTGCTTTCTCTATGTATTAACCAATTGCCACTTGCTCTGTCTGATGAGGGGCAACCTGAAATCTATATCTTCTTCTCTTTAGTGTGAATATTATAACATCATATGAGAATCTTAAAAAGAATTTTCGAGTGGGTAACTAGGACTTTTTTGTAGATAACTATGTGGAGAAAATGTGGATAAAGTGTGGAAAAGTTCACATGCATGTGGATATCTATGTGAACTTTTCCACAGAATAGTTTAGCAAAGTTATTGAGAAAGCCTTATTTTAAAATGTCTTCGCCGATTTTGACAACATCTCCGGCTCCCATTGTGATAAGGAGATCTCCGGATTTGCAGTTCTCTTTAAGGAAAGCTTCTATTTCTTCAAAACTTGGAAGGTAATGTGCATCTGTTCCAAGTTTACGTGCTTCCTCTGCAAGACCGGCAGAAGAAACTCCGAGAGTATCTGTCTCACGAGCTGCATAGATATCTGCAAGCACCAGATGATCCGTGTGAGAAAGAGCTTCTGCAAATTCATGGAAGAAAGCCTTTGTTCTCGTATAAGTATGTGGTTGGAAGACACACCATACCTGATTGTGTGGGTAGTGCTGTGCAGCCTTCAGAGTAGCGGCAATCTCTGTCGGATGATGTGCATAATCATCGACAACAGTTACACCGTTAAATGTTCCCTTGTATTCGAAACGACGGTCTGTTCCACTGAAAGAAAGAATTCCTTTTTTAATTGTTTCCATTGGAATCTGAAGCAGTTCAGCAGTAGCAATAGATGCAAGTGCATTTGACACATTATGATCACCTGTTACAGAAAGCTGGATATGGTCAACCACTTTTCCGTTCTTTATAAGATCAAATGCAACAAGCCCTTTTTCATCATAAGTGATGTTAGCAGCACTGTAGTCAAGCATATCAGAAGAACCATAAGTGATCACATTGCAGTCAAGACCTTCATAAATCTCCTGATAATTGTCGATATCACCATTGATGATCAAAGTTCCATCAGAAGGAAGAAGTGCTGCAAACTGATGGAAAGAATGTCTGATGTCTTCAAGATCCTTGAAGAAGTCCAGATGATCTTCCTCAATATTGAGGATGACACTGATCTTCGGATAAAAATGAAGGAAACTGTTTGTATACTCACAGGCTTCTGTGATAAAAGTCTCGGATTTTCCAACGCGGATGTTACCACCGATTGCTTTGAGAATACCGCCGACAGAAATTGTAGGATCCAGATCGGCTGCAAGTAAAATATGAGAGATCATGGATGTAGTAGTAGTTTTTCCATGAGTACCGGATACAGCGATCGGTGTCTTGTAATTTTTCATCAGCTGTCCAAGCAGCTCTGCGCGTGTAAGCATTGGAATCTTGCGGGCAACAGCTTCCATAAGCTCTGGATTAGCTTTATTGATCGCAGCAGTGTATACAACACAGTCAATTCCGTCAGAAATGTTCTCGGCACACTGTCCGTAATGGATGATGGCACCTTCAGACTCCAGCTTCTTTGTAAGCGGAGACTCCTTTGAATCTGAACCGGATACAGTAAATCCTTCTTCCAGAAGAATCTCAGCAAGACCGCTCATACTGATTCCGCCAATTCCAATAAAATGAATATGTATCGGCTTTTCAAAATTGATTTTATACATTGAGATACGCCCTTTCTTTAATAGATTTTATAAAATAACTTGTGATTTTAGTCATAAATCTTCTATATCGTTTATATTATACTATATATCGAAAAAAAAGAAAGAAGATCTTTTTGGTAGAAATTGATAAAAAGGAGAAAAAAGTATGAAAAAAATTGTAAAATATGTTTGTTATTTCTAAATATATGGTATAATGATTCTAGCTTACTTGAAATGAGGTGACGTAATGTATAAGAAGGAAATGATTGCCATGCTGCTGGCGGGTGGACAGGGCAGTCGACTTGGAGTACTTACATCAAAAGTTGCAAAACCAGCAGTTGCTTTTGGTGGAAAGTACCGTATTATTGATTTCCCGCTTAGCAACTGTATTAACTCGGGAATCGATACGGTTGGTGTACTGACACAGTATCAGCCGCTTCGCCTGAATACACATATTGGAATTGGAATTCCGTGGGATCTAGATCGCAACGTTGGAGGTGTATCAGTTCTCCCACCATATGAGAAGAGTACAAACAGTGAGTGGTATACAGGAACAGCGAATGCCATTTATCAGAATCTGAATTACATAGAGACTTATAATCCGGACTATGTACTGATTCTTTCAGGAGATCATATTTATAAGATGGATTATGAAGTGATGCTTGATTTCCACAAGGCAAACAATGCTGATGTGACAATTGCAGCAATGCCGGTGCCGATGGAAGAAGCAAGCCGTTTCGGAATTGTAGTGACAGATCAGGACAGCAGGATCAAAGAATTCGAAGAGAAGCCTGAGAAGCCAAGCAGTAATCTGGCATCGATGGGAATCTATATCTTCAGCTGGCCGGTTCTTAAAGAGGCACTTATCAAGCTGAAAGACCAGCCAAACTGTGATTTCGGAAAACACATTATTCCATATTGTCATGAAAAAGGGGACAGGCTGTTTGCATATGAGTACAACGGATACTGGAAAGATGTTGGAACACTCAGCTCTTATTGGGAAGCGAATATGGAACTGATCGATATCATTCCGGAGTTTAATCTTTATGAAGAATTCTGGAAGATCTATACGAACAGTGCGAATATTCCTCCACAGTATATTGCAGAGAATGCTGTTGTAGACAAATGTATCATTGCAAACGGAACAGAAATTTACGGAGAAGTCCACAGTTCTGTTCTTGGAGGAAGTGTTACTGTAGGAAAGGGCAGCGTAGTCCGTGACTCAATTATTATGCAGGGAGTTACGATCGGAGAAAACTGCGTGATCGAGAAAGCAATCATAGCAGAAGACACGGTGATTGGAAATGATGTTTCTATCGGAATCGGAAGTGAAGTCCCGAATAAGATGAAACCGAATATTTACAGCGGCGGACTGGCTACGATCGGAGAGAATTCAGTGATTCCGGGAGGAGTACAGATTGGAAAGAATACCGCCATCAGTGGAGTGACATCATCCGAGGATTACATAGATGGAGTACTTGCAAGCGGTGAGACATTGATAAAGGCAGGTGACAGAGTATGAGAGCAGTAGGAATTATTTTAGCCGGCGGTAACAGCAGAAAGATGAAAGAGCTGACTTCAAGACGTGCGGCAGCAGCAATGCCGGTTGCCGGAAGCTATCGCGCAATTGACTTTACATTAAGTAATATGACAAACTCTCATATCCAGAAAGTTGCTGTGCTGACACAGTACAATGCCCGTTCTTTGAATGAGCATCTGAATTCCTCTAAATGGTGGGATTTCGGAAGAAAACAGGGTGGATTATATGTATTTACACCTACGATTACAGATGATAATGGTTACTGGTACAGAGGAACAGCAGATGCGATTTATCAGAATCTGGATTTCCTGAGAAGATGTCATGAACCTTATGTAATCATTACATCAGGTGATGCAGTCTATAAGATGGATTATAATAAAGTGCTGGAATATCATATTGCGAAGAAAGCAGACATCACTGTTGTTTGTAAAGAACTTGGAGCAGGAGAAGATGCGACAAGATTCGGAACCGTTAAGATGAATGAATCTTGCAGAATCGAAGAATTTGAGGAAAAACCGATGATTGCAAGATCACAGACAATCTCTACAGGAATTTATGTGATCCGCAGAAGACTGCTGATCGATCTTGTAGAACAATGTGCGGAAGAAGAGAGACATGATTTCGTAAATGATATCCTGATCCGTTATAAGAATGTAAAGAAGATTTATGGTTATAAGATTGAAAGCTATTGGAATAATATTTCGACAGTAGATGCATATTACAAGACGAATATGGATTTCCTGAAACCGGAAGTGAGAAAATATTTCTTCAAGGATCTGCCAAGTGTATATTCTAAGGTGAGTGATCAGCCACCGGCAAAATATAATCCGGGTGCGATCGTGAAGAACAGTCTGGTTGGAAGTGGAAGTATTATTAATGGAACGATAGAGAACTCAGTTATTTTCAAGAAAGTATTTGTTGGAAATAATTGTGTGATCAAGAACTCTATCATATTGAATGATGTATATCTTGGAGATAATACATACATTGAGAACTGTATTGTAGAGAGCAGGGATACGATCCGTGCGAATACAAGACATGTAGGGGAAGACGGAATTAAAATAGTTATTGAAAAGAATGAAAGATATGCATTATAAGCCAAGATAAGCACAAAAACCCTGAAAAAGGGTGTTCATATTCCGTGATAATGCAAAAGAGAAAGGGGAACTGTAATATGCAGATTACAGATGTACGTGTACGTAAAGTTGCGAAAGAGGGAAAGTTAAAAGCAGTAGTATCTATCACAATTGATGAGGAGTTTGTTGTTCATGATATCAAAGTGATCGAAGGTGAAAAGGGGCTTTTCATTGCAATGCCAAGTAAAAAAGCATTAGATGGTGAGTATCGTGATATCGCACATCCGATCAATTCAGGAACAAGAGAACGAATTCAGTCAACAATTCTTGCAAGATATCAGCAGGCACTTGAAGAAGAGCCGGAGCCGTTGACTGTTGACGAGATGTAGGGTATTGTGGTGCTGCTCTTATTTGGATAAATGACAAGTAAAGGCAGGGCTAATACAATAGATAGGAAACAGGCGAAAGGAAAAGTGCAGTGATTGCCCGATCACTGCACTTTTCCTTTTTGTCTTATAAATGAAAAACCATTTTTTCACCGGTTGTCGGATGTGTGAATTCCAGCCGACAGGCACAAAGCATTAATTGTCGTGAAGTGCATGCGGCAGTGCCATATTTCCGATCTCCGATCAGAGGGTGCCCGGCATGTGCAAACTGCACGCGGATCTGATGATGACGCCCGGTATCCAGATGAATTTCCAGTTGGGAAAAAGGTTCACCAGAAGGAAGTGTATCTGTATGGATTACTTTATAATGAAGTCGTGCATACTTTGCATCAGGCACATTTTCTTCACAGACACGGGAGGTGTTGGTTCGTCCGTCTTTTACAAGATAGTCTTCCAGAGTTCCTTCGTTGTGTTCGAAAATGCCTAAAGCCCGTGCACGGTAATATTTCCCAAAACCAGATGTGGTAAGCTGGCGGGAAAGTTCCTTTGCGGCAGCAGGTGTTTTTGCAAAAACAAGAAGTCCTTCTACCGGTTGGTCCAGCCGATGGATGACAGCAAGATAAGGTTCGCGTGAAGCGGTTTTTTTAGCAGTATTTTTTATCAGATGATTTTTTAAAATACTGACCATATCTTTTGTTCCAATGCGGCTGCTCTGGGTAGGAACTCCAGCAGGTTTATGACAGACGATAATATCCTTGTCCTCATATATTATTTCAGGGGTAAGTGATGAAATCATAGTTGTATCCTTCTTTCTTGACAATCGCTAAAGTTGCGTCTAAACTGAGAATTAATAATGTTATAATGATACATGATGCAAACGAATCAGGTCAAGCTTTTAAGGAGAACATCAATGAATAATGACTGGGAACATTTTGGAGAAGAGATAAAGCAGACAATACAGGATGCAATTGATACAAAGGATTACAGCAGATTGAACCAGATGGTGTCTGATACGGTGAACCATGCGATGGACTGCGTCTCGGCAGGGATTAAAAACGGTGGCTGGTACAGAGATCCGAAGACCGGACAGCCATTATATGGAGATAAAAAGAATACCGGAAGCAGATCAGGTGCAGAAAACCAGAGGTATCGTCCGAATCAGGGACCGGAGATGTCGGAAATGAGAAATTATAGTCAGAATCGTCCGGTACCGGTGAGTCCAAGATATCTCAAAGGAACTTCGGTAAAGATCGGCGGAACTTTTCTGGCAGCGACAGGAGCCGTATTTGGATTGACTTCTGTTATTTTCCTTATCATCACTTTGATTGGAAGTGTGATCACAGCGTTTGATGTAGTCAGTGGTCTGATTATTGGAATTTTTGCAGTTGCTTTTATATCTTTTGCAGTGATGACTTATGTAGGAGTAGATATGGTACGTACGGTGGGAAGGTTTCGCCAATATGTATCTGTTCTGAGGGACCGGGAATTTTGTGATATTAAGGAAATTGCTTCTGTGACAGGACGAGATGTCAGAAAGGTTCTGAAAGATGTGAAAAAAATGATTACAAAAGGCTGGTTCTGTCAGGGACATCTGGATGAGAAAGAATCCTGCCTGATGGTCAGTGAACATGCATGGAATCAGTATACAGCTCTTATGGAAGACATGAAACAGCGCAAGGCAGAGGAGCAGGCTGCTCAGAAAAAGATGCGGGAAGAGTATGACAGACTTTCACCGGAAGTACAGAAGATCGTACAGGCAGGAGATGAATATGTGAGAAGGATCAAGGCAGCGAATGACGCAATTCCGGGAGAAGTGATTTCGGCAAAGATTTCCCGCATGGAACTGCTCGTGGATCGTATTTTTGACCGCGTGGAGCAGAATCCGGATTCTGTGAATGATATGCGAAGAATGATGGATTATTATCTTCCGACAACGATGAAACTTCTTGAAGCGTATGAAGAGCTGGATGCACAGCCGGTACAGGGAGAAAATATCATTTCTTCCAAGAAAGAGATTGAAGATACGATAGATACATTGAATATTGCATTTGAGAAATTACTGGACAGCCTGTTCCAGGATACAGCATGGGATGTATCTTCAGATATTTCAGTACTTCATACAATGCTTGCGCAGGAAGGTCTGACAGAAGACGGGCTGAAGAAATAATGATATCCCAAACAGACAATGAATCAAAACAGTTACAAACAGAAATGGAGGATTACTATGAGTGATGCATTCAAGGATGTAAGTACAGTGCCGACACTGACACTGGAACCGTTTCAAGCGGAAGAAGAAAAGAAACCGGCGGTGCAGCCGGAAGAACCAAAGCTGGATGATACGATCCTGACAGAAGAAGAGCGCAGGATGGTAGATGCATTTGCACAGCAGATCGATCTGACGAATTCTTCTATGATTCTTCAGTATGGCGCAGGTACACAGAAAAAGATGGCAGATTTCTCAGAAAGTGCTTTGGAAAATGTGAAGTCAAAGGATCTGGGAGAAGTTGGTACACTGCTTACGAATGTTGTAACTGAACTGAAGAGCTTTGATGAAGAAGAGAGCAAAGGATTTCTTGGAATATTTAAGAAAGCATCGAATAAAGTTGAATCTATGAAAGCAAAGTATTCAAAAGCTGAAGAAAATGTGAATCAGATCGTGAAAGCACTGGACAACCATCAGGTGCAGCTTTTGAAAGATGTTGCGATACTCGATAAAATGTATGATCTGAATCTTACTTATTTTAAAGAGCTTTCTATGTACATTCTTGCAGGAAAGAAAAAACTGGAAGAAGTAAGAAGCACACAGCTTGCTGAATTGATGAGCAAAGCTCAGGTAAGCGGCCTCCCGGAAGATGCGCAGGCAGCAAAAGATCTGGATTCGATGTGCAACCGTTTTGAAAAGAAGTTATATGATCTTGAACTGACGAGAATGATCTCCATCCAGACAGCACCACAGATCCGTCTGGTTCAGAATAATGATACACAGATGGTAGAGAAGATCCAGTCTACAATCGTGAATACGATTCCGTTGTGGAAGAGTCAGATGATTCTCGCACTTGGAGTAGAACATTCTTCACAGGCGGCGGCAGCACAGAGACAGGTGACGGATATGACAAATGAACTGTTGAAGAAGAATGCGGAGACATTAAAAATGTCCACAATTGAGACTGCAAAAGAGTCTGAAAGAGGAATTGCAGATCTCGAGACATTGAAAGCAACAAATGAATCACTGATCTCTACATTGGATGAAGTGATGAACATTCAGAGAGAAGGAAGAGAAAAACGCCGGGAAGCGGAGGCAGAACTTCGCAATATGGAAAATGAATTGAAAGCAAAGCTTTTGGAAATCAGAGGATAAAGCTTTTTGGCTTGACAGCGGGTGTTTTATCAGTTAGAATTTCATTTGATAACTGACGTTGAACGGGAATAGTAGATACGCAGCATGCTTCAGAGAGAAGGCGGCAGGTGAGAGCCTTTGCATTACGGTATGGAACCGGCCCGGGAGTCTCTGTATGAAAGTACAGCGTAGGTCCTGCGTTAAAGGAGAAGAAAGTGAATGCAGATACAGAGATCATTTGTGTTGGTTTTGATTATAGAATGGATGTATTGCATTAATTAGGGTGGTACCGCCGGAGATATTCGGTCCCTATCGTGGGGATGCGATATCCCGGCGATTTTTTATATATTAGGAAAGTCCTTTCCTAATATATAAAAAACGCTCCGCTTAGGATGCGCACTGCGGCGTATAATGTAGGCGTCGCAAGCGACCGCCGCAGGCGCAAGAATGTGCCGAGGCACATTCTTTGTTCTATTTAAGTAAAAGCAAACTGCTGTCAGGGGACAGCAATGCAAAAAAACAAAAAGGAGAAGAACAATGGCAAAGAAATTAGTACAGAATATCACTGCCAGAGAAGAAGATTTTGCTCAGTGGTATACAGACGTTGTGCGTGAAGCAAAACTGTGTGATTATTCAGGTGTTAAAGGATGTATGAACTACCTTCCGAACGGATATGCTCTGTGGGAGAATATTCAGAAGAACCTGGATGCACGTTTCAAAGAGACAGGAGTAGAGAATGTATACCTTCCGGTTATGATCCCGGAAAGCCTTCTTCAGAAAGAAAAGGATCATATCGAAGGATTTGCACCGGAAGTTGCATGGGTAACACATGGTGGACTGGAAGAACTTCAGGAAAGATTCTGTATCCGTCCTACATCTGAGACACTGTTCTGTGATGTATGGAGCAAGACAGTTCAGTCTTACCGTGATCTTCCTAAGGTGTGGAATCAGTGGTGTTCCGTTCTTCGTTGGGAGAAGACAACAAGACCATTCCTTCGTTCCAGAGAGTTCCTGTGGCAGGAAGGACATACAATCCATGCAACATACGAAGAAGCAGAAGAGCGTACAAAACAGATGTGGAGAGTCTACAGAGACTTTGCACAGGATGTTCTTGCAATCCCGGTAGTTTCCGGACGTAAGACAGAGAGTGAGAAATTCGCAGGAGCACAGGATACTTATACAATCGAAGCGCTGATGCATGACGGAAAAGCACTCCAGTCAGCAACAAGCCACTTCTTCGGAAGTTCCTTCCCAAGTGCATTCGGTATTCAGTATTCAGATAAGAATAACGAACTTCATGAAGTATACGAGACATCCTGGGGACTGTCTACAAGAATCATCGGTGCGCTGATCATGGTACACGGAGATGACAGTGGACTTGTTATTCCACCGAGAATCGCACCGGTGCAGACAATGATCATTCCGATCGCTCAGCATAAAGAAGGTGTTCTTGATAAGGCAAATGAACTTGTTGATACACTGAAGGCAGCAGGATACAAAGTGAAAATCGACGATTCTGACAAAGCACCTGGATGGAAGTTCAGCGGACAGGAGATCCTTGGAATCCCGACACGTATCGAGATCGGACCGAAAGATATCGAGAACAATCAGGCAGTTATCGTACGCCGTGATACAAGAGAGAAGATCGTTGTTTCTCTGGATGAGCTTACAACAAAACTTGCTGAAGTTCTTGAGACAATGCAGAACGATATGTTCGAAAGAGCAAAAGCATTCCTTGATTCTCATATCAATGAAGCAACAACAATGGATGAGATGAATGAGAAGTTCAATGAGAACCTTGGATTCATCAAAGCAATGTGGTGTGGAGACGAAGCCTGTGAAGATGAGATCAAAGCTCAGACAGGCGGAGCTACATCTAGATGTATTCCGGAAGAGGAAGAACATCTTTCAGATGTATGTGTATGCTGCGGAAAACCGGCGAAGCATATGGTATACTGGGGCAAGGCATACTAATTCATTTCGTTGAAAATAAAGAAGAGATTTACTTTCATAGTCGTTAGAAAAATGAATTTGATTTAATAACAAATAACAGATGGTTTCCTAAGAAAAAAAGAGAGTGCCATCTGTTATTTTTGTATGAAAAATAATATGGAAAATGCGAAAAAAGCCTTGACTTTCGGCGCTAAACGTAATAAACTAAACGAGCGTGTGGAAAAAGGCAATGTCTTTTTGATGCGCAAATAAGGATAATGACTTAATTATCCGCAGCCCCTTGAGGCATAAGCCCAAGGTAACGAATAATTCATAGGAGGTGAAAAGAATGCCAACATTTAACCAGTTAGTTAGAAAAGGACGTCAGACTTCTGAGAAGAAATCTACAGCACCGGCACTTCAGAAAGGATACAACTCCCTGAAGAAACGTGCAACTGATGTTTCTGCACCACAGAAGAGAGGTGTATGTACAGCAGTTAAGACAGCTACACCTAAGAAGCCTAACTCAGCTCTGAGAAAGATCGCCAGAGTTCGTCTGTCAAACGGAATCGAAGTAACAAGCTACATTCCAGGTGAAGGACACAACCTTCAGGAGCATAGCGTTGTTATGATCCGTGGAGGAAGAGTTAAGGACCTGCCAGGTACAAGATACCACATTATCCGTGGAACACTTGATACAGCAGGTGTTGCTAAGAGAAGACAGGCTCGTTCTAAATACGGTGCTAAGAGACCGAAAGACGCTAAATAAGAAGTCGCGGATTGCAGTATAGTATTTTAGATAAGTGTAACTAATAGTTAAATCGTATCACAAACAGAACTATGATTAGTCGTAGGTTGCGGATGCTATATAGATTTCGCGGCTGCGAGCACATGGAATGTGATCTCATAGAAAGACACATGTGAGTACCGATGAATTAATCCCGGAAAAACCGGAAAATATGATTAAGGAGGGAAGGACCGTGCCACGTAAAGGACATACTCAGAAGAGAGATGTATTAGCGGATCCAATATACAACAATAAAGTTGTTACCAAACTTATCAACAACATCATGCTTGATGGTAAGAAAGGCGTAGCACAGAAGATTGTATACGGAGCATTTGAAAGAGTAGAAGCTAAGGCTGAGAAGCCAGCTATTGAAGTGTTTGAAGAGGCTATGAACAACATGATGCCAGTTCTTGAAGTTAAAGCAAGACGTATCGGTGGAGCAACATACCAGGTACCGATCGAGGTTAGAGCTGACAGAAGACAGGCACTCGCACTTCGCTGGTTAACTATGTATTCACGTCAGAGAGGCGAGAAGACACAGGAAGAAAGACTGGCAAATGAAATTCTTGATGCAGCTAACAACACAGGTGGAGCTGTAAAGAGAAAAGAAGATATGCACAAGATGGCAGAAGCAAACAAGGCGTTTGCTCACTATCGTTTCTAATTATTTTAGGAGGAAAAAATCTTGGCTGGAAGAGAATATCCATTAGAGAGAACCAGAAATATCGGTATTATGGCTCATATTGATGCTGGTAAGACTACACTGACAGAGCGTATTCTTTACTATACCGGTGTTAACTATAAGATTGGTGATACTCATGAAGGTACTGCAACAATGGACTGGATGGAACAGGAGCAGGAAAGAGGTATCACAATTACTTCAGCCGCTACAACATGTCACTGGACATTGGAAGAGAAGACAAAAGTGAAACCGGGCGCTTTAGAGCATCGTATCAATATCATTGATACTCCGGGACACGTTGACTTCACTGTAGAGGTTGAGCGTTCACTCCGTGTACTTGATGGAGCTGTCGGCGTATTCTGTGCTAAGGGTGGTGTTGAGCCGCAGTCAGAAAACGTATGGCGTCAGGCAGACACATACAATGTACCACGTATGGCATTCATCAATAAGATGGACATCCTTGGTGCTGATTTCTACAACGCTGTAGATCAGATCAAGACAAGACTTGGAAAGAATGCTATTTGTCTTCAGCTTCCAATCGGAAAAGAGGACGAATTCAAGGGAATCATCGACCTGTTCGAGATGCAGGCCTACATCTACAATGATGAAAAAGGTGATGACATCTCTGTAACAGATATCCCGGAAGAGATGCAGGATGAAGCTGAGCTTTATCACACAGAACTCGTTGAGAAGATCTGTGAGCTGGATGATGACCTTATGATGGAATACCTTGAGGGTGAAGAGCCTTCAATCGATGCAATGAAAGCAGTTCTGAGAAAAGCTACATGTGAGTGTACAGCTGTTCCGGTATGCTGCGGTACTGCATACAGAAACAAAGGTGTTCAGAAACTCCTTGATGCAATCATCGAGTTTATGCCGGCTCCAACAGACATCCCGGCAATCGAGGGTGTTGATGAAGACGGAAACGAAGTAGTAAGACACTCTTCTGATGAAGAGCCGTTCTCTGCTCTCGTATTTAAGATCATGACAGACCCATTCGTAGGTAAGCTTGCTTACTTCCGTGTATATTCAGGTATTATGAACTCCGGTTCTTATGTACTGAATGCTACTAAAAATAAAAAAGAACGTGTTGGACGTATCCTTCAGATGCATGCCAACAAGCGTGAAGAGCTGGATAAAGTATATTCAGGAGATATCGCTGCAGCAATCGGATTCAAGTTCTCTACAACAGGAGATACAATCTGCGACGAGCAGCATCCAGTAATTCTTGAGTCTATGGAATTCCCAGAGCCAGTTATCGAGCTTGCTATCGAGCCAAAGACAAAGGCTTCTCAGGGAAAACTTGGAGAATCTCTTGCAAAACTTGCAGAAGAAGACCCGACATTCCGTGCTCATACAAACCAGGACACTGGACAGACAATCATCGCTGGTATGGGAGAGCTGCATCTTGAGATCATCGTAGACAGACTTCTTCGTGAGTTCAAGGTAGAGGCTAACGTAGGTGCACCTCAGGTTGCTTACAAAGAGTCCATTACAAAAGCAGTTGATATCGACAGCAAGTATGCAAAACAGTCTGGTGGACGTGGACAGTATGGACACTGTAAAGTTAAATTCGAGCCAATGGATGTCAACGGTGAGGAGACATACAAGTTCGAGTCTACTGTAGTTGGTGGAGCTATTCCGAAGGAATACATCCCGGCAGTAGGTGAAGGTATTGAGGAAGCTATGAAATCTGGTATCCTTGGAGGATTCCCGGTAGTTGGTGTTCACGCTAACGTATACGACGGATCTTACCATGAAGTCGATTCCAGTGAGATGGCATTCCACATCGCTGGTTCTCTTGCATTCAAGGATGCTATGAAACAGGGATCACCTGTACTTCTTGAGCCTATCATGAAGGTAGAGGTTACAATGCCTGAAGAATATATGGGAGATATCATCGGAGACCTGAACTCACGTCGTGGACGTATTGAAGGTATGGATGATCTCGGTGGCGGAAAGATCGTACGTGCGTACGTTCCTCTGTCAGAAATGTTTGGATACTCTACAGATCTTCGTTCCAGAACACAGGGACGTGGTAACTACTCAATGTTCTTTGAGAAATACGAGCCAGTACCGAAGTCTGTACAGGAGAAAGTATTATCCAACAAAAATGCCTAAAATATCATAAAAGGCTTGAAAATCGGCTAAGTTTGAAATATAATCAAACTTAGCCAGGTTTAAAATAGAAAACCAAAACAAGGTTGCCCCATTGAGGGTTATATTTTTAAGGAGGATATTCAAAATGGCAAAGGCTAAATTTGAAAGAACAAAACCGCATTGTAATATCGGTACTATTGGACACGTTGACCATGGTAAAACAACTCTTACAGCTGCTATCACAAAAGTACTTTCTCACAGAGTAGAAGGTAACGCATCTGTAGATTTCGAGAACATCGATAAGGCTCCAGAAGAAAGAGAGCGTGGAATCACAATCTCTACAGCACACGTTGAGTATGAGACAGCTAACCGTCACTACGCACACGTTGACTGCCCAGGACATGCTGACTACGTTAAGAACATGATCACAGGAGCAGCTCAGATGGACGGAGCTATCCTTGTTGTAGCTGCAACAGACGGAGTTATGGCTCAGACTAAAGAGCATATTCTTCTGTCCCGTCAGGTTAACGTACCATACATCGTTGTATTCATGAACAAATGTGACATGGTAGACGACGAAGAGCTTCTTGAACTCGTAGAGATGGAGATCCGTGAAGTACTTAACGAGTATGACTTCCCAGGAGATGACACACCGATCATCCAGGGATCAGCTCTTAAGGCTCTTGAAGATCCAGACGGACCGTGGGGAGACAAGATCATGGAACTTATGGACGCTGTTGATACATGGATCCCAACACCAGAGCGTGCTACAGACAAGCCATTCCTTATGCCAGTAGAGGACGTATTCTCTATCACAGGACGTGGAACAGTTGCAACTGGTAGAGTAGAGCGTGGAACACTTCACGTATCTGACGAAGTTGAAATCATCGGTATCCACGAGGATGTTAAGAAGACTGTTGTAACAGGAATCGAGATGTTCCGTAAGCTTCTTGATGAGGCTCAGGCTGGAGATAACATCGGAGCACTTCTTCGTGGTATTCAGAGAACAGAGATCGAAAGAGGACAGGTTCTTATCAAACCAGGTACAGTAAGCTGCCATAAGAAATTCACATGCCAGGTTTACGTACTGACAAAAGACGAGGGTGGACGTCATACTCCATTCTTCAACAACTACCGTCCACAGTTCTACTTCAGAACAACAGACGTAACAGGTGTTTGCGAGCTTCCAGAAGGAATCGAGATGTGTATGCCTGGAGATAACGTAGAGATGACAGTTGAACTGATCCATCCAGTAGCTATGGAGGAAGGTCTTCGTTTCGCTATCCGTGAAGGTGGACGTACAGTAGGATCAGGTACAGTTGCTACAATCATCGAGTAATTAATATCTAGATAGATTTAATATCGATACTTAAAATGAAATATACCCGCAGGACTTTAGTTCTGCGGGTTTTTCTATTGGTGCGCAAATATTCAAAAAAGTATTTTCTTAAATATGTTGTGCTTTGAAAAATCCTATTGAAACTGCCCGCATTTCTCAGTATAATATCACTGTATTAGGAAATACTTTGAAAAACGTCTGTTAGGGAAGATTCTCTAACGGACGTTTTTGGGGATAATCAAAATCATATGGCTAATGGGAGGAATTTATGGACAAGGCATATTTAAAGCGGGCAAGTACCGTTGCAAAGGTCATTTTTGGAAATGTTTTCTATGCGTTTGTAATCAAACTTTTTCTTTTACCGGGGAATCTGATGACAGGAGGAACAACCGGTATTGGTCTGGTAGTGAAGCATTTTACGGGAGCATCAATTTCTGGATTTGTCTTAGCATTTAATATTGTGATGCTGATAGTTGGAGTGATTTTTCTTGGCAAGAAATTTGCCCTGACGACAATTCTCAGTTCTTTCACATATCCAATTGCATTGGAAGTGGCCAATCATATTTTTGGTGATCTGGTGATTACGGATAATCCAATGCTGAATACGATTTTTGCCGGACTTGGAATCGGGATTGGTCTGGGTATCGTAATTCGAACGGGAGCTTCTACCGGAGGTATGGATATTCCACCGTTGATTCTGAATAAGTATTTTCGGATTCCGGTGTCAGTGAGTCTGAATGTATTTGATATATTGATTCTGTTACCGCAGATTCTATACAATCCTCCGGAACGCGTTTTATACGGTATATTACTGGTAATGATCTACACGACAGTGCTGGACAAAGTGTTAGTGATGGGAAATACCAAGACGGAAGTGAAGATTATCAGCAAACAGGTGGAAGAAGTACGTCAGGCGATTCTTGCGCAGGTAGATAGAGGCGTGACGATGCTGTATGGGGAAGGCGGTTACAAACAAGAACAAAAGCAGATTGTGTTGAGTATTGTGTCTAACCGGGAGCTTCCGCAGGTTGAGAGGCTGATCAGACAGATTGACCCGGAGGCATTTATGATCATCAGCAGAGTTACAGAGGTACGAGGAAGAGGCTTTTCTTTGAGTAAACATTACGGAGAAGAGGAAGGCTGATGATGCTGCAAAAACAGTACTGTAGATTAAACATTTATAGAATTTAGGAAGAACAGTTGTATGTTAAATAAAAAAGATTTCTTAAAATACGCATCAAAATTAGCCTTTCCGATCATGATTCAAAATTTGATTGGAACATTGGTAAACATTGCCGATACGGTAATGCTTGGATACGTAAGCCAGACGGCGATGTCAGCTTCATCACTTGCGAACCAGTATACGTTTATTCTTTTCTGCTTATATTACGGTATGGCTACAGGAACTTCGGTTCTGTGTGCCCAGTACTGGGGAAAAGGGGATAAAAAGACAGTAGAAAGGATTCTCGGTCTGGCGGAACGGATTTCACTGATCGTCTCGCTTATATTTTTCGTTATTTCCTTTACTATGCCGGTTACGGTTATGAAAATTTTCACAAATAGTCCGGATACGATTGCTGCCGGAAGTGAGTATTTGAAAGTGATTTCATTTTCATTTATGTTTATGGGGTTCTCACAGGTTTTTATGAGCGCTCTTCGAAGTATTGGAAAAATAATGCTGCCTTCTATTACGTACATTGTTTCTCTTTGTGTCAATGTACTTTGTAATGCAACCTTTATCTTTGGTCTGTTTGGATTTCCCAAGCTTGGCGTTACAGGTGTTGCACTTGGTACTGTGATTGCCAGAATTACAGAGGTATTAATTTGTCTCATCTATTCATTAAACAGTTCAGATGTCAGATTCCGGATAAAATACTTCTTTGCGAAATCAGGCATTTTGTTTCAGGACTTTATGAAAATTGCCACTCCAGCCGTGATAAATGATGTTGTCTGGAGTTTTGCCACTTCAGCATTTGCAGCAATTCTTGGGCATATCGGAGATGACATGGTTGCCGCAAATGCGGTTGCTGTTATGGTGGTAAATATTGGTGCTATTGCCTGCCGCGGTTTTGCAAATGCTACGACTATTATTATCAGCCAGGAGTTAGGGAAAGATCAAATTGATACAGCCGGAGAATACGGGAAACGGATGCTTAGGATAACACTTGCTGTAAGCCTGATCGGATGCGTTATTATTCTGGCGATTCGTCCTCTGATACTGGACTTCTATCGGGATAAATTGACCGAGACTGCCCTTTCTTATCTTAGCATTTTTGTAATTATGACAACCTGGCGTCTTGTGGGAGAAGGGATTAATACCTGCCTTATATGCGGTTGTTTCAGAGGTGGCGGAGATTCCAGATTTGGAATGATCGTAGATTCCATATTTATGTGGTTTGTTGCAGTTCCGGCAACTTTCCTTGCAGCATATGTTTTTAAATTACCGCCTGTCTGGGTTTACTTTGTAATGACTTTAGATGAGTTCGAGAAAATGCCCGTGGTATTTATTCACTATTTCAGAAAGAAATGGCTTACAAATATTACCAGAGATTTTGATTGAGGCTACAGGGAAATGTTTGACAATTCCAAAGATAAGTACTAATGTATTTTGTATGAATTTATAATCTGGAATTTTAGGAGAAGTACAATCATGTCAAAAGATGAATATCTAATCACGGATGCGCCCCTGAAAGCGTTAACTGTTTTTGCAATGCCTATGATCTTAGGCAGTTTTTTTCAGCAGATATATAATATGGCTGATTCGATCATTGTCGGTCAGTTTGTTGGTTCTTCGGCACTTGCGGCTGTCGGTGCCTGTGCTGCACTTACGAATGTTTTCATTTGTGTAGCTCTGGGCGCCGGTGTAGGCGCAGGTGTACTCGTAAGCCGTTATTTTGGAGCCAGAGATTATGGTAAAATGAAAACAATTGTGTCGACATCACTGATCAGCTTTTTAGTCCTGAGCATACTACTTGGAATCTTTGGTTTTTGCTTTTCACATTCAATGATGAGTTTATTACAAACACCTCCTGATATACTGGATGAAGCAGTGCTGTATCTGCGGGTTTATTTTGTGGGATTCCCATTTCTGTTTATGTACAACATCCTCTCAACGATGTTTACTTCCATCGGTGAATCCAGAATTCCATTGGTTCTTCTGATTTTTTCATCTGTATTAAATATTTTTATGGATCTTTGGATGGTAGCCGGACTTGGTCTCGGCGTGTTTGGTGCGGCCCTGGCAACGCTTATTGCACAGGGGATTTCTGCAGTCTTTTCATTTCTGATTTTCCTTTATAGAATGAGACGGTATAAATGTCAGTTTGAATGGTTTGACGGACAGGAGTTATATTCGATGCTTCAAATTGCCATACCGTCAGTTCTCCAGCAGTCTACAGTGTCGATTGGTATGATGATTGTACAGGCAGTTGTAAATCCATTTGGTACACAGGCACTCGCAGGTTATTCAGCAACAATGCGAGTGGAAAATGTTTTTTCACTGATTTTTGTATCTATCGGCAATGCGATTTCGCCGTATATATCCCAGAATCTTGGTGCAAAGAAAATCGAACGGCTCAAAAAAGGCTATCATGCGGCACTGGTGTTGGATATATGTTTTGCAGTCCTTGCTTTTCTGGTTATTGAATCACTGCACAATCAGATTTCTTCTTTATTCCTTGGAAAAGATGGAACAGCTTTAGCGTATCAGGTATCCGGTGATTATATGAGATGGCTGGGGTATTTTTTCATCTTCATGGGTATTAAGATGGCAACCGATGGTGTTCTTCGCGGACTTGGAATCATGCGTCCGTTTCTCATTGCGAATATGGTAAATCTTGCAATCCGTTTGTCTGTCGCTTTGATTTGTGCACCGCGGTTCGGAATTGCATTTGTCTGGCTTGCAGTACCGGCCGGATGGCTTGCAAACTTCCTGATTTCTTATGCAGCACTCAGAAAATCATGGCCGAATGAGGAAACCAGCCGTTAGTATTTACTCCCGTGTCAATCACTCTGCTGATTGACACGTAGTGTGAACGGTAACAATCATCCTTCTTGATTAATACTTGACAAGTGCATCGTGGTGCGATATATTGAAAGTATCGAAGTGCGATATATCAAACAGCGAGGTAAATGTTTATGGATGCACATATTAAAAAAGTGTATGTTCCTATGACTGAGACAGGATTTTATATTTTGTTATGTCTTCGAACGCCAAATCATGGATATGGAATCGTACAGAAGGTAAAAGAACTGACGGAAGATGAAGTAGTTCTTGGACCTGGAACCATGTATGGAAGTCTTTCAAAAATGGAAAAAGACGGTTTGATTGAATTTGTGCGGGAAGAAGAGAAAAGAAAAATATACCAGATCACGGATCTTGGAAAAGAAGTCTTGGAACTGGAATTAAAAAGAATCAACAGGTTGTACCGTAATGCACAGGAGGCAGCGCCATGAAGGATGTAAAAAAGGAATTTCGTTGGTTTTCTATTACTGAATATGAAAAAGAAGCAGAGTATTTGAGACGCAGACACAAAGAAGGTTGGAAGTTTAAAAATGTAACTTACCCTGGCATTTACATTTTTGAAAAATGTGAACCACAAGATGTGATCTATCAGCTGGACTATAATCCTGACGGTATAAAGAATCAAGGAGAATATGTTCAGATGTTTGAAGATTGTGGCTGGGAATATCTGAAAGAATTTGCAGGATACACATATTTTCGTAAACCGGCAGAGAAGATGGAGAAAGAAGAAAATATTTTCTGCGACGATCAATCCAGACTGGATCTCCTGAACAGGCTCTTCCGAGGAAGAGTCATACCTTCGATGGTAATCTTTGTAGGTCTGCTTGTGAATGGGTATCTGAATATGAATGATCCGGTTTTGATAATTATATATGGTGTGCTGACAGGTGTTTATATATTTGTATTATTACAATTTGCAGTAAAATATGTTTCATTTAGAAATCGGATCATGAAGATGTGAGGAGCGGACAATCATGCAGAAAATACTGATTGTAGAAGACGATACAAATATTAATAACTTGCTTCAGGAGGCATTATCCAAAGAAGGCTATTCCTGTGAGCAGGCATTTTCCGGGACCGAAGCAAAGCTGCTTTTAAATATGCAGGAGTACAGTTATGCACTCGTGCTGCTGGATTTGATGCTGCCTGGAATTTCAGGAGAAGCAGTTCTGGAGGAAATACGGAAAAAGGGAAATCTTCCGGTTATTGTGTTGACTGCAAAAGACAGCCTGGATGAAAAGGTAGAAGTTTTAACGAGCGGAGCGGATGATTATATAACGAAACCATTTGAAATCAGGGAAGTGCTGGCAAGAGTTCAGGTACAGCTCCGTCATAAAGAAGAAAAGGAAGCAGAGGAACAGCATACGCTTTCATTTAAAGATATGGTATTAAACAGAAATACATTTCAGGTTGAAATTGCTGGAAAGATACTTCCGAAGATCACAAAACAGGAGTTTGCGATTTTAGAATTACTGCTCAGGAATCCAAAACAGGTTTTCAGTAAAGAGGATATTTTCGAATATGCATGGGACGAACCTTATATGGGTGAGACGAAGACATTGGACGTACATATCAGCAACATCCGCAAGAAGATCAAACAAGTGACTTCGGAGGAATACATTGAGACAGTATGGGGAATCGGTTATCGTCTTCATGCGTAATCTTTACTCTTTTTTTACTATTTATTTGCGTTTGATTAGGATTCATCTTTTATGATAAATGCAGATAAGAAAAAGGAGATGAAAAATTTGAGTGAGATGTTATTGGAAACACGAGGGCTGACGAAGCGGTATGGACATCATAAAGCTGTGGACAGTGTCAGCATGCATATTAAAAAGGGCGCTATTTACGGATTTATCGGACGAAATGGAGCAGGGAAGACGACTTGCCTGAAGATGATCAGTGGGCTTTCCAGGCCGACGAGCGGAGAGATTGAGATCTTCGGATACAAGGGAAAGGATTTACAGAAAGTCCGCTCCCGTGTGGGATGTCTGATTGAAGCACCGGGATTATATGGAAATATGACCGCATATGAAAATCTGAATATCAAATGCAAGCTGTTTGGGATAAAGAAAGCAGGTTACATTGAAGAGATATTGAAAACAGTAGGTCTGGAGCATGTGGGACAGAAAAAGACAAAACACTTTTCTCTTGGAATGAAACAGCGTCTGGGAATTGGTCTTGCGCTGGTTGGAGAACCGGATCTGTTAATCCTTGATGAACCAATCAATGGGTTGGATCCACAGGGAATTGCTGAGGTCCGTGACACGATTCAGAGACTTCAGAAAGAGAGGAATATGACGATTTGCATTTCCAGTCATATACTGGAGGAATTATCGAAGATTGCTACCGATTATGGAATCATTCACAATGGAAGTTTATTGCAGGAGCTTACAAGAGAAGAATTAATGCGAAGATGCAGTGAGCGGATGGAATTAACACTGGCTGATCCAAAGCTGGCAATTCCGGTGCTGGATGCTATGGGATTTACGAATTATCAGGTAACAGACAAAGAACATATTCACATTTTTGAACGTCTGAATGAAAGCGCAGCGTTGAATATGGAACTTGCAAAGGCAGGAATTCCGGTAAAAGGGATTTCGATAACAAGTGAAGAACTGGAAACGTATTTCCTGAATCTGACAGGAGGTGCCAGTCATGCTTAATATGATAAAAATGGATTTGTACCGGATGTTTCGGACCAAAAGTATGTATGTGGTATGGATCGTGCTGGCTGTGTCAGTACTGTTTACAACATTTATGTGTAAAACAGATTATGATTCATTAAGTAAAGAAGATACCGTGCGGCAGGAGCAGTTTGCGGAACCGACTGCAGAGAATATTAATGTGGGAATGATGGTGACGCTGCCGACAGAACCAGGAGAAAAGGTTACGGTGTATGACATTTTCTTTGCAAATTCTCAGGGAAAATTTTATGCGTTGTTTCTGGTGATTTTTGCTGTGATGTTTTCAACAGCGGATATTGGAAGCGGTTATATAAAAAATATTGGCGGCCAGGTTCAAAAAAGAGGAGCACTGATTTTTTCCAGATCCATTGCGTTGGCGGTCTTTACGGTGCTGACAATGGCAGGAGCATTCTTGCTCCAGGCAGTGGCGAATTATATTGTCTTCAGAGAACTGACATGGGGAAGTTCAAAAGCTGTTCTGTCTTATTTCCTGACGGAGCTGGCACTTCATTACGCACTCGTGTTGATCTGCATGGCGATTGCAATTATTCTGAAAAATAATGTGATCAGCATGGTCATCGCGATTTGTCTTACAATGAATATAATGAGTATCGTATACGGATTGATAAACAGTGCTGTTCGGAAAATGGGAATCCAGAATTTCCAGATTTATAAGTATACGATAACCGGGAAATTATCACTGCTTCCTATGAATCCAAGTGGAAATGAGTGTCTGGCAGCATTCGGCGTGGCGATTGTGTTTGCTGTCATAATGATAGCTGCAAGCAGTGCTGTTTTTCAAAAGAGGGATATTTAGCGGATGTATATCGTAATTGGAATATTAGCAGGAATTATCATTTTACAAGCTATTATTATGTGGAAATATCAGCGGCAGGTGAAGGACATCTGCCGCCAATTGGCGTTCTTGATGAAACATGACAGTAACATGTTGATTCAACGCGAGTTTGATTTGGGTGGAATCGGAACGCTTTCAGACAGATTGAATGAACTTCTGGAATTACAAAGAAAAGAGAAGCAGCGTTATCAGGAGAAAGAAGCTTTGATTGCGGATACTTATACGAACCTTTCCCATGATATCCGGACACCGCTGACATCTCTGGATGGATATTTTCAGCTTATGGAAGAATGCGAAAATGTCGAAGACCAGAGACGTTATCTGAATATTATTCATGAAAGAATACACAGTCTGAATGAAATGCTGGAAGAACTTTTCATGTTCACAAAGTTAAAAAATGAATCCTATAGTCTGGAACTGACGCCTTGCTGTATCAACCGGATTCTGAAAGAAACGGTGTTTTCCTATTATGATGACTGGGTAAGAAGGGGAATCCAGCCGGATATTCAGATTACAGAAGAACTGCTATCTATAGCCGGAAATAAACAAGGACTCCACCGTGTTATTCAGAATGTAATTAAAAATGGCCTGGATCATGGAGAAAAGAAGATAAGTATTGTGTTAGAACGCAAGCAGGAACGCGCGGTATTACGAATCAGCAATCAGGTGATACATTCGGAGCAGATCGATATAGAACATGTCTTTGACAGATTTTATAAAGCGGATGTGGCAAGGAGCAAAACATCTACCGGATTGGGACTATCTATTGCAAAGGAACTTGTGAAACGTATGAATGGAGAAATCATCGCAAAGACAGAGAAAAATGAGTTTATTATTGAGATGAGATTTCCGCTTTCTATCTAAAAAATCAGTAAAAATTGCACTTTATTGAGTTACAATGCTGAATTGCGAAAATTTAGATTTACCGAAACACTCAAATATGTTAATATGGTAGCAGTTATTTCAAAACTATAGATCAGATTGAAGGAGGTCTTTACATGATTAAATTGTACGAGAATGGCGTATATCTTCTCAATGGAACAGAGATAGTAGAAGACACAGGGAATGTGCAGGTTCCGCTGACGAAGGAAGAAGCCGCTCAGAACACAATGGCATATGGTATTTTAAAGGCACACAATACATCCGAGAACATGGAGCGTCTGCAGATCCGTTTTGATAAGCTGACATCCCATGACATTACATTTGTTGGAATTATCCAGACAGCACGTGCGTCAGGACTTGAGAAGTTCCCGATGCCGTATGTACTTACAAATTGTCATAACAGTCTTTGTGCAGTTGGTGGAACAATCAACGAAGATGATCATATGTTTGGACTAACTTGTGCGAAGAAGTACGGCGGTATGTATGTACCACCGCATCAGGCAGTTATCCATCAGTTTGCCCGTGAGATGCTTGCAGGCGGAGGAAAGATGATCCTTGGATCTGACAGCCATACACGTTACGGAGCACTCGGAACGATGGCTATGGGTGAAGGTGGACCGGAGCTTGTGAAACAGCTTCTGAACAAGACTTATGATATTAAGATGCCGGGCGTGATCGGAATCTACTTAGACGGAGAGCCGATGAAAGGTGTAGGACCGCAGGACGTTGCTCTTGCAATCATCGGAGCTACATTCAAGAACGGCTATGTGAATAACAAGGTTATGGAGTTTGTTGGACCTGGAGTCAGCAAGCTTAGTGCAGATTTCCGTATCGGAATCGACGTTATGACAACAGAGACAACTTGTCTGTCTTCTATCTGGAAAACAGATGAGAAGATTCAGGAGTTCTATGATATTCACGGAAGAAGTGAAGATTACAAAGAACTGAATCCTGGAGCAGTTACATATTATGACGGTATGGTTTATGTGAACTTAAGCGAGATCAAGCCAATGATCGCAATGCCATTCCACCCAAGCAATGTTTATACAATTGATGAACTGAACGCAAATCTGGCAGACATCCTTCATGATGTAGAGCAGAAAGCACTTGTAAGTCTTGACGGTGCAGTTGATTACTCTCTGCAGGATAAGATCAGAAACGGTAAGTTCTATGTAGAGCAGGGAATCATCGCAGGATGTGCAGGTGGTGGATTTGAAAATATCTGTGCAGCTGCAGATATCATCAAAGGAAAGAACATCGGAGCAGATGAATTTACATTCAGCGTTTACCCGGCAAGTACACCGATTTATATGGAACTTGTTAAGAATGGTGCAATTGCAGATCTTATGGAAGCAGGAACTGTTGTGAAGACAGCATTCTGTGGACCGTGCTTCGGAGCAGGAGATACTCCGGCGAATAACGCATTCTCTATCCGTCATACAACAAGAAACTTCCCGAACCGTGAAGGAAGTAAGCTGCAGAATGGGCAGATCTCTTCTGTAGCACTGATGGATGCTCGTTCTATCGCAGCAACAGCAGCAAACAAAGGATTCTTAACACCGGCAACAGCAATGGATGTAGAGTACAAAGGACAGAAATATCACTTTGATAAGAACATTTATGCAAACCGTGTATTTGACAGCAAGGGCGTTGCTGATCCAAGCGTTGAGATTAAATTTGGACCAAACATTAAGGACTGGCCGGCAATGTCAGCACTTCCACAGAACCTGCTTGTGAAGGTTGTATCTGAGATCCATGATCCTGTTACAACAACAGATGAGTTGATTCCGTCCGGAGAGACATCTTCTTACCGTTCTAATCCGCTGGGACTTGCAGAGTTCGCTCTTTCAAGAAAAGATCCTGCATATGTCGGACGTGCGAAAGAAGTACAGAAAGCTCAGAAAGCAATTGAAGCAGATGAATGTCCGGTAGATGCACTTGCAGAACTGAAACCGGTGATGGATAAGATCCACGAGACATATCCGGAAGTTGGCAAGGGTAACCTTGGTGTCGGAAGTACAATCTTCGCAGTAAAACCAGGAGACGGATCTGCTCGTGAGCAGGCAGCTTCCTGTCAGAAGGTACTTGGCGGATGGGCAAACATCGCAACAGAGTATGCAACAAAGCGTTACCGTTCTAACCTGATCAACTGGGGAATGCTCCCATTCCTGACAGAAGAAGATCATGAAGCACTTTCCTTCAAGAACGGAGATTACATCTTTGTTCCTAATGTGAGAAAAGCAGTAGAAGAGAAAGCGGATGTGATCAAAGCTTATGTTGTAGGTGATGAACTCAAAGAACTGAACCTTAAGCTGGGAGATCTGACAGACGCAGAGCGTGAGATCATTCTTGACGGATGTCTGATCAATTACTATAGAAATCATTAGTCATCATTGAAAATCATGAATCAATTATTGGATATGATAAAATGAAAGAAAAGCGGCGAGATATGGGGAATGACCTGTATCTCGCTGTTTTTATCTTGCTAATTAAATTTTCACATGCTAGTATTAAAACGAAATAGAATGTAGCACGTTAAGGTATAAGAATGAAAAAATCTGCTTATGAAATGTCTGATTTAGTTAGTTGCGTGGAACTTGAGAACCTTGGACATTGGGGCGATGGATGTATTATATGAAGACGGGAATAATTATTTGTGGTAAAATAAAGCACAAGATTAGAAATATTGAAAACAGGCGGTAAATAAAATGATATTTGATACACATGCGCATTATGATGATGAGCAGTTTGACACAGACAGAGATGAGCTACTAAGCAGTATGGCAGCAGGCGGCGTTGGAACAATTGTGGATGCAGCGGCGACAGTAGAGTCCTGGGATAAGATAGTAGAACTCGCAGAGAAATATTCATTTATATATGGATCAGTAGGTGTACATCCGGACGAAGTCGGTGCACTGAATGAAGAGAATTTCGCTCGAATGAGAGAATTATTAAAGAAAGAAAAGATCGTTGCGGTTGGCGAGATCGGACTTGATTATTATTGGGATAAAGAAGGGCATGATCTGCAAAAACATTGGTTCATCAGACAGCTGGATCTTGCGCGAGAGATGAACAAACCCGTGATGATCCATAGCCGTGAGGCGGCAGCTGATACGATGGAAATTATGAAAGAACATGGAAAAGGACTCAAAGGTGTGATACACTGTTATTCTTACAGCCTTGAGATGGCGCGAGAATATGTAAAGATGGGATATTACATCGGAGTCGGCGGTGTTGTGACATTCAAGAACTCAAAGAAGTTAAAAGAGATTGTGGAAGAAATTCCACTGGAGTCAATTGTTCTTGAGACAGACTGCCCGTATCTGGCACCGACACCATTCAGAGGAAAGAGAAATTCATCCTTGTACCTGCCATATGTTGTAGAAGCGATTGCAGAGTTAAAAGGCATTTCTGCGGAGCAGGTGATCGAACAGACAGAGAAGAATGCAAGGGATTTATATCAATTATAAGAAATGGAGAGATGAGATGAAAGAACCAACACTTGGAAATCCACAGAATACGATAGAAGTATTACAGAAATATAATTTCGTATTCCAGAAAAAGTTCGGTCAGAACTTTCTGATCGATACACATGTACTGGACAAAATTATTGCGGCAGCAGAGATTACAAAAGATGATTTTGTATTGGAAATCGGACCGGGAATCGGAACGATGACACAGTATCTGGCATGTGCAGCGAGAAAAGTTGTTGCAGTTGAGATTGACAAGGCACTGATTCCGATTCTGGAAGATACGCTTTCAGATTATGACAATGCCCGTGTTATTAACAATGACGTCCTGAAAGTAGATATTGCAAAGCTTGCAGAAGAGGAAAATGGAGGAAAACCGATCAAGGTTGTGGCCAACCTGCCATATTACATTACAACGCCGATCATTATGGGACTTTTTGAGAATCATGTTCCAATCAAGAGTATTACAGTTATGGTTCAGAAAGAAGTTGCAGACCGTATGCAGGTGGGACCGGGAACGAAGGACTATGGTGCACTGTCTCTGGCTGTGCAATATTATGCGAAACCATATATTGTGGCAAATGTACCACCGAACTGCTTTATGCCTCGTCCGAAGGTTGGATCTGCGGTAATCCGTCTGGAACGTTATGAAGAACCACCTGTGAAGGTAAAGGATGAAAAGCTTATGTTCCGTATTATCCGTGCCTCCTTTAACCAGAGAAGAAAGACTTTGGCAAATGGACTGAAGAATTCGGCAGAACTTGACTACACGAAGGAAGAAATCGAGGCAGCGATTGAAGCACTCGGAAGAGGTGCATCTATTCGAGGGGAAGCCCTTACGCTGGAAGAATTTGCAAAGCTGGCAGACTTTCTTTATGATTGCAGATAAAATAATATTAAAGGAATTTACAAAGTTGCTGTTTACAAAAATGTAGTGGACAGCAACTTTATTCTTCTTCACTTTTTGATTCATAAAGATTTAATATTCAGTTAATTGTTTACTAGACGGATATCTAGTATAATTAAAAGATAAAAAGACATTAGAAGAAACAAGAGAAGGAGGAAGAGCCCATGGCCAAAGATATTAACAGCATATTTTTTGACATCACTCCGGAGATTGAAGAACTTGCTCTGAAATGTGAAACGAACAATGCAATTGACAAAGAACTCTATACCAAATACGAAGTAAAAAGAGGACTTCGAGATCTGAACGGTAAAGGTGTACTTGCCGGATTGACGAATATATCCGATGTGTGTGCAACAAAGATTGTAGACGGTGTATCCGTACCGTGTGCAGGTAATCTTTATTACAGAGGTTACAATATTAAAGATCTTGTAAGCGGATTCCTTGAGGCGAAACATTTTGGATTTGAGGAGATTGCATATCTGCTTCTTTTTGGAGAGCTTCCGAATCAGAAGGAACTTGAGAATTTTAAGGATATGATAGCTGACCGCCGGATGCTTCCACCGAATTTTGTACGTGACGTGATCATGAAGGCTCCGAGCCGTGATATGATGAACAGTATTACAAGAAGTATTCTTCAGCTTTATTCTTACGACGACAAAGCGGATGATACAAGCATTCCGAATGTACTGCGCCAGAGTCTGAATCTGATCAGCCAGTTCCCAATGCTTATGGTTTACAGCTATCTTGCTTACAATTATAGAATGGGTGAAGACCTGTATATTTATGCACCGAAAAAAGAACTGTCTATGGCAGAGAATATTCTGATGATGCTCAGAGAAGATCGTCAGTATACAGAACTTGAGGCGAAGATCCTTGATATGGCTCTTGTTCTTCATATGGATCACGGCGGTGGTAACAACTCAACATTTACAACGCATGTTGTTACATCTTCAGGAACAGATACTTATTCTACAATTGCAGCAGCTATGGCGTCCTTGAAAGGACCAAAACATGGTGGCGCGAACGTGAAAGTAACACAGATGTTTGAAGATATGAAGATGCAGCTGACAGACTGGCAGGATGATGATCAGATCAGAGCTTACCTTGAGGCACTGCTGGAGAAGAGAGCGTTTGATAAGAGAGGTCTGATCTATGGAATGGGACATGCGATTTATTCTGTATCCGACCCAAGAGCGGAGATCTTCAAGAAGTTTGTAAAGCAGCTTGCATATGAAAAGGGCCACGAGGCAGAATATGCACTGTATGAGAAAGTAGAGAAGATGGCACCGGAGATCATTAGCGAGAGACGTAAGATGTATAAAGGTGTTAATGCGAACGTAGACTTCTACAGTGGACTTGTTTATAGCATGCTTGATCTTCCACCGGCATTATATACTCCAATTTTTGCGGCAGCACGTATCGTTGGATGGAGTGCACACAGACTGGAAGAGTTGAAGAATGTAGATAAGATTATACGTCCGGCTTATAAGCCGCTTGCACCATATCGTGATTATATCAAATTAGATGACAGGTAGTGAATGAACGATGAGAGATGAGTTTTATTTCCCTTCAAAGGATGGCAATACGGAGATCCACACGATTGAGTGGAAACCGGAAGGAGAAGTGAAAGCTGTCCTGCAGTTAAGCCATGGAATGGTGGAATATATTAAGAGATACGATGAATTTGCAGAATTCATGTGTAGTCATGGATATTATGTCGTTGGAAACGATCATTTAGGACATGGAAAATCTGTGCAGAGCAAGTCGGAGTATGGATTTTTTAACGAAAAATATGGAAATGCATGCGTGATCGGAGATATGCATACACTTCGTCAGCGGACAATGAAGAAATATCCGGATGTACCTTACTTTATGTTAGGACATAGCATGGGCTCAAGTCTTTTGCGCCAGTATGTACAGATGTATGGAAATGGGCTGGCGGGAGCAATGTTTATCGGAGTTGTAGCAGATCAGCAGAGAGCGACACTTCAGTTTGGAAGAAGATTGTGTAGGACACTAGCGATGTTCCGTGGTTGGCATTATAAAAGTAAACTGGTGGATGGAATGGCAGTCGGTGCCTATAATAGAAAATTCAAGAATCCAAAGACACGCGCGGACTGGGTAACCAGTGATGAAGAACATCTGGAAAAATATATTTCAGATCCACTGTGCTCCTTTGTCTTTACAGTGAACGCGTATTATAGCATGTTTACCGGGATGCTTATAATGGAGAAAAAAGAAAGTATCTATATGATTCCGAAGCAGCTTCCAATCCTTTTCGCAGCCGGTGCCGAAGATCCGGTTGGAGGATTCGGAAAAGGCGTAAGGAAGGTTTATGAGAAATACAAAGCGGCCGGAATCCAGGACATCAGTCTAAGACTGTATGCCGGTGATCGTCATGAACTGCTTAACGAGACAGATCGGGAGCAGGTATATGAAGATCTTCTCGAGTGGATGGAAGAACGTAGAAAAATAAATTATTAGTTTATATTTTTTCATAATCTGTTTATATTTTTTCGTATTCTTTAAGAAAGCACTCATACTTTTGACACATTTTCCGGATATACTAATATCAAGATAGTTGATAAGAGAAAATCAATTATCTTCCCCCCTCATAAAGTTGTGACACAGGAAAGTGTCAACACTTTACTCTCATTCCTTTAGATAACTATAAACACAACGAAGCCCGTTAGCCGAAAGGTTAGCGGGCTTTCGCGTTGCAGTGATAACTTAGATGATGTCAGGATATAGGTGGTGTTATATATAAAACAATCCTGCACGACATCATATGAAAACACAAAAAGTAAGACCCGAGCACCTCACTGCTTCAGCAGATTGGCAATCGGGTCTTCTTTTTATTATCTAAAGGAATGAGAGTAAAGTCGACATCCCGGCACACCGGGATGCCATTACTTTATGAGGGGGGAGATAGTTGTTTATCAACTATCTGAGTTTTAGTATAGACAGAAAATGTGTCAAAATTATGTTCAAACATTAAAAGAAAAATAAATTAAATAAAATAAACTTAACCCTGAACGCTTACAAACACTTCATAGACCTTCTTGAGTGATTTATGAAGATAAGGTTTGTACTCTTCCATAGAAACAGGTTTCTCATGAAGGATACAGTTGTAACTTGTTGAACTGATCAATTCAATTAGTGTAAAAAGTAAGAGATCCGGATTCTCACAGTTTACGTTATATTTTACAAGTGAATTTCTGTAGTGATCATAAAATTGCCTGGACACTACAGAACCTGTTCCGACAGCATCCTGGAAAACTCCCCAGGAGAGATTCTTTGACAAAAATTTTAACAAGGACTGCTGTTTCTGGAAACGGTCAATAATATAATCTGTTAAAAAAAGAATCTCTTCTTCTAAAGAATTAATCTCAGTTTCTTCAAGCTGCTTGTGTGCATCATCAAAAAGCTGACAGGCTTTGTATGCGATCAATTTATCTCTTAAATCATACTTGTCTTTGAAATAAAGATAGAATGTCCCCTTTGCCAGACCGGCCTGATTCACGATGTCGGATACAGTTGTTTTGGCAAAGCCTTTTCCGGTGAACAGGTCAAATGCAGTCTGGAGCAGTGTATTCATTTTCAGCTTTTTATTATCATCTACTTTTCCCATAATCTCAATGACCTCCTTTGTGTGTCTTTAGTGAGTGTAATATATAATACAAACTTTGCCAATAAGAGGTTTTCATAAAAATACATTCTGTGAAAAATTCCTATTGTCTTTTTACTAGTATGGCACAAAATTCCCAAAAGTCAATAAAAATGACTATTTTTCATTTTTTAACAAAAAAATATTGACTAATGGTCATTTCGAGCTATACTATAAGAGACTTGAGTAGTGAGACAGTATAGGAGATGATACAAATGGTTAAAGTTGGCAAATGGATTGCCAAACACAGAGTTCTGATGTTGATCATCGGATTTCTTCTGATTATCCCGTCGGTCATCGGGATGGCAAAGACACGTGTAAACTATGATTTGCTCAGTTATCTGCCGGAGCATCTGGAGACAGTAAAGGGTCAGGATATTCTGGTGGATGAGTATGGAATGGGCGCGTTCTCCATGGTTGTGGTAGAGAACATGGACATGAAGGATGTTCAGAAGCTTGAAGATCAGTTCAGTGAAGTACCGCATGTAAAAGATGTACTCTGGTATGACGATGTAGCTGATATCAGTCTTCCGGTGGAGATGATCCCAAAGGATTTAAAGGAGGCGTTTTTTAAAGGCGATGCCACGATGATGCTTGTATTGTTTGATAATACAACATCTTCTGATGAAGCTATGGATGCTGTCGGACAGATGAGAAAGCTGGCGAATGATCAGTGCTTTATCAGCGGTATGACAGGAGTTGTTACAGATATTAAGAATCTGGCACTTAAAGAACTTCCGGTTTATGTGGTGATTGCAGCACTTTTAAGTCTGGTCGTACTTGAACTGACAAGCGGATCTTTCGTAGTACCGATTTTATTTCTGATCAGTATTGGGCTTGCGATTCTCTACAATCTTGGAAGCAACATTTTCTTTGGAGAGACTTCGTATATCACAAAGGCATTGACTGCGGTATTGCAGCTGGGTGTGACAATGGATTATTCCATTTTCCTCTTGAACAGCTACGAGGAAAACAAGAAGCGTTTTCCGGGAGAGAAAGAACGTGCCATGGGACATGCGATTTCCAATACATTTAAGTCTGTGGCAGGAAGCTCTGTTACGACAGTAGCCGGATTCGTAGCGCTGTGTGTTATGACATTTGCACTTGGCCGAGATCTTGGTATCGTTATGGCAAAAGGTGTATTAATCGGTGTGATCTGTTGCGTAACAGTTTTACCTTCTCTGGTTCTTGTATTTGATAAACCAATTGAGAAGACAAAACATAAACTGTTGCTCAGCAACATGGATAAGCCATCAGCTTTTATTACAAAGCACTATAAAGTATGGATTGTTGTTTTCCTGGTACTTTTATTCCCGGCTATTTATGGAAATAATCACACAAAGATTTACTACAACATTGCAGATTCACTCCCGTCCACACTGGACAGTAATGTGGCGAATGCAGAACTTAAGAAAGACTTCGATATGAGTAATATTCATATGGTTATGTTAGATAGAAGTATGGATGCAAAACAGAAGTCGAAAATGTTCGATGAGATTGATTCTGTGAAGGGTGTCAAGTGGACAATCAGTATGAATTCGCTGATTGGACCGGCAGTGCCGGACTCTATGATACCAAATGATATCAAAGAAATGCTGCAAAGCGATGATTACGAGCTTGCATTTGTATGCTCGGAATATGAATCAGCAACGGAGGAAGTCAATACACAGATTGCATCGATCGATAAGATTGTAAAATCTTATGATAAAAATGCGATGGTAATTGGAGAAGCTCCTTTGATGAAAGACTTGGAGGATGTAACCAATGTGGATCTGGTAAATGTAAATGCACTTTCAATTGCAGCGATATTTATCATTATTATGATTATCTTCAAATCAATATCACTGCCAATCATATTGGTGGCAGTTATTGAATTTGCAATTATGGTTAATATGGCAATCCCGTTTTATCAGGGAACAAGCCTTCCATTTGTTGCAAGTATAGTAATCGGAGCAATTCAGTTGGGAGCAACTGTAGATTATGCAATTCTAATGACGACCCGCTATCAGAAAGAGCGTCAGCGTGGACGAGATAAGATGGAAGCAATCAGTATTGCCCATAAAACCAGTATGCCGTCAATTATCAGCAGCGGATTAAGTTTCTTCGCGGCAACATTTGGAGTAGCCTGCTACTCACAGGTTGAAATGATCGGTTCTATTTGCACTTTGCTTGCGCGAGGCGCGATTATCAGTATGGTTGTTGTAATCCTGATATTGCCGGCGATGTTTATGATATTTGACAAAGTAATATGTAAGACGTCCATCGGATTCCTCGGTGGAAAAAAGTAGAAAGGATGTAAGAATCATGAACAAAAACAGAAAAATCAAACGTGGACTCACAACTTCTCTTGCCGTTGGAATGTCAGTAATGATGGGCGCTGTGCCGGTCTTTGCTGCAGGAACAAGTTCTGACGCAGATGCAGTTTATAAGGAAGAGACAGTTTATGTAAATGCAGACGCAACAGGAACAATTGATGAAGTAACAGTATCTAACTGGCTGAAGAATTCAGGCAGTGTATCAGGAAGTCTGACAGATGCAAGTACTCTGAAAGATATTAAGAACGTAAAAGGTGATGAAACATTCAAAGAATCCGGAGATACATTGACATGGAATACAGATGGTGAAGATATTTATTATCAGGGAACAACAGATCAGGATCTTCCGGTTTCTGTAAAGCTTACTTACTATCTGGACGGAAAAGAAATCAAACCGGCAGATTTGAAAGGAAAAAGCGGACATCTGAAGATTCAGGTGGATTATACAAATAAAGAGAAGAAAACAGTCAGCGTAGATGGAAAACAAGAAGAAGTTTACACACCATTTGTCATGATGACGGGAATGATCCTTCCGAATGAAACATTTAGCAATGTTACGATTGATAACGGAAAAGTTATTTCTGATGGAAGCAAGAATATCGTAGTCGGATTCGGAATGCCTGGCATGAAAGAAAGTTTGAATCTGGACGAAAGCAAAACAGAAGATCTGACAATCCCGGAAAGTCTCTGCGTGGAAGCTGATGTGACAGATTTCGCAATGTCTTCTACATTTACAGTGGCACTTACCGATCTTCTTGATGACATTGATTTTGATAATATCGTAGATGTTGATTCACTGAAGAGTTCCTTAGATGAACTGGAAGATGCAGCACTTCAGTTAGTAAGTGGATCTGACACACTTGCAGACGGAGCCGGAACACTTGCAGACGGTGTCAACAGCTATACAGAAGGTGCGGATACTTTGAATGATGCAATTCAGAAGTACCTTGGAAGCAATGGAGAACTGAACGGAAGCGTGACAGAGTATGTGAATGGTGTCAATAAAGTTGTCAAAGGCGTGCAGGATTATACAGACGGAACAAATGCACTGGCTGACGGAGTTACAGCTTATATTGGCGGTGAACAGCAGCTGGCAGCAGGTGCCGCGAAACTGAGCCAGCTCAGCAGCGGACTGAAAACAGTACAGGGAGCGATCAGTCAGCTGAATGCAGCGATTGACGGAGAAGGAGCAGCGACAGAAGATATTCAGGTAGCAGCCGGCCAGCTGGCAGCGGGAACAGCACAGCTGAAAGCAGCACTTGGAAGCAAAGAGGTTCAGGCACTTTTGGGTCAGGTAGGAAATATGTTGGCGACAGGAACTGAAATGATCAATCAGACAGAGCAGCTTGGAACAGCGCTGAATGATGGAATTGCAACACCGGTTCAGAATATTGCAGCTAACCTCACAAGTCTGAGTCAGCAGCTTGGAATGATTAACCAGCAGCTTGCTACTTTGGACACAACTTGTCAGAGTGCAGTAGATGATCTGAATGCAAAGATCAGAGATTATAATGATAAGGTTGATACAGCAAAAAATGCAGCAGCAAACAGCAAAGCAACAATTGATTCTGCAGTCAGTGAATTACAGGCGAAGAAAGATCAGACAACAGACGAGACTGCAAAAGCGGATCTTCAGGCGGCAATTGATAAATTAAATGCAGCAAAGAGCGCGGCAGACGGATTGAGCGGACTCGAGAAGGCGAGCGAAGTTAGTGTGACAATTCCAACAATTGATACAACAGCGATCCAGCAGGAGATGGGAGCAATCGGTGTGTCAATGAAAACATTTCAGCAGACAGCACAGACACTGACAGCTCAGCTTCCGGCAATGCAGGAGAAACTTCAGACAATCACAAGTATGAAGGATAAACTTCCGGCGGAAGCAATCGGACAGTTATCAGAATCTGTAGATCAGCTGGATGCAGGAATGCAGGGATTAAATATAGCAATCGGAACGTTTTCATCTAACCTTGGTGAGTTAAACAAATCTGTACAGGCACAGTTCCCGGCAGCAGTTACAGGAATTCTTGAACTGAACAGTGGATTCTCACAGTTGAGTGCAAATAATGACGCACTTTTAGCAGGAGCCAACAAACTGAAAGCTAACAGTTCAACACTGGTAGCAGGAGTTCAGACACTTCAGAGCGGAACAAACCAGCTGGCAAGCGGACTGAATACACTGGGAAGCCAGATGTCATCCGGAGCGGCAAAACTTTCACTGAACAGCGCAGCCCTTCGTGAAGGTGCAGCAACTCTTCAGTCAGGAGCAAGAGAACTCGCAGACGGTATGGAGAAGTTCGACCGTGAAGGAACAAGCAAATTAAAGAGCACAGTAGAAGACGAACTCGGTGATGTACTTGACCGTTTCGATGCACTTACATCGGATGATTGTACTTATACAACATTCAGTGGAAAAGACAGCGGAATGGAAGGAAGCGTGAAATTCGTAATCGAGACAGAATCAATCGAGTAAATCGTATCATCTCTATAATATAGGAAAAACGGAGAAATCCCCGACCAGGATTTCTCCGTTTTGTTACTGTTCACTCCGTTTTTCGTTTTGGAATTTGCCATCACAAGAAAGGATTGCAAAAAATACCATTATATAGTAGTCTGTCTATAGAGATGCTATTGAATGCACAGTAGAACAAGTTGATAGTAAAAATTATGGTATGTGGGGAAGATATGGAAGGAAATTTAACAAAGGGTCCTATTCTAAAGACCTTGACAAAGTTGGCGATACCGATTATGGCATCGTCATTTTTAGGGACATTGTATAATCTTACAGATATGGCATGGATCGGTCTGCTTGGTTCGAAGGCAGTTGCCGGAGTTGGTGTCGGAGGAATGTACACCTGGCTGTCACAGGGGTTGGCATCTATGGCTCGAATGGGTGGACAGGTTCAAGTGGCGCAGCATATTGGAAAAGGAAACAGAGACGAGGCGAATAAATATGCGCAGACCGCAGTACAGTTAGCTACATTGATGGGATTAGTATATGCGGCAATTGTATTGCTTTTTTTACATCGACTGATCGGCTTCTTTCAGTTGGATGATGCAGAAGCAATTGCGGCTGCATTTTCTTATACAAGAATTGCCTGCGGTTTGATCGTATTTTCATTTCTGACATTTACATTGACAGGTATTTATACTGCACAGGGAGATTCAAAGACTCCATTTATTGCGAACCTGATCGGGTTGGTAATTAATATGATCCTGGATCCGGTACTGATTCTTGGACCGGGGCCACTTCCTGAATTAGGTGTGGCAGGTGCAGCAATTGCGACTGTAACAGCGCAGGGAATTGTAATGAGTGTGATGATTATCGGAATCTTTGTGCAGAAGAAGGATAATGTATTAAAAGGAATTCGTCTGTTTGCAAGAATTCCGATGGAATATGTAAGTGGAATCTGTAAGATCGGAATTCCGACAGCACTTCAGGGAATGGCTTATTGTGTAATCTCAATGGTACTTGCACGTATGGTATCCGTCTTTGGTGCTGAGGCAGTTGCAGTACAGAGAGTCGGAGGTCAGATTGAATCGCTCTCATGGAATACGGCGGATGGATTCGCTGCGGCGCTGAATGCATTTGTTGGACAGAACTATGGAGCCAACAAGATGGATCGTGTCAAGAAAGGATACAGAGCATCTTTATGGACAGTTGGCATTTGGGGATTGATAATTACAGCAATATTTGTATTTGTTCCAAAACCAATCGCAAGAATCTTTTTCCATGAAGCAACAGCAATTGAAATCGCAGTGGATTACCTTATAATCGTAGGACTCAGTGAAGCATTTATGTGCGTAGAGCTTATGACGGTTGGGGCATTGTCAGGACTTGGAAAGACACATCTGTGCAGTGTGATTTCAATTATATTTACAGGAGCGAGAATTCCATTGGCAATTTTCCTTTGCAGAACAGCACTCGGACTTAATGGAATTTGGTGTGCAGTTTCATCAACATCCATTGTAAAAGGTATTATCTTTGTAGCAACATTCTTCTGGATTACAAGAAGTTCAAGAATACTTAAGGATAATAGCAGGCTTTGATTAAGAAAAGCCTGCTATTATTCTTTTATAAAAGATGATAGTTCAAGGAAGATATTGGAGGAAAAATGAAAATAGAAAAACAATGGGAAAATAATAGAAGTAAAATGATATCATATATTGTATTTGGAGCATATCTCTTCTTACTGACATGGCTTGTGCTGTTTAAGTTTGCATTTACTATAGAAGAAATCCCACATTTAAGACAACTAAATCTAATCCCATTTCATTACGAAACAAGTGTTGCGTTTATAACACATATGAAAGAGGTTATATACAATATACTGATATTTGTTCCGGCAGGAGTTTACTTCACTGCATTTCTGGGTAAAAGAAAATGGTGGTTGGGGATTGGAGCATCATTTTTTGTGAGCCTGACATTTGAGACAGTACAGTGGATATTCTCTATTGGCGTAAGCGATATTACAGATTTAATCGGAAATACACTTGGCAGTGGGGTGGGAGCAGTGCTCTTTGCATTTCTTGGAAAAATATTGCCAAAGAAGAGAATGAGCATGATCAATGGAATCGGAGCAGTGGTTGAGGTGGTCGGAATTGCATTACTGAGTATGCTGTTTGTGACAAATAAGTAAGCATGCAATATTCGTAGCATTTGGAAACGCAGTTTACGCATCAGCAACAACCGAAAGAACTGACGTCCTTTCGGTTAAGGGCATTCGCCCTATGTTCC